>Ga0302225_10001133_pt1 | contig 17638 bp, 17 predicted proteins | sample II_Palsa_E3_2_FD_193515 | JGI IMG/M metagenome (GOLD analysis project Ga0302225, IMG submission 193515) | Peat permafrost microbial communities from Stordalen Mire near Abisko, Sweden - II_Palsa_E3_2 | ecosystem: Environmental > Terrestrial > Soil > Palsa > Peat permafrost | place: Sweden...
ATATCCCCGAAACCGACCAACTTGAGCAAGCCTCCGATGCCTCCGAGCCCTCGTTTACTTTGGATGAGGATTAACAATCTCTTATAGCTTAGATAGCGCGTTCAATCTGCTTTTAACTTACGAAGTTTACAAAACTTCGTAAGTTTTTTTATGCCTTACAGATCAATTGGATGTGTTAATTTCCCTCCGGGAAAAGGAAACACGTTACACTAAGGGTATAAACTGTGTTGTTTTTTACAATATACACAAATATCACCAAAACGCAGAGCCCGAACAGAACCCGAACGGTACCCGAACATAACCCGAACACAACCCGAACGGTACCGAAACACCCCCGAACACGATCGTGAACACCCGAACAAGCCCGAACACTTAAACAACTGGTTAACAACAAACTAACCAAAACAAGCGTTTCCGCAAGCGAACGCTTGCGCATCGTGTAATAAACTGCTTAACAACAACTTACAAAACCGGTGTTTCCTGCCAAAAAACACTTTTCAATACACTAAGCCCCCTAAAATAGATTTGCAATTGCTGCCCTCACCCTCTTTCTTGCGCAGCAAAAGAGAGGGTCGACGAGCGAAGCAAAGTCGGGGTGAGTCGACGCCAATTCGTTAACGCTAACCCATCATTTTTGGCTAAAGCCCTCCTGTTTCTTATTTATCTCCGCCCATAAAATGGGACGGCAATGATTTCAAACCTTATCCGAAACAATTTTCTTGAGTTCATTGCCATTTGGCTTTAGCCAACGGCTTATAAGCAACATGGAGTGGCTTTAGCCTAATTTTTATGGTTTGGATTTTTTAAAGCGATTTCCTAAGCCCTTAACAAAATTTCTATCGCTGAATATTTTTTGAAGTATATTTGAATATGAGTTCATATCCTTTAGACAGGACTGCCTTTACAGCCCAAACAGCCGATGAAGCCGTAAAAAGCCAGGCCGCTTACTATAAAACGCTTACCTGGCAGCAACGGTTGCGTATTGCCAATTATTTAAACAGCATCGCTTATAATTATCCCGAAAATGAACCGCCAAAAATGGATAGAACTGTTTTTAGCATAAGAAGCCGCAACTAATGGGAAATATTTTTAATGATGATTTCATGGACTTTATCCGCCAGTTCAATCGCTGCCATGTAAAGTATGTGCTGGTAGGGGGCTATTCTGTAATATTGCATGGATACTCACGCACCACAGGTGATATGGATATTTGGGTAGATAGGACGGCTGAAAATTATTTGAAAATAAGGCGCGCGTTTTTGGCCTTTGGAATGCCAATGTTTGATATGACCGAAGACAAATTTTTAAATGACGATAAAACAGATGTTTTTACTTTTGGCCGGCCCCCATCATCAATTGATGTAATGACGGCTGTTAAAGGAATGGATTTTGACGAATGCTATAATAATGCAGTATTTTTTGAAGAAGACGGATTACAGATCAGGACCATTCATTTCAACAACCTTATCGATGCAAAAAAGGCATCCGGCCGTTCAAAAGATATAAATGATCTCGAAAATTTAACGCCTTAACAGGAGGCGTTGCAATTCGATATTATCTTACTAACACTAATTAATCAGCAGCTTATAACCACGCCCATGCACGTTAATGATCTCCACATTGGGGTCGTCCCTCAAATACTTGCGTATTTTGCTTAAAAAAACATCCATGCTGCGGCCGTTAAAATAATTATCGTCGTGCCATATATTCAGCAGGGCTTCTTCGCGGGTAAGCACCTCGTTTTTGCGCAGGCAAAGCAAGCGCAGTAATTCAGCCTCTTTGGTGGATAGCTTTTGATGCGAATCGCCGATGGCTATATTTTGGTTGGTGTAGTCGAACTCATAATGCCCTATGGTAAAATGCGATTGCTTTTCCTCTTCCTTTTTCTCCGAATTTTCGGTGCGTTTTAGCAAGGCATTTATACGCAGCAGCAACTCCTCTATCCGGAAGGGTTTGGTTATATAATCGTCGCCACCCAAATTAAAGGCCTGCATTTTATCTTCGATCATGCCTTTGGCCGTAGCGAAAATAATAGGCACATAGCTGTTTATCTTTCTTATTTCCTTACCCAGTGTAAATCCGTCCTTTTTGGGCATCATTACATCCAATATCAGCAGGTCATAATTATTTTTGGTAAAGGCCCGTAAACCTTCTTCGCCATCCTTACATAAAACAACATCAAACTTCCCCTTTAATTGCAGGTAGTCCTGTAATAAAAGTCCCAGGTTCGGGTCGTCCTCAACCAATAATATCTTTTTCATGTTGTTTGTTTTTTAGTCCGAAAGTCGGGAAGTCCGAAAGTCCGAAAGCGTACCGCTCTCAAAGCTTCCCATTCCCGACTTCATGACTTTACTTCTTTCCGACTCCCGACTCCCCGACTCCCCCTATGCCAACGGAAATCTCAATTCAAAATCCGAGCCTTTATCTTTTTCAGATTTAACGCTGATCACCCCGTTCAGTCTTTTCACTATCGTATTCACATAGCTCAGGCCTAATCCAAAGCCTTTCACATCGTGCAGGTTGCCGGTTGGTACGCGGTAAAACTGTTCAAATATTTTAGTTTGCTGGTCGCGGCTCATGCCTATGCCCTTATCGGCCACCACTATCACTATCTGCCCGCCCCTGTTAGCGGTGCTAATGGTAATTTCGGGGATGCCGGTACTATATTTTATGGCGTTATCAATCAAATTGTATATCAGGTTGCTAAAGTGCAGTTCATCAGCCAATACAATCGCGTTTATGGCCTCCAGTTGCAAGGCAAGCCTAACATCGTGCTTTTGCAGCTTTAGCGCCATGCTGTCAATCACAATGGTAATCATTTCATTTACATCAAGCGGCTTTTTATCCAGTTTAAAGTCGTTCCTTTCAATTCGGGCCACATTTAACACCCGCTCAATATGGCTGCCCAGGCGCGCGTTCTCCTCGTAAATAATATTGGCCAACCTGGATACCCTGCTTTTATCAGCAACAATTTCATGGTCCCGAAGCGCCTCGCTGGCTATCATAATGGTTGATACCGGGGTTTTAAACTCATGCGTCATGTTGTTAATGAAATCGGTTTTCATTTCCGATACCTTTTTTTGCCTGATGATGGAGAAAATGGTGTATCCAAAGCAAAATACCAGTACCAGCAATAAGCCGCCCGTAGTTGCCAAAGTTGCCGTCATTTTGTTCAATATCAAGCTGTTTTTTTCAGGGAACGCTATCCTGATCTTACCCGGGTCGCGGATCACATCCTTGCTGAATATGGATGTTTGATAAGTATTGGCCGGAATGAACACCGGCTTTGCGCCGGTAGTATCCATCGCTTTTGAATAAATGAGCGAATCGTTATTAGCGGTTAATACATCGAAGCTGAATGGCTGCGATATACCCTGGTTATGTAGCGCAGCGCGTAGTAATGAATATATCCACATCGAGTTGATGCGGGTTTTCAGCGGCGCGCCAAAATTTTGGTACTCCGCTTCCAGGTTTTCAATTACGTTGGGTTTGCCCTGTTTCAGATCTTGCAGCGAATCCGTCTCGAACATTTTTTGCACCAGCCTGAATTGCCGTTCGCTCTGTTTACGTTCCTGCTCCCGTTTCCATAGCGGGTTTATTTGCGGTACCGATATTAATTGCCGGCCAAATTGCGGGTCGTCATACACATAGCGTATGGTATCGTATTTATGCAGCTTTTGAGGCTTTCTTAAACCCAGGTTAACATTGTTATGTATAATTTGCGGCGTAAGCCTGCCTTGTACCTCGCCCGATACATCGGTATATTCATCTATCCGTATCTGGAATTTGATTGATCCGTTTTGCAGCAGGCTCTCAATTTCATCATCCACCTTTTTATTGGCTATCATCCGTTTAAGGCTATCGCGCAATAAGGCTATTTTTCGCTCGCGCCGGGTTAAGTGACGATTGCCGCTTGCTGCCGTTTGCGGCACCGGGATGGGGGTGTTGCCCATGCTGCGTACAATACCATAGCTTATTTGTGCCTGCTGAAAATTATTTTGGGCTTTTTCGTTCAAAAAGTTAACCGCGTCTTGCTTGGTAACCCGCTCAACAACGTTGTTAAGTGCCTCATTAACAGAGCGATCGAACAGTTCGGACTGCATTAGGTATGATTGCCTTAAAAAGTAAAATTGCATGGCCGTTACGCCCAGTAATGCAATACTCATTAAGCCTATTATCAGGCCAATACTTCTCTTTTTCATGTTTCAGAACAAAAATATTTTAATTATGCTCACAACTGCTGCATTTAACAATTTTTAACAATTTATAACGTTGTTTTAACAGGTTGAAAAATAACTGTTTACTAACTTTGATCCTAATAAACTTACTACGCTATGAAAAGGAAATTATTAAAACCCGGTTACGAGTTCATTTTTACGTTGAGCCTTTTGGCCGTACTCGGATTGCCGCCGCTGCTGTTTGCACAAGATACAAAAGATGTACAAATAAACATTACCAATGGCGATACAACGGTTAACGGTAAAAATATTAAAGAGCTGTCGCCAAAAGAGCGTCACGATGCCTTAAAAGACATTCACCATCTTACCATTATTACTACCGATACCAAGATCAACGGACAAGCGCGTATAATGGCCGATAACGATATGGGGCCGATGGGTAAAACCAATAACATGCGTTTTAAATTTAAAAATGGCGCGGGTAAGGATTCCACCTTTGCCTTTAACTATCGCCTGAATGATGAAAGGGCCGACAAGCGCAACATGGATATGAACGACAGGCGCTACAGAAACCGGGACGAAAACCCGATGATGGAGATGAGCCATAAAAATACACAATCATTCAACTATGTAAATACCGATAGCGAGGGCATTAGCACACGTATAAGTTACCGTGTATCTGAACCATCAGGCGCGGTGCACCACATGGATCCTAATGATGAAATTTCGCAGCTGGAAGTGCTTGAACTTAGGGACCTGATACTGATGCCACAATTTGAAGCCGGCAAAACCGTGCTTTCGTTTACTTTACCAACAAAAGCAACAGCCGAAGTGCAGTTTAAAGATAGCCAGGGAACAGTTTTATGGACCGATAAAGTAATGAACGGCCAATTTACCAAAGCCTTTAGCCTGGGCCTTAACGGCGTATATTACCTGCACGTAAAACAAGGCGGTAAGCTTGCCGTTAAAAAAATATTTAAAGAGTAATTCAGTGGGCAGTTTGCTGGTTTGCAGTATCAATTTAAAGTATAAAAAAAAAAGACCTTTTGAATTTTCAAAAGGTCTTTTTTTATGTCTTTCCTGAAGCAAACTGTTTACTGATAACTGCCTGCTTACCAAACACCACTCACTAAAACGGCAGATCGTCGTCATCCGCGGCAGCGCTGATATCAGCCGGTGGCGCGTATTCAGGAGTGCTGGCCGCGCTGGCGCCTGCCAATACATTCACTTTCCATAGCTGCAGCGAGTTAAAATAGGTTTTTTTACCTGTTTTATCTGTCCAGGGGCGGCCCTTCAGGTTGAAGAACACTTCAACATCATCGCCCGTTTTAACACTATCCAACAAATTGCAACGATCCTGTATCGCCTCGAACTTTAAATATTCGGGATATTGAGGGTTTTCAATATATTCAAGTATCAGTTCTCTTTTCTTGAGCGAATCCGTAACCTGTACGGTTGGAGACACTTCATGTACCTTACCTTTAATTTCCATAGCTTTAAAAAGTATTAAAATGTAAAGTTAATGGTAAGAAATTAAATTGGGCAGTAATTAATCCATAAATTCGCAACATTATCATGCAAGTTTTCCACACCGAAAGTAAAATAATCATAACCTGTAATAAAAGGCTGTCTCCATATCTTCAACAGGAAGTTGAATCATTAGGATTTAAGCCCGACCGCGTTTTCCAAACCGGGGTTGAGCTTACAGGCACCGTTAATGATTGTATAGCCCTAAACCTTAACCTGCGCTGCGCAAGCCAGGTATTGTACGCCATAAAAAGCTTCACCGCCAACGATCCCAAAGAGTTATATGATAACCTGGTGGAAATAGAATGGGAAAAGCTGATCGATTTTACCGGCTATTTCTCGGTAACCTCAACTGTTAATAACGAGCACATCCTCACACCGCTTTTTGCCAACGTAAAGGTTAAGGATGCCATTGCCGATAGAATTAAATCGGTAAAGGGCCTGCGCCCTAACTCCGGTGCCGATGGCAACAAAACCGTTATCCACCTGTACTGGCAGGATGATAAGGCCGATATATTTTTAGATACCTCGGGCGAAACGCTGGCCAAACACAGTTACCGCAAAATACCTGGCAAGGCCCCAATGCTCGAAGCTTTGGCGGCATCAACCATAATGGCTACCCATTGGGATAAAAAAAGCACCTTTATTAACCCCATGTGCGGTTCAGGTACGCTGGCTATCGAAGCTGCCTTGCTGGCAACCGATAAATGCCCCGGCCTTTTCCGCATGAACTATGGCTTTATGCACATAATGGGTTACGATGAGCAGGTATTTTTTGTGGAACGCCGCAAACTGAAGGATAAATCGAAAAAGGAAACCGGCTTTAAAATTCTGGCTACCGATATCTCGGCCGACGCGGTTGATATCGCCCAAAAAAACGCGAGAACAGCCGGTGTAGAACATTTAATTGATTTTAGTGTTTGTGATTTTGAGGATACCGACGTACCGGCCGAAGCCGGCATTATAATGTTTAACCCCGAGTACGGTGAGCGCCTGGGCGTACATACCAAGCTCGAAATAACCTATAAGCGCATCGGCGATTTTTTAAAAAAGAAATGCCTGGGTTACAGGGGCTATGTTTTTACCGGCAACCCCGACCTGGCCAAGAAGATAGGGCTGCGCGCGGCCCGCAAAATTGAATTTTATAACGGCAAGCTCGATTGCAGGTTGTTTGAATATGAACTGTATGAAGGCACCAAACGCGAAGACAAATTATAAATTTATGAAACGTACCGTATTAATTATAGCTGCACTTTTTATAACAATTTGCTGCAAGGCACAAGAACAACTGGCATTCCCGTTCCAGGGCGGCAGCACTATCATGACCCGCTTTTTTAAGGATAGCCTAACGGTTTCGCCCGAAATTATACAAAAGAAGGCTAACGGAACAGCTGTTTTTAAATTCACCGCCGATCAGTTTGGCAACATCAAAAAGATCATCATTTATTATGCCGACGATTATGTGCTGGTACCGCCGCTTATCGACGCGCTGAAAAAGTCGAACCACCAGTGGATCATCCCCAATCACGAGAAGCTGCATGATTTTATTATCCAGTTTGTTATAGGCTTTAACCCGCCCGCTACCGATAATGCCGCGTTCGATAAGGATTTTTACAACTTTTACAGCCAGCGCAAGCCCATATTATCCTACAACCAGGTACCGCTTGATGATGCTACGCTGCTACCAACGGTAACGGTAAGTTACGATCTGCCGTAAGGCAATTCATTAGGCTAATGCAGTGTCACTAAGTTTATTTAGGCTTGCGAGTTGATCGAGTTCGTCGGTATATGCGCTTACATTAATGTCACTATCAAATTCAAGGGCTTTATTAAAGTTGGTATTTGCCTTCTCCCAGTCTTTCAACCGCAAATAATAAATGCCCAATGCTTTACAGGCTAACGCGTTGCCAGGATTAAGGCTAAGGCATTTTTCAATAGTTTCGCGCCCTGCTTCCAGGTCATTTTGCAATGTTTTAGAATATCCCAAATTACCGTATGATTGGTCATACTCCTCTTTATGCTTAATTGCTCTTTGCAGTGCCCGCAAGGCAACTTCATGCGCGCCTTTTTCAATTAGTTCATAAGCTATATTATTTAGGGCCAATACGTTGTTTTTTTCCTTTTTTAATACTTTACTGTAAGTAGTAATGGCCTCATCGTGCTGGTGCGTAAAGGATTGCCAACACCCTTTATAAAAAAGGTCGTTTGGCAGCAACTCCGTTTGGAGTTCTAACTGCTTAATATATACAGCAGTATCATCAAATCTTTTGGCATTGAGCGTAGTAAATATCAAAAACCTCAAAATTTTAACATCATTTTTCATAACTGCCAGCACCGGTTGTAATTTGATAATAGCAGGTTCATATTCCTTGTTCCCAATAAATTGTAGTGCCTCCACATAATCAGCAAGCGCGGTTTTGGCTTTTATAGTAAAAAGCAATTGTTTGCCGTCGTTTTCAAGTGTATTGGTATTAAATGGGTTTACATCCCTCGGAACCAGGTTGCTGATCAGGCTTACCGCCGATAGCCCTAAAAAAATATAACAGCTTATTTTAACTAGTAAATGAACGTCCGAATTAAATGCCACAATGCTTAAAATGGCTGCCCAAAATAACGTAAATACGGTGCCGGCCAATAAAATAACAATTCGCTTTAAATAATTGGTTTCGGCTTTGCTGCTCATGCAAAGTCCTATACCTTTTACAAACGGAAACGATTTTTTTATATGAAATTGAAGCTTTCCAACCCTGAATTGTACTTGCCGTTTAGTATCGCCATAGGAGCCGATATAAATATCTATCTTATCGGGTTTGGTTAGCAGCAGGTAGGCAAAAGCATGCCCCAGTTCATGAAGGATGGCTATCAGAGGGCTTGATAAAAAAAGCACAAGATACACAGTTATCAAAATCACCCATGCATTCATGCTGCCTTAGCTTTTTCCCGTGCTTTTTTTATTAACAATACAACTACGGTTGCACCTGTCATCAGCCCCAATCCTATCGCGAAACCCTTAATAAAATCTGGCGCGTTCAGGTTTTTTGTGGAAAGCACCAGGGCGGCGTATACATAAACTATAACGCAGGCAACGGTTACGAGCAATAATCCCAAAATTCTATTTTTCATTACGCTAATATAGCTTTTTAACAGTTATTTCCGTATTTTTGCCACCTCTAAAATTTAGGTGGAAAACATTGAAATACAAAGAATATAAAGCTTTAAATTTATCAAACACGGGTAAGGAAATATTGGAGTTCTGGAAGCAGAACAATATTTTCGAAAAAAGTATAACAAGCCGCCCGGCCGATAACCCATATACATTTTACGAAGGGCCGCCGAGCGCTAATGGCATGCCCGGTATTCACCACGTAATGGCGCGTTCCATTAAGGATATTTTTTGCCGTTACAAAACCCTCAAGGGCTACCAGGTTAAACGCAAAGGTGGTTGGGACACCCACGGCCTGCCCATTGAGTTGGCTGTTGAAAAGGCTTTAGGCATCACCAAGGACGACATAGGCAAAAAGATCTCCATAGAAGATTATAACGCCGAGTGCCGCAAAGAGGTAATGCGCTATACCGATGTTTGGAACGATCTGACTGAAAAAATGGGCTACTGGGTCGATCTTGAAGATCCCTACATCACCTACAAGAACGAATACATCGAAAGCCTTTGGTGGATACTGAAGGAATTTTATAAAAAAGGCCTGTTGTACAAGGGTTATACCGTACAGCCCTACTCGCCAAAATCGGGCACCGGGTTAAGCTCGCATGAGCTGAACCAGCCGGGCACCTATAAAATGGTTAAGGACACCACCATTGTAGCGCAATTCCATTTAAAAAACTACCAGCAGCATCCTTTGATGCCGGTATTGTTTGATAATGCTGCCGAAGATACCGCGATACTGGCCTGGACAACCACCCCCTGGACATTGCCATCCAATTGCGCCCTCGCCGTTGGCGAAAATATCGACTACGTAAAGATCAGCACCTTTAACCCCTATACCTTTGAACCGGTAAGCGTGGTATTAGCCAAAGTGCTGGTCAGCAAATATTTTAAACCGGAAAATGAGAATGGGGATTTTGAAGCTTACGCCTCTCTCCCTTCCGGCGAGAGCCGGAGAGGGGCTCCATGGATACTTAAAGCTGAATTTAAAGGTAAAGACCTGCTGGGTTTACATTACCACCAGCTAATGCCTTACGTAACCAACGCCGACCTGGAGCAAAATGCCTTCCGCATTATCCCGGCTGATTTTGTTACTACCGAGGATGGTACCGGTATAGTTCACACCGCCTCCATATTCGGCGCGGACGATTTTCGGGCCTGTAAGGAGAATGGCGTGCCATCGGTGCTCATCAAGGATGAAACTGGCAAAGAAGTTCCCTTGGTGGATAAACAGGGCCGTTTTGTTGCCGAGGTTACCGACTATGCCGGCCGCTATGTTAAGGAAGAATATTACAGCAAAGAAGAACGGGATGTACCCGGGTTTAAGCCGACAGACGTACTCATTTCCATCAAGCTAAAAGAAGATAACAAGGCCTTCGACGTTAAAAAATACGAGCACAGCTATCCGCATTCCTGGCGCAGCGATGAGCCGATATTATATTATCCTTTGGATAGCTGGTTTATTAAAACCACCGCCGTAAAGGATAAAATGGTGGAGCTGAACAAAACTATCAACTGGAAACCGGAATCAACCGGCACAGGCCGTTTTGGCAACTGGCTGGAGAATCTGGTCGACTGGAATTTATCACGCTCCCGTTACTGGGGCACGCCCTTGCCTATATGGCGCGAGGTTGATGGCAGCGAAGAAAAATGTATCGGTTCCATCAAAGAATTAGAAAGCGAAATTGCCATAGCTAAAGCCGCCGGTTTAATGCCCGAAGCTTTTGAGCTGATAGATATGCACCGCCCTTATGTGGATGATGTGATTCTGATGTCGTCAAACGGTATAGCCATGCTGCGCGAACCCGACCTGATAGACGTTTGGTTTGATAGCGGTGCTATGCCCTATGCGCAATGGCATTTCCCATTTGAAAATAAGGAAGCCTTTAAAAAATCATACCCGGCAGATTTCATTGCCGAAGGTGTGGATCAAACCCGTGGCTGGTTTTTTACCCTGCATGCCATAGCGGTATTGCTGAGTGTTACCAGCGAGGAGATCATCGAAATAAACCAAGAAGTGGGCAACAAAGGCATCGCCTTTAAAAATGTGGTTTCCAACGGTTTGGTGCTGGATAAAAACGGCAATAAAATGTCCAAACGTTTGGGCAATGCCGCCGATCCCTTCGAAACCATCAATCAATACGGTGCCGATGCCGCCCGCTGGTACATGATCAGCAACGCCTCGCCCTGGGATAACCTTAAATTTAACGTAGATGGTATTGATGAGGTGCGCCGCAAATTCTTCGGTACGCTGTACAATACCTATAACTTCTTCGCGCTGTATGCCAATATAGATGGTTTTACTTACAGCGAAGCTGAAATAAAATTGAGCGACCGCCCCGAAATAGACCAATGGATCATCTCGTTATTAAATACTTTAAGCAAGGAAGTGGATGATTTTTATGCCGATTTTGAGCCTACCAAAGCCAGCCGCGCCATCCAGGATTTTGTGGACGCGCACCTGAGCAACTGGTACGTGCGTTTAAGCCGCCGCCGTTTTTGGAAATCGGATAACTCCGACGATAAATTATCGGCCTATCAAACTTTATATACCTGTTTGCTTACCATCGCCAAGTTAATGTCGCCCGTTGCGCCGTTCTTTGCGGATAGCTTATATATCGATCTGAATAAAGTAACCGGCAAAGAACAATGCGAATCCGTCCATTTGGCCGATTTCCCGGTTTATGATACCCAACTGGTAAACAAAACCCTGGAAGAACGCATGCAAATGGCGCAGGATATCTCCTCGCTGGTGTTATCGCTGCGTAAAAAGGTGGGTATTATGGTAAGGCAGCCTTTAAGCAAAATTTTATTGCCTATATTGGATAAAAACTTTAAGCACCAGGTTGAACAGGTAAAAGACCTGATCCTTTCCGAAACCAACATCAAGGCCATCGAATATATAAGCGATGCCGCCGGTTTCATCAAAAAGAAGATCAAACCGAACTTTAAGGCCTTAGGCGCAAAGGTAGGCAAGGATATGAAAGCCGTTGCCGAAGCGATAGGTAATTTAACACAAGCAGATATTGAGCAACTGGAAGCCGAAGGCAGTATAACTTTAGTGTACAATAATGGCGGGAATGTTAAGGATATACTACCGACACCACTCACCACTCACTATTCACTACTCACTACAGACGTAGAAATTATAGCCGAAGATGTTCCGGGCTGGCAAGTTGCAAATTTAGGAAAACTAACCGTGGCTTTAGATGTTACGCTTACCAACGAATTGAAACAGGAGGGGATATCGAGAGAGTTGATAAACCGCATACAAAATTCGCGTAAAGAAAAAGGATTTGAGGTTACCGACAGGATAAATGTCCGCCTGCAGAACCATCCTTTTATTAGCGAAGCGGTAAAGAATAATTTGTTATATATTTGCGCCGAAATTTTAGCTGATAGCTTAGTGCTTGAAGATGAACTAAATGAGGGCGACATAATTGTTATTGAAGGACACGAAATTGTTATTGCTATTAGTAAAGTATAAAAATGAAACCAGAAACCGTAAAAACCAGATATTCAGACAACGAGCTAAAAGAATTTAAAGATCTTTTGCTTGATAAGCTACGCATAGCCCGCGAAGAACTGAACGCGCTTGCTACCTCGTTAAGCTCGCCCAATGCCAATGGTACCGATGATACCGCCGGTACTTACAAAACATTGGAAGATGGATCTGCTACGCTGGAAAAAGAACAGATAAACCAGTTAGCCGCCCGCCAAAAGAAATTTATTGAGCAACTGGAAGCAGCTTTGGTTCGAATAGAGAACAAAACCTACGGCGTTTGCCGCGAAACCGGTAAACTGATACCAAAGGAACGCCTGCGCGCCGTACCGCATACTACCCTGAGCATGGAGGCTAAACTGAAACAGAATTAATGAAACCGGTTTACTTAAAGCCCTTTTTACTTGCTGTTTTTATTGTACTGGTCGATCAGATCATCAAAACCTGGGTGCGTACACACATGTACCTGGGCGAGGATATTCACTTTTTAGGCGATCGTGGCATGCTGCACTACACCGAAAACAACGGTATGGCCTTTGGTATGGAGCTGGGCGGCGTTTTCGGCAAGCTGATACTTACACTGTTTCGCATTTTTGCGGTACTGGCTATAGGCTATGGCCTGGTATTCCTCATTAAGCATAAATACAACCGTGGCCTCATTATGTGCGTGGCGCTTATTTTAGCCGGCGCGCTGGGTAATATTGTCGATTCCACCTTTTATGGCATACTTTTTCAGCACGGCGAACTATTTATGGGCCGTGTGGTTGATATGTTCTATTTCCCCCTGGTAACCGGCTATTTTCCATCATGGGTGCCGGTATGGGGCGGGCAGGATTATATATTTTTCCGCCCGGTGTTCAACCTGGCCGATGCATCCATATCGGTAGGCGTTATACTGATATTGATATACCAAAAGCGCTATTTTAAGCACGAAGTGCCCGAAGTTAGCAGCCCGAACAGTGAGATGGTGGAGGAATAAAAAACGGCTATACTAACACAAGGTATATTTTATTCCAGCGCTATCTTTTGGTGCTGATAAGGAATTTCTACATTCATAAATCCTTTTTCCTGCAGTGTTTTGCTAAAATGCTGCTGTACCTCGTATTCGCCATGTACAAGGAATAGCTTTTTTACTTTTTTCGGGTCCTGGCAGGCCAGGAAATGCAGCAGATCCTCATAATCACCGTGGGCGCTCATTGATTTGATGGAACGAACTTCGGCCTTTACCTCGTATTGCTCACCAAAAATATATACATCGTGGTCGCCGTGCAGTAAATGCCCACCTAATGAATTGGGCTCGCAATAGCCCACCATCAAAATAGTATTCTTTTGATTGCCGATATTATTTTTGATGTGATGCTTTACCCGCCCCGCTTCGGCCATGCCCGATGATGAAATAATAACACAGGGTCGCGGATCAGTATTTAAGGCTATGGATTCCGCTGTCGATTCCACAAAACGCAGTTCCTTAAAGTTAAATGGATTGGCATCAACTTTTAGTACATCGTTCACTTTTTGATTATACACCTCCGGATGGTCTATAAGCACCTGTGTGGCTTTTTCAGATAGCGGGCTATCAACATAATAAGGTACATCGGGCAAAATACCTTTCAGTTCCAGGGAGTTTAAGGCATACAATAATTCCTGTGTGCGGCCCACGCTGAAAGCCGGGATGATCACCTTGCCGCCTTTTACAAGGCAGGTTTGCTTAATAATCTCCAACAACGCATCGGCAATAGGCTCCAGGCTTTTATGCAAAGAATCGCCATAAGTTGATTCGAGCAAAATATAATCGGCCTGCGCAAAGGTTTGCGGGTTTTTAAGCAACAGATCGCCGTAGCGGCCAACATCGCCGCTAAAGGTTATATGGGTTGGTTTGCCATCTTCCAAAACTGTTAAGTGCATAGCAGCGCTGCCCAAAATATGGCCGGTATCGGTAAACTGAAATTTTACACGCGGTGTGATCTCGTATTCTTCGTGGTACTCAACAATTTTAAACAGGCGCAGGGCATCCATCACCTGCTCTTCGTTATACAAAGCGGTTAACGGCGGCAGGCCTTTTTTTGCCCGGTGTTTATTACTGTACTCCGTATCCTGCAATTGTATTTTGGCAGAATCGAGCAGCAATATGCGCGTAAGATCCATGGTGGCCGATGTGCAATAGATGGGCCCGGCAAAACCTTCGGCTACCAGGCGCGGTATCAATCCGCAATGATCGATATTTGCATGGGATAATATCAGGTGATCAACCTTTTTGGGGTTGAAACCGAAGCGTTCGTTCAGGTTTTCGGTTTGCTCGCCCATACCCTGGAACATGCCGCAATCGAGTAAAATACCGGTGCCATCGTTTAATTGCAGTAAGTGCTTGCTGCCGGTAACGGTACGCGCGGCACCATGAAAAGTTATATGCATTTATTTTTAGGTGAATAAAGAAAACTAAATTAGTGTATAATAGTTAAAATATTAAATAAAAAATAACTAAGTGTTTAGTTGCGAATATCAAAAATGACTAATACCTTAGTTATAAATTATAATAACCTTTACAAGCAATGGAAATTAAAGAACTAACACGTGCAGAAGAGCAATTGATGCAGGTATTATGGCAACTGGAGAAAGGGTACGTTAAGGATGTTATTGAACAATTGCCCGAGCCGAAACCTGCCTATAACACGGTATCAACCATTATCAGGATACTGGAAACCAAAGGATTTGTTGCGCATACCGCCTATGGTAAAAGCCACGAATATTACCCGGTGATAAGTAAGGAAGAGTACCAGAATTTTGCTACCGATAAGCTGATGAACGGCTATTTTGATAATTCGGTTAAGCACATGTTCTCCTATTTTGTAAAAAAGGAGAAAATTGACCTGAAGGAAGCCGATGAGATAATGAAACTGATTGAAAAACTTAAAAAGTAAACAACAATGGTATGGTGGCAATATTTGCTGCTGGTAAACATTTACCTGCTGCTATTTTACGGGTTTTATAACTTACTGCTGCGCAGGGAAACATTTTTCCAGCTTAACCGGGTGTATTTGGTTAGCGCGGCATTGCTATCATTTTTAATACCATTAATACAGGCCGAGTGGGTAAAAAACCTGTTTATTACCCAGCAGGTAAAATACACCATTTACGGTAGCCCTATTGTTATTTACCAGCTTAACCCCATTGTGGCAAAAGCGCCTGTTAGCATTGGCCAACTGCTGGCCGCCCTGTACCTGGCAGGTGTGCTTTTTTTAACGCTGAGGTTTTTGTGGCAGCTCATCAGGTTAAATAAAACCATTAATGAACCCCAAGCGGACGTTGCCTACTCCTTCTTTAAAAAAATACGGCTTAACGAACAACTTAGCGATAGCCATGTAATAGCCACGCATGAGCAGGTACACGCCCAGCAATGGCACTCGGCCGATGTGCTGATCATTGAAGCGGTGATGATCCTGAACTGGTTTAACCCGGTGGTTTATTTTTATCGCAGGGCCATTAAGTATACGCATGAGTTTATTGCCGATAGCTGCACCCTAAAAGCCGGTACCGATAAGGCCGACTATGCTTTGCTACTATTAACGCAAACCTTTAACGCGCCATCGCAGCAGTTGGTGAGCCATTTTTTTAACCATAGTTTGTTAAAGCAACGCATTATAATGTTGCAAAAGAACAGGTCGCAGCGGGTGGCGCTTATCAAATACGGGCTTTCGGCGCCGCTATTTGTTTTGATGCTGATATTGTCATCGGCAACCGTAAATAGCAGCAGGGCCATAAAAAGGGTGGATAAGGCGGCACTAAAAGTTTTTGCATTACCGGCCAATACCTTCATTATTACCGGCAAAGTTAACATGATGCGGGCCGATACCTTGCCCCGCACAAAAATTGCGGCTACTAACGCTGAAATTAAATCAGCTGTTGAAAATGAAATAAAAACGGCACGTACCAAAGCCGCATTACATACTGATACCTTACCCGGCGGCGATGGCGGTGCCGTATTTGCAGCCGTAGAAAATGAACCGCTTTTTCCGGGAGGGCCAGGTAAGCTGTATGAATATTTAGCAAAGGCCATGCGCTATCCCGATATTGACCGGGAGAACAAAACGCAGGGAAAAGTAATAGTAACCTTTATTGTTGAAAAGGATGGCAGTATAAGCCACGTAAAGGCTTTACGTGGGCCAAGCGAAACCTTGAATGCCGAGGCGGAAAGGGTTGTCAGCACATCGCCAAATTGGGTGCCAGGTTATCAGAATGGCTACGCGGTACGGGTGCAATATACCATGCCCATCAGTTTTATGCTGGATGATGCGGAGCCTTTTGTTAACCTAAAACTATCAAAACCCGATACTGGTAAAAAGCCCGTCTTTCTGGTATTTAATGGTAAAAGGATGAACGACCCCTTATATGTACTTGATGGCAAACCGATAAAAAGCAGCGACATGAGGACGCTAAGTGCCGATGACATTGAGAGCATTTCCATATTAAAGGATAAATCAGCAACCGCGCTTTATGGCAAGGATGCTGGTAATGGGGTTGTTGTTATTACCACCAAAAAGAAATAAAACCTAAAGCCGCACAAGCAGCCCTCTCTGTATTTTGGCAGAGAGGCGTTTAAAAAACACTCCGGTCAAGCACATTCGAACATCAGTATATTTCCCTGAAAATCATTTGGTTATATATAAATATTATTTCTACATTTATATAATAAACCCTAATTATCATGAACTGGAAACTTATTTTTCAATTATCAATTTTCGGATTGGTGATGGCTTTTGCCACGGTATCGCTGATACCTGAACAAGTTGAACTTCTTTTTTGGCTGATAATTTTTGCTGTTTGTGCTTATATTTTCGCAAAAGCGGGCACCGGCAAATATTTTTTACATGGCTTCATATTAAGCCTGTTTAACTGTGTTTGGATTATTATAGCACATGTAATCTTTTATAATTCGTATGTGCTTAACCATCCCGATATGGCTAAAATGGGTAATAATATGCCTTTGACCACTCACCCAAGGTTACTGATGGTGATAACAGGACCCATATTTGGAGCCATATTTGGCTTGATTCAAGGGCTCTTTTTTTATATAGCCTCAAAAATTATTAAAAAGAAGGCTGCGCCTGTAAAAGCATAAGCAAAAATTACTTCTTCTTTTTTGCCGCTTCCATTATCGGCTTTGCCACAATGCCTTTACCCGACTGGTAATCGGATGGCGCTTTTTTGCCGGTTGTGCTGGGTTCCTTTTTTTTCTCTTTAATGGTTTGCCTGTCTTTGCTCATGATGATGGTT
>Ga0302225_10001138_pt1 | contig 17585 bp, 21 predicted proteins | sample II_Palsa_E3_2_FD_193515 | JGI IMG/M metagenome (GOLD analysis project Ga0302225, IMG submission 193515) | Peat permafrost microbial communities from Stordalen Mire near Abisko, Sweden - II_Palsa_E3_2 | ecosystem: Environmental > Terrestrial > Soil > Palsa > Peat permafrost | place: Sweden...
GTTTGGTGTGAAGGCGACGGACGCGGTTACATTTGCAGCTGTTGGAGCGTTGCTGGTGCTGGTGGCGATGGCGGCCTGCTACATCCCCGCGCGACGGGCGATGAGCGTGGATCCGCTCACCGCACTGCGGCACGAGTAAGAGGAGCGACAAGCGATGAATAAAACTGTTGTGGCACTTGCAGTGGTTTTCTTGTGTATTGCAGGAGAGGCATTTGCCGAGAGTTCAAACCTGATGGCCGCTCATTCTGCGGTTGCCGCGGCTTCGGACGAACTCAAAAAAGACGAGACCTTCACGAACAAAACGGACGTGCAGGAGTATAAATTCAGTCTCGATAATTCTTCCGGCATGGTGCATCTGAGCGTCGCTGCGGAAATTCACCGCGGCCGAATTCGGTGGGAATTGATCGACCCGACGGGTGCGGTGCGGTCGGATGTGGGCATTACCGAGCACGGAAGCATGAATACGGATGACGTTAAGTCCATCAAGGGCGAATGGTTGCTGCGGGTAACGCTCGAAGACGCGACCGGGGATTGCCACATCCACTGGACACGGTAATTGCGGGGGACGCTAAGCCATTTTCGCGAGAATTTGCGGTTGGAGAGATCTGGACTGAGCGCGAGAATCAGGCGATAACGCGCAGGACCGATTTTTCGCGGACGGGAGGAGCAGGGGGCGCGGAGGTTGCCGGGAGCGGCGTCTCGCGCTTGTGGTATTTCGTATCGACGTAATCATCGAGCAGAGTTTGAAAGGCTGCCGATAGCTCGTCGTAATTTCCTTCCAGCGTGGTGAAGTGCTGGCCGTCGATGTAAACGGGGCAGCGCGGAGCTTCGCCTGTGCCGGGCAGGCTGATTCCTATATTCGCGGCCTTTGATTCGCCGGGGCCGTTCACGATGCAGCCCATCACGGCCAGCTTCAATTCCTCGACGCCTTCGTAATAGCGCTTCCATTCCGGCATCTTGTCGCGAATATATCCCTGAATGCTCTCGGCAAGCTCCTGGAACGTGGTGCTGGTGGTGCGGCCGCAGCCGGGACACGCGGTCACGCTGGGAGCGAACGTGCGCAGCCCGAGCGATTGGAGGAGTTCGCAGGCAGCGTACACTTCCTCGCGACGGTCGCCGCCGGGACGCGGAGTCAGCGAAATGCGGACCGTGTCGCCGATTCCTTCGCCGAGCAAAATTCCCATGGAGGCGGCGGACCACACGAGCCCTTTCGCGCCCATGCCCGCTTCGGTGAGGCCAAGGTGCAGTGGCTGATCGGTCCTTCTGGCGAGCTCGCGATAGATTTCAATCAGATCGCTCGGCCGCGAAACTTTGCAGGAGATGATGATCTGGTCCTTGCGCAAACCGCACTCGAGAGCGAGTTCTGTGGATTCCAGGGCGGAAATCACCATGCACTCGTTGATGATTTCTTCGGAAGTCTTTCCGAGGTCGCGGTCGGTATTTTCCTGCATCTTGCGCATTACGAGTTCCTGATTCAGAGAGCCGCCGTTCACGCCGATGCGCACCGGCTTGTCGTGGTCCCGCGCAACTTTGCAGATGGTGGAAAATTGTTCATCGCGGCGCTGGCCGTGGCCGACGTTGCCGGGATTGATGCGGTACTTGTCGAGCGCGGCGGCGCAGTCGGGATATTTCGTGAGCAACACGTGGCCGTTGTAATGAAAGTCGCCAATGATGGGAACGTCGCAGCCGGCCTGGAGAAGCCGCTTCTTGATTTCCGGCACGGCGGCAGCAGCTTCCGGGACGTTCACGGTGATGCGGACAAGCTCCGAGCCGGCCTGGGCGAGTTCGAAGCACTGCTGGGTGGTGGACGCGATGTCGGCGGTGTCCGTGTTGGTCATGGATTGCACGACCACGGGCGCGCCTCCGCCCACCTGAATTTTGCCAACCTTCACGCCGACTGTTTGGTGCCGCTTCTTGGTCATGGAATTCCCATTGTATCGAACTGGCGCACCAATGCGCTAGCCGGGCGGTGCTTTATGTGACTGAGCTCGACGGAATTGGAGTTTAGTATTCCGGGCGACGGGCGGCGCCGCCATTGACCTTGCCGCTGCGAACCGGCGGAATAATTGTAGCCATTTTGCGGATCATCGCCAGGACGAGCTTCTTATCGTCGTCGGAGAGCGTGGTGGAATATTTCTTGATGTCGGCGAGGAAACGAATCTCTTCTTCGGAAAGTTCGCCGAGCATCTTGCGGGTTTCGCGGTCTTGCGGCGTGTCGCTGCCGGGGAAGAAATCCGCGAGAGAGATTTCCATGGCCTCGGCAATCTTGGCCAGGGTTTCAAGCGAGGGGACCGTGTGTCCGTTCTCCACGCGCGAAAGGTAACAACGCAGGAGCCCGGTGCGGCGCTCGATGTCGCCTTGCGAAAGGCCGCGGTCGCTCCTGTAGGAGCGGATCACTTCGCCGATATTTACCTTCGGTTTTTCTTTGGGCATAGTGTCATTCCTATAACTGGGGCGTATCTTACGAGTCACTCCGGTGAGGCGCAAGAGATTTTTCGCTAAGTGTTCCTGACAAGAACATCTTGGGGAGGAGTCAGGGCGCGGGCGTTTTTTTTGTGGAATGCGCCAAAAAGCGGGATGGGATGGATGCTGCAGGGGTGGAACTGGAACTTGAAGGGACCTGCTCGTTTACATCACGGGATGTGGAACCGCCGGCTGGGCCGTGGCGGATTGGCCCTGCTTTCCGGCACGTTTGTCGGCGTAAAGCGCCTGGTCGGCGCGGTCCAGCAGCTGCTGGGGCGTCTCACCCGGGCGGTAGTCTGTCCAGCCGCGCGAGAACCGCAAGCGCACCCTCTCTTCGTTGATATCAAACTCGAACCCTTCGACCCGCGAGAGTACCCGGCCGACTTCTTCCACGCGGCATTCCGGGAGAATGGCCAGAAATTCGTCGCCGCCCAGACGCACGGCAAGGTCCGAACCCCGGATGGCGCGCTGCAGACGCCCTGCGAATCCCTTGATGGCCATGTCGCCAGCGGCGTGTCCATGGCTGTCATTGATCTGCTTGAGGCCGTCGAGATCCATTAAGAGGATGGTCAAAGGACGCCCGTGGCGCTGTGCACGGCTGATTTCCTGCGCGAGGCGTTGCTCGCCGGAACGCCGATTGTAGAGCCCGGTCAACTGGTCGAGGGCCGCGAGCTTGTAAACCTCGGAGGCCAGGCTTTGAACTTTTGCCAGTGACTGAACTTGTTCGGCGAGCTGGCGACGCAAGCGCGAAAGCAAGTATTGCTGGTAAACAAGGTAAACGCTGAAAAGCAGAACGATTCCCACCAGCGCGCGCACGGCCTGATTTAGAAAGAAAGAATAAGTATTTTCTTCTCGATTCAGCAGGGCCGGAAAGGTGAAGGTGGCGACGGCGAGCGTGAGCAGCAAAATGACCGCGACGGTGGTGGACCACAACCACCACTGGCGGCGGTCGAGGTGCTGCAGATTCGCTCGAATATTCTCGGGAGCGATCTCCGCTAGCTGCGGAGTAGGCACCGGCGCTTGCTCATTTGTATTGACCATAGAAATTTCGATTGTAATCGCCTGATAAAAAAATACCTCCGCGGGAATGGAATTTCTATACGTAATCTCCGCAGCGTTTCCATCCGGGTAACGGAGTCTACGCACGGCTCTGGGCGATAAATCCCCTCTGCTTCGTATCCTGAGCAGTTTCACTCTAAACCATAGCGCCGATGTTCCCTTGGTTTAGATTCGGCGTGGCCAAGAGGCCACTCTACTTCGAGGAGAATCACATGAACCGAAAAAAGATTGCGTGGATGTTTCTAGTTGCGGTTGCCATGCTGGCGGTGCCGACGGCGAAGGCTCAGGCAGCGGTGGGCAACGGGTGGATGATTGACGGGACGCAGCCTCCGGCCGAGCCCATCCCCTACCCGAAATAAGGGGCTATTCTCCATGGGTCAATAGAACGGGGGAGAACTAGGGCTTCTCCCCCGTCTTAATTGTGCTAGGATTTACCGCGAGCACACCGCATGCTGACCCTGATCGTCTGGTGGCTGGGAATCCTGCTGGAGGCGTTGATTCTGGTTCAGGCGCTTCGCGGCGGAATTTTCGGCAAATACCCCCTCTTTTATACCTATATCGCCACCGTTCTGGGCGTCTCCGTTTTTCTTTATATTGCGGCACAGATGTTTCCTTTGTGGTATCGTAAGGCCTACTGGAATACACAGATCATTACGTTGGCAGTCGGTTGTGGTGTGATTCTGGAGGTCATCCGGCACGTGCTGGCTCCGCATCCAGGGCCGGCGCGATTTGCCAGGTGGGCGGCGGTGATAGTTTTTGCGGCGATTTTCGTTGCCGTGTTCTTGCATTCTTTCTTTTTGCGTGAATGGATGCCGGCGGAAAACAGCGCGGACTTGGAAAGGGATTTGCGGATGGCGCAGGCGCTGGCTTTGTTTGTAGTAGTTTTCTTGGTTTTTTATTATCGGATCGCGATCGGGAGAAATATGAAGGGGATGATCGTCGGATTCGGACTCTACGTCTCTGTTAGCTTGATCAGCCTGACGTTGCGCCTGTTTGTGGGATCCCAGCTTAGCCCCGCGTGGAAAGTCATCCAACCGGCTTCCTATCTGGCGGCGCTGTCCGTTTGGACGGTCGCGTTGTGGGCCTATGAACCGAATCCGGTTGCGAAGCCTCCCGTGGGCAAAGCGGAATACGAGGCTTTGGCGCGGGGCACGCGCGCGGTGCTGGATGACGGGCGGAGCAGCTTCAAGAGGACGACACCGTCGTGATTGGATTGATACTTTCGTTGTTCGTCGGCGTGGGACTTCTCGCGATTCTCGTCCTGCTCGCCCGGCGCGGGAATCCTCGCGTGGAAGGGAGCGCGCAACAACTGGTGGAAGCGCGACAGACGCTGGATATGGTTCAGCTCGGACTTCTGCCCAGGGATATAGTGGAGCGGATTTTTGCCACTCAGGATCTTGAGTACGTCACGCGCGTTGCGCCGGCGGAAGTTCAGCGCGCCTTTTTGCGGGAGCGCAAGAGGATTGCTATCGCGTGGGTCGAGCGCCTGCGGAGCTCGTTCGTGAAGCTCATGCGACTCCACCGGGCACAAGCCAGAGTCTATCCACAACTGAGCTTGAGGAAGGAGATTGGCCTGGGAATCAATTTTGTGGCGCTTCTGGCCACCTGCGGCGCCCTACAGGTCGCCTTTCGGTTGCGCGGGCCGTACGCGGCACCGCGGATGCTGGAGACTGCGACGGCCGCGGCAGCCCGGGTGTGCATGATTTCCGAGGAATCCCTGGCATTTCTGAAGACCGAGCCGCTTCGGCCGCTCGAGGATCGCGCGCGCGGCTCGGAGGCGGTGTAAACGCACGATATGGATTCTTCGCTCAGGCGCGCAGATGTGCAAACAGCGGCAGACGATCTGCGGCGGCGCACGTTGTCGCAGATGCCCGGGGCGCTCGAGCGCCTGATCTACCTCGCCTCCACGCGCGATTACAATAACGGGCTGTATTACCACGACGGGCTAGCCTCGCGTTTTTCCGAAATTGTGGCCTGCCAGGCGCTCGCGGATTGCCATCGGGAAGTTTTTCACGAGCTATTTGAATGCTCGCTGGAGGATTTGGTCCGGCAACTCGATTTCTATGTGGAATCCACGCGCACGGCGCCGGGCGATTTGATCGCGGCCTGGAGAAATCTGGAGCCTTACCGGGTGGCGGTCCCGGCAGCGACGGATCCGCTGGCGAGCGATTTTCTGTGCTCCAACATCAAGATCGCGCTGGCGGTTTGGGAATCTCGTCTAGACGCCCGTCTGCCACGGAAACCAGACGCATGGCTACCGCGCTGACCTGTCCTACGATCTCCGCCTCGCCCGGGTGCGCAAACTCGCGAATGGCACAGCCTGAGAGCGGATGGGGGATCAGCAAAAGCCTCGATCCGCGGAGTTCGCACCAAGCGCAAGCATATCCCTCGCGTAACTCAACGAAGTAAATCGGCCGATCGAGCTCCGTGCGCCATCCCGAATTGCGGACGCGTTTCATGTGGCTGTCGATTTGAATGAAGGATCCCGGCCGCAAGAGCGGGTCCATGGTGCGGTCGTCCATGCCGATGTATCCGTATTGGCAGTTGCGCACGTCCAGCCTTTGAATCAATGCGATGGGAACCTCGCCCCACACCTCGACCATGCGCGAAATCAGGCTGGTTGTTTCCACGCGGAAGCCGTGATCGAAACGCACGGGGAAGCGTATGGCCTTTTCGGGATCGGGCACCTCGATGGAGGCCAAGTGGGTGTTCTGGAGCGGGAGTGCTGAGTGATAGCGGACACTGTCTTCGAGCGCCACTCCGAAAACGCTGAGAAGGTCGGAGAATTTCGCCCGGTAGATCACGCTGAGACTAAACAGCTTATAGATGCTGGGGACGGAGTTTTTGTTCTCGAGCTGCGTTAGCCAGGCGTTGGAGATGTAGAACTCTTCGTTCTTCTTATCCTCCGCAATCCTCCGGCTGAGCTCCTCCACCTCGCGGGTAGTGACACCCAGGCGGTTTCGAAGCTCCCGGAGATGATCTCCCGGCGTCATAGCGTTCCGCGTTAGCTTTGCCCCTGTATTCATAACTGTCCGCGCAAGTGAGTCAATTTCGATGATAATCCCTTCCGGAGGTGGCGAGACCGAGAGTAAAGCTATCAGTCCGGTGAATCAACTACTTTGACAATATCGTCCCGCCTGAGCACTCTGGTAAAGAGCATGCCGGAAGAATTCCAAGCACGCTTGCTTACAATGCGAAGCAATATCCTCTTCCCTCATCGTACGCGGTTTGCGACTTTTGCGGAACCCCCCAGATCACCCGGCAGCCAGGGTTCATTTTTGGCGTCAGTCTTTGGGAGAAGAATAGCCTCCGTTCGCCGATTATGCAAAGCTGAGGAAGAGCAGGAGCACGCATTTGGCGATATCTTCAGACACGGCAACGAACCAAACGGGCGGTCCTTATCCCGACAAACGGGAAGTGCCTCGTTTCACCCTGATCGCCACCGTCGAGCTCCGCGAGCCGGTGAGTGATACTCGCATTCCGGGTCGCATTTCCGAGCTCAGCCGCAAAGGGTGCTACGTTGACGTCTTGATCACGTTGCCGGAAGGAACTCCGCTCGAACTCCGCATCTCGCGGGATCAGGGAGTGTTCCAGACGCGCGGAAAAATTATATACGTCCAGCCGGGAATGGGAATGGGAGTCACCTTTGTCGACGTTCCCGCGGAGCAGCTCCAGATCCTCGATAACTGGCTCGCTGAACTTTCCTGCTAGAAACACGCCGCCCGATTTCCCGAAAACTCGGAGGCACGGTATCATTAAAGCTCCCAGTCCTCCGGGGGGACCGCTTGAATTTCAGTGCGAATACGCGCCAGTTAGGGGACGTCACCGTGGTGGACGTGCGCGGCGGATTCACGTACGTAGAAGGCGAAGCAATCCACGAACTTCTTCTGGACTTGTTTCGGGATGGCCGCACCAAGGTGGTGCTGAATTTCCGCGATGTATCCTACCTCGACAGTTCGGGAATCGGGCAGCTCGTGCGCAGCCTTTACACCGCTCGACGCAACGGGGCGGACCTTCGCGCGGTGGAACTGAACCCTCGCGCATCCGAGGTTCTCCGGCTGACCAACCTGCACCAAGTGTTTCCCGACTTTCCCGATGAGAAGACCGCGCTAGAGAGCTTCTAACGCGAGCCCTCGCCGAGGTCGGGCGATCTCACCAGCTTGAGCAATGCCCGCGGGTCGCGTCCTACCGCTGCACGACCCCGCAGGCGATTCGAGCACCAGAATTTCCGGCTGGATCGGTTTTGTAATCGTCCGGCCCTTGATGAATGACGACGGCCGTACCGCCGGGTTGGAAGAGGGAATTCGCTCCCGGGCCAAGCGTCACGTTCGCGTCCGTGACTGAAGTAGTGGCGCGGCCGTCCGCGCCGACTTCGAAATTAAGAAGGTCGCCCGCGTGGGGACCGTCCGGATTGTCCTTGCCATGCTTTTTCCCCGTGGGATTGAAATGACCTCCGGCGGACTTAAAGTCCGGGCCTTCACATTTACCGACGGTATGAACGTGTACGCCGTGCGTGCCGGGAGGCAATTGCGCGACGTCCAGATCGATGCGCACTCCGGTGTCGGTTTGAACGAGTGTGGCGGTGCCGATCTTTGTTCCCGCGCCGTTCACGATGTCCGCGTGGGCTGCCTGTGGAGTTGCCTGGCCGAATGCTGCGCTCGAGAGCAACAGAGCCGATAGCATAAATCCGATTTTAAATGTCATGGGAACTGCCTCCGTTTGACTACATCGAACGAATCGAAAGAGAACCAAGAACGTTATAAATGCATCCGCGGTGGAAAAGCAACTGCTCGCTGAGGACCTGGCGAAGCAGGCGGGCAAAGTGCGGATGCTGCGTTCGTGTCCGCGCGCGCCCGAATAATCTCGCGGCGCACCTGTACGGATGGTCAGGTTCCGAAGTGAGCAAGCCGGTACTTCTTCGGCGTTGCTCCGCTTTGGAACAGACGCCTAGAGTGTACTTAACGTGGGGCCGATTCCACGCTTTCGATCCATCGAACCAGGGAGGAACTATGTGGACCAAGCAACAGCAAAATGAAGTTCCCAGCTATTCTCCGACGCCGGTGCCGCCGGTGTCTCCGGCCGCATCTTCGGCCGCCAACTATGGAACGCGCCCCAGCGCACCTTCCGCGCGCAATGTCGCGTGCCTGGGCGAAAGCATCGAGGTGAAGGGCAAAATCTCCGGCGAAGAAGATTTGCAGGTTGACGGCAAGGTGGAAGGGCCGGTTGCGCTTCAGGGCCAGCGCCTGACCGTGGGACGAACGGGCCAGCTAAATTCCGAAGTCATTGCGCGCGAAGTGGTGGTGTACGGCAAAGTGCACGGCAATGTGCGCGCCACCGACCGCGTGGAAATCAAGAAGGATGGCTCGGTGACGGGCGACGTCATCACCGCGCGCATCAGCATCGAGGACGGAGCGTTCTTCAAGGGACGCATCGAGATCGAGCGCGGCAAGCAGTCCGCATCAGCCACGGAGGATGCGCGCGAAGCCGTCACGGCCGGCGCGGCAGCAGACTAGGCCGCATCATCAGGCAAATTTGTCTCGAATACGGGCTCGTGCGGATGAGACGCGCGAGGAAAGTACGCTACTGCGCACAGAACTCTTTCCCGTGTGCGCAGTAGTTTCTCCCGTGGGCGCGGCGCGACGGATCGCGGAATTATGATTTGCCCGCGGCCTTGGCTGATTCCCGATAGGCTTCCTGCGACAGCTGGAAGGCCTGATTGGCGTGTTCCATCGCTTGCCTGGAATGCTCGTGCCCGGACTGATGATCTGATTTTCCGTGGCTCACGGCCGCGGCACGGTGCGCGTGCGCCGCGAGTTCGTGGAATTCAGCGGCTCTTTGATGTGAATCGTTAGCCATAGGTCGCCATCCTCGGTTTCCCTCAAGAGTGTGGGTCAAGTCGGTTTACTGCTTGTCGTATTCCTCAGGAACGTCGTCCTCAGGGACCTCTCTTGTTCTCACTTCGCCCTGATCGGCGTCCGGAGCATTTTCCACGCCGTCGACGACTTCGGCTTCGAAATCCTGGCCCTCTTCGGCTAGCTCTTCGACGCTTTCGGAATCCACATCTTCCTTGCGCGACAAGCCCTGATTATCGCCTGATTGGCCACCCGCGCCGGGCCCGAGACCGCGGCGTCCGAGCGAAAACATTCCGCTATTTACTTCGCTGGTGCGTCCGGCGGGCGTAGCGCCGCTGCGGCGAGTTGAACGCTTCTTTTGCGCGGGCTTTTTCTTCGAACCACCCGCCTTCTTTTTCGAGGGCTTTTTTCTTTTGGTTGCAGCTTTCGGTTTGCGAGACTTCTTTTTCTTGGGCATGGGAAAAGTCTACCACCAGGGCCTCTAGCGAAACAACGCGCGAACGAAAGCGCGCCAGAGATAAATGGGAGCGCGCAGGCCTCTATTGACCGCGCGTGCGCACAGTGTAGAGTCTTCCGGAGAGCCTAGGCATCTAAAATTGTAGTTCAAACTAAATTATGGCCACGGACAAGAGAGCGGGAGCGGCGATGGCAGCGAGCGCAGGTGTGTCCGGCACACCCGGCGCGATGAAAGAGCTGCGCCGAGCGAACACGGCGGAGAAAAAGCCGGGGAAGCAGAAGTTTGACTGGAGCCAGCTGCCGGACGTGATTGCGCTGCTGAAACCGCGGCGCGCGATTCTGGCCCTGAGCTTCCTGTTGATGGCGATCAATCGCGTCTCAGGCCTGGTTCTTCCCGCGTCGTCGAAATATCTTGTGGACGACGTCATCAACAAGAAGCAAACGAATCTGCTCGCGGTGATTGTCGGTGTGGTGGTCGCGGCCACCATCCTGCAGGGCCTGACCTCCTACGCCCTGACCCAACTTCTTTCGAAATCGTCGCAGCGCATGATCACGGAACTGCGCATCAAGGTGCAGGCGCACATCGGACGCCTACCGGTTTCGTTCTACGATTCCAACAAGACAGGTGTTTTGGTCTCGCGCATCATGAGCGACGTGGAAGGCGTGCGCAATCTGATCGGCACCGGGCTGATCGAATTCGCCGGCGGAATCATGACCGCGATCCTTGCGCTCTTCGTGCTATTGCGGATCAGCGCGAGCATGACCGGCGTGGCCGCCGTCGTCCTGCTGATTTTTGGGGTCGGCCTGAATCGCGCGTTCAAGACCATCCGGCCGATTTTTCGCGCGCGGCCCAAGATCAACGCGGAAGTCACCGGGCGGCTGACCGAGTCGCTGGGAGGCGTGCGCGTAGTGAAGGGCTACCACGCCGAGGAACGCGAGGAGCAAGTCTTCGGAGCGGGAGTGCAGCGCCTGCTCGATAACGTTCTGAAAACGCTGACGGCGACTTCGCTGATGAGTCTTTCCGCGACGACCTTGATGGGCCTGATCAGCGCGGCGATCATGTATCTCGGCACGCGGCATATTCTCGCCGGCACCATGACGCTCGGCACTTTCCTGGAATTCACTCTTTTTCTGGGCATGCTGGTTGCGCCGGTGTTTCAGATTGTGGGGATTGGCCCACAGATCACCGAGGCGCTGGCCGGGCTCGAACGCACGCGCGAGGTGCTGAACGAACGTCCGGAAGACGACGCGCCCGGGCGAACGAAGATACTCGATCGCATTCGCGGCAAGGTTGTATTTGAAAACGTGAACTTTGCCTATGATGCGGGCAAGCCGGTGCTGTTCGACATTAACTTTGAATCCGAGCCCGGCACGGTGACGGCGCTCGTGGGACCATCGGGCGCGGGTAAATCGACGGTCATCGGGCTTATCGCTGCATTTTACGTGCCCTCGAGCGGGCGCGTGCTCGTGGACGGAATTGATCTGGCGACGGTGAAACTCGATTCTTATCGCACGCAGCTGGGCGTCGTGCTGCAGGAGACATTTTTGTTCGACGGCACAATTCGGGAAAACGTCGCTTTCTCACGGCCGGACGCGAGCGAGGAAGAAGTCCTCGCAGCATGCCGGATCGCGCGCGTGGACGAGTTTGCCGAAGCGCTGGAGAAAAAATACGACACCATTGTCGGCGAGCGTGGCGTGAAACTTTCGGGAGGCCAGCGGCAACGCGTCTCCATCGCGCGAGCGATACTTGCCGATCCGCGCATTCTGATTTTGGACGAAGCCACCTCAAGCCTTGACTCCGAATCCGAAGCTTTCATTCAAGAGGGCCTGCGCTACCTGATGCGCGGGCGAACCACTTTCGTAATCGCGCACCGCTTGTCCACCGTAAGGCGCGCCGATCAGATCCTGGTGATCGAAGCGGGACGAATCGTCGAACGCGGCACGCATGAATCGCTCTATGCCGCGGGCGGGCGCTACTACGAGCTGTACACGAAACAGCACGGCGTGGAATCAAATCTGTTTCTGGCGCCCGGAGAAGGAAATTCCGAGACGAAGGAAAACGAAGTGGATTCCGCAGCCGGCGGCAACGCATCGAGCGCCGCGCTTCCGGAAGCAATTCGCCTGATCCGTGGGCGCGAAAATTAGGGCAGCCCGAGTGCGTCCCGAATCAAAGGCTGCGAATGAATTGCAACGAATCTAGCGGTTGCCGAAAGTCTTTGGAGCGTTCCAACTTTGTGGCGGGGAACTGATGGGCCAGAATTCCGGCGCTGCCTTGGTGAACTCGATGGCAACTTGCGCGAGTCCGGCGTGCTCGCGTCCCATGTAGGCGACTTTGGCTTCGCGCTCGTCCCAATTTGCCGGATTCAGCAGCGTCACTTTTTGCCCCACGGCGACCTTGGTACCCAACATGACCAGCGCACCGTGGGCGCTGACCGTGACGGTAAACGTTTCTTCCTGAAACGGACGGTGGTCGGAGGATTCTCCGCGGATCGCGATCGGCACGTCCACGATCACTCGTTCACTCCTGCGATTATCAGTCGGTCCCATCGCGGTTTCTGCCTCTCGTTACTTCGACCCTAGCGCAGCACTGCACTACTATCTTCCGAACGCCGCTTCGAATCGCATAAAAATGGGGGCCTGATATCGCCGAAGTAACTCCGGCGCGCCTGTGCGGCCGGCGCGAAACTTGGTGCTCGAGGAGGGAATCGAACCCACACGGCCTTGCGGCCACCGGATTTTGAGTCCGGCGCGTCTGCCAGTTCCGCCACTCGAGCAACACGGATTAAATGAAGGTTAGCACGCCGCAGGATGCGTGCTCAAGCATTTGAGGCGGATGAGTGAGTTGCCGATACTGCCGGTGCGGCAAAGACGGGTCATTTCTCGGCGTGCTTCGTGGCCTTTGCGGTGAAACTGAGCGGCTCGACGATCGCGCGAAATACGCGGCCGCGGCCGATTACATGCGCACCCGAGCGAGCTTCGACTTCGAACACGAGAAAGCGGCCTTCATGTTTCACCAGTTTGGCGGACGCGGAAAAAGTGGCGCCTTCGGGTACGGCTTTCAAGTGGTCCACTTCGATTCGCGTTCCGACCGTGATGGCACCCGGCGGCAATTCAGGCGCGACAGCCTGAGCCGCAGCCACCTCCATCATGCCGATCATGGCCGGCGTCGAGAGGACTGCCGGGAGACGGGGATCGAACGCTGCGAGAGTCCATTCGTGCGAGATGATTTTTTCGACGGCGAATTCGAGGCCAAGGCGTGGCTTCGTTTCGTTCACGGGGTTCGCGTCGCCGCTGGCGGATGGCATTACGAAGTTTCGCGCTCGCCGGCTGGACCGGAAGCACGCACGATGGTGCGGGGATCGAGGAAGCTGCGCGTGAATTCGGCGATGGTGATGCCGAGCTGGTTCCACAGGCGCCGTTTTAAAGTGCGATAATCCTGCGAGCCGCTGAAGACGTCGCGAACCAAATCGCGGAAGGCCGGTGAGTAGTTCAGAAGCTGAACCATGCGCGTGGTAATCGCACCACCCACGAAATTTCCGCGGAAAACTTTCTTGGCGATATTGGCGGCGAATTCCAGGTCCGCGGAAAACGCGGCGCGAAGACGCTCGGGATATTCCTGCGGGTTGCCTTCGGTCAAGGCCTGCGCCAGCAGATCGCCCGAGCGCATGGCGTAGAAAAGGCCCTCACCGGTGATGGGATCAACGGTGGCGGCCGCGTCGCCGGCCATGGCCCAATTCCTGCCCACGATGCGCCGCCCGCGAATCGTTTTGGCCTGGGGAGAAGGAAGCACGTGGCTATAGAGCTGCGCGCCGGCAGTGGGAATTTTTTCTTCTACCACAAACGCGTCCAGGTGCCGGCGCAACTGCTGGCTCGAGGTTTGTCCCATCCGCGCGCAGATGCCCACCGAAAGATGATCGGCCCGGGGGAAAGACCACAGATAGCCCTCAAATTCCTTCAAGAATTTTATCTTGATGATATTTTCCTCGGTGGGGACGAAATACCCGAGGGTCATTTCCAGATCCTGGGAGCCCAGCGGCGTAGTTTCGGGAAGCAGTTGATTGCGCGCGCCGGCCGCAAGCACGACAAAGTCCGCGGTGCGCTCTTCGCCTCCGGCGACGAGGCGAACCTGCGCCCCATGCGTATTCACGGAGGTGACGCGAGAGCAGATCGCGGAGCAGCCCGCGGCGACCGCACGGTCGAGCAGCATTCCGTTGAGCACCTTGCGCGCGTAAATCACAATCGGGTGGCTCATCTCAAAGCGCGCGCGATGCCCGCGGCTCGAAATCAATTCCGCAGTGCGAACAATCTTCTTGGGATGGGATGAATCGAGCAGGAAGGGATACGTTTCGATGGCTTTGTGGGTCAACCCGCCGCCGCAGGGTTTTTCCCACGCAAGCCGCTCGTCGAAAATCGTGACGTGAAAACCGGCGCTTGCCAGGCGCTCGCCGCATAGCGCACCAGCAGGCCCGCCGCCTACAATGGCGATGTCTTTCATGGCCCCTTTATTGTGGCCCAATTAAGTTAGCGGAAACACCCCAGCAATAAACCAGGACGCGAGTATAGCACTAAACAAAGCAGCCGCTGCCGCTGAGACGCCCCGGCGGCGCAAGCCATCGGCAGCCAGCCTCTGCAGGATCGAAAATGCGGCAAGAAAAACGAAGAGCAGGACGATCAGGACCTGCCCGCTCATGAGTTTGTAGTATCCCAGCACACAGGCCAGGAAAATTTCCAGGCGCAAAGCCAAAAAAACTGCAAAACGCAGCGCGCGTGCGGCCTCCGATCGCACCGGCCCGAGCGCGGTTTCTTCGGCAAACGAGAAAACGTACGCGACCGGGAGAAGTGCGGCGAAGCGCAGCCAGCGCGGCCCGCTTAGCCAGGCATCGTCAAGTTGCCAATTGAGCCAGGCGCCCAGCGCCAGAATCGTGGCGAACCCGAGGACGGCCGCCGAGAGCAGCGCTGCATCGGGCGACCAATTTTCTCTTGCGTATTGCTTGTTCAAGACCAGCAACCCCGCGCCCACGATCAGCAGCAGCGAGGCGAGGTAATCGGCGGTGAACATGTGAAGAAATCTCAGTGGAACGCCGAGCGTTAGAACCAAAACGCCGGCAAGCGCGCACACGGCCACCTCCGCGGCCACGAGCAAATATGGCGGATGAGCCGGGTCGGGCTGCGTTGGGTGCGAACGCGTGAGCTTCGCAGCGAGCGTGGCGCAAATCGGAAATAGGAAGAGAATCCCCACAAAACCCAGGATTGATCCGGCCAAGCGGTGGCGTCCCCGGTTCGCGGTCGCATACGGAGCAAGATCGAGATCGAGTGCCAGGGTTTTCGGAGGAATCTGCGGAAAGAGCGCCTGCATGATCCATTGCTCGGATTGATGCGCGACGCTACGGTCGAGAATGAGGCTGGTGTGGGTAGCGCCCTCGGCATATCGCAAATCGAAAGCGCGCAGCTGCGCGAAATCTTCCGGCGTCGAGCGATTGCCTCCCGCCGCTTGCAGAAGAGCCTGGGCCTGCTGGCGCAAAGGGGCGAGATCGTATTGCGCGCTGAAGACGAGAAGATTTGACGGCATTCGTTGGGGCAGTTCCATCGGCGCGGGAGAAATCGCGATGGTGCCTGCCACCGGAACACGATCCGCCATTCCGATGGCAATTGCGGCGCCCATGGAGTGGCCCACGAGAATGGTTTTCTTCGGGTCGATCTTTCCGCTGCGGCTCAAAGCTGCCACCACCGCCGTGGCGCACTGCCCCGCGGTGGCAAAGGAAAAGGCGTCCGTGTTCTCCCCGTGGCCGGGTAGGTCGAGCGAATAAACCTGCAGGCCGTGCCCGGCGAATTCCGAGGCCAGATACATCATCAGCCGCGCATTCGCGGCCAATCCGTGGAGCAGAATGACGGTTCCGGGCGGCTCATTCGTAATGCGCGGGTTGAGAATCGTGATCGGCACATGGCAAGAGCCTTCGTCGAGGACTATTTTTTGCTGCGGCAATTCTCCGCTGCGAATCCAGCGCGTGCCGACGGTTAAGCACACGAGTCCGCCGATCGCCAGCAGCAGTTCCCAGCGCTTCATCCCGCTTCGAGCACTCACAGCGGCCGCTCTCGCGCGTTCCGCGGCGATTCCTGCGCGCATGGTAGAATTGAACGTTGGAGACGTTGTATGGCGGCGGGAGGGGGAGGAGATTGGGAGTCGTTTCGCAAGATCAACTGATTCTCCAACGTCGCGAATGGAAACGCAACGGGAAGCGCGTGGTCTATACCGCGGGCGCTTTTGACCTGCTGCATCCTGGGCACATTCGGTTGCTGGAGCAGGCTCGCGGCTTGGGCGATGTTCTCATCGTCGGAGTCTGGAGCGATGCGCGTGTGCTTTCCGAAAAGGGAGCGCGGCGGCCGATCACGCCCGCCTCGGAGCGCGCCGAAATTCTTGGCGCGCTGGCGGCGGTGGATTCGGTGGTAGCGCTGGACGACGAACAATCCCCCGGCGAGTTCATAGTGGAGCTTGCGCCGGACGTCCTCGCGATAGGCGGGCAGTCCGGCGTGCAAAAAACTGCGTTCGAAGGTGAAGACGCCCTGAAAGCGGCGGGAGGCCGGGTGATGCACATTCCGCTCGAGCCGGGCCATTCAACCTCTCGCTTGCTCGATCGCATCCAACAAATTCGCGCATGATTCTATCTCTGGTGTCCGAGCTTCTCGCACGGGTGGCGCGCAGGCCCGAAGCCGAGGAAACTTTCGAGGCCCTTCGCCGCACCGCGGGCGAAGTGCGCCTGGCCGGACTCACGGATTCCTCAAAATCGATCCTCGTTCCGCTCGCCGCAGCCGCGCTCGGCCGGCCGACCATCCTGATCGTGGAGTCAAACCAGCGAGCTGAATTCCTGCTCGAGCCGGTCCGCTATTTCTATCGCGCAGTCACCGGCAAGCCCGGCCATCGTGTGGCGCACTTGCCGGCCTACGATGTGCTGCCGTATGAGTTGCGCTCGCCGCACGCGGAAATTTCGGAAGACCGCGCGGTGGCGCTCTGGCGCTTCGCTCTGGGTGAAGCGGACTTGCTGATCGCGCCGATCCAGGCCGCGCTCTGGCGTTTGCGCGAGCCGGAATTTTACGGCGAGCTGGCGCGCACGATTTCGCGCGACCAATCTATTCCGCACCAGGAGCTTCTCGAATTTCTCTCGAGCGCGGGTTACGACAAGCAAGTCACCTGCGAGATGCCCGGGCAATATTCCGTTCGCGGCGGCATCATTGACATTTTCTCTCCCGAAGCGCCGCAGCCGATTCGCGTGGAGCTTCTCGGCGACACGATCGAGTCCATTCGCGCATTTGATCCCAACACGCAACGTTCCACGAATCCGGTCGAGCGCGCCACGCTGATGCCCCTCACAGAATTTCCGCGGCACACGGAAGTTCTCGCCCGCATGCGAGCCGCGGCAGGATCCGGCCGCGTGGACGACTCTCCGCCGGAAGGCTTCTATCCCGGTTGGGAATTCCGGGAAGTCCCGCGCGAAGAGCGAAAATCAAACCTGCTCGATCTGGGGCCCGATCCGCTGGTCATCGAAGACGAGCCCACGCTCGTCGCCGCGGCCGCCGAGAAATATCGCGAGCGCCTGCAAAAAGGATTCGACGAAGCGGAGGACGCGCTGGCAGAGCGGCCTGACGCATACGTTTTCACCAACGATGAATGGGCCCACGCTTTGCGCCGCGCCCCTCGCTTGGCTCTCGAGCACCTGAGCCTCGAGCACGAGCCGGAAGCGGGCAATGCGCTGGAACGTA
>Ga0302225_10001154_pt1 | contig 17373 bp, 10 predicted proteins | sample II_Palsa_E3_2_FD_193515 | JGI IMG/M metagenome (GOLD analysis project Ga0302225, IMG submission 193515) | Peat permafrost microbial communities from Stordalen Mire near Abisko, Sweden - II_Palsa_E3_2 | ecosystem: Environmental > Terrestrial > Soil > Palsa > Peat permafrost | place: Sweden...
ATCAGCCGTACCACCCAATACACCGCCCAGGCGATGACCGGAATTTGCATTCGCCGCCAGCGCGAAAGCTCTGGTGGACGCGCGTCGAATTGCTGATTGGCATTTTGGCGGTCGTGCGGGACGGCCGATTTCGCATCATTTGCCACTGCGGTATAGTATAGAACTTCACGCAAATTCAGATGTACTCCAGAACACAATTCGCGCGCAGCCATAACACTGTTTTCAGCTTCGCGCAGCGGCACACGCTCTGCCGGCGATTCTTTGTCTCCACCGCTGAAGTTCTTTTTGCATTTGTGCTTATTTTTCTCTGCGCGCCGGCACTGTCTGCACAGCAGACGCCTGCAAATTTGATCGGCCGCGTGGAAGGCAACGACGTTTCAGTCGAAGGCGGCTCAGGCGCGGCCAACCTCGGAAATAGCGGTCTGCCGAATGGGGGAACCAATGGGCAGCTCTCCAGTTTTTCAGTCACGAACGGCAGCGTGGTCACCGTACACGTGGGGCAGGCGCAAATGGCGCTCGCGGCCGGCGGCCAAATCGACATTTGTGGCCCGGCAAAATTTACCGTGCTCGAATCCGGCGGCGCGATTACTCTGGCGCTGAATTTCGGACGTATGCGGGTGCAGATTCCCGCGACGACTGCTTTGCGCATTTACACTCCCACCGTCGTTGCCACACCGCTCGATATCGGAGGAGCGGTTCGCGACATTACCGTTGGGCTGGATTTGAATGACTCGCTGTGCGTGCTCTCGACTAGCGGCGCCATCCGCCTCGAGCAGCAATTCAGCGGAGAAGGATTAATCGTGCCGCAAGCGGGAGAATTTTTTCTCGCAGGCGGAAACCTTATCCCGGTTGCGGGCGCACCGGGGAGTTGCGAATGCACGGCATTTGTAGCGCGGGCTACTCCTCCATCGGCGCCGTCGCAACCCGTGCCCGCGCAGAACATCCCGCCCGTGTATATGATTCCGCCGGTCGTATCGCAAATGCAGCCCGAAGTCGCGCCCGCGAACACCGCGGTCGCCGAGCCAGCGGCTCCAAGAAGCAGAGTGCAGATTGCAGTGCTCGCACACGCGAATGAAATGCATCCGGTACCGCCGCCATCACAGAACAACGTCGAGCCGCCAATTCCGGATATAAGCATTCCCCAGTACACCGTAATCGTGCAACCGTTCATGATGTCTGTGACGCCCTCTCCACTGCGGCCCGCGGATACTCCGACGGATACGGCGCTGCTGGTGCGCGTGGCGCGCGTTGCGCCGGAGTGGGAGTTCAGCGGCCACGTCGATGCGCCGGAGTTTGCGGTGGACATGCAGCGGGCGTTGGGGCAAAAGGCTTCGGCAGCGCAGCCACAGCCGATACCTGCGAGCCAGCCCGCGAAGAAGAAGCGCGGATTCTGGGGCTCGATCAAGAGCATCTTTGGCGGCGGTGACGAGACCCGCCAGTAATTTCGCGCTCGGGTAAAAGAGAGCAGATCCCTCGGCAAAGCTGCCTCGGGATAACAGGTACGTGAGTTTTGAGCCATCGCAGATTTTCCGGTGTGGTTAGCTTTACATTCCTTCGTAGTTGGGGCCGCCGCCACCTTCTGGCGGGACCCAGTTGATGATCTGGTAGGGGTCGGCAATGTCGCAGGTTTTGCAGTGGACGCAGTTTGCGGCGCTGATCTTCAACTTTGGCCCGTCTTTATCGGTCACCATTTCGTATACCGCGGCGGGACAAAAATATTGGCACGGGTTTCCGTATTCCCGGACGCAGCGGTCGCCGCAGATATTCGGCTCAAGAACGATGAGATGGCAGGGCTGATCTTCGTCGTGGCGCGTTCCGGAATGATAGACGTCGGTGAGGCGGTCGAAAGTGAGTTTGCCGTCGCCGCGAAAGCGAGTGGACTGGTCGACGAGGGTGCGGTCGCGATTCAATTTCTCGTATTCCTTGTAGCCCGCTTCGCTGTGCATGGGATCGACCAGGCCGCGGCCGCCAGTGATGAACTGGATTCCCGATTTTGCGAGGCCGGTCCAGAGGCCCCCATGAAATGCCTGGTGAAAATTACGGACTTCCCACAGCTCTTTTTTGATCCAGCTATTTTCGAGTTTGGTTTTATATACGGATAGCGCCTTTTCGGATGTGTCTCCGGAGCAGAGCGCTTCGTAAATTGTTTCGGCGGCGAGCATGCCGCTCTTGATAGCCGTGTGAATGCCTTTCAGGCGCTGCGAATTCAGCAGGCTAGCGGAATCACCGATGATGAGTCCGCCGTCCATGTAGGAGCGCGGCATGGAATACCAGCCGCCGTAAGGAACGGTTTTTGCGCCGTAGCGAACGAGCTTGCCGCCCTCCAGGATTTTCTTGACGAACGGATGGGTCTTAAATTTTTGAAATGCTTCGTGCGGATCGAAGAGCGGATCGTGATATTCCAAGGCCACGACCATGCCGAGCGAAACGCGATTATCGCGCAGACCGTAAACCCAGCCACCGCCGTACAAATCAGAGCTGAGCGGCCAGCCGAGCGTATGCGCGACGTATCCGGTGTCGATGCGGCCGGGCTGCACGTCCCACAATTCTTTTATGCCAATGCCGTAAACCTGCGGATTCAGGCCGTCGAGTTTTAGATTGTTGACTAGCTCTTTGGTGAGCGAGCCGCGCGGGCCTTCAGCGAGTACGGTTACTTTTGCGCGCAATTCGTAGCCGGGAGTGAAGTTATCTTTGGGCTTGCCGTTTTTGTCCACACCCTTGTCTTCGGTAAGGACGCCGGCGATGCCGTTTCTGCCGGAGGCCGTGTCGTATAAAAGATTTCTGCCGGCAAATTGGGTGAAAAGGTTGACGCCTTTTTTTTCAACCAGGCCGCCGAGCCATTTCACCAGCTTGTTGAGCGAGACGACGTAGTTGCCGTGATTCTGCAGCGGCGGCGGGGTGATGGGAAGCTTCCAGGAATCTCTTTCGGTGAAGTAGTAGGCGGCGTCGCCGGTGACGGGTGTATCGAGCGGCGCGGTTTTTTCGAAGTCTGGGACGAGTTCGCGAAGGCCGCGCGCGTCCATGATGGCGCCGGAAAGCTGGTGCGCGCCGATTTCGCGCGCCTTTTCCAGCACGTAAATATTTTCGGCGGAGAGCGCGGGAGATTTGTTGGCCTGGGTGTGCTGCTCGATCAGATTCGCGAGGTGTAGCGCGCAAGCGAGGCCTGCCGGGCCCGCGCCGATGATCAAAACGTCCGCTTCGAGTTGTTCGCGTTCGACCGTCATGGTGTCATTCAGAGGCCAGAATAACAGCTGAAATAACGAGTTCCCATTTCTGAATATTTTGGCGATTTGAGTAGTTCGCCGCTCTTTGTTTTCTGTAAGTTACGGGGCGTTCTACTTCCTGAGTTTGGCGATTTAATCTTGCGACTTTGGGATCAGAAAATGGCGCAGTTGAAGGCAGATTCCGAGAGAGAAAAATGCCGCTCGCGTGATTCGTCGAGGCTGTCCGAAGTGCCCGGGCGCATGAGCCCTGCCGAGCTGAGAGGATGCGGGAAGATTGAAGCTGCAGAGAGCAAGCGGGGAGCTCAATCGCACAGGCCCACGCAGGACGTACGGCTAGAGCGCCAGTGCGCTTTGACTGCCCTTCGCCAAATTTGCCAAAACTAATCACAAAAAACGCTAGCACGTTGCTTGGCGAAATTCAAGGATTCGCATGCTGTGGACATTTTGTACCGGCTACACAGGAGTGGCCCCACGCAGATCGTCAGCCTATGAGTCTCTCGTCAAAGATCTAGATATCGGGCTTTTGTGGCTTCGCTAGCGTAGTCCTCGATCTTCGGCGGGAAAAATCGTTTGCAAAAGATGGGTGCAATAGGAACGAGAAAAAATCCGATAATCGGGCTCCAAAGAAATAAGACAATATTGTTGCGAACGAGCGCGACAATTATGCCCAGCGTGAACGAGAGAACCGTACAGGCACGCCGAATTTTCTTATTATATTCGGGCGAAACGAAAAGCTTATTCCGGCAAAACGGACATTCAAAAGGTTTCACGATATCAATCCGGGCGTACGGCAACCCCACCCCGCAATCCGGACATTTTGGCGAGTGCGGATCGGCTTTGAGTAGTCCCATGCTAGGACGTTCGCTGTAGTCACGGCCGGGATTGCTGCTGCCGAGCGGCGTCTGAGTAGTGAGCGAAGGGTCAAGCGTTTGCTGCGGTGCAAGGGTTGACGACCGCCTTAGGTAATAGAACAGATATGTGTAATAAGAAACGCTAGCAACGAACGTCGTAATTACGCTACCAGAAAAAATAAACAAACAAGCCAGGAAGGCCCCGGTCAAGGCCTCACACGCTACATCCACAACCTCACCATGGATCCTTCCTGGAAGCCCGCCGAGCCGTCCAGCCGCGAATGAAATCGAAATCCAGATAATTGCGTGAGTTATATCGCGCTGGGTTTCGTAAGTAGCAGCAATACAAAATCCACGCCACAATTCTTCAGACAATCCACCAAGAACGAAACTGGCTAACCAAAAACCCTTTGGGCCGGTAAGCAAAGGGTACTGTCGTTCGATCGAGCCCATGCCAAGGATGACGACCCTATAGGCTGCTCTGAATAGAATGAGAAGAATTCCTCCAAGAATTCCCCATGACAACGATATGAGAACTTGATTGAAACGAGGTCCAAGAGTCTGAGACATCAATGAGTAGTGCAGTGCCATCCATCTGACAAAAAATATTAAGAATAAATACTTGATTATCCAGAGATACCGACCATTTCTTTCAGACTGGGCTTTAATGTCAGGAGGAAGGTAGAAAGCATTGTGTTGTACGGCCCAGCGAGCCCCGAAAGGTTCAGGAACAAGAATAGTGAGGACGGGAAAGACTAGGACCACCGCGTAATAGAAGAGGTCGCTCAAGTTTCGCGGGGAGTTCGAATTGCGCTTGCACTCCGTTCTTCCTGGTCAAGCGATCGCGAATCCAGATGATACCACGGGGTAGTTAGCACTGGCCTGATTTGCCTTGAAACTCACCGGCGGCGTCACATCAGCGGGTGAGGCCTATTGGGAGGAGGAGAAGGTGTCGCAGGAGCTGGGGCTGCCGGATGTGAAACCCTGCTTGAACCAGTAGGTGCGCTGGGCGGAGGTGCCGTGGGTGAATTTGTCGGGCATGACGCGGCCGGTTTGCATTTTCTGGAGATGGTCGTCGCCGACGGCGGCTGCGGCGTTCATTGCGGATTCTACGTCGCCCTGCTGGAGGAGGTCGCGCTGTTCGGTGGAATTGGCCCAGACTCCGGCGTAGCAATCGGCCTGGAGCTCGACACGGACGGAGATGGCGTTGGCCATTCGCGGATTGTTTTCGACTTCCTGGCGGACTTTTCGCTCGATGCCGGTGATTTTCTGCACGTGGTGGCCGATCTCGTGAGCGATCACGTAGGCCTGCGCGAATTCGCCGGAAGCGCCGAGCTTATTTTTAAGTTCGGAGAAGAAGCTGAGGTCGAGATAGACCTTTTCGTCACCGGGACAGTAAAAGGGGCCGGTGGCGGTCTGGGCGAGGCCACAGGCGGAATCGATTCCGCCGCGATAGAGAACCAGTTTTGCGTGACGGTATTGCGGGATGATTTTCGCCCAGGTGTTTTGCACGTCATCGAGGACGAAAGAAACGAATTGGACTTCGCGCTGTTCGGAGGCGCTCTGCGTGGGGCTGGCGGGCGCGCTCTGCGTGGATTGCGTGGTGGAGGAGCCACCCAAGAAAGGCGTGAGCAGATCGCGTTTGAAAATGAAACTCAGGATCAGCAGGATCAGTATGCCGCCGATGCCGATGTGGATGCCGCCGGGGAAACCTCCGCCGCCGCTGCTGGAACGGTCGTCTTCGACGTCATTGCTGACTCCGCCTGGGGTCCAACGCATGTGAATCTCCTGGTAACTTTCGCCGCTTCAAACCAATCTACTATAAGGGAAGGTCGAACCGGGGCAACCCTATTCTGAGCGGAATCCTACCTTACGCCCTGCCTGGTGCTTCATAATTCGAACGGCTTCTGATATGCGCGCAAAATCAAAACGAAATAAGAGCAAGACGGAGCGCGGGCGGCGTTTTCACTGGGCTATATGGGTTGCGGCGGCGTTTGTGGCGATCGCTTGCATCGTGGTGACTGTAGTAGCGATCAAATCGCCGTTCACGCAGGAACGAGTGGCACAAGGGTTGGAAAATGCCGTGCGGGCGAAGGTGACATTCGGGAAGTTTCGCATGGTTTACTTCCCGGATCCGGGGTGCGTGGCTGAGGACGTGACGTTTGCGGGAGCGGCCGATACGGGAGAAGCTCCGCCGGCGGTGACGATTCAGAAGCTGGAGATTGAAGCGCGGTATGCGGACCTGATCGTGAGGCCCGGCTACATCGCGCGCGTAGTGCTAAATGGATTGCGCGTATATGCGCCGCTGCGAGGCATTAGCGCCAATAGTTCGGCATCGCAATCCAGCCAAAGACCTGAGGTGCGTATCGGCGAAATTGTGGCGGACGGAGCAGAGCTGGAAGTGGCGCGCGCGGACGGCAAAGCGCCGCTGAAGTTTGAAATGCATTCGCTGAGCGTGGAATCCTACGCGCGCAGCAGTGCGTGGTCGTACAGCGTGGCGATGCAGAACGCGGAACCGCCGGGAGAAATTATTTCGGAGGGGAAATTCGGACCCTTGAATCTGGATGATTTGGGCGCGACTCCGGTTTCAGGTTGGTACAAATTTCAGAAGGCGAACCTGGGAATCTTTCCGGGGATCGGCGGTACGCTTTCTTCCACCGGAGATTTCGCGGGACGGCTGGGCGAAATTGGCGTGCGCGGCACGATTGATATTCCGGACTTCAAGGTGCTGAAGAGCGAGCACGAGGTGCATTTGACTTCGAAATTCTCAGCGAATGTGAACGGGACGAATGGAGATGTTTTTTTGAAGCAGGTAGCGACTTCGTTTCTGCAGACGTCGGTGGCGGCTTCGGGCAGCGTGGCGGGCAAGCCGGGGCAAAGAGGAAAAACAACTTCGCTGGATGTAGAGGTGGACAACGGACGCATTCAGGATTTGCTGCGGCTGTTTGTGACGGCAAGCCATCCGCCCATGAACGGCGTGACGAGCCTGAAAGCGCACCTGGAGATACCGCCGCAAAAACGGCCGTTTCTGCAGGAGCTTGCGCTTCGCGGGGATTTCGGAATCGGCGAAGGGGCGTTTACAAAACCCAGCATGCAGACGCGCGTGGATGAGATGAGCGAACGGGCGCGCGGCGAGAAGCAGGACAAGAGTAAACCGCAAACACAGGCGGACGCTGATGATCCGGAAAATGTGGTGTTGAATTTGAAGGGGCACGTGGAGCTGCGCGACGGAGTGGCGAAGTTTTCGGAGCTGTCGTTTAGCGTGCCGGGAGCGTCGGCGCGCATGGACGGCACTTACAATTTGTCGAGCGAGCAAATTGATTTTCATGGAATGCTGAAGACCCAGGCGGAGTTGTCGCAGGAAACCACAGGAACGAAATCGACGCTTCTGAAACCGCTGGACCCGCTGTTCAAGCGGAAGAAGGCGGGTGCAGCGGTGGCGGTGAAGATGACGGGGACGTACAAGAATCCTCAATTCGGTTTCGACGCAGCGGGTGAAATCAAGCCTAAATAGGGCCGCTAGGCCGTTTGTACCGTCTGCGTACACTGAAATCGCCGGGGTTATAACTAGAGTCTGGTATGGCTTGCCGGGTGTGACGAGCGTAGGCTCGCATAGATTTCACAACCAGGAGGAATCTATGTTGGCGGCAATCGGAGCAGTACTGATTATTCTCTGGCTGTTAGGGTTCTTCGCTTTCCACGTGACGGTGGGGGTTATCCACATACTTTTGGTGATCGGGATCATCATGATCATCGCGCACTTCCTGCGTGGCAGCACCGCGACTTAGTACTACTGGGCGCTTTTGCCGGCAGACAATGACGGCAGGCCTGGGCTAAAAAGGTCTGTTAACAGGATTGGTGCGAAGAAGCCCACCGATGCATTAGCGTCGGCGGGCTTTTGCGTTTGATGCGCTATTCGTAACGCAAAGCGACCATGGGATCGACGCGCATGGCGCGGCGGGCGGGGATGTAGCACGCGGCGGCGGCCACAATAATCAGAAGCACGGCAACGCCGGCAAAAGTCAGCGGATCATAGGCGCTGACGCCGAAGAGCTGATTGGCCATGAGACGCGTCAGTCCCAGCGCGGCGCCGATGCCGATTGCGACGCCGATCAGCGCCATCTTTGTCCCGTGCCCGACCACCAACCGCAGTACATCGCTGGGTTGCGCGCCGAGCGCCATACGCACTCCGATTTCGCGAGTGCGCTGGCCGACCAAATACGAAATCACGCCGTAGATTCCGACGCAGGCGAGCACCAGCGCGAGCGCCGCGAAGATGCCCAGAAGAATCATGGAGAGCCTGCGCGCGGCAAATGAATTGGCGATGACCGTGTCCATGGTTTGGACGTTGTATACCGCTTCGCGGGAATCGATTTCCGCGACCGCACGGCGAACGTCAACCATCACAGCAGTGGGATCGCCTTCGGTGCGCAGCACGACGGCCACAACAGTGGCCATCAGCGGCATGAGTCTTTCCGGAACCTGCATGAACGGGTAATCGAACTGCGCCTCGATGGCCGATTTCGGATCAGCATCGAGCCCCCACTGCTTCACGTGGCCGACCACGCCCACGATCTCGGCTTGCACGTTAAAGGTGCTGAGATTGATGCGCTTCCCTATGGGGTCTTCATGAGGGAAATAAGTGCGCGCGAAAACGTCATCTATGTCCACGACGATTGGCGCGTTCTCGTCGTCCTGGGGCGTAATGAAGCGGCCGCGTTCGAGCGTGACTCCCATGGCTTTCTGAAAACCTGCTTCAGCGAGATAAAACAATGCCGGGTGCATATCGTGCAGGTTGGCGGGCTTGGGCTCGCCTTCAATCCAGAAAACCTCCGAGGAATTATGGATCATGGGGCGGGAGCCCAGCGTGACGGAAACGGCTTTGACGCCCGGAATATTTTTCATTTTGTCGTCGAAGAGGCGCAGACGCGCGCGCGTTTCGGCGGAGGTGGTGTTGGGATCAGCCGGCAGGGACAAAACGAAGGTGATCGCGTGGTTCGGATTGAAGCCGGGATCGACGCGCCAAAGCGCGGTGAGGCTGCGAATCATCAGTCCGGCGCCGACAAGCAAAACCAAAGCCAGCGCTACTTCTACGGCGACGAAAACTCCGTGGAGGCGGTGACGGGCTCCGCCGGAACCGGCGCCGCTCTTTTTGAGAACGTCCTGCAAATTCACGCGAGAAGTTTTCAGGGCGGGAGCGAGGCCGAAAACAATTCCGGCAAACAGCGAGAGCGCCATGGTGAAGAGCAGGACGCGCGAATCGAGTGAGACTTCGTGGGCGCGCGGCAAAGCACCAGGCAAAGTGGCGAGCACGGCTCTAGTGCCCCAAAAGGCGAGCAAGACTCCCAGCGCTCCGCCGAATGCCGCGAGCAGAATGCTTTCAGTGAGAAGTTGGCGAATGACGCGCGTCTGGTTCGCGCCTAAAGCCGCGCGAATGGCAAACTCGCGCGAGCGGCCCATGGAGCGCGCCAGAAGAAGATTGGCAACATTCGCGCACGCGATCAGCAGGAGGAAACCAACGGCGGCGAGAAGTACGAGTAGGAACGGCTGGACGTTGCCCACAATATCCTGCTTCATGGAAACGAGATTGACGCCGATGTCTTTATCGGCTTCCGGGTAGGCTGCGGCGAGATTTTGTGAAATGCCATCCATGTCCGCTTGCGCTTGCGCGAGCGTTACGCCTGGCTTCAGGCGGCCGATCGCGTGGGCGCTCACCTCGATGCGGCGATCCAGAAAAGAGGGATCGGTCCACTGACCGGCGGGAGTGTAAAGATCCCGCTCGCTGCCGTAAAAGTTGAAACTCGGCGGAACGACGCCCACAATCGTGTACGACGCGCCGTTCAGGATGATCGATTTCCCGATGACATCCGGCGAAGAACCGAATTTGCGTTTCCAGAGTCCTCCGCCGAGCATCACCACCGGCGCCGCTCCCGCGCGATCGTCATCGGTGCGGAAGTTGCGGCCGAGAATGGGCGCTACGCCGAGCGTCGGAAAAAAATCCGCGGAAATCATGGAGCCACCGACGAGTTCGGTTTCGCCCGTGCCGGTTAAGTTGTAAGGCTCATTGCGGTATATGGCCATGGATGAAAATGTTTGCGTACCGCGCTGCCAATCGAGAAAGTTCAGGTAGGATATCGGCGCCCGAGCGAACCCGGGAGCCTTTCCGTAAACGGTGATCAGCTGCTCGGAGTGCGGATAGGCCAGCGGATTCAGCAGCACGCCGTTGACGACCGAAAATAGCGCGGTGTTCGCGCCGATACCGAGAGCCAGCGTAAGGACGGCGATGACGGTAAAGCCCGGGTTCTTCGCGAGCATTCTAAGGCTGTAGCGAATGTCTTGCAGCAGTGCGGCCATTTTCTGCCTCCGCCACTAACATATATCGCAAAACGCAAAAACGATCGCGTTATTCGTAGCGCAAGGCGACCATGGGATCCACGCGCATGGCGCGGCGCGCGGGAATGTAGCAAGCGAAAAATGCCACGGCAGCCAGGAAAACTGACATGCCGGCAAAGGTAGCCGGATCAGCGGAACTAACGCCATAAAGCAGACTTTCCATCATTCGCGTGAGGATGAGCGCGAACGCGATACCGGCGACAACGCCGGCGGCGATGAGGCGGCCACTTTGAGCCATTACCATTTTCAGGATGTCACGCGGCTGGGCTCCCAGCGCCATGCGGATGCCGATTTCCTGAATACGCTGGGTGACATTGAAACGCACCAATCCAAACAAACCGATGGCTGCGAGCGCAAGAGCCATGCCCGCGAAGACGGTGAGCAGGGCAACAGCCGAACGGCGGGGGCCCATGGATAGTGAGATGCGTTCATCCATAGTCATCAGTTCGGAGATTGGCTGTGCAGAATCCACGGAGCGGACGGCCTCGCGAATTGTTTCGGCTGATGCCGCGGGATTTCCACTTGCGCGCACGACCAGAAAGAAATTGGGCGACAGGGTTTGATAGATCGGCAGGTAATAGACTCCCTTTCCTGCGCCCTCGGCGCCTTCTGAAGAGGTTTCCTCGCCTACAACTTGTGAATGGCGGACAGGCACGACGACTCCGACGATCGTGGCCCACGGATCTTTGTCGTTAATCTTCAAGTGTTTTCCGATCGGATCGTCATTTGGCCAATATAGCCGCGCAAGATTCTCATCAATCATGGCGACGGCTTGCGCGCCTTGGCGATCGTCCGGGGTGAAGGTGCGGCCGCGAACGAGCGAAATCCCCATCGTTTCAAAATAATTGGGGCTGACTTGCCGAACGTCGCCGTGCGGACCAGGATCGCCGGGGAGTTTTGCGCGGCCTTCGATTTCAAAGGATGCCGAACCGCCGAATCCGCTGAACGGCAGCGGCACTCCCGCCGCAGCGGTGACGACGCCGGGGGAACTGGAGAGCCGGTTGAGAACGTCGCGCACAAACTGAATTTGTTTCGCCGGGGAATCGTAAGGATGATCGGGCAGACCAATGGCTGCGGTCATCAAACCGTGCGGCTGAAAGCCCACGTTGACGTTCTGTATCTTCGCGAAGCTCTTCAGGAAAATTCCCGCGCCAGCCAGAAGCACCAGTGCGAGCGCGAGCTGCCCAATGACCAGGACGTCGCGAAAGCGATGATGCGCGCGGCTGGCACTTCCTGCGCCGCGGCCTTCGCTCAAATGTTGCTGCGGATCGGTACGCGATATCTGCCAGGCGGGCGCAGCGCCGAAAACAATGGCTGAAAGACCAGCCAGTGCCGCTGTGAACAAGAGCACCCGGGTGTCGATTGGAATCACGATCCTGCCCGACAGATTGCCCGCCGCGAGGAACGGAAACGCGGAAATTGCGCCATATGCAACGGCGAGACCAGCGATCATGCCCAATACTGCGAGCACGATGCTTTCGCTCAGCGTTTGACGCGCCAGACGCCAGGACGAAGCTCCGAGCGCGGTGCGAACAGCGAATTCACGCGCGCGACCAGAGGCTCGCGCAAGGAGCAGGCCGGCAACGTTGGCACACGCAATCAAGAGCACAAATCCAACCGCTCCGAGCAGAATCAGGAGGGGCGTGCGGACGTCGCCGTAAATAAATTGCGCGAAGGGCACGGAAAACATTCCCCAGCCGGAATTTTTGGGATATTTGGAACGCCCGTCGTTGACCACGCGCTGCGTGAGGACGTTCATGTAGGCCTCAGCTTGCGCGGGAGAGACACCTGGCTGCATTCGCACGACGGCAAAGTGCGCCTCGTTGAAAATATTGTCGATAGCGAAATCCCCGGCGGGCAGCGCAAGCGGAGACCAGAGATCGGTTTGCTCCGGCCACTGAAAATCGGGAGGCATCACTCCGACGACGGTGTATGGCTGCCGATTGAACTGGACCGAGCGGCCAACGATGGAATTGTCAGCGCCAAAAAGATTTTTCCAGGTGTGATAAGCGAGGACTACCTCCTGGTCGGCGTGCGGCTGGTCTTCTTCAGGTGTAAATACCCGGCCGAGTAGCGGCTTGACCCCGAAAACTTCGAACCATTGGGATGAAACCTTCGCGCCTCGAAGACGCTGCGGCCGGTCTCCCGCGGAGTAGTTGAAATCCATGGGATCTTCCAGCGCGGCAGAAGCAAAAACTTTCTTGTTTTCGCGCAGCAGGTCGAAATCCGGCGCGGAGATGAGGATGCTGTCCAAATTTAGCTTTTCGTATCGGACGCGGATGGCGACAAGCTGCTCCGGATGGGAGACGCCGACGGGATGGAGGAGCAGCCCGTTCACGACGCTGAAAATGGCGGTATTCGCGCCGATGCCGAGAGCCAGTGTGAGGACGGCAACGGCTGCGAAGCCCGGGTTCTTGGCGAGCATTCGGATGCTATAGCGAAGATCTTGCATCAGCGATCCCATTTCCGCCTCTCGATCAAAAAAAGGTCGTCGCACGCAAAATGTAACACATCATTCGTAGCGCAGGGCAACGATGGGATCGACACGCATCGCGCGCCGCGCCGGAACATACGAGGCAAGAAAAGCGACGATCCCGAGCACGAGAGCTACAACAACGAACGTCAGCGGGTCGGTCGGCTTCACGCCGAACAGAACGCTCGACATCCAGCGCGTCACCACGAGCGCTCCTGCGACGCCAATGCACAGGCCAAGGAGAAAGATTCGCAGTCCATGGCCTACAATTACGCGAAGAACGTCGGTTCGCTGCGCACCGAGAGCCATGCGCAGTCCTATTTCGCGGGTACGTTGCGTGACCAGATAAGACAGAACCCCAAAAATTCCCGCAGCCGTCAGGAGTAACGCAATGGCGGCAAAGGCGCCGAGCAGGAGGGTGTTGAAACGATCATTGGCCGCTGAACTGAATACAACATCCGCCATGGTGCGGAAGGTGGAAGTGGCTTCGTCCGGATCGATCTGGTGGAGGGCTTGGCGCACCGCTGCGGAGAGCATAGCCGGGTCGCCCGGGCCACGCACGACCACACTCATCCTGGTGTGGGATCCGGGGATAAACATTTCCGGACGAAGAGACTCCTGCAATGCGAAGTGCTTGTTGCCTCCCACGATCCCTACGATCTCGCGTGTGGCGAACTGGGGTTTGCCTTCATATAATTTCACGTGCTTGCCAATGGCGCTCTCGTGCGGAAAAAACTTTTTGGCGAACGGCTCGTTGACGACTATGACCTGACGGGCTTCGGATGCGTCTTGACTCTCGAAGCTGCGCCCTGCCAATAGCGGAATTCGCATGGCTCCAAAATAATCGCCGGCGACGACGCGGAAATCTGCGTCCTCATTGTCGTTTGGATTTGCTGGAGGGTGCTCGGTGATGGTGAAAAACGTGTCGTTGCCGTCGCCGCTCAGTGGCAATTCCGAGATGAATCCGGCATTTGTGGCGCCGGGCGCAGACTGGATGCGTTCCTGGAGTTCGCGAAAAAATGATTCGCGGCGTTGCTGATCGTCATACCTCGGCGAGAGGAGGGACACTTCAGTGGTGAGGACGTTTGCGGGATCAAACCCGAGCGGAGCGCGCATCAAACGCCAGAAGCTGTTGAGTAAGAGACCGGAGGCGATCAGAACCACGAGCGAAAGGGCTACTTCCGCGACGACGAGCGTATTGTGCGCACGATGCTTCGACCGCGAATCGCCGGAGTTGCCGCCTTCCTTCAGGCTTTGCGTCAAATCGCGGCGGCTTGCTTTCAGGGCGGGGCCGAGGCCAAACAAGAGCCCGGTGAAAATCGCGATCGCGAAGGTGAATGTGAGGGCGACGCCGTTCACATTTACCTCGTCGAGGCGCGGGAGACTCTGCGGGCCTAGCTGTTTTAAGAGTTCTACACCTGCGGTGGCCACAAAGATTCCGGCGACACCTCCCATCAAGGCGAGCACCAAACTTTCTGTCAACAATTGCCGGATCAGACGGAATCGTCCGGCGCCCAGCGCGGTTCGAATGGCAATCTCGCGCTGCCGAACAGTATTTCGCGCGAGAATGAGGCTGGCGATATTGGCGCAAGCTATCAAGAGAACGAGAGCAACCGCGCCTACCAGCACCAGGAATGCGGGACGTACATTGCCAACGAGAACACTCTGGAGAGGCTCGAGTTTCTGACTCCATCCTTTGTTCGTCTCGGGAAATTGTGTGGCGAGGCGAGCTGCGATGGTGTCCAGCTCCGCTTGCGCCTGGGAGATCGTAACGCCGGGCTTCAAAAGACCAATGGGGCGTAGAAAATGGGAGCGGCGGGTCTGCATTCCCGGATTTTCGAAAGGCGCAGGAAACCAAAGGTCGGCTTCGGTGAGGACGGGCATATCGTTTGCGAGAACGCCGACAACTGTGCGCGTCTTGCCGTCGAGAGCGATCGATTTTCCGATGACGTTTGGATCGCCGCCGAAGCGTTCCAGCCACAAATGGTGGCTGAGGATTACGACCTCGGGGTCGGTTGTTTTTTCATCAGCAAGAGTGAACACGCGGCCGTAACGGGCTTGAACTCCAAGGGCGTCGAAGAAGTCCGCCGTTATCATGGAGCCTTTGATCTGAATGGGCTTGTCCGTTCCGGTGAGATTGAATAGCGAATCTCCCACTGCCCTAGCGCCGTACTGTTCAAAGGATTGGTTCTGCGCGCGATAGTCCAAAAAGTCGGACGGCGAAACGGCGCCATGGTCACAGAGGGGACAATTGCCCCAGCCCCACACCAGTCTGGAGGGATTTTTGAACTGCAAAGGTCGGAGGAGCACTGCGTCCACTACGGAGAAGAGCGCGGTGTTGGCACCGATGCCGAGGGCAAGCGTGAGCACGGCAATTACAGTAAAGCCCGGCGATTTTCCTAGCGCGCGCAGACCGTAACGGATGTCTTGCAGTAGCGTTCCCATTTCTTCCTCCCGATCAAAGGAAATTCAAAAGGGGCACTCGGACACCGCTGGCTCTGAGGAGATTAAGCAGGTGACGTACCAGGCTGACTGAAAGGCAAATGGCATATCTTCAATAGCTTATAGGATGATGCCGGGGGTTCGAGACTGTGGACTGGCCGCTAGCGGGAGAGCCAGTGGCGAAAGCGGACACATTTCAACTGTGCGCAGTTTTTTCAAGCTCCTCGATTAGGGCGGGGACGATTTCGAAGAGGTCGCCGACGATGCCGTAGTCGGCTACTTCGAAGATGGGGGCGTTCTGATCCTTGTTGACCGCGGCGATGGTGCGCGAGCCTTTCATACCCACGACGTGTTGGATTGCGCCGCTGATTCCGAGCGCGAAATAGAGCTTGGGGGCGACGGTTTGTCCGGAGCTGCCGATCTGGCGATCCATGGGGAGCCAGCCTTCGTCGCAAATGGGACGCGAGGCGCAGATTTCGCCGCCGAGGAGTTTTGCTAGTTTTTCAACCATGGGGATATTTTCCGGAGCTTTGATGCCGCGACCGATGGAAATCAGAATGGGAGCTTGGGTGAGATCGACGGCTTGCTTTGCTTCGCGGAAAAGTTCGAGCGGCTTGGTGCGGATTTGTTCCGGCTTCAAATCGACAGAGAGAGGTTTTACCGGCGCTTTGCCGCTGGCGTGTTTTGTGGCGAGGTCCGCGCGGAATGCGCTGGCTTGAAAAGTTGCGATCCAGGGAGCGTCACCGGTGAAGACGACGTCGGCATTGGTGCGGCCTTGAAACATCTGGCGGACGAAAATCAGTTTGCCGTTTTCGTAACGGTAGTGGATGCAGTCACCGATCATGCCTTTTCCGAGCGAAGCGGCGAGCTTGGGAGCGAAATCGCGGACTTGATAAGTGTGCGGCATGAGAACGAGATCGGGCTTTGCGGATTCGATTACCTGGTGCAAAGCGAGAGAAAATCCGTCCGGCGTGTATTTATCCAAGAGATCGTGCTCGACGAGAAGGACTTCGTCGAGTTGGAACGCCGCGATTTCGTCGGCAAGCGGGGCGACGCCTTTGCCGACGACTACGGCGGTAAGCGAGCCTTTGGTGTGCTGCACGATTTGCTGCGCGGCGGCGAGAGTCTCAAAGCTGACTTTGTTCCACTTGCCTTCACGCTGTTCGGTGACTAGGAGAATTTTCATGATTGCGTTTGCCTCGCGCTAAATATTAAAGCCGGTCAAATTCAAAAGAGCCGGCGAGACGCCGGCGCTACGAAGCCCACGTCTCGCGGGGTTCGAGCGCGTTATGTTCATTTGTCGTTCTCGCGGTATCGTCACAACACCCGCGCTTCGTGCCGCAATTTTTCGATCAGCTTCGCGGCGATTTCTTTTGGCTGGCCGGTGATGAATTCGGTCTTCTTGGTTTTTTGCGGAATGTAGATTCGCTCGATTCGCTGGGTGGGCGCGTCGGCGATGCCGAGCGATGCGCGATTCACCGTGGCGATTTCTTTTTTCTTCGCGGCCATGATGCCTTTCAAAGTGGCGTAACGCGGCTTGTTGATGCCGGACTGAATCGAAAGGACCGCGGGCAACGGTAGCTCGACCCACTGAAACCAGCCCGCTTCCAGTTCGCGCTTCAATTTCATGTGGCCTTCCACGATGTCGATTTGCATGATGATTGTGGCGTGAGGAAGGCCGAGCAATTCGGCGAGGAGTACACCGGTTTGGCCGAAGCCTTGATCGTCGCTCTGCAAGCCAGTGAGGATGAGGTCGAACTTTTCGTCCTTGATTGCGGCAGCCAGCGAACGCGCGGAGGACAGCGGATCGAGTTTGTAGAAATGATCGTCGGCAATGTGGATTCCGCGGTCGGCGCCTTTGGCCAGAGCTTCTTTGATGGTTTGTTTGGCGCGTTCGGGACCCATGGAGATGGCCACGACTTCGCCGCCTTGTTTTTCTTTCAGGCGCAGCGATTCTTCGAGCGCGAAGCTGTCCGGCTCATTCGTTTCG
>Ga0302225_10001164_pt1 | contig 17277 bp, 20 predicted proteins | sample II_Palsa_E3_2_FD_193515 | JGI IMG/M metagenome (GOLD analysis project Ga0302225, IMG submission 193515) | Peat permafrost microbial communities from Stordalen Mire near Abisko, Sweden - II_Palsa_E3_2 | ecosystem: Environmental > Terrestrial > Soil > Palsa > Peat permafrost | place: Sweden...
CTCAAAAATATCTAAAGTACCATCTAGAGTACAAAATCAAAGAAGAAAAGAAACGAGACTCACGCTATGGAAACCTCGTCATCAAGGAACTTAATACTCCAAAGACCAAAAACGCTAAGAAAATGCGAATTGACGGACTTGGACCTATTTTCCAAAGAGGCGAATTCTGGCTCAATAGTGTCGGGATGGAAGAATTTCACGAAGAGTTTGAAACATATCCGAGCGGAAAACTCGTGGACGTACTCGATACTCTGGGTTATGGGCCGCAGGTATGGGATTTTGATACAAATTCTGACGAGATTGAAAGAGAAATTCTCACCCGAGCCAATCAATACAAAAGAACAATACGCAATTCAATATCAGGATACTAGAATGGATGAAGATATTAGTTTGGTTGATCTTGCAGTGGGACAAGCAGTTTTGACGGAAAAGATCGCTCAACTAAGGCTTGATTCTAGTGAAAAGCATATTCAGAATCGTAGGGATATACATAGAATTACAAATGGGCTGCAGGATGTTTCTGATAAAGTTTGGAAACTACAACTTAAAATAGTAGGTTTTTCAACTCTTGGCGGTGTAGTAGCTACTGTAGTTGGAGAAATTATCAAAGCTGTTATACATAAATAGGGAGATATTAAAATGTCATTCATGACTGTACTGGATAAAGTTGGCGAAGATATTGCAAATATTTTTAAAAAGGCTGAGCCGGTCGTAGCGGAGCTTCAGACTATTGCCACCCCTTTTGAAAATATCTACGCCCCCGGACTCGCAACTCTTATTAACACTGGACTTACCGAAATCGCACAAGCTCAGTCTATGGCTGTACTCGCTGGACAGACTTCTGGTTCTGGTGCGGTTAAACTTGCTTCAGTTATTGCATCTCTCGCTACCTCTTTGGGTCCGGTACTTACTTCGCTCGGGGTTAATACTTCCACCGTGACAAGTACACAGTACACCAACTTCGTAAACGGACTTGTGCAGGCTGCGAATGCGTTTATCATTACGCAGGCCACTGTTCCTAGCACACCCACTCCTACTACCGTCGCACCAGCAGTAACTCCGGCCGCTGTTGTAGTAGCCGCTCCCGTTACTGGGGCTGCTGTGCCCCCAAAATAAAAAAGGGGTTACTACAATGGTTTCGATCATAAAAGCTATAGGGAATCTTCCAAATACATTTTGGGGGATTCTCGTACTTTTCACCTCTATGTATATATCTGTAAAGTATAATTCAGATATTGGATATTTCTTTGCTGGAGTTGGCTCAACACTTCTCGGAATAAACCATCTTCAGCCAAATTCGATAACAACTATAGCATCCCAACCAGAAATTAAAGTAGAGTCCAATGCCAGCGATTCGTCCAGTTAAGATCCAATTCGGAAAAGACGCCACAGAAGATATGTGGCGTTATGTGGAGGAGTCTGCTGATTATTGGTATGCTCGTACTCGAAGATTTCGGGAGGACAAGCTCAAGGAATATGCACGGCTTTATCGTGGGCTTCCGCTTAATGAGACTCGGGATATTCCGTGGCCTGGCGCTTCCAATATCGAGATTCAAGTCATAGCCACTAACTCTGACCAGTTACTATCCAGAGTAATGGCTATGTACATGACCGATCCTCTTTGGACGGCTAAGATTTATGGAGATATTGCCAGTGGGGCAGGGGACGACCAACGCCAAGCAGTAGAAAAATTCCTAGGTAATATGGCTCTCGATCCAGCAGAGTTAGATTTCTACAGAGTAGAAGAGGCGTGGTTCTCTTCTACTATTAGAAATGGTACAGGAATTATTAAATTCCCTTGGCTCTACAATGTAGAGACTCAGTATATTAATACTTCAGGTCTCGAAGGAGCTGATTACAAGTACGAGACAAAAGAAATTATCAGACTCGACGGCCCTCGTCCTGAGAATGTCCCGCTTAATAAGTTTTTGACCGATATTAATACCCAAAAACTCGAAGATTCTAGTTTTAAATGCCACATAATGACTGTCTCTAGGAAGAAATTAGAGGACAGAAAAGCACTTAAGTTCTTTAAAGACGAAGATATTGATGCGATTATTGCTGAACCCGATCGTTCGCAAGCGGATGTGCTTCAGAATTATATAGAGCGACATCAAGGATTGCAGGATACTGGTTCTGGTTATTTGGCAGACGAGTATGATATTTACGAGTGCTGGTATAAGTATCAACATAATGGTCAGAATCTTAGACTTGTAGCTTTGTATCATCCTCTAAGTGGGACTAGACTCGAAGCATTCTATAACTACTATCCAGACAACATGGATATTTTTGAGGATGCGAAGCTTGCCTACGACGATGACCAATACTATGGCTATGGTTTTGCAGAGATGCTCAAGTCTCTTCAAGACGAAATTGGCGAAATGCATCGTCAGCGAATCAATGCGAAAACTCTTTCAAATACTACAGCATTTAGAATTAACAAGAACAGTAAACTTCATAGTATTTTGCAATTCTATCCCGGTGTTCTTGTTCCTGCCGATCCCGGAGAAATCGAACGGCTTGAACTCAATAATCCTCAAGCTGATTCATTGGATGGAGAGCAATTAAGCCTGTCTCTTGTAAAAGAACGTACCGGAATTGATCCTGCAATCGGTGGAACTGGAGGCGGAATTGTTAATGCAAAACGTGGAATTTATTCTAGCCAAGGAACATTCGCCGTACTCCAGCAACAGAACTCTAGGACTGGGCTTCGCATGTCTGATATGCGAAGTGCACACTCTAGAGCTGGCTCTAAGTTCGCAAAAATGTACGCTCATTTCGGAGTTGGTAAAAAGCTCAGACAGTTTGGAGATGATGCAGACTCTTTGCGAGATGCATTCGAGAATATCAAGTCCGGTAAATTAGGACTTAGTGTTAGGGCTTCTACTGCTAGTATGAATAAAGAGCTTGAGAAGCAGAATGATATTATGCTTTCTCAGACTCTTAGTGGTTTATACCAAGCAGATGCTCAGATGATTCAAGCAATGGGTATGCAGGGGGTTCCTCCCGATCTACTAGAGTACTACACTGACGTACTTAGAGCTAAGCAGCAGTTGTATAAAACGATCGCTCAAAACTTCGGTCGTGAAGATTACGCTAGATTGATACCAGTACCTCCAGTTATTAAGAAAGGCCGCGGTAATGAACCTACTACACAGCAAGGCCCTCCTCGCCAACAGCAACAGCCGCAATCTGGATTCGGACCAAGCCCTTCAGAATCTGATGGAGGGGAAGGTAATAATCAAGGAGCTATACCAGTCGGCGGCGGGCCAGTTGCTGGTGGAGTACCATCTAGCACTGGCTGATAGATTTAAAGACGATTTTTTAGATACTTTAAAAACTTGTTCAGATTACGAACGAGGTAAACTAGAAGGACAGCTTCAAATGATCGACGAGTTTATTGGAATCCCTCTAGTAATTAAGCAGTACGAAACAATGCATAATAGAAAATAAGGAGATGTTTTATGCCCGCAGAATGGTTCCGCAGACCGGATGGTAGTGTTAGTTCTGAAAAGCCCGATAGCTTAAAGGATATTGAATTCAAGCCAGAGGTTTTGAAGGCTGATATTGAGACTTCGCTTACGTCTAAACTTACTGAGTTTAGTACTGAGCAGGAGAAGAAATTTAAACCTTTGTTTGATATGGCTGCTGCTATCGAGGCTGATAGGGCTGCTAAGATCGCTAAAGAACAGACAGAGCGGAATAAGAAGCAGCGAGAAGAGAATGAAGTCACCGATGAAGATTTCATGCTTGATCCCACTGGCGCTGTAGATCGTAAAATGCACGGTACAAATACAGCTGTTAAGATGCTGGCTGCACGCATGGCAAAGCAGGATACTTTGGGGGATAAGGAATACTACCACGGGGAGATTAAATCAAAAGTAGATGCGATGCTCGCTGCTCAGTCTGTAGATTCTCAGTGCCGTGCTGATGTTATTGAGAATTGTTATAAAGTTGTATGTTTTGATGCCCAGAAAGATATTGCGGAAGGTAAGATCAAGGCTAAGACTTCTTCTGCTACTTTCGAAGGTGGTAGTACTGGAGCGCATTCTGGTAAAGATACTATTGAGAAATCTGACGATCTAACAGCCGAGGAAAAGTTTGTAGCTCAGAAAATGGGTATTAGTGAGAAGGACTGGGCATCTAGTAAGAGGGAGTTGACTTATGTCTAATGAAAATCCAGAACTTGATATTCTAGATCAGATATCTGACGCGGAAGAAATGACTTCGGACTTGCGTGTGGATGATTTAGCACCTAAAGCCATTCCTGTAGAGCCTGCTAAATTCGCATTTGTAAAACCTAAAGTTCATATAGAGGGGACTACTCCAGTAGAAGATATTTCCCTAACCCCAGAGCAAGTAATTGCAGTATCGAAACTCGTAGAAGAACAAACCCGTAAAGTAATTCGGGAGTCGAAATACGATAGTTCTATGTCAGCACAAGTGCTTACAAAGGACCAGACTCCTATCACGGATTTTTCTAAAATGACGATGGATGATGTTTACGATCTTAGTGTCCCTATCGAAGCCAAGGCATTTATGAGTGCTGATGTACTTAAAATTGATTTGAAAGACTCCAATTATGAAGCGCGTTGGGTTAATAAAAATCCGCAGAATCTTGGCGACAAGATCGCTAAAGGTTTTACTTATATCTCAGCACAAGATTTAGTTAGTAGCGCTGCTATACAGACTTCACTGGATGCTAGTGGGCATTATTGCTTTAATGATGTCGTGGCGATGAAAATAGATAAAGCTACTTATTATCGTGCCTTGCGCGCGGCACATGAGAGAGCTGTTGCAACCACAGATCAGTCACGAGCGAGACAGAAAGCGGCAGCTACGGCTAATTCTTTTATGTCCCAGTCCGATATCGGATCAGATTTCAACAACGCTAGAGCAAATAAGAAAATGGTATTTTACGATCCTGATATAGCTATTTAGAATAAACGTATTTAAATTCAACAAGAAGGACTCATTAAAATGCCAGCAAATCTTGCATACCATCAGCCTATTGGTACGGTAGAAACTGTTACCGGGCTGACCCCTTTTACAATTTCTCTGCTTGAGAAAGCAGGGCAGACGTTTAAATATGGAGTGCCTATTCAACTGAGTGCGGGTTTTGCACAGCAGTGGGATGGTGCTACTTTGGCTGCCGCTATTGCCGGGTTCTCTCTTACTACGGGATTGAATCTTGGTACTAACGGAAAAGGTGCTCCGGGAGCATTTTCGCAGATCGGACCTCCGGGATCGATTCAGACTTACGGTAATGTTCCTAATCAGCCTTCTGCTGTTAATATCGCAGTAGGCGCACCAATCTCCGACGGTCGTACTTTGGCAGAGTCTTCGGTAGGTTCTAATATCTTTGAAGCTACTTACGATAATAGTGCCGGAGCGGTAGCTGCTGATTACACTCCTACACAGGCTCAGATTGGGACTCAATTTGGACTTACTATTGACGCTAATGGCCAGTTCTATGTCGATGGTAATAAAGTAACCCCCGGAACTAACACAGTTGTTACTATGGTTGGAATTAATCCAATCGATCAAACAGCGGTTGGTGGTGTGTATATTGTAAACGCACGTGTTCGCTTTCAGGTACTTGCTGCGGCTCGTCAGGATTTCATCTAATCTAAGGTATAAAAGGAATATAATAACATGGCCACACAAGTACGTGGAGCATATCCTAAACTAATGGCTCCGGGGTTGCATAAGATTTACGTTGATGCTCTTGAGACAGAACAGCGTGCCGAAGAGTATCAGGCTGTATTTAACGTAAAAACTTCTACTTCGGAGTATGAGCAGGACTTGAAAATGGCAGGTTTTGGTGCCCTTCAGGAAAAGCCAGAAAATACGCCTGTTGCGTATACACAGATGATCCAGGGTGGGGATAAGCGGTATATTCATCTTACTTACGCCTTGGCGGTTCGTACTTCTAAGGAACTGTGGCAAGATGCTAAGTATGGGGTTATTAATCAGGCTCCTAAAGCTCTGGCCCGGTCTATTAGATATACTAAAGAAATTGTAGCTTGGAATACGTTTAATCAGGGGTTTAGTGCTAATGTAACTACTACCGATGGTGTATCGCTGTTTAATAACCAGCATCCGCTTCTCGGTGGTCCTCAGGCTACTAATACTTGGCAGTCTCTGCCTAATCTTATTAGTGCGGCTGGCACTTTCCCTAATCGTCCTGCTACTGATATTGATTTGTCATTCACAGGCGTGCAGTTGGGTACTACACAGTTCGAGCGTCTTGTGGATTCGCAGGGACTTCCGATTAATCTGAAACCTAAGATGGTCGTAATCGCTCCTGAGAATCGTTTCCTCGCTCGCGAACTCTTTGGAAGTTCTGGCAAGCCTGCAACAGATACGAACGATATCAACTCCCTGCTTGGAGAAGATTTGAGCTATATGGTTGCTCATTATCTCACTAATGCTGGACCTTGGTATATGGTAGCGGATAAGAAAAATCACTCCATGACTGTGTTCATGCGCCAGAATCCCGAAGATGAATTCGACGAGGATTTTGACACGGGCGCGATGAAACAGAAGACTACCATGCGTATGTCTGCTGGAGCTACGGATTGGCTGGGCACATGGGGTTCGAATGGGGCCTAGTAACAAGATAGATCACCACTTGTTGCGGTGCAAGTGAGTTGATCGGCCCCCTAGAGCGGACGTCTCCCCAACTCTAGGGGGTTTTTATTCCTACCGCGATTGGAGATACTATGTTACTGCTAGAAACTATGGCGCATATGGAAGGGTATTTTACGCCGGGATCTAGGCCGGAGAGGAATAATAATCCTCTTGATCTTATGTATGGCCCGGAGGCTAAAGCATTTGGTGCTACTGGGGGCGATCCAAGATTTGCGATCTTTCCAGACGCTAAAACTGGTTGGTTAGCAGGAGCTAGGTGGCTTGGTATTCCTGCGCGGTTCAGTACAAGTGGCGACCTTATTGGGGGGTATCTTGGGGCTACCCTAAAGCAGGTTATTAATAGATTCGCTCCTCCGAACGAGAACGATACTGTAAATTATTTGAATTACGTATGTGCTCATGCTGAAGTAACTGAGGATACGATTCTTACCACGGAACTCTTGGAGCTTCCTAATGTCTAATCGAGGACTTCCGAATAAGCATACATGGGGTGAGGGCGCTTGGACTTTTTGCGGGCGTTGTGGGGATAGAACTCCGATTAGAAATTTGCAGTGGCAGCGTGGTAAACTTTTAGATAAAAAATGCTTTGATTCCTTCCCACTGCTAGGGCAGATTGATAAGGGTATTTCAGATGCTCTGTCTAATATAGTACTTAGCCCTGATCTACAACCCGATCCTAAACTAACAATGCCCTCTTTGGATGGTATTAATGATGATATCTTTATTTAGAAAGGGCTAAAATGGCAAATAATATTAGCGCGAATCCTTGGTTTATCGATACTCCAAGTACAACTGTAATTTGGACAGGTAAGGTTTATATTAAGGAACTTATCTGGAATAAACCCACAGCTGGTGCTACTCTAATCATTCTAGATCAGAATGGTAATACCATTATTAATACCGTAGCAAACGCCAACGATCCAATGTTTGCGTTCGGAACTCTTAGTTGGGTTAATGGTTTTGTAGTAACCACAATGTCTAGTGGCGATCTTAGTGTATTTATCACAAAATAGGATAAAGTATGCCCTCAGGACTTCGTAAGACTACGGGAAACCATTTCGAGATTTACTACGAACAGCCTTGGGGCGGAGTGGCTTCGGATAAAGACCCGGTGGATATTAATGACAATCAATTGCAGGTGCAGCAAGGGGTAGTTGCTATTGATGGCGCTCTTTGTTATACTAATATGATTGCTGATCCTACTAGGTTTTTGTTTGTCCAAGGCTCTGCGAATGCTTATTTGGCGATTATTTTTGAGTATACTGGGTTGTTATTTGGGTTAGACCAATTTGGGGGGCTTTATGCATATGATAACGTTGCAGGTAAGTTTAATCAAAGCACTGTAGCTTCTGACGGTCCTTGGGTTACTGCAAGCCCTCCTACAGCGGTTCAGATTGTGAACGGCATTGCGTATATTGCTAATTTTGGTCGTAATTCTATTTATCAGTACGACGGGACTGCTTATACACTAGAGTCTAACTATACTGGCGGATTGGTATTTGGAGTGCTTGATGATTATTTACTTCAATTGAATACTAATAGCGCGACCGATGGTGTGCAATCGAATCGAATTAACTGGAGCGGCCCCGGAGAATTTACTACTTGGGACCCATCTGTTAATAGAACAGCCGGATTCAATACGCTGGCCGCGGTAGAAGATCAACTTACTGGATTTTTCAGCTACGCGAGTGTTGGAGTTGCGGTGAGTCGTAAGGCACTGATAGAACTTAGTCCCACTGGAGTTGCTATTGGGCCGTTTACATTTACAACTCTTTGGACTTCTACCGTAGGCCAGGGTGGAGTATATCCCGGTTCGTGTACACAGTACGGGCAGCGTGGACTTCTGGTCACGGATAGTGGAGTGTATTCTGTTAGTACTGGAGCGGGGTTCACTGATATTTCAGGCTCCGCGAGAACAGCTATACTTAGTAGTTTTCAACTTTCAGAACTTGTTAATAGTATCCAAATACCCAGTGTAGGTGCTAATCTTCTTTTGTATTACTTTAATAGCAGCTACCCTACACCATTTTATATTGTCTGTGGTACTGTTTTCCAGTTCGGGGAACTGAATCAAACACTGCAAGTATGGCTTATGGATTTGAATACTGGGATTTGGTCTAATCTTAGTTATAATGTGGACACGTTAGTAAATTCTCAAAACGGAACAGCATTTACTAATTGTCTTGTTTCGAGTTTGAAAGTATATACATTCGATTTCCCGGCCCCGGATCAAGCGAGTTCGGCGCAGCAGTTTGTTAATCCTTTGACTTTGATTCTTATTAACGTCACGGTCAATGGCACCAACCAGACTGTTACTTTGTATCCTGCTGTGTTTAATAAAAGTGTTACTAATGACGCCAATAATATGGCAGGGAATTTGAATCTAGCCTTCAAAGCACAGGAGTTGAAGCTTGGGTTTACTCGGAAGTCTACTACTAGACGATTGGTAGTTAAGGCATACGGTACAGGAACTCTGGTGTGCGCTATCATAGATATCGATGGCACGGTTACTTCGCTAGGTGATATTGTCCTTGACGGAACATTGAATGCCAAGACATACTACAGTCCTTTAGGCATTGCAACAGTAGAAGCTCCGCAGTTAAGTATCACTTCTACCAATTTCAAAGGTGTTATAGTAAAAGCAATGCTCGCTGGGACTTACGCAGACGGAGAAATAGACTAATGCAAATGCGAGTTCCGACGAGTATATCGACGCAAGATACTTTGAATAAGTCAGTGAATAGAGTCCTAAGTGGGAATGTGAGTCCTGGAAATGGACTCACATTTGACACTAATGGACAACCATTGACCTACGATCAAGATAATATGGTTGGGATTGTTATTAGGATTGGGTCTTTAGCTAATCCCAACGCATTGCCCGCATCTTGGACCGGGAATAATACAGACCTGACTATAGCGCACAATCTTAATACTGTGCCTTACGGGTTTATAGTTATAGCAAAATATGCGGCGGCTGATGTGTTCTACGGTACTGTCCCACCCACAGAAACAACTATAACTCTTCAGACTACTAACGATGCAACAGATATAACTATCTGGATTCTGGCTTCTCCACAGCAAGTAGTATCTTAAGGACAAAACAAATGCCTTACCCTTATATTATCCAGGACTTGCTGTGCGGAATTGGTGCGACTACAGAGGCTCCGACGGGCGGGGTTTATACGAAACTTAGTAATAGACAAGATGTAATTACTCTTGGACCGCAGGCAATTGCTGATACGGTATTGGAATACAGCCAGAGCTACCCATTTCAGGGATTGCAGAGGACCACAGCAACTCCAGTACAGATGACTTCCGGGCAGTTTAAGTACCCTTTTAGTACCTGGGTTAATGTAGGAGATATTCCTACCCCACAAAATTCATATAACGGGAATCCTAAGATGATTCCTTCGTTTTATATGTTTTATAACGTACCACTCAACGGTATAACAGGGTATAATCCGGGTATCGGTCTCACATACAAGAGTATCGATGCGCTAGAACTTATGTTTAGCACTCCCGGAACTCCGGCTTATTGGACACGTTGGCAGAATTTTGTATACATCGCCCCGCAGCCTAATAATACTTTTTTCTCTTATATGCGTTATCAGATACAGCATCCGTTTTCGCAACCAGCAGAGCTCTCGGATGTTATAGAACTTGATGACGATTGGAGAGAGCTTATTGAGTATGGGGCGGCTCTGAGATTAGCTAATACTTTACGCATGTTGGATTACGCGCAGATGTATAAAAATACACTCTATGGCGACCCGAAGAGAAAAGGCGATCTTGGACTAATAACAGCACGCGTTTCTCAGCAAGAGAATGATATTACCTCTAACATGGGTATGAGACAAATCAGACCTCAGAACGGCAGGTGGGCATAATGGCAGCTGGATTAAATACTAATGTCGCGACAGCACAAGTACCAATGCCTGGAATGGGTGGAGCTTCTAATGGCACTACTCCTGGGGCCGTAGATGGAGGTGTACCAGTAAGTGCTGGTTCTACTGGTTCCGGGATTAATACTACCGCGCAAAATCCCTACGCGGCCCCCGGTTCAGCGCCGGTTTCTACTGTGCAAGGGTCTCCTATTAATGTTGGCGCTAGTCAAGGACAAGATGCTTCTAATTCCCTAGCCGGCGACTTTGAAGCTACTTATGGGCAAGGTACCGGTACTGCTATAACTGACGTCTTAGGTAATTTGGGTACTACTAATGACGCCGCAATTCAAGCTACTATCAATCAAACAAACACTGCCGCAAATCAACAGTACGGCAATATCCAAGCACAGGAAGCTGCTGGCGGGGTTACGCCTAATTCCAGCACAGCGGCCCTAGCTTCTGGAGATTTTTATTCCCAAGTTAATCAAGGGCTCCAGAGTACTATTAGTGGTATGGAAAACAACCAAGAGAACACATTGCTTAGTACTTTAATGACCGAAGGGCAAGCACACGGTCCTGATGAGTCTGGTTTTCAAAGTGCTATGGATGTTATGAGTCCTATTAGTAGCCTAGTAGGCGGTGGAGCGAATGCTTTAAACTCTACTTCTGCTTCGGGTACTGGTGGTTTTAGTGAGATACTTAGTGCGTTAGGAGCGTTAGCATAATGGGCACGACACCTACAGTACCGGATATTGCTTCCCCGCAGCAAGGTGTATCAGTGGCAGCCGCTCCGTCCGGGGTCGGAGAGGAGATTAGCGCCTTGCTAGGACGAACAGCACAGCAGGCTAATGCTCCATTGCCTTCTCCTTACGTACAAGGAACTGATATTGCTCAACCACATATTAAACCAGTGGTTCCTTATACGCCACAAGATACGAATCACCAACCTCTTAGTAATCAGGCTACTTCACTAATCCAAGCGCGCAGGCAAAATGCCGCTGGCTCTCTGGCTAATCTTATTGGTAAAGCCGGACAAAATATTCAAATGCAAAAGCAAGAGCGTCTTAAAGATGATCTTGTTACTGTTATGAAAGCTAAGACCAATGTAGCTAACGCCCAGGCTGTGCTGCAGCAAGATCCTAATAATAAGATAGCACAAGGAGTTTTGGCGGCGAATAAGAAATCTCTTGAGGCTATTCTGAGTGACCCGAAGAAACAGAAGCAGCTTGCTAAGGCGCTGGATATTAGCTATGTTGATCCTTCTAAGAACAAAACTCCCGAAGTACAAGCTTTCCAGCAAGCTACCGCAGAGGTTAAAAAAGCTGGTCCGTTTAATTCGGATAACCCACAAGAGCACGCTGTAGCGCAACAAGCGGCTAATCCTAAACCTCCTGCACAGCAACAGAGTCAAACTCCTAGAGCAGATGCGGCACTTTCTAAGGATATGCCGACAATACAGCAGAATCCGCAGTATCAAGCAGCGTTGGCTCAGCAGCAAGAAGCCCAGAAGCAATTGACACAGTATGTTATTCCGAGAATGGTAGCGGCTGAAAGTGCTAAGCAAATACAGCTAATGCGAGATCAGAACGCTGGAGCTAGGGCTGAGTTTGGCGCAGTGACTAAGATGCAACAGGAGCAGCAGAAGAATATAGATTCTTTGAAGCTGCAGAATCAGAAAGCATCGGACGCTTTAAAACTACAGGCAAATAAAGACGCTCAAGCATTTGCAAGGACTAAACTTCATGTAGATGCCATGCTCAAGGTAGCAGATGATAAGCGTCTTGATAAAGCGACTACAGATAAAATGAAGCAGGATTCGCTTGAGACTATTGATAAGGATTTCAAGGGAGTTTCGGATACTAGTTCTAAGTTGAGTACCCAGATCGCTACTTTGCAGCAGGCCGATCCCAAGAATCCTGATATTGCTACTTTGAAGACCGCTTTGGATAATAATAATCTTAGACTTAATGCCCTTGGAGAGTATAGGAATAGGGTACAGGAAAAAGTATACGGTAAAACTACTCCCATAAGCACAACTACAAAACCAGAATCTCAGTCTAAAGATACTGGATCGTCTCTTATTTCTCGCCTCGGTTTAGACGCAACCCAAGTCCCAGAGTATTTAACAAAAGGAACTATTAATGGCTCCGATAAATCCATTGAATCCGTCGGCGCAGGAGAGTCAGACGAGTCAGATGACGACGACTCCGATACAAACTCCGACGACTACGGAACATCAGACAGTAAATAAGGCTAAGGATCATTCTTATATTACTTCATTACCTACTTTTGCAGATCGCGGTACAGCGATTGCTAAGAGGCTTGAAGCGGTAAAGAGTGATCCTAAGTACGCAGCACTTAAACCAGAAGTACAAGCTAAAGTAAGGGCTGATATTTATGATAAATACGTCCCTAAGTCTTATTCTGGGTTTCATTTACCAGTACCTAATAAGGATACTTGGGTTGGTGCTACTGGTCGTGGTACTGCCATTCGTGATTATAACATCCAGCATGTGGCTCGGGTACAGAAATTGTCTGAGTCTTATAACACGGATTTACGAGATCAGATGGGGAAGGATTTGGTAGTTGGAGCTACTAAAGCCTGGGACGGGATTGCTTTATTTGGAGCTAAAGTTACTAACAAAGCCTTTAGTGCTATGCATGATATTGACGATAATTTTAGTCATAATAATGACGGCCTGTTGGCTAAGCATATACAGCATGTAGATAAGGTAATTCAGAGGTCTATTGGGAATTACGTAGATGCTCAGCACGCTAAGATTCAGAGTGACGATTTCTGGCTTCAAACGCATCCGAGAGATACGATGGTTGGTAAACTTGCCAGCGATGCTGGAGAGTTAATTGCTACACTGCCGTTATATGAAGCAGTTGGTTCTGTAGGGGCAGGCTCAAAGCTCCTAAAGGGGGCTAATCTCACCGAAAAACTAGCAGTATCCAAAACTGGTCAATTTGTAGCGAAGAGACTTACTAGTGCTTCGGATATGTTTCTTAGTTCTTTGGTAGAATCTGGCGGGTCTACTAAGACCGCTGCTGAGGGAGCCGCTGGAGCCGTAGTAGCTGAGACTGCACTAGGAGCTGCCGGCAAAGTAGTTAAAGTAGCTAGTGCTCCGTTGATTAAAAAATGGACCGCTAATACTATAGCAATGGGTGGAAAACCATTCGCACAGGATGTGGTACAAAGCGCATATCACGAAATGGTCGAAGAACCTTGGTTTATGAAGAAGGGTGATATTAAAGATATCGTAATAGGAGGCCAGCATGAACTTACCCATGGTATTATTGTACACCCCACTACTGAAGAAGCTGGCCATTTTACTACGCGCGATGGTCAAGTATTCAAGTATGGAAATCGTAGACAGCAGCAGCTTGGGTATAATGAGCTTGTTAAAAGAGCCGAAATACAGCGAGCGGAGTCTAATCCAGTAATGCATAAGCTTCACGAAGCGGAAAAGGCTTCGTTGGATTCTATCTCGCTGGCTAAGTTTAAAATGCCGTTGCATATGCTTGAGGATAAGCAAAAGTTGGATGTACTTGGGGAGCGTTGGCTGCAGATAAATCAAGCGGCTCAGGAAGCTCCAGTGCATTTGCCGGATTTGCAGAAACATGAAGTGGAGCAATCTATTGCAGAGCAGAAGGCAACTAACCCAATGTTTGCCCAGACGGCTAAGATGCTCGAAGGTCTTGGGGTTAAAATTGGAGATGCTGTAACAGATAATAGTCTTACTCAGATCGCGAAAGAAACTGGTATTTCTAATCAGAATGGAGCGGCTAAGAAGCTTGGTAAGGTGACTAAGATTACTAAGAGTGTCGGAGCCGATTTCAATAGATATGCGGATACTAAGGATTATTCTGTAGCGTACTATAGAGCAGCCCGTAATCGTACCCAGTTCAATCAAGCTGTAGGTGATAGATCGCAGGCTAATTTTAATAACTTCATAGGACTTCTTAAGGACGCTGATCGGGGTAATATACACTTTGAGAATACTACTCAGAGGATGCTTTATCACTACGGCAACCGTAAAGAACTCCCACCGGAGCTTAGTAAGAGTTTGCTCTATAGAATCAGACAAGTTAAAGGATATGAAAAAGCTACTCCTAAGCAGATTCAGAAAGAGGCAGATTGGCTGCATGTACATTTAAGAAATTTTGCACACTCTGGTAGACTTGGGCCGGAGACTAATGTATACAACTCTACTAAGCTCGATGCACCATTTAGCTGGACCAAGTGGCAAAAGCAGCTTAGTACCGAGGCGGATAAGGCTACTATAGAAAGTGCTAGAAAAGCATTGGCCCAACATCCACACGCACTTAAGGGATTTGATGCTACTGTCAAAGCGATACAAAAAGCCTCGTATAGTGCCAGAACCCCCGAAGAATATCTAACATTCAAACGAGCGTTAGAAGAATCCTCACACAGTATTATAGCACATCAAACAGATTCAAAACTAGGTGGACTACTACAATGATAAATCCTTTTAAACACACAGCTAATGTTGTTGGAAGTTCCTATAAATCCGCTACTAATTTAGATTTTTGGGCGCCTTCAATGGGGGCTACTGCACTTACATTAGTAATGCCTATTATTATTCCAGTGGCTTTTATTAGTGCTTTTTTCAAAAAATCGGAGTAATTTATGGGCGGATTTTATAATACCGTTGCGAAATTCGCTACCGAAGGTATTGAAAAGGCTGGCGCTAAAATAGGCCAGTCTGCTTTTGCACACGAGGCGGCTGAGAATGTGGAGAAGGGTTTATATCATGCAGTGTTCCCCGCTAAAACTGCGTTTCAAGATATCCCGGCAGCCAAGGCTCTGTATGATATATACAGCGGACCATACAAGGAGACTGTTAATAAACTAACAAGCCAAGGAGTACAAGCCGCTCAGGCTATGGGTAGTGTAAAACCGCATCATGAGATATCTAGTGAAGCCGCTAAGACTGCTCAGGATATGGTTTTTGGTAAAAATAGGGCAGCTATTCAAGGTGTGCTAAAGCATGTGGAGAATACTGTAAGTAAGAATAGAGCTGATATTCTTGCGGATCATTTGAATATTCTCTTCAAAGAATCCCCAGATTCTCAAGGGCTTTCTAGTTTTGATAGGGATATGCGTAAGGGTACTCCGGACCAAAAAGTAAATACTCCCCCTTCTCCTTATAGAGGGGCTAATTTTTACGAAAAAAATATAGGTAGAACGCATCAAGCACTACTCGCTTACAAAGCAGCAATTCCACATTTGGCTTCAAATTTAAACATTCTAATAAGCGACGGATTCCAAACTTATGCTAAGGTGGTTAATCAGAACTTTAACCCAAGTACCCGCAAAGGGGCAGAGGCAGCTGTACTTGCAACGAATGCTATTAGTGAGTTATGGCATACTAGTTACAAGGAAAAGCAAGAGTTCGATAAGGGATTGATTAGTAAGTACGCCCCCGGTGGAGTTGGGGAGTTTTTGCATAGGAATATGTATATTCCAGGAATGTCTAGGGTGCGTTATGAGACTCTTATGATGAGTGCTCACGCTTCTAAATTAGCTGCGGAAGAAGCATCGCAACATCTTATGCAAGGTAATGATAAGATGGCTCTCCCGATGCTGAGAGAACTGGGTCTCGATGCTAATAAGATCAAGCGCCAGAATGGGCAGCTTTTGTCTGATGATATAGATAAGGTATACTATCATGGAACCAACGCAAGGGCTTTTTTAAACTTCGCAGAGAATCGAACAGCCCTATTCCAGCGGAGTCCTCTTTTTAGAACGGCTGGAGCTTTTCATAACTATGTTAGTAGCCAGTCCCAGTTCTTTCGTAACGTCTTCAAGCGCCAGTACGAGCAAGGGGATTTTATGGGGATTACTAGAAACATAGGTCTCCTTTCAATGGCTTTTCCAGTAGTAGGAGCGACTATATATGAGTCAGAGCGATTGCTTAGCGGTAATGATTGGGATAATCCTACTGGCCATCTTGAAAAAAGATTAGAAGATACTCCAGCGGGTGCTGTGTATGATGAAGTAGCCGGGAGGCAGAAAGCTGGAAGTGCAGCGCATATCGCTCTTGGGACTATTGAAAACTTAAGTCACATAGCAGCTTTCGGTGTTGCAACAGGTTATGTACGTGGAGCGTCTAGAGCGAATTTGGCTGGGCAAGTGCTTGGGCCAGATGCTAATATTGCTCTGCAAGGCGCTCAGGATGCGCTAAAGTCATTGCATACTAGTAATAGGAAACCAGATGCATGGAAACCTGTTGCTAGAGATGCTATGAGTGATTTCACCCCACTCGGAATTGGTTCTATAGCATCTCATAAACTCTTGCCGACAAAGCAAGATCGAGATGCTAAGAAGTTCCACAAGCCCAGACTAAAGAAACAGCAGTCTGATAACAATCCTCTTAACTCGAATGATTTTAAATACTAGGAGATTTATATGTCCGGCCAGGCAGCGTCAATGACTCGCGATGCGGTACGTTCTGCTATTAAATCCGTGGAATGTAACAAGGGTGCTTCTAGTTCTAGTGGAGCTAAGATGTCTCTTGAGAGTATGAAAACCACTAATAAGAAGTAAGCCATGAGTGATTATAGGCTTATAAAGCAACTTCATGATATTGAATATAAACAGGATTTAATTTTAAAAGGGATAGAGAATCTTATGGCTACTTCAATTGTAAATACGAGTCAACTTGCGGCAATGCAGAGTGGGATTAATAAAATCAGCGCGGACCTTACGCAG
>Ga0302225_10001170_pt1 | contig 17238 bp, 7 predicted proteins | sample II_Palsa_E3_2_FD_193515 | JGI IMG/M metagenome (GOLD analysis project Ga0302225, IMG submission 193515) | Peat permafrost microbial communities from Stordalen Mire near Abisko, Sweden - II_Palsa_E3_2 | ecosystem: Environmental > Terrestrial > Soil > Palsa > Peat permafrost | place: Sweden...
GGTTGATGGGAATCTTATTTTGATAGCCGAAGGAGACAATGGTAACGGCCAAAATTACCCTGAATTTGCGCTTGACAATAACAAGGTTACGCTGGTGGGGCAGTTTGTTACCGAAAGCTTTAATAATCCGTTAAGCGGCTCATATGCTAATAATAATAACAATGATCCCGGAATCGGAAAATTTAGTTTAAATAATACCACCAATACTACAACGCTCGAATTACAGAATTTAATACCAATACAAGACTTTTTAGCCAACATGACCATTGACTTTGATGATGGCGGCGGCGGTAGCAGCACCGTTATTTATGATGCGGCATCGGGTTCGCAGCGGGTATATACCTTTGCCGATTATCCGTATATTGGTCATAGCCCTGATGATTATCAAAACCTAACACTAAGTGGTGCAAGCACTAAGGTTTTTGACGGTACCTCGGTTAACGTTGGTGTTAATTTAAACAGCAGCGGCGGAACAGTTGATTGGACTTCAAATGACCCCGCAGTAACCGTTGGTGGCAACTGGACAAACGCTACCACAATTACCGAAGGAGCGGGTGCAGTAAGTGTTGCGGGTAGTTTAACAAATAACGCAGGCGGCATTATCAATGGTAATACTTCGGCATCAGCCAATACAACTATAACCGGTATCCTAACCAATAGTGGCACAATAACCGCTAATCAGGAAGTGTTAACGTTTACGGGTGCTGCAACTAATAATTCAATAATAACCGGCGGCCCAAATACGCTTACATTTAGCAGTTCATTACTTAATACCGCAGGTACTATTACCACAGGTTCGGGTACAACCACGGTAGGCAACTCCTTGCAAACCACCGGCGGTGCGGTAAATTTTGGATCGGGTACAGCCAATATTACGCCATCTGTACAAATGAATGGCGGTACGCTAACCTGCAGCACAGGTACAGTAAATATTGCTAACGCATTGCAGGTTAACTCAGGTACCTGTACGGGCCCAACAACCGGTGGGGTTATGAATGTTGCAGGCCCTTTTACAAGCTCGGGCACTTTTAACCCGGGTATTGGTACTGATAACTTTAGCGGTACTTATAATAATACGGGCACTTTTCAATTTGCCGCGGGTACCATGGTGTTTAAAGGTGCATCATCATCTGCATCGCCTCAAACTATTAAGGATGGTTCGGCAGGGGGCACAACATTTAACAACGTGATATTTAATGGCTCGGGTACCGCGCCGGTGGTAAGCATAACCGCTGGTACGGGCAACTTTTCTGTAGCAAGTACGGGAACATTGTTAATGGATAGCCCTACCCAACTAATTGCAGGCACAACAACTGTTGGCGGGGTAGGGTATTTAACCTTATTATCAAATACCAGTGGCAGTGCAATTGTAGAACCGATAACAGGTTCGTCGGTTATTACAGGTAATGTAAACGTACAACGTTATATTACAGGCGGGGCATCCACATACCGTGGCTATCGCTTGTTATCATCGCAGGTAAACATCAGCAACCTTACCTCTCAATCCGGTACAGAAGGGTATCTTGGTTTGAGCTATCTAAATGCAGGGATGTTAACCGGTGGCCCGGGTACAGGTTTTGATGTGGTGACCACTAATCCACTAACGTATTTTTATAATGAAACCAGGCCGCACAACGTTACAGCCTATATAGCAGGTAAGAACGTAGGGGTTTACGCGATCACAACTTCCACGGGTAGTCCGGCTTATAGTATTACTACTTATGGCACTACGCTAACATCCAAAACCGCAGGTGTGCAGGTACCGGTAGGTAATTCATGCGAAGTTTATTTTGTGGGGAATACCAGCAATACCACATCCAGTACAATACCCAATTCGGCTACGGTAACCGCGTTGGGCTATCTTAACCAGGGAACTATCCCGGTGTACGTATTCAACGGAATATCAGCCAGTAAAACCATGACCTATACTACAGGCACAGGTGTGCCGGTAGCTGGCTTGCAACAAGTAGGCAACCCTTATGCCAGTACCATTGACTTAGATAGCCTTTATTATGATAACAACACCCTATCGCCCATATTTTATGAGTTGAAAACACCAAGCTCGGCTTTTGTATCCTACAATGCCGCTAGCCATACGGTATCAGGATCTGCAGCCGGAGCTTATATTGTAAGTGGCGAAGGTTTTGTAGTCGGCGCGCTGGCCAGTCCAACAGTATCAACAATCACATTTTATGAAAAAGAGAAAGTGAATGTGCAGTTAACTTCATCCACAACGCCACCGTTGATCCTGAGTCAAAAGCAGAAGATGGCTACTACGACCGCAGGGCAATTACCTGAACTAAGCTCAACTTCTGCCGCTCCTATAACGGCAACTGAGGTACTACCATCGGGCCTCATCGGTTTGCACTTACAATTGAGCCAGGATTCGGTAACCAATATTCAAACGGGGATTTATTTTAGTAATAGCTGGTCGGATAATTATGTGGCATCAGAAGATGCCAAAGACATCAGCACGGCGGCCATCGCGCTGTCAAGCTATTCACTGGATACCCAAAGGCTGTGCATTAACCAGATGAGCAGCTACCTCAAAGGCAAAACCATTAAACTGTATACCGCGGCCACCACCAACGGGACTTATAGTATCAGTTTGGCAGATATTAAAAACATAGATGCCGTATACAGCGTGTTCCTGCGGGATCACAAACTCGATGACTCAGTTGACCTGCGAATAACAAATAGCTACAGCTTCGCAATCAATAACAGCGATACGACCAGCTTTGGCGCCAACCGTTTTGATGTGGTGATCGAGCTGAAACAATTGCCCCAGTACCAGTTGCTATCGTTCAATGGTCAAAAGGTAACCAAAGGCGTACAACTCAACTGGCAAACATTAAACCCGGGCGATTATACCGGCTTCACTTTGCAAAAAGAAGAGAGCAATGGTACTTATAGCCCCATCTATACCACGCAAAGCAACAATTCAACCAGCTATAACTATATTGATACGGACCCGGTAACCGGGAATAATACCTACCGGCTGGCACAGAGCGACTTTTATGGTAATATTACCTACTCACAACCGGTAACGATCGGTTACGAGAATGTATCCTCGAACGGGTTATTACAAATCTATCCAAACCCGGCTACAGTGCTGATCAATATTAAGGTAAACCCAACGAGCAGCACCCCGGAAAACTACACTTCCGACGTCTACAGTTCATCAGGTACAAAGATGGAGCACCGCTCGCTAAATACCTATAGCTGGACTGATGATATCAGCAGTTACATGCAGGGGGTATACATTATGGTGCTGAAAGACAATAATGGTAACGTGCTTGGCAAAACCAAGTTTATTAAAACGCAATAAACCATTGCCAATAATTGAATACCTAGCTGATATAACTGAAATATGATATAGCTTTGTATATTTGCTTATGCGCTACTTTTTATGCTTCCTATTCCCACCTGCCGCGGTTTTAACAACCGGGCGCATCGGCTCATTTATTTTAAGCATTATCCTTACACTTTGCTTTTGGTTACCGGGCGTAATTTATGCCATACTTGTTACCAATGACTATTATTCTGATAAAAGGAACCGAAAAGTGATCAGGGCGATCCGCGCTAATAAATAAATTTTTCAACAAAAATTTTACAACCCCTCGTTGTGGTGAATTGCTAATGTTATTATTTATTGCTCTTTAGTAAAAATTACTCCTTTTTGGTGTATTTATTAATCATTGGTTTACTCATTAAACCCAGGTGAAAAATCAAGCTACACAAATGTTATAAACATAAATGCACGGGTTGCTGGCTGTATACTTGCCTGCTTGTTTGTTTATGCCCCATTGCTTAGTTTTGGCTCAATTAAGCTATTGATAGTAAACCCTAAACGTTATTCTTTCGTAATAAAGGCAATAAATAATTTAGCTGCTGATACAATTTAAATATTTGAAAAATTGAATACACAATTACATAAAACATTTTTCTTTAAGCTGTTATGCACAGTAGTGCTTGTTTTAGGGGTTAGTAAAAATAGCTTTGCTGCAACTTATACTGTTGCTATTTCCTCTCCAACCAGTGGCACAACTGTAAATGCAGGCGGTACATTCACGTTTACAGCTACGCTTGGCGGTGGTGCAAACCAAGTGAGTTTTTATACATACATTGGTACTACTTATACCCTAATAAGTACCGATGGTAGCAGCCCTTATTCGATAACTGTTACGGCACCAACCGCACCGGGTACTTATACCTATGCAGCCAGATCTTCAAACACAGGAAATGGAACTGTATCAGGTTATGCAACAGTTTCAATAACGGTGGTAGCCGCACCACCTACAGTAACAACAAATGGCCCGGTATGTAACGAAACTCCAATAACACTTACAGCAGCTGATGCCTCAACAACAGGTGGTACCTATAAATTTTACGCAGATGCAGCACTTACTGATTTATTACAAAGCGGTACATCTAAAACTTATACAAGTGCTAACCTTACCGGAGCAACTAATTTTTATGTGACTTATACTGTTGGCGGTTCTACAAGTTCTGCCACAACGGTTGCTGCTACAGTAACCGCTGCGCCAACACTATCATCTGCGCCAACGGGTACAGGCTTAACGTTCTCCTATCCATTTACAGGCAATGCTAATGATGCGTCTTCGGCAGGCAATAATGGTGCAATTTATGGTGGTGATGTAACGCTTACATCCGATAGGTTTGGTAACTCTAATAGTGCCTATAACTTTGCAGCTACTAACAGTAATGGTACCAACGGCTATATTTATACAACGACTGCTGCCGCTGCCGGACCCAACAATTTTACTATCAATTTATGGTTTAATACCACTACAGCTGGCGGGTTACTAATTGGTTTTGGTGGAACGCAAAATAATGGCAATAGCAGCACGCATGACCGTAAGATTTACATGAGTAATTCGGGCCAACTTATATTTGGTATATATAACGGAACCCTTGGTGCAACAGATACTGTTTGTACGCCATCCGCTACAAACTACGCCGATGGTAACTGGCATATGGTTACCGGTATTTTATCCTCAACAGCAGGTATGTCTTTATATGTTGATGGAAAGGAAATTTCGGCTAATGCGGGTTATACGGTTGCGCAAGCTTTTAGCGGTTATTGGCGTATTGGTGAGGATAACCTTTCGGGCTGGCCATCCCCATCAACCAATTATTACTATACCGGTACTATGGATGATATTTGCGTATATACTTCGGCAATTACCCCAGCAACGGTATTTACATTATACGGTGCAGGAGCCCAGGCCTGTGTAGGCGCGCCTTTAACATTACAAGCGAATTCAGTAAGCGGAGCAACTTATTCGTGGACGGGCCCTAACAACTTTTCATCAACTGCACAAAATCCAACAGTTGATGCTACGGCATCAGCAACCGATTTGGGCACCTACGTATTAACCGTTACCGGAACTTGTAGCTACTCAGAAAACGTAACGCCACAATTATTTGCCGAACCAACACCTGTATTTACAGCATCATCAACATCTGTTGCGGTGGCGGCAAGCACTGCCATAACCTATTCGGGTACATTAGTATCAGGAGATACTTATAGCTGGGATTTTGGTGGCGGAACGCCGTCTACAGGTACAGGGTCGGGGCCTTTTACCGTAAGTTGGTCTACCATGGGTGCTAAAACTATTACACTAACCGAAACAAATGCCAATGGTTGCAGCGCGGTTTATACAAAATCGGTAACAGTGGGTGGCCTTAACGTTACTGCAGGTAATTATGCATTTAGCCAAAATGTAGCTTTAAATACTTCCCAAATAACCGGCGGTATAACCAGCACATTGAGTAACTTTCCGGCTTTGGTTTACATCCAGGAAAACGCACTGATAGCTACTGGAAATTGCGCAAATAATGTTCAATTCCCTCTTGGGAACACCGCAACCAACGGTTATGATTTTGCATTTACCATGCAGGGCAGCACAACCGAATTATACTACCAGGTTGAAAGTTATAATACGACTACCGGAGCTTTATTAGTTTGGGTAAACGTACCTACAGTAACATCAACCAATACAGCGCTTACTTTTTACTTTGGTTCTGCCGCGCCTGGCCATACAACGGCCTTTACGCAGGCTGCATGGGCAAGTGATTACGCGGCAGTATATCACTTTGATGAAGGTGCTTTATCTACAACAACCGGATATGTAAAAGATGCAACGGCCAACGCGCATAACGCAACCCAAAGTAGCTCCGGTGTTACATTGGGCGCGGGCGAAGTTCGTACGGCTGCGGGTATTACCGCGGCAACCAGTGCTTATATTTTTAAAGGAGCAGGTTCATTAACTGTTTCCGGAGGCGTAAATATTCCAAGTACGTTTACACTATCTGCATGGGTTAACTTAAATGCAACCGGGCATGATCAAAAAGTAATGACCAATCAAACCGCAAGTGTGGGTGGTTATAAACTAGGTGTATATTCTACCAATATTCCCGAATCAGAAACAACAGGGTCTATAAACAGGGGATATACTCCTGCAGCACCTACAATAGGTACCAGCGCATGGCATTATTTGCAAAGCGTTTTTGATGGTACTAAAATTGTAACTTATGTTGATGGTGGCGAATACCAGGTTGAAAGTACAACCAGCGGTTCATCCAATAATAACCCATATTATATTGGTGTGGGCGAAGGTGGAAATCAGTATTATTTTTATGGTACGATTAGTGAAGCTCGCGTTTCGAGTCTTGCAAAATCTAGCGACTGGATAAATGCAGAATACTACAATCAAAGTAATCCAACAACTTTTACCATCGCCAGTACAACAATATCGGCTGTGCTAACCGGTGGGTACGCTATAAATGCACAAGCTATAGGTGCATCTATTCCATATACCTGGATAGGCGGTACCACAGATGCAACTAACGCTGCAAACTGGACTTGTACAGGTGCGGTTACAACTACCGGTACAAATACCGGTACTTTAAATATCGAACCTGCTACAGATGGTTCGGCAAGCTTAACTATACCAGCAACCACCAACTACCCGGTATTACCTGCAGGTAGCTCTATTTTTCCAATATATTCATTAACAATGGGATCAGGGGCTCAGTTTTATTTAAATGGGAATACATTATATGTTGGTTGCCATGTTTATAATAACGGAGCGACGGGCGGCACCATCTCATCCGGGGCAAACAGCACTTCTACTATCACCCCAACCACCACAGGTGGCTTAACATTTACCGGTACAGGTGCCCTGTCGGGGCAAACACAATATTTGTATGGGTCAACTACCAGCAAAGTTTATCTTGCCAATTTAACAGAATCAAATGCCGTAACTGGCGGATCCTTAAATGTATCAGGCCCGGTTAGCGTGTACAGTACATTTGGTGCCACAGCCGGAAATATTACCATAGCCTCTGGCAGTACCTTAACATTAGTTTCAACGGCGGCCGGAACTGCCAATGTGGATATATTGCCGACAGGAAACTCTATAACCGGCAGTGTAACCGCGCAACGTTATATACCAACCGGTACAGGGTACCGAAATTACAGGTTGCTAACCATTCCGGTTAACATTTCCAGCCTTACTACTAACCAAACAACTACAAGGGGTTATATTGATTTACACTCGTTAAATACCGGTTTATTAACCGCGGGCCCGGGTACCGGGTTTAGTTATGCTACAGCTACAACTAACCCATTGATGTATTTGTATGACGAATCGAGGGCACAAAATTTTCAAACATTTATAGGCGGTAAAAATGTTGGTATTTATTCAATGACAGGTTCAACAACATATAACGTTACTACTTATGGCACAACCTCTGGAGCAACTAAAACAACAGCACAAGTACCGGTAGGTAACTCTGTGCAAATGTACTTTGTTGGCCCAAATACAGCTGCTAATTTGGCTGCAAACCCGCCTCTCGCTGCTACGTCTTCTGCTACTGGTTATCTTAACCAGGGTACTATACCTGTTTATATTTATAATAAAACCACCACCGCTTTATCTTATACATCAGGGGGTAATAACACAGCTACACCCGCTTTAGTTGGTTTAAACCAGGTTGGCAATCCGTATGAAAGTACAATTGATCTGGATAGTGTTTATTATGATAATAAAAGTACCGGCAATATCGGCCCATCATTTTGGGAGTTGAAAGAGCCGTTTAATACCTTTGTTGCATATAACGGGGCAAGCCATACCGCATCAACTACCGGTGCCGAACCTTACATTGCCAGCGGGCAAGGGTTTTATGCCGATGCCTTGAGCGCGACATCTACATTAACTTTTTATGAAAATGAAAAGGTTAACGTTCAAATGGGAACAAGCACCACGCCGGTGTTAATATTGAGTCAAAAACTAAATAACTCCGGCTCAACAACTACATCTGCTGCCGAGGTATTACCAAGCGGTTTGGCCGGTTTGCACTTACAGATTAATAAGGACTCTGCTACATATACCCAAACAGGTATTTATTTTAATAGTGCATGGTCTGATAAATTTTTACGGTCAGAAGATGCCGTAGATTTGGATGGTACTGCGCCACAGGTTTACCTGTCAAGCTATTCATCAGATGGTATGCGCCTTTGTATAAATGAACTTAGTAATTACACTAACGGCAAAACGGTAAAATTGTACGCGTCAGCAACTACCAGCGGTACGTATACTATAAGCCTTGCCGATATAAAAAATATCGATCCGTTGTATAACGTATATTTGCGTGACCATAAACTAAATGATTCGGTTAATGTGCTTAACAATAACTATACATTTACTATCAATACAAGTGATACCACAACCTATGGCGCAAATCGTTTTGATATAGTGTTTGAACGGGAAGCTTTGCCGCCTTACCAGTTGCTTACTTTTACCGGCCAAAAAGTAACTACCGGTGTGCAATTAAATTGGTTAGCTAACAATGCAGGTAATTACACAGGCTTTATCCTGCAAAAGGAAGATGCAAACAATAATTTTAACCAGATATATACCGTACAAAGCAATAACACAAGCGCTTATACTTTTGTGGATACTAACCCTATTGTTGGGGCAAACGTATACAGACTGGCGCAAAACGATATTAATGGAAATATAACTTATTCATCATTAATAACTATAGGATACAATAATGTATCTTCAGCCGGTTATTTTAGCGTATATCCAAACCCTGCTACAAGTATTCTTAATGTATTGATTAATGCAACACCTACTACAGCTACTAGTTACGTAGCTGATATATATAATACATCAGGAGTATCTATGGATCACCGCGTATTAAATACCTTTGCATGGACAGAAGATGTAAGCAATTACAAAGAAGGCGTTTATATCATCGTTTTGAAGGATAATAACGGTAATGTACTGGCAAAAACAAAATTTATAAAAACTAAATAAGCAGAAGCGAAATGTGCAGTAATAGATCAAAAATTTTTAATAAAGTAATTTTGTTTGTTTTTTCAATGGCTTTGGTATTATCGCCATCGCTGCTGTTTGCCCAGGATGAAGCCTGCCAGGGAGCGGATCCTACCGGAAATTCTACAACTTGCCCAATTGATACCTGGGTATGGGTTTTAGTAGCAGGATCTGTTATCCTTGGCGCTACCAGCTTAGCTAAAAAGCGAAAATTACAAGATGGTTTATAATTAATATTAATTTATCTGTAGTTACCAATATTAATTTTCAAAAAAAATCCCGCCATATTCGGCGGGATTTTTTTTTTGAAAAATCTGACGCTATTTCATTGAAATCAAAAACCAAGCACGCATAAAGTCCGTATATTGCGGTGTTTGAGAAATTAGTTTTTTATATAGCTGATTTTCAACTATTCAGCCTTCGTTTATTAATTTAAAAAAATTGAATATACAGTTGTTTTTTCTTGCCTTTCAATTAATTTTTCATGAATATGACCGTAAAGGCTTAAATGTAATTTGATAAATTATATTATCGATCATATATGAAGATAAACGTACCTGTATATTTATTGCTTGTTTTTTTAATGTTTTTTGGCGATACATTTGTGGCTTATGCCCAGGTGCCTGCTACTGGTACTGTTACATTCCAATATGCTTCTGGGGCTAACCAGGTAGTTGGGAGTTCTGCGTACGCCTGTTTTGTGCCAACCACTGCCGCTGGCTATACAAACGATACTGGCGTAGGATTTGATTTCGTAGCGCAAGGAACCGGAGAGAATAACAGCAACTATTTACAGGTTGGGTTTTATACATTCTCGGGGAACGATGCTATGCTTTATTTTAACAGGTCAACATCGAGTGTTACTGTTGCAGCAGCATACATTATGAGTGCTGCCACAGGCGCGGCAAGTAGCCAAACAGCCACCAGTTTACCCGCTGCAGGAGGCGAGTTTCAACTTACATCAATAGATTTGGAAGCAGTATCTGTGGCAAGTACAGTTACTATTCAGGCTTATCGCAATGGTGTGGCAATAGGCACTGCCGTTACAACACCCACACTTAGCACAACTGCTAAAACAACCATAAGTTTAGCAAGCAACGCAAATTTTGCTGATATAGATGAAATTGCTATTAAGGGTTTTAATGGTGATGGTATACGGGTTGATAATATAGTAACAGCTGCAACGCCTCCTGTTATAACCACGCAGCCGGTAAGTCAAACTGTTTGTAACTCATCATTATCAACTTTTTCTGTGGCGGCAACGGGTACGGGGTTAACTTATCAATGGTATGAAAATGGTACAATTTTACAAACTGACCATAGTGACGGAAACGGAAGCTATACAGGTAGCCAAACAGCTACTTTAAACATGACCGCAGGGCCCGGCACATTTTTTAACGGCGTTACATTTACCTGTGTGGTTACAAGTACTAATGGTACTTCAACAACCTCCAGCGGGGCTACTTTAACTATGGAGCCTTTACCCAACGCCACCTTTACTGCCCCAGCCCAGGTTTATGTTGGTATAGCTGCAACATTTACAGTAGCAATGCCAATTGATGGTAATACGTATAGTTACGTTTATGGTGCTGCCGATGGGGTTATCTCGGTCACCAATACTTCCAGTTTTCAGGTAACATTTCCCACTATCGGCGATAAGATGATTTACCTCACGGTTACAAACAAAGCCACAGGTTGTAGTGCCTATTATTCGTTAACCGTTGTGGCAACTTTAAATGTTAATAGTGCAGGCTATGCGTTTAGCCAGCCTATTACCATAAAATCATCGGCAATAAATGTTGGGAGCAGTGGTATATCCACAACACTTACTAACTTCCCCGTACTGGTTTATATAAAAGAAGATGCGCTATCAAACAAATACGCTTCAAACTGTGCAAACAACGTGCAGAATCCTGGCGGTGGCACTACTAATGGGTTTGATTTTGCATTCACTTTGCAAGGCAGCCAGCAAGAACTATTTTACCAGGTAGAGAGTTTTGACGCTGCTAACGGTATACTGATGGCTTGGGTACAAGTGCCATCATTAACATCAACAGATTTGCCGCTCACCTTTTATTTTGGCGCATCAACACCGGGCCATACGGCCGCATTTGCAGAAGCAACTTGGAATACCGATTACCAGGCCGTTTATCATTTAAACGAAGGAACAGGTACAAGTATATTAGATGCAACCACCAATGCGAGAAATGGTACCGGCAATAAACTCACTACGGCCACCGGCGAAATACAATTGGCAGCCGGGCTTACAAATGGTGCATATTTATTTAATGGGGTTACTACTTCAAATACGCTTAGTTCCAGCGTAATACAAAGCGCGGGTACTACAACAAGCGTAACGGGCACGTTCACTTTATCTGCCTGGGTAAATGCCATTGCTAATTCTTCTGATCTGGATCAGAAAATAGTTACTAACGAAAGCGATTTCTCCGCAGGGTATGCGATGAGTATCAATGGTACAAGCACAAGTGCCGAAAACGTAGAAACAGAAACAAGATCGCCACAGGAAATTTATAATAATGGTACGGTAAGCACGATAGCTTTGCCCACTTCAACACCTGCATGGCATTATATACAGAGTGTATATGATGGAACAAATTTTCTTAATTATGTAGATGGCGTGCTGAAAGGATCAGCAGCAGGAACGGCCCCGGATGCCAGCAGTACCAATATAGTTATCGGCCAGGATTATATAGGCAGCAGTTCGGCACCCCAGCATGATTTTTACGGTATGCTGAATGAAGTGCGTATATCCAATGCAGCAAAAACAGCAGACTGGATAAAAGCCGAATATTGGAATCAAACTAACCCTACAACATTTACCTATGCAAATACCACTATTACAACATATACAGCCAACAAATATTTAACCCTGGGTGCTAGTGTTGTTTATGTGTGGACGGGAGCAAGCAGTACCAGCCCAACAACCGCCGGTAATTGGGCAATATCATCATCAGCTACTCCTACAGCTGCCAGTGTTGCCCCGCCAAATGATGGTACGGCTACTTTGTATATCCCTAATCTTGGTACAACAGCCAATTATCCTACGTTAACCCAAAATACAAGTTTATTTGGCTTGGTACTGGCAAGCGGAGCTAAACTCAACTTAAGCAGTTATACTTTAAATGTTGGCTGTAATATTTATAATAATTCTACAGGTGTTGGCCAGCTGATTGGTGCTACAGGTACTGTTTACGGAACTATAAACTGGGCCGGTACAACTACTACGCCACAGTATTTCTACGGCTCATCAACCTCCACAACAAACATTGGCAACATGATTGTTAACAATACTCAGGGGAGTACCGTTAACATTACAGGCGGCCCGTTAAGCATATATAATACCCTTACCATGACTAAAGGGAGTTTAGCAATAAACAATTCGGGTTCAGGTTCATTGGTGTTGGTTTCATCAGCAACAGGATCTGCTAGTGTGGCGGCTGTTGCTACCGCTTGTACTACGTGTTTAATCACCGGTAATGCAACGGTGCAACGATATTTTCCGGGTGGTACAGCTGCATACCGGTCATATCGTTTGCTTACATTGCCTGTTAATATTACCAGCCTCACCAATCAAAATGGTACAGAAGGTTTTATGGATTTATCCTCTTTAAATGCCGGGCTGATAACAGCCGGGCCGGGGGCGGGCTTTTCGTATCCTACGCCAACGGCCAATCCTTTAATGTATTTATACGATGAATCCCGGCCTCAATATTTCAAAACGTTTTTAGGTGGTAAAAACGTAGGTATTTACTCGCTTGTTGGGTCAACAACTTATAAAGATATCTATTATCCGGCAGGTGCAACGGCTGCTAGTGTACCAACAGCTTCAGTCGAGATCCCGATTGGCAACTCTGTGCAGGTGTATTACGTGGGGCCATATCCTACCACAGGTTCGCCTACGTTAACAGCTACTATACCTGCCGCCGCTACTACATCAGCTACCGGTTACCTTAACCAGGGTACCATCCCGATTTATATTTTTAGTACGGCAAGTAAAACATTATCCTACAGTCCGTCAATAAATACATTACCGGTACAAGGTCTAGGTTTAAATCAGGTAGGAAACCCATATCCAAGCACTATCGACCTTGATAGTTTGTATTATGATAACAAAAGCAGCGGAACTAATATTGGACCGATATTTTGGGAACTGAAAGAGCCTAACAATACGTTTGTTGCATACAGTGCAAGCCACACTGCATCATCTGCCGGTGCCGAAGCTTATATAGCCAGCGGCCAGGGGTTTTATGTGCAAGCCATAAGCACATCATCAACACTTACGTTTTATGAAAAGGAAAAGGTTAGTGTGAATTTAGGCACTTCCACATCACCCGTACTTATTTTTAATCAAAACACTAATAGCAGTATACCGGCAGCCGAGATCTTACCAAGTGGCTTGGCTGGTTTACACTTACAAATCTTAAAGGATACGGCAACATATACGCAAACGGGTATTTATTTTAACCCGGCATGGTCCGATGCTTATTCTCCTACAGAAGATGCTATTGATTTGGATGGTATCTCGCCAAAAGTTTACCTGTCGAGTTATTCGAGTGATAATACACGGCTCTGTATTAACCAGCTTGGTGATTACAGCAAAGGAAAAACAGTAAAACTATATGTAGCGGCTATCACCAATGGTACCTATAATTTGAGCTTGGCTGATGTTAAGAATATTGATGCGATATATAGCATATACCTGCGAGATCATCAATTGAATGATTCAGTTGACTTGAGAACTACCAATAACTATAGTTTTGCCATTAACAATAGTGATACAACCAGCTTTGGCGCTAACCGCTTTGATCTGGTAATAGCGATGAAGACATTGCCGCCGTATCAATTGCTGTCATTCACCGGGCAAAAAGCACCTCAGGGCGTACAGTTAAATTGGAACGCCAACAATACCGGTACTTACACCAGCTTTGCCTTGCAAAAAGAGCAAATTAATGGCACTTACACCTCAATATATACGGTACAGAGCAACAACTCAACCAGCTATACTTATATTGATCCGAATCCTGTTATCGGTAATAATACTTACAGGTTGGCTCAAAACGACCTTTTAGGCAATACCACTTATTCGCAATCCGTAACTATAGGTTACAGCAGTGTGTCTTCTAACGGTTATTTTAGTGTTTACCCAAATCCCGCTACCGATATTATTAATGTGATAGTGAATTCAACAAGTGCTGCAAATTATACAGCCGATATTTACAACACATCAGGTATGTTGATGGATCATCGCACGTTGAATACTGATTTATGGACCGAAGACGTGAGTAACTATAAAGAAGGTGTTTATATCATCACGCTAAAAAATACTAATGGCGATATACTGGCTAAATCAAAGTTTATAAAAACGAAATAATAGGATGCGGTATTTCCCGTATTTTGAGTAGGGGTTGATCAAATCAAAAGCGACTATCAGCAGTTACATGCAGGGCGTATACATTATGGTGCTGAAAGACAATAATGGTGATGTGCTTGGTAAAACCAAGTTTATTAAGGCTGAATAATACATTTGCGGTAGTTGTAAGAAAATAACTTGTTTATTTACAGTTTGATACACATTGTAAATATTTTTTATAATATTAAAACAAATAAGCCGCTTTGTTTGTAGTAATACCAAGAAAGGTGGATGTAATATGGAGGAACTTGTAATATTCAGAATTTTTTTAACATTTCCATTAGTAGGGCTTCTGTTACCTAAAGCAGGAATAGTTTTCGCTGGGGGAAAAGGTTACATATCAGCAGCCGACATTATTATTGCTATAACGCTAATTCTTAGCATCTTGATTTGCTCATTAGGTATCCTTCATCACAAGAAAAATATCACTCTTTTAAAAAGCAAAGATCCGGCTGTAAGTTGGTAATATAAGGCGTTAACCTGCTTTTTGATTTTTTAGTGGATACTCAGTTTTAATATCGTCCAGTTCTATTTCGTAGGCGCGCATCCGGGCGTGTAAAATATCCACCTCGGTTCTCAGCATTTGTATTTCAGTAATTAACTTTGCCGAATCAGGCTTATTGATTATTTTTTCACCTGTGCCTAATATAAGCCATTCTGGCGAATACTTTAATTGAAAACAAAGCTTACGGATAAGATAATAGCTCATCTCTTGTTTGCGGTTTATCACCTTGCTTATAAAGCCCTGATCTACGCCAATGGTGTTGGCAAGCCCAAGCTGACCACCATGTTCTTTAACAATTACCTTTAAACGTTTTATTACCGCTTCATCAGTCATAACTGCTGCAATAATAAACAATGTAGGTATAAAAGAGAAAATTAGTTGACGCTGATTATCAGGCTCAAGATTGGATATGCTCGAAATTTAGATGTTTAACCTCGTTTACTGCTTGCAATAGCTCACCAAGTTTAGTATTGTAATCTTTTAAGCTTAGCTGGCCGTTATTGTAATCGCTAACAACCTTGCTCAGTTGTTCGGTAAGCATTTGGCGTACACCTTCGTTAATATTCTCCCTGCCGCTGTGTGCTCCATTTGCAAGCAGGGCAATATTGCCGTACAACTTGGTGTTTAGTTCGTTTAGTTTGTTTTCAACGGCACGTAAAAGAAATAACGGTTGAATATTATTAGTATCCTTTAATACTTTTTTTACTTTACGGTTTTGTTTGCTATCAAACTTGAAGATTAAAATCAGTGCTGTTGGGGCTAAAATCAAAAGTAAAAGAATGCTTTCCATAACCTGTTAATAAAGTAAAAAATATATGCCGGGAGATTATGAATGCTGATGATAACAACGCCTATTTCACTATGCTTCCTTTCTGTTTATACGATAGGATGTAATAAGGGGTTTCAATTAATAGTTAGATAATATTTGCCTTAAACAAAAAAAGCGGCCTTGGCCGCTTTAATAAATCAAACTATTAAATTTTACTTAAGCTTTTTTAACAGATCGTCCATTTTGCGTTGGAAAGCAGGGCTTTGTATTTCGCCCCTTTCATAACTATCAACTAATAAGGATATTTTTTTCTCAATTAATTTTCTTTGATTTTCATTTACATGGTTCCAGTGCCCTGATTGGTATTCCAAAGCAGTAATGGTGAGTAACTGTTTTAAATTATCGGTATGCAGATTTGCGGTAACGCGATTGCTTTCGCGTTTGTAAAATTCAATAATAATTATTGCAGCTATAATAGCAATAATAACATAAACTAATTTTAAGTCCATTATCACAAATATTAGGTTGCGTATTTTTGGGTATGGTACGCATATTGGTTAATTGTTATACTAATAACGTAAATAATTGAGTACGGATTTTTAAAAAGTTAAAAATCTTTAATTTTTAGTAAAAATTAGTTTATTAACTAGTAAAATTAGAAAATCAATAGTTAATACATGTTTTCTTTAACAAATATTAGCGTAATTTAGGGGTTGAAGCCAGTAAATGAAATCTTGATTTATAATTGGTTAGCTAAAAATCGTTTTTTATTCATACAAATAGGCAAAAAGTTGTTAACCTATCCACATGCTAACTTTAATCAGTCAATTATCTGATTTTAGATTAGCTTTTCGTAGCAATAAAATCGCAGGTTTGGCCGGAATGCAAACGAAACTTCACCAGCAAATTCATAACCTAATTTAGGGAACAATGCACGTGTTGCTTTATTATTGCTGTTGGTATCTATTCGTAAAATAGGTATGCTGAGTTCTCGAGCTACTATCTCTGCTTGTTTTAATAATATTTCAGCAATTCCCTGGCGGTGATGATCTACGCTTACTGCAAGGCGGTGGGTAACAATGGCGGTTTCGTTAATATCCCAGCCAATTTTTGCATACTCATCATTTTGATCGGTTGTGATAGCTATTACCCCGCCAATCTCACC
>Ga0302225_10001175_pt1 | contig 17173 bp, 23 predicted proteins | sample II_Palsa_E3_2_FD_193515 | JGI IMG/M metagenome (GOLD analysis project Ga0302225, IMG submission 193515) | Peat permafrost microbial communities from Stordalen Mire near Abisko, Sweden - II_Palsa_E3_2 | ecosystem: Environmental > Terrestrial > Soil > Palsa > Peat permafrost | place: Sweden...
TTACCCCATTGATGATGTACGATTGCAGCCCGAATTTTTCGGTAAAAAGCTGTACGATAACGCTGGTATCGCCATAATCGGTGGTTTTAAAAACGATGGCCCGCGTTTTATGCAGCATGATGAAAAACCAGGATAATTTTAGGAACAAAAATAATTAACCCGGTAACCAGCGCAAATACTGCGGCTATTACCACCGCCCCGGCACAAATATCTTTTACATGGCCAGCCTTTTCATTATAATTTGGCGATACCAGGTCCGTTAAAGTTTCGATGCCGGTATTGGTGAGTTCGGTAAGCAGCACAATGGCAATACTTAGGGCAATCCACAGCCATTCGCTGGTAGTAATGTTTAGGGCAAAGCCTAATGCGATAGCTATAACCGCGGCAAATAAATGGATCCGGAAGTTAAGCTGGCTTTTTGTTGCGTAAGCCAAACCTTTAAAGGCGTAACCAAAACTGAGGATGAGTTTTTTGATCATTGCATCAAATTTAAACAAATGCGGTTTATATAGGTTGATATAATGTCAATAAGCTAAATTGTCATTGTGAGGAACGAAGCAATCTCGTCGATTGCATAATTACGAGATTGCTTCGTTCCTCGCAATGACAAAAAAACATCTACTCACATTAAATGGATTTAAAACTCACCAACAAAGTAGCTATCGTATTAGCTGCCAGCAAAGGATTAGGCAAAGCCATCGCCACCATGCTATCGGCCGAAGGTGCAAAGGTAATTATTGGCTCGCGCGATGCGGATGAGCTGAATAAAACCGCCGACGAGATCAGGAAACAAACCGGCAACGAAGTTACAGCGATCCCAATCGACGTAAGCAAGAGTGAAGACATTGAAGCCTTTGTTAAAAAAGCGGCGGCTGTTTATGGCAAGATAGATATCCTGTTAAATAATGCCGGTGGGCCACCATTTGACAAGTTTGAGAATTTCGACGAAAGCGCCTGGCAAAAGGCTTTCGAGTTGAATTTGCTGAGCGTAGCGCATATGAGCCGTTTAGTATTGCCTTATTTAAAGGAATCGGGACATGGGCGCATTATTAATATCGTTAGTGGTTCGGTGAAATCGGTGCTGGCTAATTCGGTACTGTCAACCAGCATGCGAATGGGTATTGTGGGCATGGCAAAGCTGATGGCAGATGAGTTTGGGCCTTATAATATCACGGTAAACAATATCGCGCCAGGTTTAATAGCTACCGACAGGATAAAAGATACAATTCCCAAAGGTGTTGATCCGGAACAAGGTTTAAAAGAAAAGGCCAAAAGCATCCCGCTTGGTCGTATTGGCAAGCCTGAAGAACTGGCGGCTGTAGTTGTGTTTTTAGCTTCGGAGCAGGCATCCTATATTTCAGGCACTACCATACAGGTTGATGGCGGGGCGAACAGGGCGATTTTTTAACTAATTGTAGTACTATTATTTTTATTATTCGAGGCGGTAACTGAGTGATAAATTAGCATAAGGGCGGCAAAAAAACCCATACCCATAGAAAATCCACGTAAAAAGTCGGCTGTTTTGGGGTTGGGGATAAGGTGCAATATCGCTGTAGCTACCCAAACCAATACGCATACAACCAATAGAATCGCAAAACGAATGATCTTATTTTTCATAGAGGTTTGGGGCTTTATTTATTTGTTTAAAATGCCTGTATATTGTTTTTAACCCATTTATCATCATCAACGTAGTAAGCCCTAATAAAAGGCTGGTTATTTTTTCGGTGGTTGTATTTTTAGTTTCGATACTTAAAACTAAAAGCGCCACAGATAATAGCACCGATGCAATGGCTAAGGTTAGGTTATTTTTCATCATACTAATGTAATGGATGTTTATCAGATTGTCAATAATCATAAAAAAAGTTACATTTTGATCTTTCCGCATGAAATAATTTATTTTTCAAAACAAACTCACGCTATAAATTATTAATTTAGCAGCGTAATTAGTAACAAATACACAAAATAGAATGAAACCTTTCATTTCACTAAATACTTACGGCGTTATCAACTGGTGTGCTGTTGTATTATTATTAGGTAGCCCCTGGGCATTAGGATATTATAAAGTAGGCGGAGTAGCTTTCTTTTTACCGACCCTTTTTGGTTGGATAGAATTTATTATGGCTGTTTTCAGCAATAATAAACACGGCTTTATTAAACAGTTCCCAATGGAAATGCACCTGTTTTTAGATGTGATCATCGGGTCATTCCTTTTAGCTTCGCCATTTGTTTATGGTTTTGCAGGCAGAACCGGATTATTTTGGCCACAAGTTTTAATAGGTGGTTTAATATTTATCGCTGGTGCATTTACCCACAAATCACCATTTACTGATAAATACCGCCATCACTTACCTGAAGGACAATTACAAGGTACAGATTCAGAATAATTTTTTGATTTCACCATTTTTGGTGATCTCGCAGATATAAAAAAGGCAGTTGGATTATCCAGCTGCTTTTTTTTGCTTTTTTTAAAACGAAAAGGTTTTACTGCAACAATTACCTGAAATGAAATGTCATTAAAAAACTATAATTTTCCTCTTAAGCAATTTTAAATCAATACAATGTAACTTTGCAACAGCCTTATTACGTAATAATGAGTGATTTAAAATTTAATCCCATTAAAAGTAGAATGAAAAAAAAGATCCTCTTATTAAGCTTGTTTACCTTGTTTGCACTGCCAATTTTTGCTCAAAACGTTTTCGATGCTGTGCAAAATAATGATATCCCCGGCTTACAGTTTTTAGCTGCCAACGGCGCCAATTTAAACGCACGCAATACCCAGGGCGAAACCCCGCTTATTGTTGCTGTTGAAAACGGACAATTACGTGTTGCCAAAATGTTATTAGAGCTAAATGCCAATATCGATATGAAAGACAGAAAAGGTAACACCGCCCTAATTGAAGCTGTTAATACCAATAACCTTGATATCGTAAAATACCTCATAAACCGCGGCGCGGATGTTAGCATTACAGATAAAAAACATATGAGTGCGGCTGATTACGCCAAAGTACAGGCTAATGCAGATATACTGACTTTGTTTAAATCGGATATTTAAATTTTTATAATAGCACAAAGCAGCTGGATAGTATCCAGCTGCTTTGTGCTATTATATTTAGAGAGAGAATAGTGCAGGTTTTAACAACTCATCTTATTTACGCGGTTAGCGTGGCGGCCGCCTTCAAAGCCGGTATCCAAAAAAGTTTTTACAATTGCTTTGGCTTCATCTATGGAGATAAATCGGGCCGGTATACAAACTATATTGGCATTGTTATGCTGGCGTGCCAGCGAGGCTAATTCGGTGTTCCAGCAAATAGCTGCACGAATGCCCTGGTGTTTGTTAGCGGTGATGGCAACGCCATTAGCACTACCGCAAACCAGGATGCCTAAATCATATTCGCCGCTTTCAACAGCAAGGGCAACAGGATGGGCAAAATCGGGGTAATCAACAGAATCTCCCGAATAGGTGCCGAAATCTTTTACTTCAGCAACAGTTAACATAGCCGCTAAGGCTTGTTTATAGTCGAACCCTGCATGGTCGGCGCCGATGGCAATTTTTAGTCCCTCTTTCATTGTTGGTTTATAATGATCAAGGGACGAAGATAATATTTTGTGAGGATTACCCGGTTACGATTCCATTATCTCTTCATGCTTTTTAGCACGGCGTTTTTCAACAACAGATGCAACCACAATACCCACTTCGTATAAAGCGAATAATGGCACAGTTGCAATCATGGTAGTTAAAAAATCAGGCGATGGCGAAATGATCGCACCAACGATAAGTAATATAACTACCGAATACCTGCGTGTTTTACGCATAAACGTACCCGATAATATACCTATGGAAGCAAGAATATAAATTAAGATAGGAAGCTCGAACACAATACCAATAATTAAGGTAATTGTAGCCACCATAGATAGGTATGAGCTGATCGTAAATTCATTATGAATGGTTGGGCTTATACTGTAGCTGGCCAAAAAAGCGATCGACTCCGGCGCGATAACATAATAGCCGAACAGGATACCGATAACAAAAAGGATAGAAGCGTAAAATACAAAACCACTGGCAGCCCTGCGTTCCTTATCTAATAAAGCAGGTTTTATAAAGCGCCATATCTCCCATAAAATATAAGGGACAGCTGCAATTATGCCCATTAATATGGTTGAGTTCAGTTTCATCATAAACTGGCCTGCCATATCGGTATTAATGATATCACCGTTGATGTGTGTAATGCAAAACGAATTGCCAAACCTACACATCATACGGTAGGTCCAGAAATTACCATCGAAAGGAGCCATGATGATTTTATTCAAGATAAAATCAAAATAGTACCAGGCAAAACCTGTAAAAATAACTACACTGATAGCTGCCCGCATCAAGTGCCAGCGTAAGGCCTCCAAATGGTCGAAAAATGACATTTCCGCTTCTATCGTAGTGCCTTTTTCTTTTATTGCTTTTACTAAGTCTTTACCGGCCATTTGGTTTGTTTGGATACCTCTTTATAACGTTAAAACTCACTTACGTTTTAACTCGTTGTTTCAGTTTTAATTATTCTGAGTATTCAAACGTTTCCATAAACTTGGTGGTAAAATTACCCGCGCGGAAATTTGGATCCTGCAGCAATTTCAAGTGGAATGGAATGGTTGTTTTAACACCTTCAATCACAAATTCGCTTAAAGCGCGCTCCATGGTGCTCAGGGCTTCTTCGCGTGTTTGCGCAACGCAAATTACCTTCGCAATCATTGAGTCGTAGTTAGGCGGAATAACATAACCTGTGTACACGTGTGTATCTATACGCACACCGTGGCCACCCGGCGAGTGGAAATTAGTGATCTTACCCGGTGAAGGGCGGAAGTTATTAAACGGATCTTCGGCATTAATACGGCACTCTATGGCATGCATAGTCGGCTCGTAGTTTTTGCCCGATATCGGGATGCCTGCGGCAACCTTAATTTGTTCTTTTATTAAGTCAAAGTTGATCACCTCTTCGGTCACCGGATGCTCTACCTGGATACGGGTATTCATCTCCATAAAGTAGAAGTTGCGGTCTTTGTCAACCAAAAACTCTACCGTTCCTGCTCCTTCGTATTTAACCGCTTTAGCACCTTTGATGGCTGCCTCGCCCATTTTTTTACGCAGTTTTTCGGTCATAAACGGTGAAGGAGATTCCTCAACCAATTTTTGGTGACGGCGTTGGATTGAGCAATCGCGTTCAGATAAATGGCAAACTTTGCCATATTGATCGCCTACTACCTGTATTTCGATGTGACGGGGGTCCTGAACGTATTTCTCCAGATACATGCCGTCGTTTCCGAATGCAGCACCAGATTCTGCACGGGCCGAATCCCAGGCACCTTCAAATTCTTCATCTTTCCAAACAATACGCATACCACGGCCGCCACCACCGGCAGTAGCTTTTAGTATAACAGGATAACCTATTTTTTTAGCGATCGAGATACCTTCTTTTACGCTTTGCAACAAACCTTCGGAACCTGGTACAATTGGTACGCCAGCTTTTTTCATGGTTTCTTTAGCCGAAGCTTTATCGCCCATAGAGTTGATCTGCGCAGCGGTTGCGCCAATAAATTTGATCCCGTATTCTGCGCAAATAGCTGAAAACTTTGCATTTTCAGACAAAAACCCATAACCCGGATGGATAGCATCGGCGTTAGTAAGCTCGGCAGCAGATATGATGTTGGGGATATTTAAGTAAGAATCGCGACTTGCGGGCGGGCCAATACAAACTGCCTCATCGGCAAAACGTACGTGCAGGCTGTCGCGGTCGGCGGTAGAATATACAGCTACGGTTTTAATGCCCATTTCTTTACAGGTACGAATAATTCGCAAGGCAATTTCACCGCGGTTAGCTATTAATATTTTTTTAAACATAGTTTGATCGTTTTTTACATCATCTACGGTTATTGATGTCATAGCTGTTTGTTTAAAAGAACTAAATGAAATTATAGAATCAATAAGCAGATGTAATTCATCCTTTAAAAGGACAATACTTATTTAGGCTCAACCAAAAATAAAGGTTGATCGTATTCAACAGGTGATGCGTTATCAACCAAAATTTTAACAATACGGCCTGATACTTCAGATTCGATCTCGTTAAACAATTTCATGGCTTCGATAATGCACAATACAGTACCCGTGTTTATCTCATCGCCAACATTAACCATCATTGGTTTATCGGGGCTTGCTGAGCGGTAGAAAGTACCGATCATCGGAGATTTAACAGTGATGTACTTTGAAGTGTCATCTGCAGCAGGGGCAACAGGCGCGGCAACATGAGCAATCGGATCAACCGGTGCAGGCGCGGCAGCAGCAGCTAAAGGCTGGGCATAAGGTACAGTTGCATTTACAATTGTAGCGGCCTGGTTAGTTTTAATTGTAATTTTAAACTCATTCTGCTCAATAGCAACTTCGTTTACTCCAGATTTGGCAACAAAGCGAATTAGGTCTTGTATTTGTTTAATGTCCATGCTGAGGAATTGAATTGGTTTTAGTTAAAGTTACTATATTTTATGTGCAGATGTACAAGTATTAAATGTGCAGCTATGCGAATGTGCAAATGTGCAGATTATTACTAATTGTGCAAATGCTCAATTAAATCAATGCGTTTTATAATTAGTCGTTTTGTTTTTCAACAAAACAGTTTTAATAATGTTCGTATAAATATGTAAAGCTGTACGTCATTTGCCTATCTGCATATCCGCACATTTCCACATCAATTTAATATGCCCACTTTAATAAAAGAGAGCCCCAGGTAAAGCCGCCGCCAAAAGCCGCGAATAATAAATTATCGCCTTTTTTAAACTTGTTTTCCCACTCCCATAAACACAATGGAATGGTAGCATTGGTGGTATTACCATATTTTTCAATATTGATGATCACCTTTTCCGCAGGCACGCCTGTACGGTTTGCGGTTGCATCAATAATACGCTTGTTGGCCTGGTGCGGTACCAACCACGCGATATCTTCTGATTTTAAATTGTTGCGCTCCATTACTTCGGCAGCAACATCGGCCATATTGGTAACCGCGAATTTAAATACGGCTTGTCCTTCCTGATAAGCATAGTGTTCACGGGCATCAACAGTAGCGTGACTTGCCGGTTTTATTGATCCGCCTGCTTTTTGGTGCAGGTAAGGGATACCAGAGCCATCGCTTTTCAGTACGGAGTCGATCAACCCGTAGCCCTCAGTATTCGGTTCAAGCAAAGCACAACCAGCGCCATCACCAAAAATAATACAGGTTGCACGGTCCTGGTAATCCACCATCGACGACATTTTGTCGGCACCAACCACGAGCACTTTTTTATGCTTTCCGCTTTCGATAAACTGCGCACCGGTTGTTAAACCAAATACAAAGCCCGAGCAAGCTGCTTGCAAATCAAAGCCCCAGGCGTTTTTCGCGCCGATCTTATCGCCTAAAATATTTGCTGTTGCCGGGAAAGGCATATCGGGTGTGGTAGTACAAAAGATGATCAGGTCGATCTCATCGGCGCTGATGCCGCGTTTTTTTAGTAAGCCTTCAACAGCAGGAACAGCCATATCTGATGTGCCCAGGCCTTCGCCTTTTTGTATGCGGCGCTCTTTGATGCCTGTGCGGCTCACAATCCACTCGTCATTGGTATCAACCATTGTTGCGAGCTCGTCGTTTGTTAGAATATATTCAGGAACGTAACCGTTTACAGCAGTAATAGCCGCATGAATTTTACTCATATATATATTTTTTATTGAAACGCCTGGGTGATCTTTTCGATCACACCGCTTTCAAAAACTGTTTTTGATAAAAGTACCATGTTTTTAATAGCCTCGGGCGGCGAAATTCCGTGGCCTACAACCACAGCGCCGTTAACCCCTAATATTGGGCTACCACCATATTGCTCGTAATTAAACATATCAAAAAACTTGTCCTTGATGTTTTTCTGCCGCGCAATTTCGTAAAATGATTCTGAAAGTTTAATAATGGTATTGCCGGTAAAGCCGTCGCAAACCATTACATCGGCCACATCATCAAACAGATGGCGGCCCTCCACATTGCCAACAAAGTTAAGATGGCTGGCTGCCTTTAACAGTGGGAATGTAGCTTGGGTAAGGATGTTGCCTTTTTCTTCTTCCTCGCCAATGTTTACCAAACCAACCCTTGGGTTAGCAATTTTGTAAACATACTCGGCATATAATGAACCTAACATGGCAAACTGCACCAGCATATCGGGCTTGCAATCGGCATTAGCGCCAACATCAAGCAAAATGCCCAGGCCGCCTTTAACCTGCGGAACAATGGAAGTGATAGACGGGCGCAACACACCCGGTATAGCTTTGATGCTAAACATCGAACCCACCAACATAGCACCGGTATTACCGGCAGAAGAAAATGCCTGAATGGCACCCTCTTTCAACAGTTTAAAGCCGACACTAATACTAGAGTCGGGCTTTTGAACGATGGCTTTTGTGGGATGTTCGCCCATGCCAATAACCTCGGTTGTGTGTACAAACTCGAAATTATCGGGGCTATAGTTATTTTCCTGAAGAATTTTTATAGCGCTGTCCTTATCACCTATAAGCACAAGCTTTGGGCCGGACAAGGCTTTATGAGCCAAAATCGCGCCTAAAACGGCCGCTTCGGGAGCGAAATCACCCCCCATAATATCTAAGCCGATCTTCATTTGTAGAAAATTACTTAGGCTACAGCTGCTTTCTCAATCAGTAATTTACCGTTGTAGTAAACGTTACCATCAACAGTGTATGCTCTGTGTGGCAAGTGTACCGCGCCGGTAGTGCTGCAAGTTGTTAAAGATGGAGCAACTGCTTTGTAATGAGTCCTGCGTTTATCTCTTCTTGATTTGGATATTTTGCGCTTTGGATGTGGCATAACTTATTTTATTAATCTTATTTAATTTTTTTGAGCGCTTCCCACCGTGGGTCAACCGTCTCAGTTTGTTCATTATTAACTGATAGCTTGTTAAGGCTATCCAGCATTTCTTTATCACAATATTCAGTGTTTCCTTCGTCACCACAAGTGGCTATAAAAGGCACCGATACGTTTATATATTCGTAGATCAGCGGGGCTATGTTGATCTCGTGATCACTTTTGCCCAACGTGATGATCTCTTCATCTTCGTCAATTTCTTCCTCGCTAAACTTAGCGATCTGTTGCTCTTTTATATCCATAAACTGCGGATATGGCGCTAAACAACGGTCGCAATTTAAATCGATGTGGCCGGTGATGTGGAAATTCAGGATAATTAATGTTTCCTGTTTTTCTAAGTCAACAACACATTTCAGATTGCCTTTTTTTACTAGCGAGTAATCAAACTCATCAAAAAAACTATCTGTAACATCAAACTCAAATTGGTGCTTACCTAACTTTAAACCTGTAAAAGGTATAGCATATATCCTAAGCGATTTCACTGAGCAACAATTAGCCCGCAAATGTAAGGGAAAAAATGTATATGTGGAAAGGGTTTTTAAAAATAGTGTTAATAAGTGTTAACATTTATAATGCGGATAACTTAAACAGCTAATAATAACTATCCTATGGCTGGTTAGCACTGCAATATCATTCGCCTTTACCACCTAATTCGCTCTTATCAATAACCTGGTGTATCTGCTTCACATCAATAACCTCCTTCATTTCTTCCAGTTCCTTATCAATTTCTACCTTTAAACCCAGCTTTTTATGTATTTCGTGTAACATGTTCAGCATTACGGTAATTTCGTTTTCGGCACGAACATTTACTTCAAACTCTACCTGGCTGCGCACCTTTTCCATATGCCCTTGCCTGTTTTGGTTGATAAGCACGGTTACCGATAACACAATGGCAAACAGCGATACAACCATATCCAACACCGGGAATGGGAACGGATCAAACGGATGGCTCGAAACTATATTCCAGCCTATCCAGATCGTGAAAAACACCAGACTGCAGATCAGGAAGGTCATGCTTCCTAATATATTGGTAGTGACAACCGAAAAGTTATCGGTACGGGTATGCGTAAACTCCAATGCCGATTTCAGTTCCTTATCGGTAGGCTTTTTTCGTTTTGACATATTATTGAAACATAGTTACTGTTTTAAAGTTGTTTAAATATCAATTTAATTAATCGAAGTATGAACATGGAAGAGCTGAAAAACAGTGATTTTGAAATAGTTCCCGGCGAACCGGACATAACCGACTGGGAGGTTATGAACGAGCAGGGCGAAAAAATTGGTGATGTGGATGATGTATTATTCGATCCCGAAAGCCGTAAAGTGCGCTATCTCATTATCGATATGGAAATAAACACGCTGATGCTGGAAAACCCTTACCAGGTTTTAATACCCATTGGCTTATCCAAGCTGGACGAAACCGAGGACCAGGTTATCCTGACCAACATTACCGAAAAACAATTAAACGAATTGCCTAAATATGTGCCGGGCCTGGTAACACCAGAATATGAAATGCGTATCCGCGATATTATTGAGGAAAACGTGGTTTTGACTACAGTTGATGATTGGGTTGATTTTTATAACCACGATCATTTTACCGAAAGTGGTTTTTTTAGAGGGAATGATGACATAAATCGTAACAGCAGGATACAACCGGCTGCTTTTAAGCAGGATAAATAAGCGGTAACGCAACCATATTGTGTAAATGATGCCTATTAAATGTATTATTCATTTTACAAACTATAATGTTACAATATCCGTATAAACTTAGGTACTTTATAGCGGAAATATGCGTTAACAGTACGTATTTGAATATAAACAAAATGACTGGCGTTTAACTTATAACATTAAATATAGGTAAACGTAACAGATGCAAACAGCGAGTTTCGGAATAATTTTTTACTAATTTACCTGGATCTCATTAATTTACCTTCAGTCAACATAACTTTCAGTACCTTTGCAGGAATAATATGAGACAACTAAAGATAACCCAATCGATTACCAACCGCGAATCACAATCACTTGACAAGTATTTAAGTGAGATTGCAAAGGTAGATTTGATAACTGCGCAGGAATAAGTTATTCTGGCCCAAAAGATCCGCGAGGGCGACCAGGCAGCTTTAGAACGCCTTACCAAAACGAATTTGCGTTTTGTGGTATCGGTAGCAAAACAATACCAAAACCAAGGTTTAACCTTGGGCGACCTTATTAACGAAGGTAACTTAGGATTGATAAAAGCCGCAAGGCGTTTTGATGAAACCAAAGGTTTCAAATTTATATCATACGCTGTATGGTGGATCCGTCAATCAATTCTTTCTGCAGTTGCAGAACAATCAAGAATTGTGCGTTTACCATTAAACCAGGTAGGTTCGTTAAGTAAAATACGTAAATCGCACTCTAAATTAGAGCAGCAATTTGAACGCGAACCAACGCCTGAAGAAATGGCTGAGGATCTGGAAACAACTGCTGATAAAATTTCGGATGCATTATCAAATGCTGGCCGCCACGTATCGGTAGATGCACCTTTCATCACCGGCGAAGAAAACACCTTGTTAGATGTTTTACAAAGCGGCGATGCAGGTACAGATAATGACCTGATCACAGATTCACTATCTCAGGAGATCAAACGTTCATTAGGTATTTTAGCTGAACGCGAAAAACAAGTGTTAGTACTGTTCTTCGGTTTAAACAGCACCGCGCCACACTCTTTAGAAGAGATCGGCGAGAAATTTAACTTAACCCGCGAACGTGTTCGCCAGATAAAAGATAAAGCGTTATTACGCTTAAGGCAAAATTCAAAATCACGTTTATTGCAATCTTATTTGTAATAACGGTTACTAATATGGTGTGAATACATACCAATAACCCATCTCAAGGGGGAAACAAAAACAAAAAGCCCGCTGATAATTTATCAGCGGGCTTTTTTGTGGAATAGGTTTTAGCCTATTTCATATTATCTTTTATTTTATTGATAGCATCCAGGTGTTTTTGCACTGTTGGAGCAACATTAGCTGCAAAAGCTTTCAGCGTGCTGTCTTTACCATTTTTGGCTTCGTCGTTCATCAGGTCTAAGGTTTTTTTGTGGCCTTCTACCATCGCGCTAACATATTGCTTGTCAAAATCTGCTTCGCTTAGTTTACTTAGCTCATCCGCTTTCTTAAGGTGGGCGCTATCTGGTTCTGTTGGCAGGCTGATATTTTTGGCTTTACCTATTGCCGCTAGTTCTGCATTAGCTTTACCATGATCCATTACCATCATGCTGGCAAAATCCTTTATTGCCGCATTGGTAGTTTTTGTAAGGGCTAATTTACCCAAAGCAACTTCGGCAAGGCCGCCGTTTGCTGCTGCTGTAGCAAATTTAGCGTCATCGCTGCTTACTGCAATACCGCCGGTTGCTGCCGCATTGGTTGTGGTATCTTTGGTTTTATTGAGGCTGTCGGCAGTTTGTTTTGCATCCTTAGCGCCTTGATTGCAAGACTGGAAAGCCAATGCCGATGCACTGATCATTAAAAGGTAACTTAATTTTTTCATAATGTTTTTAATCTATCTTGGTTTATTGGTTAACACATCGCAAACTAATAAGTTTTAAATGTATTAATCAAATATACCGATAGAAAACACCTGTTAGGCGTGTATACTATAAATTAATTAATCTGCTTAATATCAGCATCAGACATGGTATAAAATATACCATTTGATGATACAACACGATAGCCCATCTCGTCGCCGTATGCTCCCGGGCTTATACTGTCAATAAGAAATGGATTAGTGGGTGTTTTACCTGTTTGGATCAGGTCCCTCAGCGAGCCCGCGGCATAGTTAAACCGGGTTCCTACTGCGTATATTTTATTGTAATTTGTTTTTGTACAAGATGCACTTGTTATAGCTAATGCAAAAATTATGAATAACTTTCTCATTAGGTTATTATTTTAAAAAGGCTGGTGATTTTTTCGATAGATTTGAAGGATACTTTCAAATGAAGCTTTGAGGAGGAGGCTGATATTTGCTTTTTCATGTTGTTTAGTTTTAATCGTTATGTTTATTGTTTTTGATCCTGATATATATTGTTTGCTTGTGTTATTTATTAACATCTTATAAATCAATAAGTTTCATATTTAAAATATATATATTTATTGATAGCTAAGCACGCCGTATAATGGTCGGTGTTTTATTTTAACCCAAAAAAAACATTTTTTACTTTATTCTCTTATCCTGTCACCATACCTCTTCTAAATGAGATCAACCATTACTATTATATTTTTAATACTATGCAGCTATACCATTGTGCAGGCGCAAAACGCTGTTTCCTCAACTATGAGTAAAGCTATTTTGTCGCACGCATCAACTAAGGCAAAAAAAGATACCGTGATAGAATCGGACACTACCCGGGAAAATAAAGAACCCCAATATTTTTATTTGTCTGTAAATACAGATATCATGGTTAATACAAAAGGAGGTGTGGCCAGCAGGTTTTCGCCGGCAGTTGAGTTTGGCCGCACTTACGGCATATTTGATCTTGGCCTGGCCACCGGGGTAACAAACTCTTACAGCAAAGGCAATGATACTTCACATTACATCGAACTAAGGCCTACTATTAATATATTTTCTAAAGGGCGTTTTAACCAGGGGCTTTGCTTGGGAGGCGGCTATATATTTAATGGTAAACAAGCCTTTATGACAGAAATTTGCAACAGTATAAATTTTAATATAACCACTACTGTAACCGTTGCAATAACCCAGGGCTATTACTTTTTTGATGGGACCAACGATAACCGAAATACACAATATGTTGGCTTTTCGCTAACTTATAATTTTTTAAAGGATCACAGCACAAACAAGCGCAGAAAGCGTGCGGCAATTTTAAATGATAATTAAATAATAGGGAAAGGGCTGTGGCGTTTACTTAATATGTTGCCATCATAAGCGTCAAGCATTAACGTAATGTATTCGTCTTTTTCAAAATCCGGATAAGTTACTATCCATAATTTTTTACCCTTGATTGTTTTTTTATAGATGGTAGTTGCAGGGCCTGCGGTGGTTTTATTTAGTGGGATATTACGCTTTAAGCAAAGTTTTAAAACATCTTCCCAGGTAAAGGCGTAGTCGCCTGAGTCGAAATCAACAGTGTTGGCTAGCTTGCCTTTGTTATCATAGTAATTCCATTTTCCAATATAAAAGCCATACCAGCACCTTGAACCTTTTTGCTTGAGGACGCCGGTTGCAGAAAATTGCTTGTAGTCGTAAAAATCAGAACTCAGGCTATAATCATATTCGTTGATCGGCATATGATACCCTGCCTGAACAAACTCTTTTAAACCTTTTTCTTTACTTTGCTCAATATAAACGCGCATTTGGTTACGCGTAATAATCGTATCTCCACCTATAACAATCCTTTTATCTTTTGTTTTGTGGAGTTTTGTGGTGTCAAATATTTCCGGTTTTTCGGCTACGGATCCCGTAGTTTGTGAAGATGCCGAAAAATCGCTCTGTTTAATTTTAACAGTAGAGCATCCTAGTATAAAGCACAATCCGGTTACAAAGGCAAGCGATTTCATTAGTTAACTTAGTCTTATGGCGATTCACTATTAGGGTCTACCACTCAACACGCTTCCTTCACTTAACCCGGTTACAAATATAAGCTGCCAAGCCTATTTATAGTGCTGTTTAACGTTTATTAATCTACTATTGTTACACTATTTTCATTTATAACTACCTGATAATCAATTATATTAATAGTTAATATTTGCTTTTTAAGCACTTTTTTAAATGCGCTCCATTGAGCGTCCACCACTTGTAAACGATTTTTATTTACTTTGATGCAACGTTATAAAAAACGAGGTGTCTTATGATATGAAAGCTGCAAAATTTGGAATCGGTATACATTGATAAGCATTACAACCTGGTGGTTGAGTGTAAACAGGGGAGTAAAAAGGCCTGCTACGAGCTGTACAAGCTATATTCGAAAGCGATGTTAAACATTGCCTTTAGGATAGTGGGCAATATTGCCGAAGCCGAGGATGTATTACAAGAATCATTTCTGGATGCTTTTAAAAAGCTAAAAGACTTTAGGCAGGAAACTACTTTTGGCCTTTGGCTAAAGCAGATTGTGGTGAACAGGTCTATCAACCTGTTGCGCAAACGCAAGTTGGATTTGATTGATTTGGACGGTGAGCAAATTGAGAATATAGCCGACGATGAAGTAGCCGACGATGAAGAAATACAATATAAAGCGGCCCTGGTTAAGGATGCGATGAATGAATTGCCCGACGGCTATCGCGTGGTACTATCGCTTTATTTGTTAGAGGGATATGATCATGAGGAAATAGGGCAGGTTTTAAACATTTCGGAAAACACCTCGAGAACACAGTTTTTGAGGGCGAAAAGAAAATTGGTGGAGATATTAAAAAGAAAAGGGATAGCACAATGAGCAAGCGATTAGAGGATTTTATCAAGGCAAACCACGATGAGTTTGATGATCTTGAACCCAACCCGGGTATATGGGCCAACATCGAAAAACAACTTCCTATGCAGGAAGAGAAAAAAAAAGCTGAAGCGAAAACTTTTTCGTTAGGCTTTGTGCTGCGCGTTGCAGCCTCGGTAATTGTGGTGATGGGGATAAGCTTTGCCATATTTTTAAAGAGCGTTGAGAAACCAGGCGTTGATTTGGCAAAAATCAACCCGGAGTACGCTAAACAACAGATGCATTATGCATCGCTGGTTGAAACCAAGCGTACCGAGCTTAAACAACTGGCCAAAACAGACCCTGCCTTATACCAGGAGTTTAGCAAAGAAATCGCCCAAATGGATTCGACCTATAAAAAATTAAACAGCGATTTAGCAACAAGCCCAAACCAGGAACTGGTTTTGCGTGCTATGATTAAAAATTTACAAATACAAACAGAAGTACTAAATCAACAACTAGGTGTAGTTGAGCAGTATAATGAAAGTAAAACCGACCAAAAAAATGAAACTAAAAGTATATAATGCCGCAATAGGCTTGCTTATAGCCTGTTCGCTTATGAGCAGTATTGGCCTTGCCCAAGCGCCTGGTAAACCAGTGGCTCCAAACGGAGCCGCGGTTCCCCCGGTTGAAATTGCTGCGCCGGTAGCAGTTAGCGCCCCGGTAACAATTATGGCCAATGCGCCGATGACCGTAAGCACAACGGCTATCAAAGTACAATTGAAGAAACTAAAAGCACAGCTTAAAAAGCTAAGCGTACAAACCAATGCCCAGGTTATTGCAGCAGTTAATAATATTAACATTGATACGGATATAGATGCGATAGCGCCGCAGGTAAACACCATTATTAGCAATGCGATGGGCCATACCATTACATCTGCCAATACCAATGATGCCGACCTGGTTAAAAACTACAGCAAAACTTATTCTGTGGATGCTAACGATGTGCTATCGATAGAAAATAAATATGGCAACGTTACCGTAAATACCTGGAACAGGAATGAGTTTAAAGTTGATGTGCAGATAAGGGTATCTGCGGGAAGCGATGACGCTACAAGCAAATTATTAAACAGCGTTAGCGTAAGCGATGCTAAAAATGGCTCTACTGTTGCCTTCAGAACCAATATCGAAGATATAAAAACATCTTGGTTTTCAGGATTTGGTAATGGATCAAGAAAAATACAAATCGACTATGTTGTATATATGCCTATAAAAAACGACCTTGTTATTGATAACCGTTATGGCGCAATTACCTTACCCGACCTTGACGGCCGAATCACCATCAACAGTGCTTATGGCAGCCTTAAAGCCGGATCATTACCGGGCGAGAGCGTTCTAAGGGTTAAATATGGCAACGCCAACATGGGCAACTTAGGCAACTGTACGCTACAACTTTCCTACGGCGACCTTGCTGTTACATCGATAAATACACTTACTGCCGATGTAAGCTACAGCCCGGTTAAAATTGGCAAACTACACTCAGAGGGTACAATTAACCTAAGATATGGCGGCGGGTTACAGATTGGTGATTTAGATAGGGCTGTAAGAAGCCTGGTGATCAGCTCTTCTTATTCAAATGTAGATATTGGACTGAGCGGAGATGAAATTGCCGATTTTGCAATCACAACCCATTATGGCGATTTTAATTATGGCGACCATGCTGTTACCATCACCGATAAAGACAGGGATGATGACCGGGGATTCCATCCAACAAAAAACTATAAAGGCTATATAGGTAAAGGCGGCAGCGGCAAAACAATCACCATAAGTGCAAATTATGGTA
>Ga0302225_10001179_pt1 | contig 17105 bp, 10 predicted proteins | sample II_Palsa_E3_2_FD_193515 | JGI IMG/M metagenome (GOLD analysis project Ga0302225, IMG submission 193515) | Peat permafrost microbial communities from Stordalen Mire near Abisko, Sweden - II_Palsa_E3_2 | ecosystem: Environmental > Terrestrial > Soil > Palsa > Peat permafrost | place: Sweden...
GGGAGGTACAGTTCGCAACAGGGGGAAGGCAGAAACGGCGCGGGGTGATTCTCCACGCGGTGCCATTTCTTGTCAAGCCCTTTTTTCTCGCCGATCACAAATTATTTTATCGTGGACTCCTGGCCCACAACAAACCACAGCAGTTGTCATCCTGGAACGCTCCCAAACGTGGTACGACTTTTCTTCGCCCAGACGTTTCATGGCCGCTAACGACATGAACACAACGCCGCGCAACGTCATCTCGCCGAATTTTGACTGCAAAATCTCATCTGAAACTTTGGTGGACGATTTGCAGCGAGATTCGCGTCGTTCTACTTCATTTTTCCGTCATTCGCGCGAATTTGCCGCCCGATCGCGAATTGTGTTCAATCAATGACGCGAAGACTCGACGAATTGACAGTTGTCAACGTCGCTGAAAATTCGCTCCACCGACGATCATATTGTGTCTCAAATCGGAACACTGCTGTTTTCTCCTGCTGCCTGTTCAGCTTTATCCGCATTAGCCTGCACTAAATTTCTATCGGCCATTTTTTGTCTTCGCTGAGTGCCATGCACGAGAATCACCAATCCTGCGCCGATGCCGGTGCCCCTCGCAGTTCGTGCTATCTTTTCTGCGCAATGGGTACAGATGGACTCGGAGACCATCGCATGCTGAATCGAGACGACGCCTGGAAACTGTTATGCGAATACACCCAGGGAGAAAGCCTGCGTAAACACGCCTTGGCCGTGGAAGCGTGCGTGCGCGCCTACGCGCAGAAAGATGGCGCCGACGAAAACCTCTGGGGAATCACCGCTTTGCTGCACGATTTCGATTACGAGCGCTGGCCCAACGCCGCGCATCTCGCCACCGAAGAGCATCCCTTCGAGGGCTCAAAAATCCTTCGCGAACGCGGCTACCCGGAAGAAATGATCCAGGCGATCTTGGGCCATGCCGACTATTGCAACGTGCCGCGCACGTTGCCTCTGGACAAGACGTTATTCGCCTGCGACGAACTGGCCGGATTCCTGACCGCGTGCGCGCTGATCAAGCCCAGTAAAAGTATTCATGAAGTCGAAGCCGCGTCAGTTAAGAAAAAATTAAAGGACAAGGCATTCGCGCGCGGGGTGAATCGCGATGACGTGTATAAGGGCGCCGAAGAACTCGGCGTTCCCCTCGATGAACATATTGCCTTCTGCATCGCGGCCCTGCGCGGAATCGCGCCGCAACTGGGTCTGAACGGGGTCGCCGTTTAGCCTCCTTGGTTCGTAGGTCTATTTCAAATCGGCTACTCGTTCCAACCGAAACGTGTAGCAGCCCGCTGTCGTGCTCCGGACGTGGACGTAATCCACATTTGGACGGACGAATAGCCGCTCGATCGTCGCCTCCGCGTTTGCAAAGTCCACATATTCCTGCGCAACGAGGCGGCGCCCGCGACCATACGCATTCAACGTCCGTGGGCTGCTCATTAGCTTCATCGGGATTCCGGCATTCTCCGGATATCTCGCGCAACTATCCGCATGAACGTAAACGGGCCCGGGCAGGGGCAGTTTTTCTACACCCGCGAAGGGATCCAGCGTGAAAAGCGTCGCCCGCTCTTTACCTTCCGCAATCCAATCGAGGCAATGGCGGCAGGGCCATCCTGCGCCGGCACTCGCCGTGTGGACCGGAAATCCAAATTGTGGGTCCGTTGCATTCTTTCGTACCGCTTCGGCCAGCTCGGTTGGAATGGCTACCACGCGTAATGAGTTCATCGTGACCTCCTTCTGAAACAAGTTTTTGCGCATGAATTCCGCACACCTCAGTTTGCTGATTTCGGAGCAGCGTCACTATCCGCTTCTCGCGGCCAAAATTTCTTAATCCCGAAGTCAGATATCCTCAGCACCCTGTGCATAAGTTTCCTCAGCCCATAACAATTTTGCCCCACCGTGCTAGAGTCCGCATCCCCATGGACAAAGCGAGTAATTTTTTAGGTGGCATGTTGCGGCAATTGAAGCGTCCGGAAGCCGCGGTTGCCTGGCTCTCGGGCGTTTGGCCGCAGGTTGTGGGCCGTACGATCGCTGCTCATACCCGCCCGGTGCGCTGCGCCGCGGGCTGCCTCGAAATCGCCGCCGACGGCAAGCCCTGGCGGGTTCAGCTGGAGAGCATGAGCAACGAATTTTGTGCGCAGGTCAACCGCAACTGGGGAGGCAACTTGGTACGCGAAATAAAATTCGTCGATGCTCATCGGCCGCGCCACATCTCGCATGAATTCGACAACGACCACACGCCTTTCGTTCGCCGCCGCAAATCGTAGCAGGCTACTTCTGGACTGCGTGCTCGTCGCCGCCGATTTTCAATCCGCCCGGCCGCGCTTGCGCTGTTCTCCTGATGTACTAAGATGAGTGTGTAGATTCACCGCGGCACAACACCAGGATTTGATCCGAACATGAAGATTACTCGCGAAGAGGTCTTGCGCGTCGCACAGTTGGCCCATCTGGAGCTTTCTCCGGAAGAGGTTGAAATGTATCGCGGCCAGCTCGACGAAATTCTCGCCTACATCGGAAAGCTCGAACAACTCGACGTATCGAACGTCGAGCCAATGACCCAACTTCTCCCGGGCACCGGGGCCGATGTAGCAAATCTCCACACGCCCCTGGACAGTGCCCTGCGCGACGACGTGGTCCGTCCCTGCGACGTAGCTAACTTGGTCCTGGCCCAGGCCCCCGACGCCGCGAAACCGTTCTTTCGCGTGCCGAAGGTGATCGACCGGTGAGCGCCCCTGCGAAATGGACGATTTCAACAGTGCGCGAAGCGCTGACCACCAAGCAGCTTTCCGCCCGTGAGTTGACCAAGGCTTTCTACGAGCGCATAGACCATGAAAATCCGAAACTGAACGCCTACCTGGCTCTTTCGCCGGAACGCGCCTACGCCCAAGCTGACCGAGTCGATGCCGCTATTGCCAAAGGCGACCCGTTACCGCCGCTGGCTGGCATACCAGTCGCGCTAAAGGATGTTCTGAGCACCGCCGGAGTTCGCACCACCTGCGGATCGAAAATTCTCGAGACCTATACGCCACCGTATGATGCGACTGCAGTCGCCCGGCTTGACGCCGCCGGCGCGATCTTGCTGGGTAAGACAAACTGCGACGAATTCGCCATGGGCAGCTCCAACGAGAATTCTGCATACGGTCCAGTACGGAATCCTGTGTCCCTTGACCGGGTGCCCGGTGGCTCCAGCGGAGGCTCGGCCGCCGTTGTGGCAGCAGGCTTGGCTGTGGCGAGCTTGGGGACCGATACCGGCGGTTCCATTCGTCAGCCCGGCGCATTCTGCGGGATACCGGCTCTCATGCCAACATACGGACGCGTATCCAGGTATGGCTTAATCGCCTTTGCCTCCTCACTAGACCGCATCGGCCCATTTACTACAAACATAGCGGATTCCGCATCCGTCCTTTCTGTGATCGCAGGTCATGACGCCGCGGATTCGACCTGCGCTCCGGCGTCGGTGCCGAATTACTCTTCGGAAATGCACCGGCCCCTTGCAGGTCTCAAGATCGGCGTTCCGGCGGAGTATTTTGGCCCCGGTCTAGATCCCGAGGTCAGGTCCAAGATTGAATCCGGGATCGGTCTACTGGAAAAGCTAGGCTGCAAGCCAGTCGCGATTCGGATGGCGCATACCGACTACGCTATCGCGACCTATTATATTGTCGCCACCGCCGAAGCCAGCTCAAACCTGGCCCGGTACGACGGTGTCCGGTATGGGTTGCGTGTCTCCGGCAACACCCTCATGGACATGTATCGAAAAACGCGCGAGCAAGGCTTTGGCCCGGAGGTCAAACGCCGGATCATGCTTGGAACCTACGCACTCTCTGCCGGCTACTACGATGCCTACTATCTGCGGGCGCAGAAGGTGCGGGCACTGATCGCCCGTGACTTCAGCCAAGCCTTCGAGCAGGTTGATGCGATAATCACTCCGACGACTCCCACGGCGGCGTTCAAACTCGGGGAAAAGACCTCCGACCCCTTGCAGATGTATCTGGCTGATATATATACAGTTACCGGATCTCTTGCGGGAATTCCAGGGATGTCCGTGCCTTGCGGCCAAACCAACGCGGGTCTCCCTGTGGGGATGCAGATTTTTGGCTCTCATTTCGGCGAAGCTCGGATTTTGCAGCTCGCACATTCGTTTGAGGCTGCGGGCGGCTTCACGATGTAGGGAGCTAGCTTGGCGGCGGATGAAGAACCTCGCACCAACGACCAAATTCCTTCTGGCAGCGCGAGTTCGATTCTTAGCTGCGGCCGACCGTATTCTCGACGAGCACTGGCTCGAACGACCCGCACCAGACGCATGGTCTGCCGCCGAAATTGTGGCGCATGTAGGAATGATCGAGGAATCAATCGTTGAAAGATGTAAGAAAGCTTCGGTTTCCGATTCGCGACGCTTGCCGCCGCTCAAGAGAATTCGGCTTCCGCTCGTATTAGCGACTTGGCGAGGGAAAAAGGTACGCAGTCCCATGCCGTTGAAGTCTGAACGCATTGGTAATCGCGAACAGGCGTACGTAACGCTGCAGGAAATCCGCCAACAATCGTTCGAATTCTTCGACTCCCTTGGCGATCGAGATCTCAGCGTTCATCACTTCCCACACCCGATCTTCGGCAGCTTGAATCTCTACGAATGGTACCGCTTCATCGGCTACCACGAATTACGCCATCGGAAACAACTCTGTGAACTTGTAGAAATATTCCATCCATAGACTACATTTTCCTGTTTTGGCCAAAAAACGCGAAGGCGGTCTTTCGGGTCGATTTCGCCTGTACTGTTACCAAGTTGTTGAAGGAAAGCAGGTTCGGACGCTTGCCTTCTTCCGCGCTCCGCTGCGATCCAAACGGAAGGACTATTGCTTGGGACGTAGCTAGCATTTAATTTGGCACTGGGCAGCGAAGTACCGGAGCGAAACCATGGTGCGCATTAAATCCAGCCAGAAAGTCTTCACCGAAGACGAAGTCGTAAGACTGACCGGGATCTGCGCGGATCATCTGCGCGGTCTGGCCCGGAACAAACACCTCGGCTCCATCGCCCGCGCTGCGGAAGCCGCCGGCGTCGAAGCCGAAAAGTGGCTCTTCTCCAACGCCGACTTGATGATCGTCACCGTCCTGCAGTCGCGCTGCGATCACTAGGCGACGCCGCCATTTCATTTCATACCTTCACCGTCGTCCCGTAAAACTTTGTCCAGCCACCTCGTTAAGATTTGAACTCCTGCAAACCGTTCAAATACTCCTCTCTTCCACCAAACTCGAAACTGTTTTGTGGCATCCTAGGTGAGATGAGCGGGCGGAAGCGCCTTCAGCCGGCGCGGGCTACCGGTTGAATATTCGCGACCGAGCCCTAAAAAAAACCGATGGATTCCATTCGCCAGCAGGCTAGCCAACTCGCTCGAACGCGCCCAGTGATGGCATTGTTGCTCGGGATCGCTGCCATTTGGGCGTTTGGCTCGGCTTCGGCCCAGCAGCAGAACTCTCCGAATTCCCCCAGTGTGCAGCAGCCGTCTTCAGCGGCTCCGGCCGCGTCGCCCCAGACTCCCGCTCCCGCAATCCCGCGTGGAAAAAAACTGATGCTAAAGGATGGGACCTTTCAGCTGGTCCGCGAATATCACGTCGAAGGCGATCGCGTCCGCTATTACAGCATCGACCAAAGAGACTGGGACGAAATACCGGAGTCCCTGGTCGATTGGGACGCCACCCGGAAGATGGAGATCGGCGAGGCCAAGAAAAACTTGGATTTAGTCGCTGAGGCCCGGAAAACCGAGAGTATGCGCAATGCCGAATTGATCGACGTGGATGCCAGCATCGAAATTGCGCCGAAAGTATTTTTGCCCGCGGGAGTTGGCCTTTTCGAATTCGACGGCAAGGCGATTCACCCTCTGGCCCCCGCCGATCCCGACATTAAATACAGCATGACCCAAAGAGTTAAACAAGTTCTGGTCCCGATCCCCATTGTTCCCACCCGTCACACCGTGGCACTCGATGGTGAGCGCGCCAAATTTCGCATGCAGAGCACCAGCGTAGAGTTCTACATGCGCACCGCGGACGGCCATGAACCGAACCTGGAGCTGATTCGCGCCAAGATTCACGGTGGCAAGCGCTCGCTGGAGAATCTCGATCAACTGTTCGGCCAAAAGCAGGCGACCGGCCGAATCATCCTGCCCATGCTGCGCTGGGAAATCGCCAAAGGCGTGTACCGCTTCACGGTTTATCACTCGCTCGACCCCGGCGAATACGCCGTCGCCGAAGCAGTTGAGTCCGGAGGAACTAATGTTTATCTCTGGGATTTCGGCGTAGATCCGGGCGAGCCGGCTGCAAAATCAGAAGCAAAATGACGGCTTGAATCGGTTATTTGGGCTGCGGCACAGATTGCGGCATCAAGTCCGCTAACAATGCCGCCAGTGCGGCAATGTGAAATGGCTTCTGCAGCATCGAGGCGCCGTTCTGCATGAACTTCGCGGCAGTTTCCGTATCCAGTAACGCACCGGTCATAAAGATGAATTTTGTAGCTGCGGTTCCGGGTTGAGAGCGAGCGCGTTCGAAGAATTGTCCGCCGTTCAGCCCCGGAAGATTGAAATCGCAAATGATGAAGTCGTAGCTGCGATGGGCCAGATGCACAAGCGCTTCCTCGGAACTGGACGCGCCTTCGACCGTCATGCCCCGCGCGCCCAGGCCTTCCTGCACGATCTCGCGAATGCTTTCCTCGTCATCAACCACGTAGACCGAGTGCCCGTGTAACGGCGATGAGCCCGCCAGCGGTCGCGCGGCAGCAGGCCTTCGAAGCGCATCCGTATCGGTTGCATCCCCAAGGGTTTCTTTCACCGCCGCCGGCAGAACGACTTGAAATCGCGCGCCCTCTCCTGACGCTGAATCGACTTCGATTGTTCCCCCGTGCTCCTTTACAATCGCGATGGCGATCGTCAGGCCCAAGCCCGCGCCGCCACCCGGCCGTTTGGTCGTGAAAAACGGGTCGAAAATCTTCGATAGGCTTGCAGCCGGAATCCCGGGGCCGTCGTCCGCGAACTCGAACACGACTTTACTCTCAGTTTGACTTACCGAGACCCGAATCGTTCCGCTGTCCCGCGCGCCGGCTATGGCTTGTTCCGCGTTCGTAATCAGGGTAACGAATACCTGCTGCAGCAGCCGGGGATCAGCTTCGATCTCAGCTAATCCAGCCGCGGCCTTCAGTTCGATGCTCACGTTTTTCTGCCGTAACAGCGGGGCCTGCTGCTCCACTACCTTTCGGATAATTTCCTCGGGATGGATCTTTTGGCTCGCGAGCGCCGAAGGCCTGGAGAAAGCCAGCAGATGCTGGACAATCCCGGCGGCGCGCCGCGCCTGCTTCAAAACCATGTCCGCCTGCCGCCGCGTCACCTCGTCCGTCGCGCGATCGCGCATCAAATCGCTGACGCCTAGAATCGCCGTCAGCGGATTATTCAGTTCGTGCGCCACGCCGGACATCATCTCGCCCATCGCCGCCAGTTTTTCCTTCTGCAGTTTCTGTTTTTCGGCTTCCTTCGCATCGGTGACATCGCGGGCCGAAGCCACGACGCCACTAATGCGCCCACCCGAACCGTAAACTGGCGATACGCTCGCGCGCAACAAGCGCCAGGATCCGTCGGCATGCCTGGTTCGAAATTCGATCTGCGCGTTTTTTAACTCTCCCTCGGCGAACCGGCGCAGCGACGTTTTCAGCCGGTCCACGTCATCGCGGTGCGTCAGCGTCGCCAGACTCTTGCCCACCACGTCTTCCGGCGATCGGCCCAGCAATTCGTGAATCCGCGAACTGATGAAGGTAAATTTTCCCTCCAGGTCCAGCACCGCGATCATTTCCGGAAAGTTCGCGACCAACTGGCGGACGAATTCCTGTTCTTGCCGCAAGCGTTCTTCCACTTCAATGCGTTCGGTAATGTCGACCAGCGTGCCCTGAATGCGAATCACCTGGCTAAAAGAATCGCGGATCGCAAATCCGGAAGCCAGACAATGAATTTCGCTACCGTCTTTACGGCGGAACAAGACGTCCACGTCCTGTACCGAACCCTGCTCCACAATCCGGCTTACCAAATGATCCCGTTGCGCCGCGTCGGCGTACCGCTCCCGGAAGCTGCCCGCTTTCAGATCTTCCTTGAATTCGTAACCCAGCATGCGCACCAGCGCCGGGTTGGCGTCGAGCAATTTGCCTTCGGGCGTCGTGAAAAAAATTCCTTCGCGCAGCGACTCAAAAAGTTCGGCGAAACGCGCTTCTGGCTCATGTTGCGGAGTCACGTCGCGCGCCCAGCCGCTCACCGACTTTCCGCGGCCTTCTTCATCGACCAGCTGCAACCAGCAATCGTAATAGCGGAGCTGCTGCGGGTCTCTCTTGAAACGCACTGGGATTCGCCCTTGCCAGCGTCCGGTGGCAAATAGTTTTGGAAGCGCTTCGGTGGCGTGTTTCAGAGTGGGTTCGGAAAGAAAATCATCCAACCCGTGGCCGATCAGTTCCGGAAACTCTAGCCCCAGAATGGCCGCGAGCGGACGGTTCGCCACTCGGATCTCTCCGCGCAGCGAAATCGTAAATACCGCGTAGTCCAGGCTGTCGATCAAGTCGCGGTAGTTGAGCAGCGATTTAGAAATCAAATCGACCAGCTCCTGCGACGACGGCGCGACCGGCGTGCTTCCGCCGGACGAAATCGCGTCTCGGTCTTTGTCTTCCTTGTTCATGGAGGCCAGGCGGCAACCTTGGGGACCTGCTACGGAAGCGAGGTTTGCCAGCTTCAATTTTAGCGAGTCGATGAGCGTCGAAGAAAAATAAAGGTTCGGCCTATGCCAAGTTGCTCAATAGCCGGGCATGGAGGACAGCCTGCTAGGTGGCAAAACAAAAAAGGGCGTCCGTTTCTGGACGCCCTTTGGTTGAACTTCGTTACGAGTGTGCGGTCTAGCTTTCGGCCACCGCGTCGGTATCCTTGCGCAGGAAGTCCAGCGCCGCCGCTTCTTCCGGTGTAAGCTCCGGCTCCATCTGCTGCGGTTCCTCTTGCGGAATTTCCGTGAGGAGTTGGATATTGCGGTAGCGCTCGAGACCCGTTCCGGCGGGAATCAGCCGGCCCATGATCACGTTCTCCTTCAGGCCGCGCAGATAATCGATCTTCCCGGAAATCGCCGCTTCGGTAAGGACGCGCGTTGTCTCCTGGAAGCTCGCCGCGGAAATAAACGAATCCGTGGAGAGCGAGGCCTTGGTGATGCCGAGGAGCAACGGACGGCCCGTCGCCGGACGCCCGCCATCGTGAATGACCCGATCGTTTTCTTCGCGGAAGCGGAACTTGTCCACTTGCTCTTCCAGAAGGAAAGTCGTGTCGCCCACGTCTTCGACCTTCACCCAGCGCATCATCTGCCGCACGATGCACTCGATGTGCTTGTCGTTAATGTTCACGCCCTGGAGCCGGTAGACTTCCTGAATCGAGTTGACCAGGTAAGCCTGCGTGTATTTCTCGCCCAAGACGGCGAGAATGTCGTGCGGGTTGAGCGGTCCATCGATCAACGGCTCGCCCGCCGCCACGTGTTCGCCTTCCTGTACGTTAATGTGCACGCCGCGCGAGATCGAATATTCCTTGATGGTCTGCGCGATGCCCTTACCATCCTCGCTCTCGACGTAGATCTTGCGCTGGCCCTTGACGATTTCGCCGTACTTCACCACGCCGTCGATTTCGCTGATGACCGCGGGATCCTTCGGCTTGCGGGTTTCGAAGAGTTCCACGACACGCGGCAGACCGCCGGTGATGTCCTTGGTCTTCGTCGTTTCGCGCGGAATCTTCGCGAGCACGTCGCCCGGCTGCACCTCGTCTCCGTCGACCACCATCAAGTGCGCGCGTGAAGGCATCAGGTACTTCTTCACGCGGCCCTGCGCTCCACGGATGTTGATCGTGGGCTGGTGTTTTTCATCGCCCGGCGGCAGCGTAACCACCAACTGCGACAATCCGGTGACTTCGTCCACCTGTTCGTCGATCGTAATGCCCGGCTGCAAGTCCTTGAACTGAACCGTGCCCGCCGTTTCCGTGAGAATCGAGAACGTGTACGGATCCCACTCGCACATGGTCTGTCCGAGAGTGACCGGTTGCCCGTCTTCGACCTTCAAACGCGCGCCGTAAACGACATGGTGGCGTTCTTTTTCGCGTCCCTTCTCGTCGACCACCGCAATCAAACCGGAGCGGTTCATGGCCACGATTTGCTTGCCACGGCCTTCGACCACCTTCAAGTCGATAAACTTCACGAAGCCGTTGTTGCGCGCTTCGACCTTCGACTGTTCGGTGACTCGCGTCGCCGTGCCGCCGATGTGGAACGTGCGCATGGTCAGCTGCGTGCCCGGCTCGCCGATGGACTGCGCCGCAATGACGCCGATCGCTTCGCCCATTTCCACGAAACGTCCGGTCGCCAGGTTACGGCCATAGCACCGGCCGCAAACTCCGCGTCGCGATTCGCAGGTCAACACGGAGCGGATCTTGACGCGCTCGATGCCGGCCGCCTGAATCGTGTTGGCCAGTTCCTCGGTGATTTCCTGGTTGATCTCGACCACGACGTTTCCTTCGTAGTCCTTGATCTTCTCGAGTGAAACGCGGCCCACCACGCGGTCGCGCAACGGCTCGACTTCGACGCCGGCTTCCAGAATCGGTTCCACATAGATTCCGTCTGCCGTGCCGCAATCGAATTCGTTGATGATCACGTCTTGCGCCACGTCCACCAAACGCCGCGTCAGGTAGCCCGAATCGGCCGTCTTCAAAGCCGTATCGGCCAGACCCTTACGAGCGCCGTGCGTCGAAATAAAGTACTGCAGCACGGTCAGCCCTTCGCGGAAGTTGGAGGTAATCGGCGTCTCGATGACTTCGCCTGACGGCTTGGCCATCAAACCGCGCATACCGGAAAGCTGGCGAATCTGCTGTTTCGATCCGCGTGCTCCAGAGTCGGCCATGACGTACACCGGATTGATCACACCTTCTTTATCTTGCCGTTCCAGGGCCTTGAACATTTCGTCCGCAACTTTCTCCGTGACGTCCGACCAGATGGCGATGACCTTGTTGTAGCGTTCGCCGTTGGTGATCGCGCCGTCCAGATACTGTTGCTGCACTTTTACCACTTCGTGTTCGGCGGCATCCACCAGCTTGAACTTCACGTTGGGGATAACCATGTCGCTGATGCCGATGGAAACGCCGGACTTCGTTGCATACAGGAATCCGAGTTCCTTCAGCTTATCGAGCGCGACCACGGTCTTTTCCAGGCCGAAGCGCAGGTAGCAATATTGCACCAGCGCCTGGATGCCTTTCTTCTTGAGCAAACCGTTCACGAACGGCATGTCGGTCGGCAGGTGATCATTGAAGATCACGCGGCCAACGGTGGTGTGCAGGAACTGCTTGTTCAGCGTGACCGGTTCGGTGTGCGAAACGTCCTGATCGTCGTACGCGTTGGTCAGGTCGATCACTTCGCCGGAATAGCGCATGCGAATCGGAGTGAGCAATTCCACTTCGCCCGCGTCCAGCGCCATCACCACTTCTTCCGCCGAGCCGAATGCGCGTCCTTCACCCTTTGCCTTGGGCTTGGCCTTGGTCATGTAATAAATACCGAGGACCATGTCCTGCGTCGGAACCGCAAGAGGATAGCCGTTAGCCGGTGACAGAATGTTGTGCGAAGCCAGCATCAACACCGACGCTTCGACCTGCGCTTCCGGTGACAGCGGAATGTGCACTGCCATCTGGTCGCCGTCAAAGTCCGCGTTGAACGCCGTGCAAACCAGCGGGTGAATCCGGATGGCCTTACCTTCCACCAACACCGGTTCGAACGCCTGAATACCCAAACGGTGCAGCGTCGGAGCGCGGTTCAGCAGTACGGGATGTTCGCGAATCACATCTTCGAGAATGTCCCACACCACCGGTTCCTGCGCCTCGACCAATTCTTTGGCCTGCTTGATCGTGGTGCAGTGTCCCGCGGCTTCCAGCTTGTGATAGATGAACGGCTTGAATAATTCGAGCGCCATCTTCTTCGGCAGACCGCACTGGTGCAGTTTCAGTTCCGGTCCGACGACGATGACTGAACGTCCCGAATAGTCGACGCGCTTGCCGAGCAGGTTCTGGCGGAAACGGCCTTGCTTGCCCTTCAGCGTGTCGCTCAGCGACTTCAGCGGCCGGTTGTTGGTGCCGCGCAAAACGCGTCCGCGGCGGCCATTGTCGAACAACGCGTCGACCGCTTCCTGCAGCATGCGCTTTTCGTTACGAACGATCACGTCCGGCGCGTGCAATTCCATCAGCTTCTTCAACCGGTTGTTGCGGTTGATAACGCGGCGGTACAAGTCGTTCAAATCGGAAGTGGCGAAACGTCCGCCATCAAGAGGCACCAGCGGGCGCAATTCCGGTGGAAGCACCGGGATCACGTCCAGAATCATCCACTCCGGCTTGTTGCCGCTCTTGCGGAACGCTTCGAGCACCTTCAGCCGCTTGGCGAATTTAATTCGCTTCTGCAGGCTGGGGTCAGCCTTCATCTTTTCGCGCAATTCTTCGGAAAGCTTGTCCACTTCCACGCGGCGCAGCAATTCCTTGATCGCTTCTGCGCCCATGCCGGCGGTGAACTTGCCAATGTGTTCCTTCTGCAATTCCCGGAGCTTGTCTTCCGGAATGATGTCCTTCTCCTTCAATTCCATAACTTCGCCCGGATCAATGCAGACGAACGTCTCGAAATAAAGGATGTGCTCCAGGTCGCGCATGGTGATGTCCAGCAAGTAGCCAATGCGGCTGGGCAGGCCCTTGAAGAACCACACGTGCGAGCAGGGCGAAGCGAGCTCGATGTGACCCAGACGTTCCCGGCGCACCTTGCTGAGCGTCACTTCCACACCGCACTTGTCGCAGATCACTCCGCGGTGCTTCATGCGCTTATATTTTCCGCACAAACATTCCCAGTCGGTGACGGGGCCAAAAATCTTGGCGCAGAACAATCCGTCGCGCTCCGGCTTGAAGGTGCGGTAGTTGATGGTCTCCGGCTTGGTTACTTCGCCGTGGGACCACGACCGAATCTTTTCTGGACTCGCCAGGCTGATGCGAATGGAATCAAAATCCGCGATCTGGCTGGCACGATCATATGGGCTCGAACGGTACAAGGGCTGATCCTCCTGTCCTGGCAGCGCCAGGACTAAAAACCAGTTACTAGGAAATCGGACGCTGCGCGGAATTTCTCCGCGCAGCGCGTGCGTCAGTTAGTCGGCCGCTTCGGCTTTTTCCAGCTGCGGTTTCTGCCGCTTCATCAATTCGATATCCAGGCACAAGGACTGCAATTCGCGCACGAGAACGTTGAACGATTCGGGCACGCCCGGCTCGATGCCAGGCTCGCCCTTCACGATGGCCTCGTAAATTTTCGCGCGGCCATATACGTCGTCGGACTTCGCGGTCAGCAATTCCTGCAGGATGTGCGCCGCGCCGTATGCTTCCAGCGCCCACACTTCCATTTCTCCGAATCGCTGTCCGCCGAACTGCGCCTTGCCACCCAGCGGCTGCTGCGTGATCAATGAATAAGGACCGATGGACCGCGCGTGAATCTTGTCGTCCACCAAGTGCGATAGCTTCAGCATGTAGATGTAGCCGATGGTCACCTGCTGCGCAAACAAATCGCCGGTCATGCCGTCGTAGAGCGAAATCTTGCCCGACTCCGGCAGTTCCGAGAATTGCAGCAAGTGGCGAATGTCCGCTTCGCGCGCGCCGTCGAATACCGGCGTAGCGAATGGCACACCCTCGCGGAAGCTGTGCGCCAAGTCGAGGATCTCGTCATCGTCCAGTCCGGCGATCGTCTTCCACACCGCCGTAGGACCAAACGCATCCTTGAACCACTTGCGTACCCCTTCCGCGCGCGTTTCCTTGTCGAGCAGCTTCCCGATTTTCTCGCCCAGCTCTTTCGAGGCCCAACCGAGATGCGTTTCGAGAATCTGTCCGACGTTCATACGGGAAGGAACGCCGAGCGGGTTCAGCACGATTTCTACCGGTGTGCCATCCGGCATGTACGGCATGTCTTCCTTGGGAACGATGCGCGCGATGACGCCCTTGTTACCGTGGCGTCCGGCCATCTTGTCGCCCACGGAAAGCTTGCGCTTCATGGCGATGTAGCACTTCACCAGCTTGATCACGCCTGGAGGCAGTTCGTCGCCCTTCTTCAGCTTTCCGATGCGTTCATCGGTGATCTTGCGTAGCACATCGATCTGGCGCGAGGTCATTTCTTCGATCTCGTCGATCTTCTCGATGAGCAGCGGGTCTTTGTCGTTGAGCCGCAGGCGCTTGAGGTTGCGCGTGGACACCTTTTCCAGAATGTCGCGCGTCAACTCGGTGCCCTTGACCAGCAGCTTCTTGTTGGTGCGCTCGTCGTGCAGGTCCGCCGTTAACGTCTGGCCACCCAGCAGGTCGTTCAAGCGCTTCAAGCGTTCGTCGGTCAAGATACGGATTTCATCGCCCAGGTTCTTTTCGAGCTTGGCGACCTGCGTGGCTTCGATCGACTTGTGGCGTTCGTCCTTCTCCGCGCCCTTGCGGCAGAAGATCTTCACGTCCACGATCGTGCCTTCGATGCCTGGCGGGCAGTAGAGCGAAGCGTCGCGAACGTCTCCGGCCTTTTCACCGAAGATCGCGCGCAACAACTTTTCTTCCGGAGTCAGCGTGGTTTCGCCCTTCGGCGTAACCTTGCCTACCAGAATGTCGCCCGACTTCACCGTGGCACCGATGCGGATCACGCCGCTTTCGTCCAGGTTCCGCAGGAAGCTCTCGTTGATGTTGGGGATGTCCCGGGTGATTTCTTCCGGACCCAGCTTCGTATCCCGCGCTTCGATTTCGTATTCCTCGATGTGAATCGAAGTGTAGTAATCCTCTTCGACCAGCTTTTCGCTGACCAGAATCGCGTCTTCGAAGTTGTATCCGCGCCAAGGTACGAAGGCCACCAGCACGTTGCGGCCAAGAGCCAACTCGCCGCGGTCCGTGCAAGGACCGTCCGCCAGCACTTGACCCTGCTTCACGCGGTCGCCCGCGCGAACCAAAGGCTTCTGGCTGATACAGGTGTTCTGGTTCGACCGCTTAAACTTCGTGAGCAGGTAAATGTCCGACCCGACTTCGCGGCTGAGTACACCGGACTGATCGGATTCCACACGCACGATGACGCGTTCGGAGTCGACTTGGTCCACGATGCCGTCGCGACGGCACACGATAACCGCGCCCGAATCGCGAGCGGTGACGCGTTCCATGCCCGTACCGACCAGCGGAGCGTCGCCCTTAATCAGCGGCACGGCCTGGCGCTGCATGTTCGATCCCATCAACGCGCGGTTCGCGTCGTCGTTCTCCAGGAATGGAATCAAGCTGGCTGCGACCGACACGAGCTGCTTCGGCGAAACGTCGATGTAGTCCACTTCCTCGCGGCTCTTCAATACGAAGTTGCCCGCTTGGCGGCAGTTGACCAGTTCCGTGGTGATCCGTTCTTTTTCGTCGAGCGAAGCATTAGCCTGCGCCACGACGTAGCGGTCCTCTTCCCACGCCGACAGGTAGAAGCAGTGCGCATCCCAAACCACGCGCCGCCGCTTTAATTCTTCGTTGGCATCCTCTACCTTTTCCTTTTCGACAATTTCGCCGGCCTTGAATTCGCTGTCTCCTGCATTCACGATCTGCACGAAGTCAATGACCCGCCCGTTCTTTACCTTGCGGTAGGGCGATTCGATGAAACCGAATTCGTTGATCCGCGCAAAAGAAGAAAGCGAGCTGATCAAACCGATGTTCGGTCCTTCCGGCGTTTCAATCGGACAAATGCGGCCGTAGTGGGTCGGGTGCACGTCGCGCACTTCGAAACCCGCGCGTTCGCGCGATAGACCGCCAGGTCCCAAAGCCGAAAGACGCCGCTTGTGCGTGATTTCGCTCAAAGGATTGGTCTGGTCCATGAACTGCGAAAGCTGCGAGCTGCCGAAGAATTCGCGAATGGCCGCCATTACTGGCTTGGCGTTGACCAAGTCGTGCGGCATGGCCGTCGACATTTCCTGATACACCGACATCTTTTCCTTGATCGCACGCTCCATGCGAACCAGGCCGATGCGGAATTGGTTTTCGAGCAATTCGCCTACCGCGCGGACGCGGCGGTTGCCCAAATGGTCGATGTCGTCCACCGATCCGATGTTCTTGCGCAGCTTCAGCAAATACTTGATCGCCGCCACAAAATCCGAAGGATCGAGCGTGCGCTTCTCCAGCGGAGTCTCGAGGCCCAGCTTGATGTTGAACTTGAGCCGCCCCACTTTGCTGAAGTCGTACTTGCGCACGTCGAAGAACATGCCGTTGAAGAGCGCCGTCGCCGTTTCCAGCGTCGGAGGATCTCCCGGGCGCAGTTTGCGGTAAATCTCAATCAGCGCTTCCTTGGGCGAACGGATCGTGTCCTTTTCCAGCGTGCGGGTGATGATGATGCCGGTGTCGTCGCGTTCCGGGAAGCAAACATCGACTTCCGTAATCCCGGCTTCGCCAATCGACGCCCACATTTCCGCGGTGAGCGGCTTGTTGGCTTCGAGCAGCACTTCGCCCGTCTGGCGGTTGACCAGTTCGCTGACCGTGACTGCGCCTTCCAAGTCCGCGTGTCCGATTTCCACCTGAGTCACGCGCGCCTTCACCATTTCCTTGTACAAGGGGTCGGTAATGCGCTTGTGCGCGCCGACGATCGTCTCGCCGGTCTTGGGATGCTTGATTTCCTTGCTCAGCTTGCGGTCGATCAGGCCTTCCGAAGCGTTCCAGTACAACTCGCCTTCGCGCGCGGTAATGCGCTCCACTTGATAGAAGGTGCGCAGAATGTCTTCGTTCGACTTCAAGCCCAGGGCGCGCAGGAAAATCGAACCCAGGAATTTGCGCTTGCGGTCGATACGGACATACAGAATGTTCTTCGAGTCGTACTCGAATTCCACCCACGATCCGCGGTACGGAATAATCTTCCCGAGGAAGTAGCTGCGATTATTCGAGCTTTCGAAAAATACGCCCGGCGAACGGTGCAACTGGCTGACGATTACGCGCTCGGTTCCATTGATCACGAAAGTCGCGTTCTCGGTCATCAGTGGAATATCGCCGAAGAAAACTTCCTGCTCTTTAATATCCCGAATC
>Ga0302225_10001183_pt1 | contig 17074 bp, 11 predicted proteins | sample II_Palsa_E3_2_FD_193515 | JGI IMG/M metagenome (GOLD analysis project Ga0302225, IMG submission 193515) | Peat permafrost microbial communities from Stordalen Mire near Abisko, Sweden - II_Palsa_E3_2 | ecosystem: Environmental > Terrestrial > Soil > Palsa > Peat permafrost | place: Sweden...
ACATCATCCGGTTGCTTCCCGCATTTATTGTGACCCGAGCAGAGGTCACCGAGTTTCTGACGAAGTTTGCGAATGTTTTGGAAGTTGTCTCCACCGCTGCAAGTTCTACCACTCAAACCGAATCTGCAACGCGGAAGCAGCCCGCAACACGGGCTGCAGCGAGGTAAACATGAACGCAACGGCAACATCGCCGGCAATTCGAACCAATGATCTCCTGACCGGGATGGAGTGGAGTCCGGCGCAAACGCGCGAGCTGCTCCACCTCGCTGCGGACGTGAAGGCGCGTCCGGATCGCTACCGTGGAGCCTTGGCCGGACGCTTTCTGGCGCTGATTTTTGAAAAGCCTTCGCTGCGCACACGGGTCTCGTTTGAAGTGGGTATCGCGAGTCTCGGCGGCGGCTCGGTTTTTCTGGATCACACCGTTTCGCATCTTGGCGAACGTGAGCCCGTGGGTGACGTGGCGAAGAGTTTGTCGCGTTGGGTGAACGGTATTGTGGCGCGCGTCTTCAAGCAAGAATCGCTGAGTCAGTTGGCTGACAATTCGAATGTGCCAGTGATCAACGCGCTTTCGGATCTCTACCATCCGTGCCAGGGATTCGCGGATTTCTTCACGCTGGAAGAGCGGTTTGGCAATTTGCGCGGGCTGAAAATCGCGTACGTCGGCGATGGCAATAATATGTGTCACTCGCTGCTCAGCATCGGCTCGCGCACCGGCGCGCATATCCGCGTCGCGACGCCGCCGGGCTACGAGCCGGACCCGAGCGTGGTCTCCGAGGCCAAGCGTATGGCTCGCGAGACCCGTGGAAAAATTGAGTTGCTGCACTCGCCCGAAGAAGCGGTGGCGGATACGCAGGCGATCTACACCGATGTGTGGACCAGCATGGGGCAAGAAGATGAATCAGCATCGCGCGCGGCGGCTTTCGCGGACTACCAGGTAAATGACAAGTTGTTTTCCCACGCAGCGGCAGACGCGATCTTTATGCATTGCCTTCCCGCTCATCGCGGAGCAGAGGTTACGGCGGAGGTTATGGATTCGCCGCGATCCATCGTCTTCGAACAAGCCGAAAATCGCCTGCATATGCAGAAAGCGATTTTGCTTACGCTACTCAACTAAATTGCCCTACAAAAACAGATTCATGTTCGCGTAACAATTCGAAATCATCATGCCTATAGAGGAGATACCTTTGCCAAAGAAAGTAGTGCTGGCCTATTCCGGAGGTTTGGACACCTCGATCATCATTCCCTGGCTCAAGGAAAATTATGACGGCTGCGAAGTGATCGCCATGATTGGCGATCTGGGCCAGCAAGAAGACCTGGAGGCCGCGCGCAAGAAGGCGCTGGCCACTGGCGCCAGCTCGGCGTATGTCGAAGATCTTCGCGAAGAGTTCATCACGCAATACATTTGGCCGACATTGCGCGCCGGTGCCGTTTACGAACACAAATATTTGCTCGGCACCTCTTTCGCGCGGCCCTTACTGGCACAACGTCAGGTTCAATTGGCGAAGCAATTGGGCGCTGACGCGGTGGCGCATGGCTGCACCGGAAAGGGCAACGATCAGGTCCGCTTTGAATTGGCCGCGAAAGCGCTTGCGCCGGATTTGAAAATTATTGCTCCTTGGCGCGAATGGAGCATCGTCTCGCGCGAGGAGGCTATTGCCTACGCGCAGAGCCACAACATTCCGGTGGAGCAAACCAAGAAAAATATCTACAGCCGGGATCGTAATATTTGGCACCTGAGCCACGAAGGCGGCGTACTGGAAGATCCGGCCAACGCTCCCGATGAAGCGATGTGGCAATGGGTGGTGGCTCCCGAAAAGGCGGCGGAAAAACCGACTACGGTCGAAATTGGGTTCGAAGGTGGAACACCAGTCTCTGTCGATGGTAAAAATCTGAGCGCGATGGCACTGCTCAATACATTGAACGAGATCGCGGCGGCTAACGGCGTTGGCCGGATGGACATCGTCGAAAATCGGCTGGTAGGAATAAAATCTCGGGGAGCATACGAGACTCCCGGCGGCACTTTGCTGGTTACTGCTCACCGCGAACTGGAATCTCTCGCGCTGGATCGCGAAACCGCGCATTACCAGCAACAATTGGCTTTGCGTTATGCTGAAATGGTTTACTACGGCATGTGGTTTACTCCTTTGCGAGAATCGCTTGACGCGTTCTTTACCGCGTCGCAAAAGCGAGTCACCGGCTCGGTTGCGCTCACGCTTTGTCGCGGAAACGTCACCATCGCTTCGCGACGCTCGCCGTATTCGCTGTACCGCACCAATCTCGCCAGCTTCACCATGACCGGCTATAACCCAAAAGACGCGGAAGGCTTCATCAATCTTTTCGCGCTGCCAATCACGGTGCCGCAAGAGGCGCAAGTGCCCCATACTGAAAAAACCACGCAGAAGGCCCGCGCCTGATGACCGCTCCCGGTCCTCAAAAAATGTGGGGAGGCCGGTTCGAGCGCGGACCCGACGCGTCGTTCTATGAGTTTGAACGCTCGTGGAGTTTCGATCGCCGTTTGCTGCCGCAGGAACTCGCACTCGATCGCGCCTGGGCGCGAGCCATCACCACAGCTGAAATCCTCACGACCAAAGAATGTGCGGCGATTATTGAGGCGCTCGATCAAATTGAAAAGCGCGCTCAAACCGATCTGGCCTGGCTTGATTCGTCGCCAGCGGAAGACGTGCATCATTTCGCCGAGACCGCGTTGATCGAAAAGCTGGGGCCGCTCGGCGCCAAGCTGCACACCGGCCGCAGCCGCAATGAAATGGTTGCGACGGAATTTCGGATGTATGTGAAGCAGGCTGCCAGGGAAATCATTTCCACAGTCGGTCTGCTCGAAGCTGCATTTGCCGCGCAGGCCGAGAAAAACCTTGGAGTTCCCATGCCGGGCACCACTCACATGCAGCACGCCCAGCCGTTGCTGCTCTCGCACTGGTTGCTGGCGCATGGAGAAGCGTTTGATCGTGACGCGGAAAGGTTTTTGGCGGCGGCAAAAAGCGCGGATGCTTGCCCACTCGGCTCCGGCGCGCTGGCGGGATGTGCGTTTCCGTTGGATCGCAATGCACTCGCGCAGGGTCTCGGATTTTCCCGGATCACTGCAAATAGCCTGGATGCGGTCAGTGACCGCGATTTCGCGCTCGAGTATCTTTTTGCGCTGTCTGCACTGGCCATGCATTTGTCCCGGTTAGCGGAAGATTTCGTTTTGTTTGCGACTCCCGAGTTTGCGTTCATCGAATTGCCGGATGAGTTTTCCACGGGCAGCAGCCTGATGCCCCAAAAAAAGAACCCCGATGCCTGGGAGTTGATCCGCGGGAAAACGGGCCGGATTTATGGCGCACTGATTACCGTGCTCACGACCTGCAAGGGTCTGCCCTCGAGCTACCAGCGCGATTTGCAGGAAGACAAGGAAGCGTTGTTCACCGCGCACGATCAGGCTCTGGCCATGACGCGAATCGCGGCGGCAACGTTGGGTGCGACCCGCTTCCGCGAGGACAAACTTCGTGAGTCGGCTTCGGATCCTGCGCTGGTGGCCACTGAAATCGCGGACTACCTAGTGAATCACGGCGTGCCATTTCGCGAGGCGCATGAAATCGTGGGAAAAGTGCTGCGCGCCGCGGAACAGGAAGAAAAGACGGTTCGCGATATGCCGCTCGCGCGGCTGAAGACATTTTCGCCAGCCTTCGGCGACGATTTGGGCACGATGCTTACGCTTGATTCGGCGCTCGCGCGCCGCAACCTTCCCGGCGGTACAGCGCCCACTGCTGTTCGCGCGGCACTCGATGAATTCAAGGCGCGGCTCAGTTCACGCGCGAAGATTTCATGAAATCCCAACAATCGAAGCTGCCGAACCCAACATCCGCATCGCGACGCATTTCGAATGCGGACGTTCCGCGCGGTTTCGCGTATTCCTCCATGGCGTGCGGCCTGAAAAAATCCGGATTGGACTTGGGACTAATCGTCAGCGAAACACCGGCTACCGCCGCGGCCGTTTTTACCACCAACCGGGTCAAGGCCGCCCCGGTCATCACCTCGCAGCTCCATCTGAAGAAGTCCCGAACGGAGATGCGCGGCGTCGTCGTGAATTCCGGAAACGCGAACTGCTGCACAGGTTCGGAAGGATTCACCGCCGCTACGGCAACGACGCTCAAGGTCGCTAAAGAATTAGGAAAGCTTCGTCCGACGCAAATTATGGTTTGTTCCACGGGCGTTATCGGGGTTCCGCTGCGATGGCAGAAAATAGTTAACGCGGTACCGAAGCTGGTTCGCGCCCGCGGAAACAACGCGCGTGCGTTCACCGAGTTTACGCGCGCGATTATGACCACTGACAGCCGTCCTAAAAGCGCGTGGGCCAAATTTCGCGTCGGGGGCAAAGAGGTGCGCATTCTCGGATGCACGAAAGGCGCGGGAATGATTCAGCCCAAAATGGCGACCATGCTCGCTTTTCTGGCTACCGACGCTTCGGTTTCTCCGGCGTTACTCGCGCGGGCGCTGCGATCAGTCGTGAATGGCACATTCAACGCCATTACTGTGGATGGCGACACGTCCACGAATGATACGGTGACGCTGCTGGCGAATGGAGAATCCGGCGCGCGCAAAATTACGCGACAAGATGCAGCGTACAAGAATTTCTGCGGGGCGCTCGAGGAAGTCTGCAAATCGCTCGCCTTGCAAATTGTGGCCGATGGCGAAGGCGCCCAACGGGTGATCGAAATCGAAGTGCGCGGAGCGCCGTCCGATGCCGCGGCCGTTCAGATCGCGCGCACCATCGCGAATTCTCCATTGGTCAAGACGGCTTTCGCCGGCGCGGATCCCAATTGGGGCCGGATTATCGCAGCCGCGGGCCGCTCCGGCGTCAAATTTGAATCCAATCGCGTGGACATCCATCTGGCTGGTCTTCCGGTTTGCCGCCACGGCCGCGAACACGCTTTCGACGAGCGCGTCGCGCATCGCAAGATGTTGGCATCGTTTGTTCCGGTCGGCGTCAATTTGAATTCGGGCGGCGGGACAGCACGCATGTGGACCTGCGATTTCACGACGGAATATATTCACATCAACGCGAGCTACCGCACGTAGTTCGAAATCAGAAAACGCAGTGAAATTGCACTGAAATATCGTCACCCGCAAGAACTCCCGCCGAAGCCCTTCTGAAACTCCCAGTTGTTGACTGTCCAAGGCAATAAGAACAAGATGCTGCCAGTTGCTGGAGCGCTCGCTTCAGACCGGGTAGGGCCCATCGCCAGATGGAGTCCCGCGGCCGAAATCCTGCTTCTTCAGCTTCTCAATGGCGCCCTGGCGTGGATCAGGAGCCCAAGGAGCACGGTCCATGAAGAAACTGTATCTGGGCAATTTGCCATTCAAGGCTACTGAAGAACAAATTGCAGCGATGTTCGCGGAGATCGGAGTGCAACCCGATCAGCTCACGCTTTTACGGGACCGCTTTACCGATCAGCCGCGCGGTTTCGGCTTCGCGGAAATTGCCAATGATGCCGACGCGGTGAAAGCGATTGAAGCGTTGAACGGAAAAGATTTTCTGGGACGCGCGTTAGTGGTGAATGAAGCACGACCGCAGGAAGGTGGAGGCGGAGGTGGTCGCGGAGGCCGTGGTGGGCAAGGCGGAAGCGGCGGCGGACGCGGCGGACAAGGCGGCGGAGGCAATCGCGGTGGTCGCGGCGGAGGATATGTCGGAGGCGGCGGACGCGATCGATAGTGTTGCGGAGTGTCTGCATGCAAAAGAGGCGCGACGTGGTCGCTCCTCTTTTTTTCACACTTGGTAATTTCTAGGCAGTTTAAGGCGTTTTGAATGCGACTCGCGAATTTAGCCGACGGCGATTTGGGAGTTGTGCCGGCCAGCCTTCATCGCCACTTCTGAAACTTCCACGCGGCCGGATTTGTATTCGTATTTCAGCAGCGAAGCAGTGCGGATTCCCCTGAAAGTCAACTCGTTGACGTCAAGTTTTTCTTCGGCCCTTGCCAAGTCTTCCGGTGAAGCGTACAGCGCGGGCTGGCGCGGAAGAAACATCGGACAGCAATCATGAAAAGGTTCGGCGGAAATGGGGTACGTGCCGATTTTTCTGGCCGCAACGATGATGTCTTCTTTGTCGGTTCCCACCAGCGGGCGAAAAACAACCATCTTCGACGCGGCGTCCACCGCAACCATATTATGCATAGTTTGGGATGCGACCTGGCCGAGGCTGTCGCCGGTGACCAGCGCGAGCGAACGATCACGCCGGGCGAAAGCTTCGGCAATTCGCAACATCATGCGCCGGTACAACAGCACCCGGAATTCCTCCGGCGCGCTGCTCGCAATTTCGCGCTGAATCGGTTCAAAAGGCACTCGATATAATTTCGCGTGGGTCTGGTACGGCACCAACTGTTTAACCAGTTCGCCCGCGACATAGGCCGATGATTCGCCGGGCTGTACGCCGGCACCATAAAAATGCACGAAAGTCAGATGAGCGCCGCGCTTCATCATTTGATACGCAGCAACCGCGGAGTCGAATCCTCCGGAAAGAAGGCACGTCAGGCGGCCAGCCGTATTGGCGGGCAGGCCTCCGGCACCAGGAATCTTGCGTGCGTAAACGAAAGCGATACCCCGCATGATTTCGATGTAGCAGGTCAGCTCCGGATCTTTCAGCCGGACACGCACCTCGCGATTCTGCGCGTGCACACGATCGAGAATATATTTTCCAACCGCCGCTTCCGTTTCCACGCTGGATAACGGGAAGGATTTGTCACTGCGCTTTGCACGCACCGCAAAATTGAAAAATCGAAGATCTTCGACCTGCTTCCAGGCTGTTTCGCAAAGAACTTCCATCGCTCGGTCAGTAGGTTGGGCAATTGCATAAAAGGCAATTCCCAAAACGCGATCGATTCTTGCGGATATCTCGGGAAGCGCGGAAGAATCGTCAATCCAAACCAGCATGCGATCGCCCAGCGGCTCGATACGATTTACGGGAAGCCCTTGTAGCGCGAGTCGCAACGAGGTGTGCAGCTTGCGCAGGAAAAATCTGCGGTTCCGGCCCTTCAGCCAGACTTCGTGGTAGTGGACGACGATAACTGGATTGCTCATATCAGGCGCACGCGGGCGACAAAGTGAATGGGCGTACCAAAAGTATAGCACCGCGAACGCCCGCCCCGCCGTTGGTGGAACCGACTCGCCGACGGCCGGGCGGCGGTCCTCCTATCCAATAACTTTATCGATACACGAGGTTTTCTGAGGCGACTTTCGAACGACAATGGAGTTACTATCTGCTCCACTCGAATCCTGAGCAGCTCGCCGCCAAACGAGTCTCGGGGCGCTGCGATGTTCACGCGAAATTCGAGTTACCGAAAGTGCGATGCCAGCATCCAATAGCGTGACCGGGACCGATGAACCCGGGGCATTGGGGGGAATATGTGGAATCGACGGGACTGGGATGATTTTGCCGCCATTGTCGGAAAGCGCTGGAGCGCGCACCGGCCTCCGCGCCCGGTGGATCTCTCGCGACGCAATCGGCTGGTTCCCACGGAAGGTTATAGTTTGGCTGAATTGGATGATGCCGGGTTGAGCATCGAGCAGGCAGAGTATCTGGGATTGCCCGTGGATGCCGGCCGCGTCGGTTCCTATGGACCGAATGTTACGACGCTGCGGGAGTTTTATCGCGCGAGCCGCTCGCGATTTTAATTTTTGCACTTTTCCTTGCTGCGTTCCCGCTGTTAACGCTATACATTCGTCTGAAATTTCGCCTCATTCATGCAAAATCGCATAGAAATCCGCTTTCATTTGCCCGCGAGCTGCGTCGAAAAGCGGTAGAAACCTTTTTCCCTGCGCTTGCGTATCATCCGGTGCCCAATCAAGGAGATATCTCGATGAAGAAGTTCGCGCTGATCCTCGCCGCCCTGTTGTTCTGCTTTGCCCGGCCTTCGCTCGCTCAAGATGAAAAGCCGCTGCTCCTCCGCCAGCCTACCGTGAATCGCACCGACATCGCGTTTATGTACGGCGACGATTTGTGGAAAGTCAGCCGCGATGGTGGCGAGGCGATTCGTCTGACGGCGGGTCCGGGCATCAAGCGCGGCCCGCACTTTTCTCCCGATGGGCAATGGATCGCGTTTACCGGCGAGTACGACGGCAAGCTGAACGTCTACGTCCTGGCGGCGAGTGGCGGCACGCCGCGGCGTCTCACGTTTGATTCTGGGCCGGACGTGGTGTCGGGCTGGACGCCGGACGGGAAAAATATTTTATTTTCATCGCCGCGTGACGGCTTTGCGAACAATACGCAGGCGCTCTTCACTGTTCCCGCGGAAGGTGGATTTCCCGTCAAGGTTCCGCTGCCTGTTGGTTGGGAAGGCTCGTATTCACCTGATGGAAAATTCTTGGCGTATCGGCCGACGCCGAGTCCCTTTGGAAACTGGAGTCACTATCGCGGCGGCACGTCGCCACGGATCTGGATCGCAAACCTTGTGGATTCCAGTGTCGTGAAATTGCCGCATGAAGATTGGAACGATTTCAATCCGATGTGGATCGGGGATACGGTTTATTTTCTGTCCGATCGGAATGGTGCGAACGCTCTGTTTGCCTATGACCTGAAATCGAAAGCTGATACGCAAGTGCTCGAAAATAGCGGCATGCCAATTAAATCTGCCGAGGCCGGTCCCGGCGCGATCGTTTACGAGCAATTCGGGTCGCTACATCTATATGACCTTGCATCGCGTTCCGAGAAGCCAGTGAAGGTGCAGATCAATGCGGATCTGATCCAAGTTCGGCCACACTTCGAAAAAGTAATGAAGCAGATTAATAATGCGGCGATTTCACCGACCGGCGTGCGCGCGGTTTTTGAAGCGCACGGCGAAATTCTTACGGTTCCTGGAGACAAGGGCGATATCCGTAACATCACGAATTCCCCCGGCGTGGCCGATCGCGACCCGGCCTGGTCTCCTGACGGAAAATGGATCGCTTATTTTTCCGACGAGTCAGGTGAGTACGCTTTGCACCTGCGTTCGCAGGATGGCCTGGGCGAAGTCCGAAAAATCAATCTGGGCAGCGCGCCATCTTTCTTTTACGGGCCGACCTGGTCGCCGGACAGCAAGAAAATCGCTTACACCGATAAGCGCCTCAATTTTTGGTTTGTGGATCTCGACAAGCCCACACCCGTGAAGGTTGATACAGATTATTACCAATCGGTTGGTTTGAACCCGGCGTGGTCGCCGGACAATCGCTGGATCGTTTACACCAAGATCCTGCCCAATCATTTCCGTGCAGTTTTCGTGTATTCGCTCGATTCCGGGAAATCGACCCAGATCACCGACGGGATGAGCGATTCGCAGTTTGCTGTGTTCGATCAAAACGGAAAATATATTTATTTCGCGGCGAGTACGAACGTGGGGCCGACCGTCGGCGGACTGGATATGTCGTCGGACGGCAAGGAAGTTACCCGCAACATTTATGTGATTGTGCTGCGCAAGGATTTGCCTTCGCCACTGGCTCCGGAGAGCGACGAAGAAAAAACCGACGCGGACAAAAAGAAGGATGACGCCGATAAAGCGAAAGACGACAAGGGCGACAAAGATTCGGAGAAGGGCAAAGATAAGAGTAAAGAGCCGGTGAAAGTGACGATCGATTTCGACAATATCAGCCAGCGAATCCTGGCCCTGCCCCTTCCACCCAAAGACTACGCGGCGGTCGTAGCCGGCAAAACCGGAGAGCTATTTGTCGCGGACCTTCCCGCAGGTGCCGATCCTCAGGCGCCGCCTGCGATGACCGTTTCCAAGTTTGATCTCGGCAAGCGCAAGACCGAGCAAATCGTCGCGGGAGTTCAGAACTTCGCCATTTCGTTCAATGGCGAGAAAATTCTGTACCAGCAGGGCGACAACTGGTCGATCGCTCCCACTGCGGCGGCGGTAAAGCCCGGCGACGGGCAACTGAAAGTTGAGAATATGCAGGTCTGGGTCGAGCCGCGCGCCGAATGGAAGCAGATGTTCAACGAAATTTGGCGGATCGAACGCGACTTTCTGTACGACCCGCATGCTCACGGCGTAAATCTCACCGCGCTCTCCAAACAGTATTCGGCGTATCTCGACGGCATCGCGACGCGGGACGATTTGAATTACTTGTTCGGGCAAATGCTGAGCCAAATCAACATCGGACACATGTTCGTCGGCGGCGGGGATATTCCGGAAGTACAACCCCTCGAAGTCGGCTATCTCGGCGCGGATTACAAAATCGAGAATGGCCGGTACCGCTTCGCGCGCGTATTCAACGGCGAAAACTGGAATCCGCAGCTGCATGCTCCGCTCACCCAGCCGGGCGTAAATGTCGTGGCGGGCGATTATTTGTTGGCCGTGAACGGACGCGACGTGAAAACCGCAGACGATGTGGATAGCTATTTCCAAGAAACCGCCGGAAAGCAAACGGTACTGAAGGTTGGACCAAATCCCGACGGCTCCGGTTCGCGGGATGTGACTGTGGTTCCGGTGCCGGACGAAAGAGGGCTGCGCAATCGCGCGTGGATGGAAGACAACCTGCGCACCGTCGACAAACTGAGCGGCGGCAAGCTGGCTTACGTCTATCTGCCCGACACCGGCGCGGGTGGCTTCACCAATTTCAACCGCTACTATTTTGCGCAGCTCGGAAAACAAGGGGCGGTGATCGACGAACGCTTCAATTCCGGAGGTCAGGCCGCCGACTACATCATCCAGTACATGCAGCGGAAAGTTTGGAACTACTGGATGTCCCGCGAGGGCGCCGATTATTCGACGCCGCTCAGCGGCATCTATGGTCCGAAAGCGATGATCACTAATGAATTCGCAGGTTCGGGTGGCGACGCACTTCCCTGGTATTTCCGCCATGTCGGTCTGGGTCCGCTGATTGGCAAACGCACTTGGGGTGGACTGGTTGGCATCGGCGGATATCCCAATCTGATCGACAACGGTTTCGTCACTGCGCCGCGGTTTGCTTTCTTCACGCTCGACGGCACTTGGGAAGTGGAGAATCATGGCGTGCAGCCAGACATCGACCTTGAACTTGATCCGGCCGAATGGCGGCAAGGCCACGACGCGCAGTTGGAGAAAGCCATCGCGGTAGTGATGGACGAGCTATCGAAGAATCCGCCGCAACCGGTCAAGCGTCCGGCGTATCCGGATTATTCAAAGTACTCTACGGCCCACTAGAACTGGGCGTTTCTCGGCCCTACATCTCAAAGAGGCAGGTTCAGACAACCTGCCTGTTAAATTCCTAGCTGCACGTCGTGGAACTTCTTTGGTGCCCACACTTGAGCGGGCAAAAGCCGTTGCAGTCTCGCGTCCGACACTTTAAGGTATAAATTCCTAAAAATTTCAGGGGAAGCCATCGTGAAAAAGAAAATTCGAGTCATCCAATACGGGATTGGTCCCATCGGCGCGTCCATTGTCCGTCTGATGCGCCAGAAAAATTCGCTCGAAATCGTCGGCGCGATCGATACGGACGCGAAAAAAGTGGGCCGTGATCTCGGGGAAGTCGTTGGCGCATCCGACGCGCCGTGGGGCGTACTCGTTTCCGCTGATGCTGCCTCGGTGCTGGCTAAGCCGGCTGACGTCGTAGTGCACTCGACCTCTTCGTACCTGACCAGCGTGATGGATCAGTTGCTGGCCTGCCTTGGCGCCGGCTTGTGCATCGTATCCACCTGCGAAGAACTCGCGTATCCCTTCCGCAAGCACCCGCAACTTTCGAAAACACTCGACGAGGCGGCGAAAGAAGAAGGCGTGGCCCTGTTGGGCACCGGCGTGAATCCGGGTTTTGTTATGGACAAGTTGCCGCTCACGCTCAGCGCCGTCTCGCAGTGGGTCGATTGGGTTAGCGCGGTCCGTATCGTGGACGCTTCGAAACGCCGGTTGCCGCTGCAGAAAAAAATCGGAGCAGGCATGACGCCCGATGAATTCCGCGCGCAGGTGGGGGCGGGCGTGATCAAGCATCATGGATTGCCGGAATCGATCGCCATGGTGGCGGATGGCCTGGGATTTTCGCTCGACGATATTTCCGAAACGATCGAGCCGATGATCGCGGAGGAAGTGATCAAAACGGAATTCCTGGAGGTTGAGCCCGGGCAGGTCGCCGGCGTTCATCAGGTGGGTCGCGGCACAGCGGCCGGCCAGGAAAAAATATTCATGGAATTGAAAATGTACGTTGGTGCGAAGAATCCGGCCGATACCGTGGTGCTGAAGGGCGACCCGAATCTCACCCTCACCATTCCGGGCGGGACCCACGGAGATGTGGCCACCGCAGCGGTGGTGGTGAACGCGATCCCGTCGATACTGGCGGCGAACGCCGGATTACGAACCTCGCGCGACTTGCCGCTTAGTTTTTTCCCGGGGAGCGCAGTCGGCTAAGACGCGCGCTTCGCTTTGGCATCCCAAAAGCGCATGATACCCGCGTAATCCGGATCGTCGTTCGAAGAATCTTTTACCGTTGTATATGTCCCATATGCGGCCGCGGCTGCCGGCAGCGTGACGCCGTGTTCCCGAGCCATTTCGAGCGCGAGCCGTAGATCCTTTTGCATTAGCCGCAACGGGAAGCTCGCTTTGTATTCATGCTTGAGCATCAACGGCGCTTTGATGTCGAGAAGTGCGGTGCGTCCCATGCTCGATTGCAACACTTCCACCAATCGTTCACCTTCCACGCCCGCCGCCGTGACCACCGCGAGCGCTTCGGCCAGCGCGTCAACCTGCATCGCCAAAATTAAATTCATCCCGAGCTTCACCGTTTGGCCTGCGCCGTTGGGTCCGAGCAGGAAAAATTTCTTGCCCAGAACATCCAGGACCGGCTTGGCCCGATCAAAGACTTCCGCATCTCCGCCAATCATGTAGAGTAATTCGCCCTTCTCCGCGCCCCAATTGCCGCCGGTGACCGGCGCATCCAGAAATTCCACGCCGCGATCCGCACAAACTTTGGCCACCCGGCGCGCCAAATCGGGAGAAACCGTGCTGGAATCAATGTAGAGACTGCCGCGGCGCAGCCCTTCGATCGCTCCGTTCGCGCCCCACAGCACCTCTTCCAATGCGGCCGGGTCGCTGACGATGGTGATCAGGACATCGGCTTGCAATGCTGCTGCGCGCGGATTCGCCGCCAGCTTTGCTCCTTGCTTGACCAGTGATTCCGCTTTCGATGCCGTTCGATTCCACACCGTCACCGGAAATTCAGCTTTCACCAGGTTCGAGGCCATCGGCCCGCCCATCAAACCCAGTCCAATGAATCCGATTGTTGGTTTCATTTTGGCCTCCCGTACAGATTAGATATGTGCCCGTTTGAAAAAGGTGCGCGCAAATCCGAAGATTTGGCCCCGAAGAAAATTGGGCGAGTTACACCAAAGAAAATTCCACCCGATGCCGGAATGGATCAATTCTCTCCGCCCGCACGTGCACCAGATCGCCCAGGCGAAAGACCTTTTTGGATCCGGCGCCGCGCGATCCGCGGTAAGGCTCAGTGACAATGGTGTGGTCCCGCTCACGGTAGATGCAGCGCTGCCCGGTAAAATCTTCCAGACGATCGATGCTGACCAGACCTTCGACAAATATTTCGACCAACTCCACGAAGAATCCGAACTTTTGCACCGAAATGATGAGGGCTTGGTACTCTTCGCCGAGGTGGCTCTCCATGAATTGAGCCGTCTTCCATTCCATTAGCTCGCGCTCAGCCGAATCGGCGCGACGCTCTGCTTCGGAACTCTGCGCCGCGATTTCCTGCAGTTCGACGCGGCGGTAAGGCCCCAGAGCGGCGATCGACTTTTCCTCACCGCGTTTATCTGGAATCGACGCACGCAATGGCGCAACATCAGGATTCTCCAGCGCCCATTTTAGCGCGCGGTGAACGATCAGGTCCGGGTAGCGGCGAATCGGCGAAGTAAAATGCGTGTATTCCTGCGTGGCCAGTGCGAAATGCCCCAGGACGTCCGCCGCGTAACGCGCCTGCTTGAGCGAGCGCAACATCAGGTAGGAGAGAATTCGCTCTTCCGATTTTCCGGCAATTTTTTCGGTGAGCCGCTGGTAATGGTGCGGGCGAATATCCACTTCATCGGCGGCCGGCGTAGTCACGCTCATGGCCCGCATGCGCCCTTTTCCCGCACGACCGGCGCGGGATTGTGGCTTTACCTGGCCATGCCGGACAACCACGCGCCGTTCGGCCAGGTCCTCGACTCCCAGCGAGTACCCGAACGCGTGCGCCACTTCCTCGAATTCCAGTACTTTCTTAGGATCCGGCTTCTCGTGCACGCGATGCAACGAAGCGACGCCGCGGTATTCCAGATATTGGGCGACCGCTTCATTCGCGGCGAGCATGAATTCCTCGATCAGACGATGGGCGATATTCCGTTCACTACGGACGATGCTCAACATTCGTCCCGAATCGTCGAACTCGATCACCGGTTCGGGAAGGTCAAAATCGATCGAGCCGCGGCCATGGCGGCGCTTGTTGAGAATCAGTGCTAGTTCTTTCATCCGCCGAAATCCGTCTGCAACATTCTGGTAGCGGCGAACCATTTCCGGATCGCCTTCCAATACTTTGTTGACGTTGGTGTAGGTCATCCGTTCCACGGAACGAATGACTCCTGGGAAAAACTCCGCCAGTTGCAGTTTTCCGGTCGAATCCAGCTGCATTACGACGCTCATGACTAAGCGGTCGACATTCGGATTCAGCGAGCAGATTCCGTTCGATAGTTCTTCCGGCAGCATGGGCACAGCACGGTTCGGAAAATACACCGAGGTCGCGCGGAGGCGCGCTTCGCGATCGAGGCGCGAGCCCCGGTCGACGTAATGGGCCACATCGGCGATATGCACCTGCAATTCATAATTTCCGTCCGGAAGCTGTGTCACCAGCACCGCGTCATCGAAATCGCGCGCGGTCTCTCCGTCGATCGTGACGATGGGCAAATTGCGAAAGTCGCGTCTTTCGCGCAGATCCGCTTCACGGACCTGCTGCGGTTTGGAGCGAGCTTCGGCCAGGACTTCATCGTCAAAAATGTGCGGCAAATGATGCTTGCGAATGATGATTTCGACGTCGACGCCGATTTCGCCCGGGCGGCCGACGATTTCGATCACCCGTCCGGTCGGCGCCAGGCCGCCTTTCGGGAATCGGATCATTTCCACATTTACAACGGCTCCATCCAGCTCGGGCAAACGTGTTCTGCTTCTGGCCGGCGACGATTCGGTCATCCCGAGTTTTTCGCGAAGCGCCGGGGTCAGCTCTTCGCCGGGAGGAATGGCGATTTCATGATGGAGCCGGGTGTCGTAGGGCAGCACGACGTTTCCGTGAGGACCATAGCGAAACAATCCGACGACCGTCGGATGTTCGCGCTTCACGATTTGTACGACGCGGCCTTCGGCGCGTCCGTCGGCGCGGCGGTGGGAGATGCGCGCCATCACGCGATCGCCGTGCATGGCGTCACCCAGGCCATCACGCCCAATGAAAAGATCGCCTTCCACGCGCGGCATCGGCGTGTCTGGCACTAGAAACGCGTAACCATCGCGGTGCGCGACGATGCGGCCCGAAACAAGATTCGGATCTTTTCCGCGACTGATCGAAACTCCGTCGTTGCCCGGCGAGCCAGCGTTTTGTGGCGGCGCCTCGCCAGCGGTGGAAACACGTGCCGCGCGCGCTTCGCGTTTCGCCGCGGCGGCTCGGCCGGAAGCCTCATTGCGCGCTTGCTTCACGCCCGCCAATTGAAAACGTCCGCCATGAATTTCTTCCACGTCGCCGCGCTTTTTTAGTTTTTGCAGCACCCGCGGAAGAAATCGGCGCCCGTGATGCTTCAGGCCCATCCCGTGCGCGATGTGGCGCACGCTGGAAGGCTGGGACAACGTTGCCAGATAGGCCAGGACCAGTTCAGGAGTGACTTCGTCGGAGATGGTTGGCTCGCGCGGCTCGTCGGAATGGCGCTGGCTGGGTGCCATGGGTCATGAACAGGCTATCGGATTTGCGAGAATGTAGCAAAGAGTCTTCGGAATTGCGTGAGAAGGAAATGTGACGTGACGGTCGGCGGTTTCCGCATGAATTCGGCGTCTATTCTTGGGGCACTTCCGTTACCGGAAAATCGAGTACGACGATTTTGCCGCCGGGTTCGCGTTCCAACCCGGGCGCGTAGTCACCGAGTACCTCGCGCCGCCACCAATTTCCTGTGGCATGTTTTGTCTTTAGGTCGGTGAACCAGTACTGATAGATGACGGCTCGGACTTGCTTCGGGGCCTCCGCGAATGGATTTTCAGTGAAGAGAGCCAGAACATCGGGATCATTTTTCAGCAGACGCTCTTCGGTCCAGACCACAAAGCGGTACTCGCGCCAGGAGCCGAGGGAAGCGAACCATAGATTCCATTCGAAGCGCGGCTGATAGGGCGCATAAATTCCGGGAGCGCGATTGATCGCTTGCGGCTTGTAGCGAAAGGGATACGCGATCCAGTTCTTGCCATCGTTAGAACCCTGGAATTCGATTTCGTAACGCTCATGAGTCATCACTTCAAAAAGGCCGTATCGATTGGCGATTCGGAACGGATCCAGCCAACGTACAGGCGCCTCCGGAATGGGTAACGAAGGCGCGAGCTTGAAAAGGAGCTGGGCCGTGGCTGAATAAAAGATCAGTCCGAGACAGACGGCTGACATCAACATCCCAGCGGCCGACTTAATCTTGCGCCATTCGAAACTAGGCCCCGTCTGGTCCGAAGCGGCGTCAACCGTCACGTTCACCTGACCACGAGTAATGAACAATTGCACGCGCCTCGGTAACAGCCATTCCATCGTGCGGTCATCGAGCAGCAAAATCCCGAGTAGCAATACCAGATAGTTCAGGAAGGTGTAATTCGCGGTCAAAATAATCGAAATCTCAAACGGAGTAACGATGCAGGCGCAGACAATCCTCCAGCGTCGCGGAAGAAACAACATCCAAACGATCAGCGTTTCGGTGAGCAGTGTATAGGCCGTGGCGGCAGCGTGGAACCAATGCGGAAGATGTTGTACATACCAGCCGATCCAAGTAGGCAGCGGGCCGTTCTGGTAATAATCGTCCATGGCCCTCAGAGTGCGCCACGAAACGTCGCCACTCGCGAGTTTGCCCACGCCTGATTCGAAGTAAATCCGAAA
>Ga0302225_10001185_pt1 | contig 17052 bp, 18 predicted proteins | sample II_Palsa_E3_2_FD_193515 | JGI IMG/M metagenome (GOLD analysis project Ga0302225, IMG submission 193515) | Peat permafrost microbial communities from Stordalen Mire near Abisko, Sweden - II_Palsa_E3_2 | ecosystem: Environmental > Terrestrial > Soil > Palsa > Peat permafrost | place: Sweden...
GGCGCATACATCGATTGCCTGCTGGTTGAATCCAATCGCGCGCGGGCGCAAAATAGTTCGCTTTCGCTCGTGGTGGTGCACGTGGACCGCGGCAGCGATCTTCTGCGGCAGCATGGCGACGCGGCGGTGGAACATTTCGTGGAGCAACTGGCGCGCACGCTGTTGTCCGCGGTGCGCCAGACGGACGTGGCGGTGAAATACACGGCGTGGTCGCTGGCATTTATTCTGCCGGACACGCCTCTCGATAGCGCGCGTGTGCTGGCGGAAAAGCTGCGGGAAGCGGCCACGACGGTGCGTCCCTCGTGGGGCCAGCAAGAGCTGACCGTAAGCGCGATCGTGGCCGAAGCTTCCGCGCGGCCCGGCGATGAAACCGAAGATCGCGTGACGGAATGGATCAATCGCGCTGAAGCCGGACTTGACGAGGCGCGGCAACGCGGCGGAAACACACTTGTGGCGCTGGCCACACCCTGAGAGAGAAAAACAGACATGTTCATAACTGACGCAGTGATCCTGGAAGGCGCGCGCACGCCGATGGCGCGTTACATGGGCGCGTTTGACTCCACGAGCGCGATCGAATTGGGCGCGGCGGCCGGCCGCGAAGCGATACGCCGCGCGGGCACGGACCCCGCCGAATTCGACCACGTGGTTTTCGGAAATGTGATGCAAACGAGCGCGGACGCCCTCTACGGCGCGCGGCACGTGGGGCTCAAAGCCGGGCTGCCGATTGAAGCGCCGGCGGTCACCGTGAACCGGCTCTGCGGCTCGGGCATGGAATCCATCACCCAGGCGGCTCAAAGAATTTTGCTGGGCGAAGCGCGGCTAGTGCTCGCGGGCGGAATGGAAAATATGTCGCAGTGCCCGCACGTGGTTCGCGGGGCGCGCACCGGTTTCAAGCTGGGCGAAGGCAAGCTCGAGGATTCGCTGATGTCCGGGCTCTACGACACCTATTGCAGATTCAGCATGTCCGAAACCGCCGAAAATCTTGCGGCCGAGCAGGGCATCACGCGTCGCGCTTCCGACCAATACGCCTTGCGCAGCCAGCACGCTGCCGAGTCGGCGTTTCGCGAAGGGCGCACGAAAGACGAAATCGTTCCGGTGGAAGTGAAGAAGGGGAAGAAGACGGTGGTGGTGACGGAAGATGACCACCGTCGTCCGGAGACGACTATGGCAATTCTGGATGCGCTGCCGCCCGCGTTTCGCAAGGAAGGAATCGTCACGGCGGGCAATGCCAGCGGGATCGTGGACGGCGCGGCCGCCGTGGTTGTGACGCACTCGAAGATCGCGAAAGAGCGCGGATGGAAGCCGCTCGGCCGCATCGTGGGCTGGGCCACCGCCGGAGTGCCTCCGCAGATTATGGGAATCGGGCCGGTGCCGGCGATGCAGAAGGCGCTGGCGCTCGCGGGCTTGAAGCTCGAGCAATTGGATTTGATCGAAGTGAACGAAGCCTTCGCCGCGCAGTATCTGGCGGTCGAAAAAGTGCTGGGGCTCAAGCGCGAAAAAACAAATGTGAACGGCGGAGCGATTGCCCTGGGCCATCCTCTCGCGGCCACCGGGACGCGGCTGGTCTTGACGCTGCTTTACGAACTTCGGCGGCGCGGGGCGCGCTATGGAGCCGCCAGCGCCTGCATCGGCGGCGGGCAGGGCATCGCGGTCATCGTCGAATCCGTCGCCTGAGCGGGCCATCCTGCAAAATCGAACCCAATTCAGTTACTATGGCGGGGCCGAAGTTCGCAATTTATTGCCGGTGAAAAATGGCTTACGAAAATCTGCTCTATGAAGTGAAGGACCAGATTGCGCGAATCACGTTCAACCGTCCGACGGTACTGAACGCGCTCAATCGCAAGACGGTGGATGAACTGGGCGAGGCGCTGCATGCGGCGAAGCGCGATGACGCCGTGCGCGTCGTGATTCTCACGGGCGCGGGCGAAAAAGCGTTCGTGGCCGGCGCGGACATCAACGAACTCGCGCAGCGCACTCCGGTGGACGGCAAAGATTTTTCGTTGTACGGGCAGGAAGTGATTCATCGGTTGGAGACGCTCGGCAAGCCCTCCATCGCGGCGATCAACGGGTTCGCGCTGGGCGGCGGGTGCGAAGTTGCGCTGGCCTGCACCCTGCGCCTCGCCAGCCGCAACGCGAAAATCGGCCAGCCGGAAGTGAAACTCGGCATCCTTCCCGGCTATGGAGGTTCGCAGCGCCTGGCGAGGCTTTGCGGCAAAGGCGTGGCGCACGAAATGATACTTACCGGCGAAATGATTACCGCCGAGGAAGCTTTGCGCGTGGGACTGGTAAACCGCGTGACCGAACCCGCGGAGTTGCTCTCCACCGCGGAAGCGATTGCCAGGAAAATTATCGCCAACGCGCCGCTGGCGGTGAAGTACGCGATGGAAGCGGTCGAACACGGAATGGAAATGCCGCAGGAAGAAGGATTGTTTCTCGAAGCCACGCTTTTCGGATTGTGCTGCGCTACCGAAGACATGCGCGAAGGGACGAGCGCCTTCATCGAGAAGCGGCCGGCGAAATTTCAGGGGCGCTGAAGCATGGCGGAAAATATCAGGGCGACGACCATTCGAGGGGAGCTCAACGCGGCGGGATTGCGCTTCGGCATCGTGGTGAGCCAGTTCAACAGTTTCATCACCGACCGGCTGCTGGCCGGGGCGCTCGATGCGCTCGAACGCGCGGGTGCCGGAGCGAAGCAGATCGAAGTGATACGCGTCCCGGGATCGTTCGAGATTCCCATCGCAGCGAAGAAACTGGCCTCCACCGGCCGCTGCGATTCGATCATCTGCATCGGATGCATTCTGCGCGGCGAGACCTCGCATTACGATTACGTGGCGTCGGAAACCGCGCGCGGAATTCAGCTGGCACAGCTCGATTCGGGCGTGCCGATGACGTTCTGCGTGCTGACCTGCGACACGCTGGAGCAGGCCATCAACCGTGCGGGGCTCAAGAGCGGCAACAAGGGTTACGAGTCGGGGCTCGCCGCCATCGAGATGGCTCATCTCGCGCGCAAACTTTCCTCAAAGAAGTCCGCGTCCGCGGCAGGCCGACCGGCGCGGCGCCGTTAGCATGACGCTGCGCCACAAGTCGCGCGAGTTTGCCCTGCAGATGCTTTTCGAGTGGGATATGACGCGGCAGAAGCCCGCGCGGGTGGAGCAGCTTTTCTGGAAATCGGCGCGCGCGGCGGATTCCACGCGCAAGTTTGCCGATCAGCTGTTCGAAGGCGCGCTGGCCGAGGCCGAGAAGAGCGACAAGCTGGTCGAAAAGCTTTCGGAGAATTGGAAGCTCGAGCGGCTGGCCGCGGTCGATCGCAGCATTCTGCGGCTGGCGATTTACGAGCTTCGCTTCGGGACCGCGCCCCCGAAAGTGGTGATTGACGAAGCGCTCGAACTGGCCAAGAAGTTTTCCTCGGCCGACGCGCCTTCCTTCCTCAACGGCATCCTCGACGCGGCTTACAAAAAGCTCGAAATTTGATCGCGGGCCGGAAATCTCAGGCTTCGATTTCGCCTTCGAAAACGCGCACGGCCGAACCGCTGACTTTTGGCGTCAGGCGGCCACCGCGCTCCTCGCTGATTTCGACTTGAATTTCGCTGGGGCGGCCCATTTCCACACCCTGCATAATTTTCAGAGTTTCCGACGGGCGCAGATGCCCGTGCTGCACCAGGTAGGCGCCAAGCGAGCCTCCCGCGGAACCCGTGGCAGGATCCTCCAGCATTCCCCAGGGCAGCATGCCGCGGGCGAAGGCGCGGCCGCGTGAGCCCAGAGCAAAACAATAAGCCATGGTGCCGCCGCTCGAAAGAAGTTGCGCCAGCGCGCGCATGTTCATGCGGATCCGCGGGAGCACACTGCGGCGGCTCAGCGGAACCATGAGATTGGGAATTCCGGTGGAGACAAACTCGAGCGGGAGCGAGGCGGCAAGGTCGTTCGGCTTCAAGCCCAAAGTTTGAGCCAGGGCTGCGCGAGTGAATCGCGCGCGCTTGAACGTGGCGGGTTTCTGCGTCATGGTCACGCGCACGGGCCGTCCATCGTGGAAAGTGAATTCCACCGGCAGAATTCCCGCGCCGGTTTGCTGCAGGATGTGCACGCGGCCTTCCGACGCGGGCACCACGCCGAGTTCGGCCAGCAAAAACCAGGTGCCGATCACCGGATGTCCGGCCAGCGGAAGCTCGGTGGTGGTGGTGAAAATGCGCAAGCGGGCCAGCGCGCGATTATTCGTGGGCTTCTGGATGAAGACGGTCTCCGAGAGATTCATCTCGCGCGCGATGGCCTGCATGCGCGAGGTCGAGAGACCATCGCCGTCGGTAACCACGGCCAGCGGATTTCCGGCGAACTTTTTGGTAGTGAACACGTCGAGAGTGTAGAGCCGCCGCTTCATCGTTTTCGTCCTTCGCGCCGTTTACGGGCGCGTTGACCTGCTTACAGCCGTTCCAGTTTCGGGAGCGTGCGCTCGTTCTGAACGTTGCCGGTATTCAGCGTGGTCTTCGGTTCGAAAAGCACGACGTGAACTTCTTCGTCCGCCACCGGAAGGTGCTCGACGCCTTTGGGGACGATGATGAACTCGCCGGGCGAGACTTCTACATCACGATCGCGAAAGCGCATGCGCAGCCGCCCCTTGACCACGAAGAACAGCTCGTCCTCGTTGTCGTGATGGTGCCAGACGAATTCGCCGGTGAACTTCACGACCTTTACGTAAGAGTCGTTCAACTCGCCGATGATTTTGGGACTCCAGTGTTCCTTCACCTTCGATAATTTCTCGTTCACATTGACGGCTTCCATTTTTCCTTCGCTCCTTGGTTGGCGTTAACGGATGTTCTGGACCAGCGCGGCTACCTCTTCCAGCACGCGGCGTGTGCTTTCGGCGCTGGGAGTCTCCGAATAAATGCGCAGCATGTGTTCGGTGCCGGAAGCCCGCACCATGGCCCAGCCCATTTCGCCGAGATAAAATTTGATGCCATCGAGGTCCTCGCGGCGCGTGACCGGCCAATCGAGCAGGCGCTTGAATTTCGGGTCGGCGAAATAGCGCAGCGCCTTTTCCTTTTTTCCGTCGCCGAGCGTGAGGTCCACGCGCCCGTAGTGATGCTCGCCGAATTCCTGGTGCAGCATGGCCACCAGCTCGCCGAGCCGCTTGCCGTGCCAGGCCATTACTTCGGCCAGGAGCAACGCGTTCACCGTGGCGTCGCGCTCGGGCAAATAGAGCTTGGTTCCGATGCCGCCGCTTTCTTCGCCGCCGAGCAGGATGTCGCTTTCCAGCATGCGGTCGCAGATATATTTGAAGCCGATGGGCGTCTCCCAGACCTTGCGGCCGAAGCGCGCGGCGATCTTGTCGATCATTTTGGTGGTGGAAAAAGTCTTCGCCACGTCTCCGGTGAGCTTGCGCGTTCCGGCCAGATGCCACAGCAGGATGGAAAAAATCTGGTGCGGCGTGACGAAGGTGCCGTCGCGATCCATGGCGCCGATGCGATCCGCGTCGCCGTCGAAGGCGAACCCGGCGTCGTACTTGCCTGCGAGCAAGGCTTGGCGCAAAGCCTCCACGTGCGGCTCGATGGGCTCGGGGTTCACGCCGCCGAAGAGCGGGTCGCGGTTGCCTCGAATCTCATCGCAATCAATTCCGTTGCGGCGAAAAAGATCGCGCAAGAGTCCGCGTCCGGCCCCGTGCATGGGATCGACGAGGAAGCGAAACTTGGCCGCGCGCAGGCGGTCCCAATCCACCAGTCCCTGCAGGGTTTCGAGATAGGGTGCTTTCACGTCGAGCGAGTGAATCAAATCTTTCCGCGGCGGAAGATTGGGGACCCCGTCGCGCAGCACTTTCGCGAGCTCCGCTTCGATCTGCGCGACGATGGCAGGAGAAGCGGAACTCCCGTAGCTGGCTTTGAACTTGATTCCGTTCCAGCGATAGGGATTGTGGCTTGCCGTGATCTGGATTCCGCCGGACGCGCTACGCATGCGCACGAGCAGCGAAAGCGCGGGAGTGGGGCAAGCATCGGCCGAGAGCCAGACGGGGATCCCAGCAGAGGCAATCGTTTCTGCTGCGACCCGCGCGAAATTCTCGGAAGCAAAGCGCGTGTCGAACCCGACGAGCACGCCCTGGCCCGGCTTTTCGGCGCGCACGACGTAGCGCGCGATGGCGTGAACCACCTGGCGCACGTTATCGTAGGTGAAATCCTCGGCGATTACGCCGCGCCAGCCGTCGGTGCCAAACTTAATTTCGGTCACGGTTCAGCAGTATAAGCGATGGATTTTGCGGCGGAAAGAAGTGTTGTGGGGAGAGGCGGCGCAGGTTCCGGCCAAAATGGAACAGCAAGCGATGCCGCTATAGAAGGCGGCTCTGCTTCTGTTCTTCAAGCCATTTCACGATTTTTCCCGTGTCCTGGGCGCGATCGCGCGGGCAGATAAGAATCGCGTCGGCAGTTTCGACCATCACGAGGTTGTGGACGCCGATAGCGGCCACGAGTTTCCTCGGGCTCCAGAAATAATTCCCGGCGGCGTCCAGCGCGAGAAACGGTCCGGCGGAAACGTTCGCGCCTGGTTTGGCGGCGAGCAATTCGTAAACGGCGGCCCACGAGCCGATATCGCTCCAGCCAACCTTGGCCGGAATCACCGAGACCCGGCCCGCGCCGGATGTTCGCGTGGCCGGCTCCATCACGGCATAATCCACGGAAATATTTTCGAGCTGCGGGTAAATGCGTTTGAGCGTGCGGGTATAGCGCGGCGTGCCGATGGTCTTGGCGAGCTCGGCGAGCGCGGCATGAGTGGGGGGCAAAAATCTCCGCAAATTTTCGAGAAACGTTGAAACACGCCAGAAAAACATTCCCGCGTTCCACAAATATTTTCCCGAGGCCACATATTTTCGCGCCAGGCTCAGCGTGGGCTTCTCCGTGAACCGCCGCACCCCATACGCCGGTACTTCGCGAGGCCGCGCAACGATCCTGGTGCGCTCGATGTAACCGTATCCGATCTCCGGGCGCGTGGGAGTGACGCCCAGCACGACCATATTGCCGGGCGCGCCCGCGAGCACGAGCGCGGCGCGAACCAGATTGCGATAGGCCGCGGCGTCGGCAACGTAGCTGTCCGCGGGAAGCACGGCCATCAACGCGTCACCATACTCGTGCGCAAGATGAATCGCGGCGAGACCGATCGCGGCGGCAGTGTTGCGGCCCACAGGCTCCGCGAGAATGTGCGAAGCGGGAACGCCGCGGAGCTCGCGGCGCACGGCGGCAACTTGTTCGGTGTTCGTTACCGCCCAGAAATCGCGCAGAGGGAAAATCGGCGCGAGCCGCAGCACCGTTTCGCGCAACATCGTTTCGGGCCCAGCGATATTCAGGAGCTGCTTCGGAGTGCGCATGCGGCTGCGCGGCCAAAAGCGCGTGCCGCGCCCTCCGGCAAGAAGCACGGCGCAAGCGCGCAGCAACTCGGGTTTTTGTGCCCGGCTCATGGATGCACCAGCCGCGACCATTCTGCCTCGCTCACGCCCTGGCCGTCGAGCCGGCGCGTGAATTCGCCTGCGTCGCTCGGAACATACGCGCGCAAAAGCGCCGAGCGGGATTCCGGTACGAGCTGATACGCGCCCAGCGCCGCGGGAATCAGCCACACCTGCGCAGGCGCGTACTCCGCGCGTTCTTTGCCCCATAGAATGGCGCCCGAGCCTTCCAGGAAAATCAGCAGCTCGAAGCGTTCGCGCGAGCTGGTCGCGGAAATGCGATCTCCGAACTCCCATTTCTCGGCAGCAAAATATTTGCACGCGGCGTAGTACGTTTCCGTCGCCGCGCCGCGCTCGATGCGCACCGGGCGGATCTTTCCGCCGCGCTGTTCGCCGAACCGGATTACCTCGAGCGCCCTTTCGACGTGCAGCGGCCGCGATTGGCCCCGGGCGTCACGCCGGTTGTAATCGTAAACGCGATAGGTGATGTCGGAATGCTCTTGAATTTCGCAGAGGATCAGGCCTGGCCCGATGGTGTGCGCCGTTCCGGCCGGGACGAAAATGGCGTCACCCGGGCGCATGGGAATGTGCGCGAGCGAGTCTTCGGCCGTACCTTCGGCAATCGCGCGTTTGAATGAATCGAGCGTCACGCCCGGTTTCACTCCCACCATGACTTCCGCGCCCGGACGCGCGCGAAGGGCGTACCACATTTCCGTCTTCCCGCGGCCCGCGGAGGCTGGCTCGTGGCGCGCGGCATAATCATCCGGAGGATGGACCTGCACGGAGAGCTTGTCCTCCACGAAAAGAAATTTTACGAGCAAGGGGAAGGGAGCGTCGCGGCCGATTGCCGTGCCGGCCCATTCCGGCGGCACTTCGCCCCAGACCTCGCCCAGTTTTTTTCCGGCGAAGGGGCCGGACGCAAACCGGCACTCGTTCCCGGTCATCCAAGCTTCGCCCAGCGGCTCAGCGAGATTCGATTTTTCGGGGAAAAACGGCGCGAGCGAAAGGGCGCCCCAGGGACGCGGGCTGAAAACCGGTTGGAGGCGCGCCGGACAAAGACTCACGTTGCACGGCCGAAGAAGCGCGCGAGCCGCCGCAGTCCTTCTTCGATTCGCTCCATGGAAGTGGCGTAGGAAATCCGCAAATGACCGGGAGCGCCGAAGGGCTCGCCGGGAACCACGGCCACGTGCTCGCGCTCGAGAAGCTGCTTGGCCGCGGCCACGTCGTCGGGCATTTTTGCGTTCAGGTGCGTGGCGATGCTGGGGAACACGTAAAAAGCGCCCTGCGGTGTGGCGCAAGTAATTCCAGGAATCGCGCGCAAGCCCGCGAGGATGCGTTCGCGGCGCCGCGCGTACTCCGCGAGCATGGTGGCGACGGAATCCATCGGCCCGCGCATGGCTTCCAGAGCCGCATACTGTGTGATGGAATTCGGATTGGAAGTGGACTGGCTTTGCAGCTTCGCGACCGCGTCCACCAGCGGCTTGGGCGCCAGCACGTAGCCCATGCGCCAGCCGGTCATGGCAAAAGTCTTCGAGAACGAGCCGGCGATGATCACGCGATCCTTCGAGCCGGGCAGGCTGGCCACCGAAAATGGCCGCGCGTCGCCGTAAGTAAAGTGCGAATAGCATTCATCGGAGAGCAGCCACACGCCCTGGCGCTTGCAAACGTCCAGAATCTTCGCTAATTCATCCGGCGGAATCACCGCGCCAGTGGGATTGTTCGGCGAATTCACGATCACCATGCGCGTTTTCGGCGTGATGGCTTTTTCCACCGCGGCGGCGCGCAAAATAAACTCGTCTTCGGCGCGCGTCGGCGCCACCACCGGCTTGCCGCCGGCGTACTTGATGATGTCCGGGTAGCTGACCCAGTAGGGCGCGCCGATAATTACTTCATCGCCGGGATTCACGAGCGAGCAAACAGAATTAAAAATGGCGTGCTTGCCGCCGGTGTTGACCACGCATTCCGCGGGTTGATACGACGAGCCCAACTGCGCCGCGTGCCATTCGCAGATGGCCTGGCGCAGTGCAGCGATGCCTGCCACTGGCGTGTACTTCGTTCGATTATCACCGAGCGCCTGGATGGCCGCGCGCTTGATGTGCTCGGGCGTCGGAAAATCGGGTTCGCCGGGGCCGAAATCGGCGACGTCGATTCCTTGCACCTTCAGGCGTTCGGCCTCCTGCAGCACCACCATCGTCTGCGAGACGCTGATGCGGTTCACTCGATCTGCCAACTCGAAAACCTGCTCCATTTTTCTCCCTGTGGCCATTTCCATATAGATTCCTTTAACTGACTTTCGCGCGCAGGCGTTCTTCCACCAGCGGCGGGACCAAATCTTTCACCGAGCCCCCGAGCCGCGCGAGTTCCTTCACCAGGCGCGAGCTCAAATAGCTGTACTGTTGGCCCGGGAGCATGAAAACGGTCTCGACTTGCGGTTCGATGTGGCGATTCATCATGGCCATCTGCAGCTCGAATTCATAATCGGAGACAGCGCGGATCCCGCGCACCACCACCAGCGCATTTTTCTCTCGGGCGAAATCCATCAGCAAGCCGTCGAACACGTCCACGTCCACATTTTTCCACTCGTAGGTGACCGCCTCCAGCATTTCGAGGCGTTCTTTCACTGCGAAGAGTGGATCCTTCTCGAGATTGTGCGCCACGGCGACGATCAGCCGGTCAAAAATCAGCGCGGCGCGCGCAATGAGGTCTAAGTGGCCGTTCGTCACTGGGTCGAACGAGCCCGGGTATATGGCGATGACCGGCTTGTTGCTGTCGGAAGCCATTCGCGCCGCCATTCTAACCTAGATTTTGCCGCCCTGCCGCGACAAAAAAGCCGGGGAGCCCGCGCGTTTTCCACATTTCGAAATTTAACATTCGCCGGCCGATGGGGTAATATCTCCCGGTCGATTTATCGGACCAAAGGGGCCAAGATGAGATTCCATCGCGCGGTTTGGATTTTGGCGGCAGTGTGCGGTTTGCAGTTCTTCTTGGCGGGGCCATCGAGCCACGCTCTTGCCCCAGCCACAACGCCTTCCGCCACCGCGGCAGATTCGTCCGAGTTTCAGCCGCTGACGAAATGGACGGCCGCCGTCGTGGCCGGAGACAAGACCGCGCTCGCGGCTCTTTACACCACCAAGCCGCCTTCCAAAGTGCAGACACCCGCAGGCAAAGCCGAGGACTCCAGCGAAGAGCCAACATTCTGGTCTGGACTGGCCGCCAAAGGTCTGAGCAACTTTCGGCCCAAAATTCTGGAGGTTCGCAAGCCGCAGACAGGCGTGGTCATTTTGGTTCTTCGCATCGAGATGACCTTGGGGAAAAATCCGGGTGAACCGAATGTGGTGTCCGCGGCGCAAGTCTGGGTACAACAAGACAAGGACGTTTGGCGCATCGCCGGCACGAACCGAGGCGATCCCACGCCCACGCCTCCCGGCCGTTTGCCGGAACCTGACAAACCCAATACGGAGCTTTACCCTCCGATCGAGAAGGCTGGTGCTGACATTGCCGCCGCGCTCCAGGCTGCCGCGAAAGATCACAAGCGCGTGATTCTGGTATTCGGCGGGAACTGGTGCTTCGATTGCCATGTGCTTGACGCCGCCTTCCACTCCAAGGATATCGCGCCCCTGGTGGACGCAAATTATGTCGTGGTCGAAGTGAACGTTGGCGACGGCAAGCAGAACACCGACCTCGCCGCGAAGTACGACACGCCTCTAGACAATGGCTTGCCGGTGCTTGCCGTTGTCGATCCCGACGGGAAAGTGGTCTACAGTCAAAAGGCCGGGGAGTTCGAGTCCAGCGCCAAGCTGGGCCCGGAGGACATCACCAAGTTCCTCGACAAGTGGAAGCCCGCCGCAGCCAAGTAGGGGCCGCGGCCTGGTTCCCACGTGTGTCCCTCGCTGAACCACCCGAAAACCGTTTGGGTGGCCTATTCGCCATTTAGCCCTCAATTCCAACCATTGGCTGCATCAAATTTGACCAAGGCGACTAAAATGGTCGTTGTTTAAGATGTTGTGCAGGTTGGGCTTGTGGGCATCGCTGAACTTGACAAGGCCGGGGCCCGAGCGTTAGAATTCAAATGCGACTCAATCAGTCGTATTTGAATCTCATACCATGATGAAGCTCTCAAAGAAGGCGGATTACGGGCTCATCGCCCTAAAGCATTTGGCGATGCACAACGGCCACGGGTCCTGCAGCGCGTCTGACATTGCCGAAGTCTATAAGATGTCCACGCCGCTGATGGCCAAGGTGCTGCAGAAGCTGGCCAAGGGCGGATTGGTCGCGGCGCGGCATGGTTCGAGCGGAGGCTACACTCTGGCGCGGCACCCGTCGCTGATTACCGCGCTCGACGTGATTCGCGCGATTGACGGCCCATTATTTATTACCTCGTGCGTGACCTCGCGGGGGGCTTGCGATGTGACCACGACTTGCTCGATCCGGGAACCGCTCCGGCGAGTGAACGACAGTATTCTGGAAGTGCTTGGGAAAGTCACAATTTCACAGATGACCGACGAAGCGCCAATGTCGGAGGTCGTCGAGTTAAGAGTTTAGGAGAATAGAATGGCAATCAAGCTTCCGATTTACATGGACAATCACGCGACTACCCCTGTGGACCCGCGTGTGGTTGAAGCCATGCTCCCTTATTTCACGGAAAAGTTCGGCAACGCCGCCAGCCGCAACCACGAATTCGGCTGGGTGGCGGAAGAAGCGGTAGAGAATGCGCGCGGCCAAATCGCCAAGCTCATCAACGCCACGCCGAAGGAAATCATCTTCACCAGCGGCGCCACGGAATCAACGAACCTGGCCATCAAGGGCGTGGCCGGAATGTACCGCGAAAAGGGCAACCACATCATCACCCAGGTGACCGAGCACAAGGCTACGCTCGATACTTGCAAGCGCCTGGAGAAGGACGGCTTTGAGGTCACCTATCTGCCGGTGCAGAAGGATGGCCGCATCAATCTCGACGAATTGCGCCGTGCGATCACGCCCAAGACCATCCTGATCTCCATCATGTACGCCAACAACGAAATCGGCGTAGTGCAGCCGATCGAGGAAATTGGCAAGATCGCCAAGGAAAAGGGCGTCTTCTTCCACGTGGACGGGGTCCAGGCCGTGGGCAAAATTCCCGTGGACATGCAGAAGGACGGCATCGACCTGCTCTCGATTTCGGCGCACAAAATTTACGGGCCCAAGGGCGTGGGCGCGCTGTACGTCCGCCGCAAGAACCCGCGCGTGCAGCTCGCGGCCATCATTGACGGCGGCGGCCACGAACGCGGCATGCGCTCGGGCACGCTCAACGTTACCGGCATCATCGGACTCGGCAAGGCTTGCGAGATTTGCCAGAACGAAATGGCGGAAGAAAGCAAGAAGCTGCGCGCGTTGCGCGAGCGGCTCACCGAGCGCATCATGTCGCGTCTCGATGAGACTTTCATCAACGGCTCCATGACGCATCGCCTGCCGCACAACATCAATATCAGCTTCGCTTTCGTCGAAGGCGAATCCCTGCTCATGGGCATCAACGACATCGCGGTCTCGAGCGGCTCGGCTTGCACTTCGGCCACGCTCGAACCGAGCTACGTGCTCAAGGCTCTCGGCGTGGGTGAAGACTTGGCCCACACTTCCATCCGCTTCGGCATCGGGCGCTTCAACACCGAAGAGGAAGTGGACTACGTCGCGGACCGCGTGGTGGAAACGGTAAAGCGCCTGCGCGAGCTTTCGCCGCTTTACGAAATGGCCAAAGAGGGCGTGGACGTCAGCAAAATGAACTGGCAGGCCGCGGGGGCGCAACACTAAGAGCGATGAAATACCAGGGCACACTCGGAGTCCATGCCACGGTGAGCGAGAATACGCCGGTCTTCGACGTCTTCTTCGCACCGAACGTGGACGAGACTGCCTGCAATTCGCGGCGCTTTCGCGAGCTGCAGGAGCTCGGCGAGTTCCTGGAGTCTCTCACTCTGCGGCACGAAGTAGTGGAACGCACTCTTCAGACCGTGAGCGCCGGGCGTTCGGCTTCGATACCCAACGTGGTGCTCTCGGACGAAGTGATTTTCGATCAGGGTTTGGACAGCACTGTTACTTTGAATAGGAGAATCAACTAATGGCTTACAGCGATAAGGTAATCGAGCACTACAACAATCCGCGCAACGTCGGCTCGCTGGACAAGAAAGATCCCAACGTCGGCACTGGTCTCGTCGGCGCGCCGGAGTGCGGCGACGTGATGAAGCTGCAAATGAAGGTGAATCCCGAGACCCGCGTGATCGAAGAGGCCAAGTTCAAGACCTTCGGTTGCGGCTCGGCCATCGCCAGCTCGTCGCTGGCCACCGAATGGGTCAAGGGCAAGACCGTCGAGGAAGCTCTGGCCATCAAGAACACGGACATTGTCCGCGAACTCTCGCTCCCTCCGGTCAAGATCCACTGCTCCGTGCTGGCCGAAGACGCCATCAAGGCCGCGCTGTCGGACTGGAAGAAGAAGCAGGGCGAGACGGAAGCCAAGGCCGAACCCGCCGCCGCTGCCAACTAAAAGAGACTAGCGCGCTCCGCGAGCCGGACGAAATTTTCGGCAGGGCGCTGTTTTAACGGCGCTGCGCGGAGCGGAGGCTCCAATGATCCATGTAAGCGAAAAAGCCGCGGCCAAAATCCGCGAACTGTTGCACAAGGAAGGCGTGCCCGAGGAATCGGGCGGGCTCCGGGTGGGTGTGCAGGGGGGCGGCTGTTCCGGGCTGACCTACGCGATGCGCCTCGATACCGAAGCGCGCAACCGCGACAAAGTCTTCGAAGAGAATGGCGCGCGTATTTTCGTGGATCCCAAGAGCTATCTCTACCTCCACAACACCACGCTCGATTACCTCGAGGATTTGATGAAGCAGGGCTTCGTCTTCCAGAATCCCCAGGCGTCGCGGAGCTGTGGCTGCGGAAGCTCGTTTACCGCGTGAGATTTTCTTGCGGCTGCTTTCTTCCCCCGCCGCTGGATAGGCACCCACTTCTAGATATGAGGCAGCCATGAGTGTTACACAAACCCGGCGTGAGCAAGCCGGTCAAGCCGCCGGCACGAAGTGCTGGAGCTGCCAGGCCGCTGTGGCTGGAACGCATTTCTGTCCGGCTTGCGGAAAAATTCAGCCGCTGCCCGCGGGTGCCGATTATTTCGCGTTCTTTGGGTTGCCGCGGAAGCTTTCGCTCGATCCCGCGCAGCTGGAAGCTGAATTTCACAAGCTGAGCTGGAAGCTGCACCCGGATAATTTTGTGCGAGCCGGTGAATTCGAGCGCAACCTTTCGCTCGAGCGCTCTTCCGAGCTGAACGACGCGTATCGCACTCTGCGCGAACCCATCGCGCGTGTGGAGTACTTGCTGCTCCATCTCGGGCTCAGAAAAGAAGGCACCACCAGGCAGCAGGCGCCGCCGGAATTGCTCGAAGAAGTCTTCGAGCTGAACGAATCGCTCGACGAACTGCGGGAAGCGCGCGCCGAAGGTGGTGACACCGCCGCATTGCGCGAGCCGCTCGATGCCGCGCAAAAGAATTTCCAAGAGAAGCTAACGGAAGTGGACGCGGAGCTTGCAGCCATCGCCCTCGAATGGGATGCGGCGCTCGATGCAGGCGCGGACGAAGGCAAGAAGCAGGCGCTGCTTGCGCGCATGAATGAAGTGCTCAATCGCCGCAGCTACGTTCGCAATCTCGTCGCGAGCGTGGCCAAAGAATTAGCAGAGGTCTAGAAAAAGCATGGGACGCGTTGTCGGCATTGATCTCGGCACAACCTTCAGCCTGATTGCGTTTCTCGATCCGCAAACGGGCGCGCCGAAGTGTATCCCGGGCCCCTACGGCTCAGCGCTGTGCCCCTCGGTCGTAAGCGTCGATCCTGACGGGAAGATAATCGTCGGCGAACCAGCGCGCGAGCGCCTGCTCACCCAGCCCGAGCGCACCATTTATTCCGTGAAGCGCTTGATGGGCCGCGGCCTCGCCGACATTCAGGACGAACTCAAGATTTTCCCTTTCCGTATCGATCCCGATGGCCGCAACGTGATCCGCGTGCGCCTGGGCGACAAATCCTTCACCCCGCCGGAAATTTCGGCGTTCATCCTGCGCGAATTGAAATCCTGGGCCGAGAAATACTTCAACGAGCCGGTGGACCGCGCGGTCATCACCGTCCCCGCATATTTTAACGACGCGCAGCGCCAGGCCACCAAAGATGCCGGCCGAATCGCGGGACTCGAAGTTCTGCGCCTGGTCAACGAGCCCACCGCCGCGGCGCTGGCCTACGGCCTGCACAAGCAGAAGCGCGGACACGTGGCCGTGTACGATTTCGGCGGCGGCACTTTTGACATTTCCATTCTGAAGCTAATCTCCACGAGTGAAGGCGACATCTATCAAGTCCTTTCGACCAACGGCGACACGCACCTCGGCGGAGACGACATCGACAACGCGCTGCTCGATCTGGCGCGTCGCGAACTCAGCGAAAAGTTTGGCGTGCAGCTCGATCAGCACGGCGAAGCGGTGCAGGAATTGCGCAAGTCGCTGATTCGCGCCAAACACGAGCTATCCGGCGCTGAAAAAACAACCGTGAAGTACTCGCTCGGCGCGAAAGGAACCTATACGCGCGAAATCACGCGCGCGGAATTCGACGAACTCATCCGCCCCATCGTCGCGCGCACTATGGCGCCGGTAAAAATGGCTCTCGCCGATGCCAAGCTCGCGCCCAATCAAATGGAGGAAGTCGTGCTTGTCGGCGGCTCCACGCGCATCCCGCTCGTGCGCAAGACCGTGGGCGAATATTTCGGCCGCGCTCCGCATTGCGAACTCAATCCCGACGAAGTGGTCGCCCTCGGCGCCGCGGTGCAGGCGGACATTCTCGAAACGGGCGTGAAGACCATGCTGCTGCTTGACGTCACCCCGCTTTCGCTCGGCATCGAGACCATGGGCGGCGTGGTGGCCAAAATCATTCCGAGAAATTCCACCATTCCGGCGAGCGCCCAGGAACTTTTCACCACTGGCGTTGAGAATCAGACGGGAATTGACGTGCATGTGCTGCAGGGCGAACGCGAACTCGCCAAGGACTGCCGTTCGCTCGCGAAATTCCAGTTGAAAGTGCCGCCGGGGCCCGCGGGTCTCGCGCGCATCGAAGTGAAATTCCTGATTGATGCGAACGGAATCCTGCAGGTAGCCGCGCGCGATTTGCGTACCAGCGCCGAGCACACCATCGAAGTGCAGCCGAGCTACGGCCTATCGGACACGGAAGTCGAGCGCATGCTCGAAGAATCCATCGAATTTGCCGAGCAGGATTTCGCCGAGCGCCAGGCCATCGAAGCGCGCACCGAAGCCGATACGATTCTCGCCGCCACGGAGAAGACGCTGGCCAATCCCCGCGCCGCCGAGCTTTCGCTCGAAGAACGCCGCGCCATCGATGATTCCGTCGCGCAGTTGCGCGCGGCCGTGGCCGGGGCGGATTACAAACTGATGCGCGACCGCATCGACCAGTTGAACCAGGCCACCATGCACCTCGCGGAAATTTTGATGAACGGCGCGCTGCAAACCGCGCTCGAAGGCAAGCGCCTCGAAGAAGTCTAAGTAAAGGTTTCGTAGCGGCGGCCTTCAGGCCGGCGATTTTGATTAGTTTTCGGCGATTGTGTTTAGAAACCGTTGGCGTCCCACGCACTCA
>Ga0302225_10001186_pt1 | contig 17051 bp, 13 predicted proteins | sample II_Palsa_E3_2_FD_193515 | JGI IMG/M metagenome (GOLD analysis project Ga0302225, IMG submission 193515) | Peat permafrost microbial communities from Stordalen Mire near Abisko, Sweden - II_Palsa_E3_2 | ecosystem: Environmental > Terrestrial > Soil > Palsa > Peat permafrost | place: Sweden...
AAGTGCTTCGCAAATCTTCTGAGCCGCCTGCGCATCCTGCGAGGCGTAGCTTAGAAATACCACCCTGCCCGAGTCGCTCACGGTGCTCTCATCACGCGGGGGGTCCCCGAGGAAATTCTCCTTCGGGGTGGTCGGCCATTCACGGGCGCTTCGTCATCGTAGCGGTAGCCTACCCTAAGCCGTAAATGGCTGCTTTATGGCAGCTATTTCAGCTCTGGCAGCGGCAAGTATTGGCCGAGTGCGGCCGGTTGGAGGTCGAAGACCGGCGATTCGCTCCTGGGGCCGGTCCTGACCCTTGCGGTGCTTCGCGAGCGACCGCTTCGCGGCAGTCCAATCAGCTATTTTTTCTTCGCCGCCGCCGCGCGCGTTTCCTTGAGATCTTTCCAGTTCGGCGCGTATTTGAGAGCCTCGTCGTATTTCGCAAGCGCATCTTTGAGTTTGCCCCGCTTCACAAGTACATCGCCCCACGCTTTGAGCGGATCGGCCCAGTGCGGGCCGCGCTTGTTGGCATCGATTAGCTTCGCTTCGGCGCCTATAAGATCTCCGTGCTTTGCGAGCGCGATACCCCAGGAGTAATACCCCGCGGGCAGATCGGGCGCGAGAGCAACAGCTTCCGCGTAAGCCTTCTGCGCCGCCGCCCAATCGCCTCGGTGCTCCAAGATGTCGCCGCGAAAGCGATAGCAGTCCACAAACGTGCCGCCGGTCTTGAGTATCGCGTCGGCCTTGTCAGGGCGCCCGGCCGCTTCTTCAGCCGGCGCGCCCCAGCAGTTGAAACCGGACCAAGTCCATACAACTGCTGGATTTGTGTAAGCGGCTAAGAACGCTTCCATTTCGCTCGCGGCGCGTGCGGAATCCCCCGAATCGGCGGCTAGTAAACCCCTAACCACGTGGGTACCGGCCGCGAGCGTCGGGTCAGCAGGGTCGGGCTTCGTCGTCTGCAGGGTAATCTCTGCCGCCACGGGATCATGCAAGAGCACTTCGTCCGCAGCGATTCCAGGTCCGGTACCGAACGTGAAAGTGCCGCCACCCGCGGATTCGGCATCAGCCAGAAGACTAGTCAATTGCGCTTGGACATCCCACAGGACCTCATCGCTGTCAAGGTAAGTCACCTCGGGCGCCCGCCCGGGCCTTCCACCCGCCTTCTTGCGCACTTCCTCGCTGAGCCTCCAGACACCTTCCTCATCGCCAAGAACCAGCTTTATATTTATCAAGTCCACGTATCCCACCCAGTAATCGGGGTTCAGCGCGATGGCCTTTTCGGCCAGATTCAATGCCTGTGGCCCGGCACCGAGAGATTTGGCAATGGCGATAGCCCAATAGGTCAAGAGAACCGGCCGATCTGATTTGGAGGAAGAGGCGGTCGAGGCTTGGCAAAATTGAATGGCCTCCTGATAGCGCCCCGAATCGACGAGAGAGACAGCCCAAAGCGCCGGCTGTGCTTCGGAGTAGACGTATTCGGCGGCCTTGTTCGTCAACGCGTCGAGATCTTCCTTGGCATCGAAAAAGGTCTTTGGCAGTACGCCTGTACCGCGTACGGTCAATGCGAGTCCCGTTGGATCCATTTTGACGAGATCGTTTTGAGTATGCGTTCAATCCCACCGATAGACAGTCCGGTCTCGGGCAATTCGAGACTGATTTCGTTGCTCCATGCATCGGAGATATTGCGCTTTTGGATCTCGCTGCGGGTGGCCGTTTGCATCTGGACTAATCGATCCAACAAGCCCGACGCGACGACTCGCCCACTGATGCCCGCAGCGGCCATCGCTGGTGGCGCCTCAAACGCATCAATGACGACGCTGCGCGAGTGGACAGCGTCGTAGATCATCACCGCCAAGCCGATCCCAATCACAGTCGCAAAGAGTGCGACGAAGACCTGGAACCCCACCCGCAGACGCAGTCCGAACCTGCGGACGTTATCCTCACCGAGTTCGTGACGCAGGTGCGCAAGGCGCAGCGCGTGTTCGTCCTTGAGGTGCTTGTTCTGGGTCTCGAGGAGTTCTGCTTGCTTCTTAAGAAACTCTGACGTGTTGCGTGCGACTTCGGGATCGCTTCCTGCGAGCTTGGCGGCGACTGCTGCCGCAAACGCCTCAGCACTGGCGAGAGCCTCTGGAGCCTCTGCTTCCGGTTTCTCTCCCTCGCCTCCAAGGATTCCGCCGAGCAGTCCTTCAGCCATCTCGATCCCCCTTCGACGCCTTCGCAATGTTCGCGGATGCTATCTGCGTTGGCAACAAACTCGCCGTTGGCTACCGCAACGTCGGCTTTTGGGCAAGCATTTCGCCGGGCGCCACTTCCGGTATTGGCCAGTCAGCGACTGTCATCCCCCTTCGCCCGCCTCGTCGATCTTCTGGAACTGGCCGCTTCGACGTTTGGTTGCTTCGTGACCCTACCCACCTGTCACGAACGTCGGCTTTCTGGGAAGCCGATTGCAGGGGAGCCATTGCGATGCTACTACTCCGTCAGCTTCAGCTTGCGCAGGAAAGCATCGAAGCGCGGATCACCGTGCAGCCTTCGAAACAGCGGATCACCTCTTAAGTCTTGGAGGGAACCCTTCTCGTGCTGGTAGGCGTGGTCGAGCCACGCGAACGCCGTGTCCGCCTCGCCTCGGTAGGCGTGAGCCGCAGCAATCAGGTACTCGTTGCGACCCGCAAATCCTCTCTCGAGCGTATTCAGGGCCGAATCAGATTCCGCCCGTCGACCCATAGCCCAGTGGATACAGGCAAGGGCTGCGAGCTTACTTGCGTCATCGGATTCCTTCTCCGCCGCCGCGAGCGCCTCCGTATTTTTCCCCATCAACAGCAGAGTCACCGCATATTGCGCCTGCGCCGATGCGTAAGCCGGGTTCAGTTCAAGCAGCTTACGAGAACTGGCGGCGGAATCTTCCAGCCGCCCAGCGGATTGTTGAAACCAGGTCAAGTCAACTAAGGTAGCCATATCCAGCGGATTCCGTTCCAGATACCGATGTTCCCAGTCCATAATGTCGTCGTATCGACCGCTCATTGCTCCCTTGAGGATGAGGATATTGGCTTGTGCCCCATCACCCACTTCACCGTGGGGGTCCAGCGCCGCTGCCCTCTCGTAGTCGGACGTTGCCGCCGTCCAGTCCCCGGCGATACGGAAGATATTGCCGCGAGCGTAATAGGCCTCAGCGCAATTCGGATCAATTGCCAACGCCCGCTGTACCGCATCCCGACTTTCGGCTTCCGCTTCCGCGGCGACCAATTCTCCAGAGTACGCTTGCCAAGTGTAGACTCTCGCCAGCATCGCCCACGCAAGGGCGTAATGAGGATCCAGTTTCAGCGCTTGCCTATAGAAGTCGACTGCCTTCGCGTTATCGTCTTTGTCGCCACGGTCATAGAAGTATTTACCCCGCAACAGCAGATTGTACGCTTCAATGTTGGCGGTTCCGTTCGACCCAGAATGCACGCCCGCCGCGGGTATCGTATTCAGGGCAGCGTTTAACTCCACCGCAACCGTCGTCGAAATCTCATCCTGCACCTTGAAGATATCGGTGAGCCTGCGATCATAGGTCTCAGACCACAGATGTACGCCATCCGACGCGCGAATCAACTGCGCCGTGATCCGAAGCTCACCCCCCGCCTTACGGACGCTCCCTTCCAGCAGATTCGCCACTCCGAGTTTGCTGGCGATAGAACGCATGTCCTCGTTTTTACCCTTGAACGCAAACGAGGACGTTCTCGCAATAACCTTCAATTTCGCGTTGTGCGCAAGATGGTCAATCAACTCTTCCGACAGCCCATCGGCGAAGTACTCCTGATCCTTCTTCTCGCTCATGTCCACGAAAGGCAGGACGGCGATGGACTTGTCGCTGACGGCGTTGGTAGCAGCCGTCGTCGGTTCTGCCGCGATGCGCTTCGACAGCCAAAACTTACCGGCTAGAAGTGCCATCAACACGACCGCAACCGCGCCCGCCACGGTCCATAATCGATTCCACGGTGGCTTAGGCGCGCCTAAATTGATTGCCGCGACGCCACCACTCGCGTTGACAGTCGAGTCGCTACGAAGGCTGGTATCGACTACCGGCTTCGCTGGCACCCGCAAGAGTCGATGCACCGCATCCGCTAGGCCCGGCAAGGCACGCTCAATCGTGCCTCCGCTCGCATCCAGCCAGTGCGATGCGCTGAGGAAATACTCCAAGCCGGTGGGTAACGAAGTGGTATCGAGCCGAAAGGCGACTAGCGGGCGCCTCTTCGCGCTTGCGCGCTCGACCTCACGCAGAACGTGCTGGGAACCGGCGGAGTTTACGGACAGCACGACGATCAGTATGCGAGCCGAGTTGATTGCCTGAACTATGGCGTCCGCGTAGAACACGCCGGGGGTGACGTCTCGCGGTGCGATCCAGCACACGATGCCGCCGCGCTCGAGTGCGGCGCAAATGGAATCGGCAGCACTCTTATCCGCCGTCGCATAGCTGATGAACACGTCTGCCGTTCCAGCGTCGCCAGTAGCTTGTTTTTCGCCGCCGCCTTCAGCCACGTGAAACACCCCCCTGACACGTCCTCATGTTGGCAGATGCTCACCGCTTTTATCAAAGTTTAGGGTGCATCCGTCGCGGCCCGGGTCGAACGTCGCCTTTAGGGCACGGAAATTAGGCAGTCCAATGACCGAAAGTGGCCGGTCAGCGACTGTCAGCCTGGTTCATCGGGCCAACCCTGTCGCCGCACTTGGCCGGATCGGCGGAAGGTCGCTAGTTGACCGATTCTGTTGAAAAACTCCCTTTCTGTGCAGCGGCGATTTTGCAGTTTTGTGGAAATGCAGCCGAAAATCTGAGAAAACACGACGTACGGCTGACTGAGAAAGATTGAGGGCGGAGATCGTCGAGAGCGGCTGTTTCCTCGAATCAAGGAAATTTCCGGCTTTCTAAAGCCCTGCGATTTTTCCGCCGAGCACGCGCAGAGAGTTTTAAGGCACCGACGACGGCCGCGGCCCCGGCTCGGGTCAGAAAATCTCGGCGCGGAATGGATGAAGCCATTCTGGTGGACCTCCCGGACGCGGCGTTCTGTGTGCAGCCTAGTTCGGTTGCGAGAACAAGGCGGTAATCTTGTGCGAGCTGAATGTCTGCTTTCTGACTGGTGAACTGATGAGTCGAAGTTCCGCTTCTGGCCCGGGTTCGGTCCCCCGAGGCGACCAACGGTGGTCCTGCCCGCATCAACGGCTGCGTGGAACCCCGTAACGGCTATTGCGAATCGCAGCAAATAATCCCACAACCGCCCCCCTGTTTTGAACCCACAATCTCGATCATCGCTTGAGCCCCTGGTTCGATGGGATGGTCGCCCCCGTCTCCTAATCGGCATCGATGTGCCAAAGTGGAAGTGTTGTGCAGCCACTTAACCGGAGATAGGAGCGACCGCTATGAAGATTACGGCGATTGGTTTGGATTTGGCAAAAAACGTGTTTCAGGTGCATGGAGTCGATGAGCGCGGGCATGCGCTAGTCAAGAAGACGTTGAAGCGGGCGCAGCTGGCTGCCTTCTTCGCCTCTGTCCCAGCTTGTCTGGTCGGCATGGAGGCGTGCTCGGGAGCGCACTTTTGGGCGCGCAAACTCCAGGGGTTCGGACACACGGTGCGACTGATTTCCCCGCAGTTCGTGAGGCCTTACGTCAAGAGCAATAAGACTGATGCCGCCGATGCGGCCGCCATCTGTGAGGCAGTCACGCGCCCAGATATGCGCTTTGTACCGATCAAGTCGATCGAGAGTCAGGGGCTTCTTGTGCTGCACCGCGCTCGACAGGGCTTCATCAGATCGCGCGTCGCTCAGACCAACCAGATCCGAGGGTTCCTCGCTGAGTTCGGCATCATCATCCCTCAAGGTGCTTATCACATCCAACCGCGAGTCGCGGAGATCCTCGAGGATGCTGAGAACGCACTGCCCGGCACCGTGCGTGAGCTGCTGCTGCAGCTCGTTGCACACGTGCGCTATGCGCACGAACAGGAGCAGTTACTGGAAGCTCGGATAAAGCGCTGGCACAAGGACAACGAGGCCAGCAGTCGGCTTGCTCAGATCCCTGGCATTGGGCCATTAACTGCCAGTGCCTTGGTGGCCAGCATCGGTGATGTCAGCGCGTTCCGCAACGGCAGGCAGCTTGCCGCATGGCTAGGTCTCGTACCCCGACAGCACTCCACCGGCGGCAAAGCCCATTTACTCGGCATCAGTAGGCGCGGCGATTCCTATCTTCGTACCCTGCTCACCCACGGCGCGCGATCGGTCATTATCTGCGCCAAACAAAAGCCAGGATACGAGCAGAGCTGGCTCGGGCGACTACTCAAACGCAAACATCACAATGTCGTGGTCTGTGCGCTCGCGAACCACAACGCACGCGTGGTCTGGGCTTTGCTAAAGCATGACCGTCAATACAGAGCAGATTTCTCTCCGCAAGCTGCTTAGTAAAAGAGGAGGCCTTTCCACGATTGCATAGGCGATTCTGACGTAATGGGCTAGCCAGGTAAGACCGCGGCTGGGTAAAACCGTTGGTTCCGTAGAGCCTCAGAGCTCGTTGGTTCGATTGGTTCCCGGCCGGCATATTCCATGCGGGGCAGCAGGCCGCTACACCGGCCTCACTAAAGTCCGGATGTACGGCTGCAATCTGACCCTGGCTCATCCTTTAATAAAGATCGCTTTGCAAAGGCGGGGGCGACCATGTAGGGACCCAGGGGCTCGGGCATCGCTTGGCATCGATCGAATGACGAATTGGCGCGTATAGCAAGGCCATCCCGCCACTTGCCATAGTCGTGACACGGGCTGGCAGCATGAGCGCCGCGTGTGGTTGTTCCGCCGAATTGCAGGATTGCTCCTGCCGGAAGCGATGGGGGCTGCGGCTTACGCACCCGCCACTTACCGCCGTCACTAAAAGTAACCCGCTAAACTGCCGACTGACCCATCGCGCTGAAGTCCTGCAAGCGCGCGTTTACCTCGTTGAAAACGTCTTCTTCTCGAACACGCTGGCCAGCGCTCCACAAAGCCTCAAACTCAGCTGGGTCTAGCTTGGCCCGCAACAGGGCTACCGTCGCATCGTGGTATGCGACCCAGAAGTTGAAAAGCGGCACCGCAGTGCGCTCACGGACCTTCTGCGCGCAAGCGAGGAACCTAACTGCATCTTGAAAGCTCCCGAGTCTTGCGGAGATGTATCCGCAGCCCTCGCACGCTCCGCCCATACCTCGAGCGTTAAGGAGCACGACGGCGGTGCACAAAGCCTGCAGCCATTGCGCCGCCGCCGCCGGGTACTCGCCCAGAGCAAACAGCGACAAGCCGATGTACATGTCGACGAAGTGGCGATGATGCAAATCGGAACCCAAGTCACGCACCGGCCTCAGAACCGTAATCGCCCCCGCGTAATCTTGCGCCGCAATATGAATCCAGCCGCGCGCTAATCCGGCTGAGCCGCGTAGGATCGCATCATCAAGCTCTTCTCCGATACGCTCAACCAGAGCTGTGGGTTCAACAGCCAGCTCCGAGCGGCCCCAATTGCAGAGCCACATCGCATAGAAGACATTGGCATAGGCCTCGCCCCATTTGTCGCCATTCAGCGCCGCAATGCGTGCGGCATCCAAAAGCACACTGCCGGCCGCATTTCCAGCCGTCTTTCCCGAGTGAACCGTTGCCACACCGAGGCAGAGGAGGGCTCGTCCGCGTTCGCGTGTCTCAAGAGCCTCGGTGCCGGCCAAAGCTCGTTCGCACCATTTTGACGCCTCGACAAAAAAGCTGCGCACCTTCAGGTACAGCATTAGGCTCCCGACGATCCGCTGCGCAGACGCGTGTTCCCTCTTTACGTCGAGCGCGTAGTCAAGGGCGGCGGCCACGTTGCCGTGCTCATGCATTAAATGCTCGGTCTGTTCGCGCATGCGACCAGCCAGCATCTCGGCTTCCGCTGTTTCGCACATCTTTACTACGACTGCCACGTGTGTCTCGTGCGCGCGCGCTTCCTCGTCGGTCGCGTGCAGGCTATTGCAGGCGTAGCTGCGAACGCTCTCAAGTAAGCGATAGCGCGGCGCGCTCGTGGTTGGAACCACCGCAACCAAGGACTTGTTAACGAGGCTTGCAAGAATCTCGAGCGCCTCGTCCGGATCGTGGCCAAGCGACGCCGCCATGTCGACGGCCGACTCTACGGTCCATCCTTGTACAAAGACGCTGCACCAGCGCAGTAGCTGCTGCTCGGGTGCTGACAGTAAACTGAAGCTCCAGTCGAGCAGGGCGAGAAGGTTTTGGTGGCGATCATCTCGCCCAGCAGCTTTGCTGCTCAAGAAGCGAAACCGCTGCTCGAGCCGCTGCAACACTTGATCGGGCGTGAGCAATGTAAACCGCGCCGCAGCCAGTTCCAGCGCCAAGGGCATGCCGTCGAGACGATGGCAAATCTCGACAACGGTAGCCGCATTCGCTTCGGTGAGTTGAAAGCTCGGTTGATGGGATCTGATGCGGGTGAGAAGCATTTCAACTGCTGGTGTAGCTGCGATGCATTCCAGGGACTGTTGGTCCATCGGCGCAGTTTCTGGCAACGCGAGCGGCGGCAGCCGCATCACGCGTTCGCCAATGAAGTTGAGCGGAGCCTGCGATGTGGCCAGCACTTTCACCGTGTCGGCACCGCGCAGCAACTCGATGACAAGTGCCCCCACCTCGGCGGCGATGCGGTCGCAGTTATCCAGCACGATCAGCATGCGCCGCCCCTGCAGCATCGATGCGATTCTGGAGAGCAGCTCGTCAACATCCGCCGCCGGAATAGCAAGTACTGCTCGGAGAGCCTGCAGCCAATCTGCACCTTTTCTCATCGGCACGAGGTCGAAGAACCAAATACCGTCGGCGAACTCCGTGCTGATGCGGCGCGCCAACTCCAGCACACACTGCGTCTTGCCAATGCCGCCGGGGCCTAGAACGGTGACGGCACGATGCGCGCGCACCAATTCCGCCATCTCTTTAAGCTCCAGCTCACGCCCAATCAGGCCGTCAATACGTGCTGGCAGCCGTGCCACTGGAGGGGGTCCGAAGCGCACCCGCTCAGCCGGCGCCGGTTCAGCGTCGAGAGTTCGCAACGGATCCGGTGACAATAGATCAACGACGCGCTGAATGAACGCAGCCGTAGTTGCGCCTTCTGGTGCGCTCAACCAATGCATTTCGCGGAACCGTTCGGGTATCCGTTCGTCGGTTTGCGGGGTACTGTCGATCACTACCGGCAGCAGGAATCTCTGGTCCGACGCCATGAAGTGTGATCGGTCTACCGCCAGCTTCCACTCCAGACGAAAGTACCCCTCGACGCGCGCGTGCGCACTCGCCGAGATGACCGCCATGAAAAGCGAGCACCGTTTAATCTGACGGCGGATCGCTGCGTCCCAGGCGTCTCCGCCGCGCAGCTCACTTTGATCGAACCAGACTTCAATTCCCGCTGCACGTAGGCTCTCACAGATACGCAAGGCTGCAGCGGCATCGTCCGAGGCATAACTCAGAAACACTGCCCGCGACGCTTTAGCGGCGTGCTTTGAGGATTGCTCGGCACCCCCGAGGTCATTCTCGAGGGGTCTAATCTCGGGCGATGGCGGTGCGCGATCGTCGTCGGTCATGTCTTGCACCGGAAGGAAGGGGCGCCGTGCGCTCGGGATAGGGTAGTCGCAGCGGCATTGACATTTACGTCAAGAAACGGATCGATCACCTGAATTCTTGATCTATTTTTCAATATGAAAACTCTCGCCGCAGCGCGGTCTCACGGCCGAAGGGCGGGAGAAACGCTGGCTCGGGGATTGTTGGCTTCGGCGTGGAAAAAACCGACTGCGTATAGAGCTCCAGGAGCAGCGATCGAGGGTACCCGCTAACCTGGGTGTCCCCCGAACTCGACGCTATGGAAGTCTGCGCGATCATACTCACTCTTCAGACTCGCCGCCTTTAACCCCGCTTGCCCACGCAACACACTACCCTACATAGCGCCCGATGCTGAGGGGATTCCAGCGCGCGGACGAAGCTCTCGGTGAAGTCAGCAAAATCTTTGCCGAGAAAGGCCTTCAGTCCCCCCATTCTCGCAAACCGTGCCCGCCAGGCGTTGAGCACCTCGGGTGAGGCGGCACCGTCAAAGGCAAGTTCGCGATCAAAAAGCTCGGCGGTGGCGACACGAAATCCCTGGCTTTCGAGTGCGGAGGCCAGTCGTCGGCCGACTCGGAAATCATAGCGGCGGTTCTCGAGAGCCTCGTCGTAGAAGCGCTCAACGGTGTCGCGCGTCGCATCCGATCGGGGCTCGTGCCCGAGGAGATCATCGACATCGATAAGACAGACCCAGGCGCTGGGTTTCAAGAATGTGCACCAGCGGGCGAATGTCGTGGTGAAGGCGACGAAGTAGGCAGCAGTGAAGCTGCACCAGATCCCATCGAAGCTAATGGGCAGCGTGAGTGCGCTCAAGTCCTGCTGCTCGAAATTCCCCTCAGGGGCGCGCGTCCGAGCGGCCGCGAGGAGCTCGGGGTCATGGTCGATGCCCGTAACCGCGACTCCGCGGGCGGCAAGCTCTGCAGCGAGGTCGCCAGGGCCGCAGCCGAGATCGAGAACCTGCTGGCCGCGCGTGATGGGGCACAGTGCGACGGCCTGAGACCAGTCGCGCCAGGGAAATTGGCGGTGGTACTCTTTGACGAGGGACATGCTGCGAGCGCTCCTTCAGACAGCTGCCTGCACCATTGTGTTGAGCGCGCCGAAGTCCACCTCGTCGGGATTCGCATAAGCGAGGGACTCGTGCACGCGCCGTGCATTGTAAAAGCGAAATATTTTGTCAGCGAATGCCGCGCTTCTCCGCCTGATGCGTAGGCGCGCAGGTAGACGTCTTCGTATTTCACGGTGCGCCAAAGCCGCCCGATAAACACATTGTCGATCCAGCGACCTTGCCGTCCATGCTAATCGCAACACCCGCCGCCTTCAACGGTGTCGTCTAGTCCTCGCTCGTAAATTGCGATCCCTGGTCGGGGTTGAAAATCTCGGGCGGACCGAACTTGCTGAGTGCCTCGTCGAGTCGCCTCCACGCAGAAATCCGCGCCATCTCTTGAAGCAGTGCGACACAGAGCGCCTGGCTGTGAACCAGGTGCTCGGAACAATACGCAACACGGTATCCGCGTCCGGTCTCGGCCCTATTTACGATCGCGCATCTTGCAGCTGCGCGGCCAAGAGCATACGGTTATGGCCAGCAAATAATTCTACCCGTCCGTCGTGTGGCTTATGCCGAAAAAGATCCCGCTCACTGCAGTACCTGTTGAGACCGAGTGCAATTATCCGCCGCCCTTCGACCGGCCGTGCCTCGAACAGTCGACGCAGCGGCTCGCGCGCGGTGCGCACCTGACTCAGTTCGGCGTGAATCTGACCGTTATCCAACCAGGCGCCTGGTCCAGCCAGCGTCACTGGCACAGCCATGAGGACGAATTCGTATGGGTGCTCGAGGGTGAACTGACGCTGATCACCGACAGTGGCGACGAGGTGCTGCGAGCCGGGGATTGTGCCGCATTCCGACGCGGCGACCCCGATGGCCATCACCTCGTCAATAAATCCAGCCGTGCCGCCAAGGTGCTAGAGATCGGCAACAGCGATCCGCAAGATCGCTGCGTCTATTCGGACATCGATATGATCGCCGAGCCGGGCGTGATGCGCTACAGCCACCGCGATGGCACCCTGTACCCGCCGAAGAAATAGCCGGGATTGATCACATCGACGGGGGTTGCTCACTGTCGCTTCGGGTTGGACATTGGAGACGTGTCCAAATCGATTGAAAGAATGGCAACACTTCTGCAATCTGGCCAGGTACTGGCGGCAGGAGGAGCGAACGAATATGCGCTTTCCGGTGCCGAGTTGTACCCCTAACACGTCTGTGATTGAGACGACCGCCGTCGCTTCGAGCTTCACCACACTTTATGCCGTACCTGGGAGGGATGGCGAAAGGGCCGCAACCGAGTTCCAACGTCAGATCAGCCACCAGGCGCTCAAGCCGAGAGTTCTCTTCACGCGGCTGCCGCAGCTCCTGAGCCTCCAAAACTCTCAGGTTCGCGTAGCGCGTCAGCCGGTCGGGGAAGCGTGCGGGCAGATGGGGATCAGCAAAGCGGCGTTCCCGCCCCCGCCTGCAAGGACACAGGAAAGCACGTTACTAAATGGCACCCAATAAATGAGGTGACGTCAGCCATCCCATAACTGCACCGCCTGTAGTTCCGCTACCCGAGGCGTACTTCGACATAGGGGCCAAAGCGGGCCGCAGCTACCACGGTTGGTGAGTGGACCAGATTGGCTTCAGCGTCCGGAGTTGACCTTGTTGCGGTCTCTCACAACGGTCCGCTTCAGAGATGTTCGATCGCGTGGCTGGCACCAGTTTTTGACTACGGGCAGCGCGCCGCACCGACGGTGTGCTTTACTGGCGACCTCTGTATACTTTTGACTTGAGATTAATGTGTGAGTGACATGAGAACTATAAAAGCACTGGTCATCTTGCATTTGATTTTATTCGGCGTACCCCTTTATGCGGCTGATGTCCTTCTAAAAAATGTCAATGTGTACGACGGCACGGGAAAGCCTCCCTTCGCCGCAGACGTCCGCATTCGTGGCAGGCGCATTGCCGGTGTAGGGACGCATTTGGCGCCCGTCCCCGGCGAAACCGTTTGGGACGAACACGGTTTGGCCCTCGCACCCGGCTTCATCGACATGCACAGTCATGGAAATGACGGATTGCTCGAGGATCTAGACGCCGCCAACATCTCCCGGCAGGGAATAACGACGATCCTGGTGGGTCAGGATGGTGACTCGAACTACCCGTTGGCTGATTTCTACTCGAAGTTGGAATCGACTCCTGCCGCGATCAACGTCGCCAGCATGATTGGCCACGCAACGTTGCGTGAAAAAACTATGGGCAAGGATCTGTTTCGTCCCTCAAGCCCGGTGGAACTGGCTCAGATGAAATTGTTGCTCGCCCACGAGTTGCAGGCTGGCGCCTTCGGCCTATCTACTGGGCTCGAATATGAAGAGGGTCATTTCGCGACCACCGAGGAGGTCATAGAACTCTCGAAAATCGCAGCGGCGGCGGGTGGGTTCTATATCAGCCATGTCCGCGACGAGGCCGACCATGTTTTCGAGTCGTTCGACGAGGTATTGCGCATTGGCCGCGAGGCAAAGATACCAGTGGAAATCTCGCACATCAAACTCGGCTCGACTCCAGGTTGGCACCTCGCCGCGAAACGCATGCCGGCCTACTTTGCTGCGGCAAAGCGCGAGCGCATCGATCTCAAGGCCGACGTCTATCCGTATACCTACTGGCGTTCGGACATTCGCGTGCTTATCCCGGATCGTGATTATTACAACCCTGACAAGGTGGCTCAGGCCTTGGCCCACAACGGTGGCGCCTCGGCGATCCGGTTCACACTCTACACGCCCGAGCCGGCCATGGCTGGCAAGACGCTGGAGCAAATCGCCGCCACGTGGAACGTATCGGCGGTCGATGCCTATATGCGCATCGTGAAAGCTACAATCGCCGAGGTCAATTCCACGGTGGAAATGGAGGACATCATCGGTACGACTATGAGCGAAGATGACGTCCGCTGGTTCATCATGCAGCCACAGATCATGTTTTGCAGCGATGGCGCCCTGCACGACCCGCATCCCCGCGGGGCAGGCTCGTTTCCCCGAGTACTTGGCCGCTATGTACGTGAACAACACGCGCTCCCGCTCGAGACGGCCATTCACAAGATGACGGGTCTTCCGGCTCAACAACTTGGGTTGAAGGATCGCGCGCGCATTGCGAAGGGGTATTTTGCCGACCTTGTCATCTTCGACCCAGAAACCGTACTCGACCAGTCGACTATCGAGCATCCAGAGGTACCTCCGTTGGGCATTCCAAGTGTCATGGTGTCAGGTGAATGGGTGGTAGCCGACGGGCAGGTAACCGGGAAACATCCGGGTGTCGTATTGCGCAGCACTTCTTATCGTCCGTGACAACATCGGCACCGCGAAGCACAGGCTGACCGTGAGGCGAATCTTCCGCGGCTGGACGAGTGCTTTTGGCGGGGTGCGGCCGCCCGAGGCGCCGCCGTGGTTCTCGCCGCACTAATGGCCATGTGCCGTTCGCGAGCGGGTAGGGCAATTGCGGAACGCGGTAACGGCTATCCCGGAATTCGCAGAAAACAAGTCCACAATCGCCCCCTGATTTGAACCTGCAATCTCGATCATTGGCGGAGGCCCTGGTTGTGAGGCAGGTTCTCGCCTGAGGCCGAACGGTTAATGATGCGTGGTTGCTTTCAGACCGCTAATGTCTGCAGGTCGGTCGGAAAAACCGGGCGATTTCTAAGAACCGCCTTCTTGCGTTTGCAGAGCATTTTGCCATATCGAATACACGTCTACGTTCGGTAAAATTGGCGCAGCGGCGACTTGCGCGTCAACGAAATCGCGGAAGTCTTTACCAAACTGTCCCGCCGAAATTTTCCACGCAGCTCGAAATCCCGCGCGGCTCATGTACGAGCGGACGCCTGCACAATAGCTGTCGAACGCCGCCTGATCCAGCGCGCCGGCTCGGTACTGTAGAAATGAGTCTTCTCCGCTTAGGAATGCTGCGCGGCATAACAGCAGCCATTGGGTCACTTCTTCGCGCGTAAGCGTTGGATCTGCCGCCATACCCTTTTCCCAGACTTTCGCGAGCTCCGCGCCTGCAACCGTCAGCGACGCGTTACTGGCCCGATCTGCACGACCTTGCTGCATGATTGCCCGCTGGCTACGATCGGCCGCGCGCACCTGAAAGCCCAAATAGATCAGAGACCCTACGACCGCGACGGACGCGATAGATTGACTTGCGTAAAAAATCTCTTCTAATGTCATGGCACACCCTCTCAATAACTAAAATTGGATCTGTCACTGCGCCGTCATCAGGAAGCGCGGCCTAAAAACTTCTGGTCCCAGGCGGTCGGCCATTCGCGGGCTCTTGGTTTTGACTGTTAAACTACGCAGCGTAGGCGCGAGCTTCGGAATTGGGGCCCGCGCCAGATCGCCTTGGGTCAATGAGCCGTGCCGCTCGTAGGCCCGCTGAAACGCTACCAAGCGCCCTTGGATTTCGCCTCCGCTTCAGCAGCCCAGGCCTTGGTTCCCTGACATGTTTCCATGGCCCGCTTGTACGCTTCGCGTGCGCTGGTGCGAGCCACATAGTCCTGTTCTGCCTTTCCGAGGACGACGCCCCCAGCTCTTTTGGCCAACTCCAGAGCGTAGGTCACGGAGATATCGGCCGCCGTGAAGGCCTCGCCGGCCAGGTAGGGCGAGCGCGCGAGCTGGCGCGTCACCAGTCCCAGACGGCTATCGAACACATGCTGCGCCTGGCCGGCGCTCCAGTTTTGCCGTTGCGCAGGCGGTGCGAAGTTGCGGGCACCGACGACAAAGAAAATGGAAGCCGCGAGGCCCGCTTCGCCCAGGTGAAGGAACTGCTGATAGGCAGGGAAAGCGGGATCGTGCGAAGCGGGCGCGAGCGGCGTCGGTCCGTAGCGCGCCATCAGATATTCCATGATCGCGATGGACTCGACCATCGTCACGTCGCCATCCACCAACGCGGGGATAAATCCAGCGGGGTTGATGGCCAGGAACTCGGTGTCCCTCTCAACGCCGGCCAATAGATCCACCGGCCTCAGCCGATAAGCGATGCCCATCTCCTCCAGCAGCCAGACAACCCGGAAACCTCTCCCTTCCCCGAAGACGGTGATCATGTGTTCGCGACTCCTTCCCCACAATGGCGGCTTTCGGCTTGAGACAATTTTCTGGTTGGCCGATCACGCTTACTCTTAAATGATACGGTCACTTTTATGGTTTTGCTCGTAGCTGCCGCTTGGTTGGCCGAGATCGTAATATGAGGCAAGCACCTGGTCCTGAGCCAGGGCGTTGAGGTTGCGACGATGCATTACCATCCAGCTAGAAACCCTTCCAGGTATACAAGGCCTCGTGATGCGCGTCGACGTCGAGCATAGGGGGTGCCTGCCCTGCCTCCTGTTGTGTGTTGGGCTCATCAGTAGTTTCCGATTGATCTGGGGCGGTTCGTCTATCGCGGGTACTTCCGCTGAGGGGAGGCTCTTCGGATGTTGTTGCTCGTTTTGGGTCAATTTACCCCTCGATTCGACCAGTCGACATCGTCACGGACGTTGGACGGGCCATCAACTTCCGCGCATTTCCGGCGAACAGAACTACAGCTTTAGGGTGCGTCCATCAACAGTCGCGATGCCCGCTGTTAGCTGGGTAGCGACGACCGATGGGACTTGGAAGGCCACCGAATCGTCCTTTTGACCCGAAGCCGTCCTCGACCAGCGGCAGCAATCGGGATTCCTATTTCTCGCGATTTATGGGGGCGGCGATCTCGCGAACTGCGTCAACGTCCTGCTTCGCAGGCGCTGGCGGAATGAGGGCATAGAGTTCCATGTCCGTTGGAGAACCGTGGAAGTCGCTGAAAGAGCTGGCGACGTTGCGCTCACCGACGCCCATGAGATACAGGCTTGTGACGACATCCGAGATTAGAGCGTAGGCTTGGACGCTTTGCTCTGAATTGAACGAAGAAGGATCAGTTATCTGAAGCATGAAGCTTTTCGCGCGAATGACCGCGTGGAACTCGTCCACGGAATGGTCGCTGATCGCGGCCAGACCGGCATAGACGTCGCTGTAAGTTCGCACCTCAGCGCGCGGCATGTACGCAAGCGCAGCGCTTTGCAAGGCAATCTTCCACGCTGAATCCTGGAAGTGGACAATGAGGATGTAGAAACTGAATCGGCCCGGCCACTGGCTCGGTGGAGCACCAGGGTGAGTACGAAGATAGGTGAGGGTCTGCAAGCTGCCCAGCAAAATGGGGGCGTAGCGGCGGAATTCGTTGCATGCACTTGTGAAGATAACCTCGTTTATGCGGCGCTCCTCGGCGAGAGAGCGACGGATCTCCTCCACTTGATGGCGGTGGTGGAAGTACTCGACGGTCTGTTCGAGCCCAATTGCGATGAGCAGGCCGACAGCGATGGCCGCAATATGGATGAAAAAATCCTTCCAGGTGCGTACAGCATCGTGGGGTGCGTGGACGTCGAGCATAGGTACTGCGT
>Ga0302225_10001192_pt1 | contig 17021 bp, 10 predicted proteins | sample II_Palsa_E3_2_FD_193515 | JGI IMG/M metagenome (GOLD analysis project Ga0302225, IMG submission 193515) | Peat permafrost microbial communities from Stordalen Mire near Abisko, Sweden - II_Palsa_E3_2 | ecosystem: Environmental > Terrestrial > Soil > Palsa > Peat permafrost | place: Sweden...
GCGTGCAAATCACATCCTATAATCTGCATCTCGGCCTCCTTCGGTCCGAGCACTGTTGGGGTGAACACCGAACAGTCTACTCGGGCCGTTGCGAGGCCGACGTCGTTATGACATCAATCAGGACTTAGGAACCGCAGAACCCTGAACCAGCTCGTTTGTTGATCTTTGGAAGGTCCTTTATATGCAAGCAATTCTCCTCGCATCGGACAACCGGTTAACTAGATTGTTATAACTCGTTCGCCGTCCTTGACTTTGCTGGCTAACGCGTCACAATGAAAGTCCCTTCAGTAATCGTCCGTTGGCAGCCGACTGCCCTCTTCAGTCAATGGCCAAGCCCCGTTGTTGCGCAATCAACCGTTGGGCGAATCACAATTTGCGAGGACAGAACTGTGAGCACGCCTGAACCTGTCATGCTGGGCTATTACGACACCAGCTGGACCGAGGAGCGGCAAAACGAGAAGCGGCTGCGGCGCAAAGTAAACGCAGCGTTCGCGGTGGCCTTGCTCCTGACAGCTCTTCTGAGTTCGCTTGCCTGGTACTCCTCGCAACGAGCGGAGGAGGATGCGGATTTGGTCGCACGTACCCATAGAGTTTCTACCACTTTGGAAGCTACGCTTAGACATTTGGTCGACGTGGAAACCGGGGCGCGGGGTTTTGCTCTGACCGGACATGAACAATTCCTAGAGCCTTATGAGACAGGAAAATTTGCGGTTAGCCAGGACCTCCCAGCGCTGAGTGCTCTCATTGTAGATGGCGATCAAAAACTCCGGCTAGCCATTCTAGTGGAGCGAGCGAACGCCGCAATTTTAGCGGACAATGATCTAGTGGCCTTTCGCCGGAACTCAGGGACGGTCCCAAGCGTCGCGCAGCTAGAGCATGGCAAGGAGGTCATGGATGCCCTGCGCGTTACTCTCGACACGATGGAGGTCGGAGAGAAACGTCTGCTGGAGCAACGTACCAATCGCGCCCGTGTCGCGCAGAGACTTAGCATTTCTGCTATCTGGCTAGGCTCGAGTTTCGGGATATTCTTCCTGTTCATCGCCGCAATTGCCGTCAACCGCGAGATCAGGGTCAGCGCAAGAGCGCGGGCTCAAGTTAGCGCCCTAAACGCTGATCTGGAACGCCGCATGGAGCAAAGCGAACGCCTGGCTGCGGTGATCGACTCATCCGACGACGCGATCATCGCCAAGGACCTGACCGGGAAGATCAACGCCTGGAATCGCGGGGCGGAGAAGGTATTCGGGTACACGGCATCTGAGGCCGTGGGCAAGCCGATGCTGATGCTCCTCCCGCCGGAGCACGTCAATGAGGAGTCCGACATTCTGGCCCGCATTCGGCGCGGCGAGAGCGTTGAACATTTCGAAACCATCCGTGTCCGGAAGGACGGCACGCGCATAAACATTTCCGCGACGATTTCGCCGATCAAAGACAGCTATGGGGCGATTGTGGGCGCTTCAAAAATTGCGCGCGATATCACCGAACGTAAGAGCGCGGAAGTAGCCCTGCGCCAGAGCGAGGAGCGTTTCCGCGATATGCTCAACGGCATCCCGCAACTCGCCTGGATGGCGGAGGCCGACGGACGCATCTTCTGGTACAACGAGCGCTGGTACGAATACACGGGGACATCCTTCGAACAAATGGAGGGTTGGGGCTGGCAGAGCGTACATGATCCGGAATTCCTGCCCAAGGTGCTGGAGAAGTGGACGGCCTCGATTGCCGAGGGGACAGCCTTCGAAATGGAATTCCCCCTGCGCGCCGCAAACGGCGGTTTTGGAACGTTCTTGACCCGCGTCGTGCCGCTAAAAGGTCCAGACGGCCGTGTGCTGCGCTGGTTTGGCACCAATACGGACATTAGCGAACATACACGGGCCGAGCAGCGAATGGCGGAACTTGCCCGGGAACTGTCGCACAGAGTCGAGGATCTGGCGAGTTCGCGAAAAGCTTTGGAGGCTCAGACGGCCATGTTCAAGCTGGTTTTGGACAGCATGGGCGAGGGATTGATTGCGGCCGATCTGGAAGGCCACTTTCTCATCTTTAATAATGCCGCGTGCGACCTGATGGGCCGAGGACCCGAGGAATTGCCCACCGAACAGTGGACGCCGCATTACAAGGTTTTCCTGCCCGATGGAATCACGCCGTATCCGGCTGATCGCCTTCCGCTGGTGCGGGCACTTCGCGGGGAATCCGTGCAGGTGGAATTGATCGTTCAATCGTCAGAGGCCCGGTCGATGGAAGTTACGGCGCGCCCCCTCAGGGACGCTCGGGGCAACAAGTGCGGAGGCGTCGCCGTGCTCCACGACATCACCGAACGCAAGCGGAGCGAGGGCGAACTGGCGCGACAGGCAGACGAATTGCTCCACTCGCGTAAGAATCTGGAAGCGCAGACGCTCATGCTTCAGTCCGTGCTCGACAGCATGGCGGAGGGATTGGTTGTCGCCGATGAGCAGGGGAAATTCATCATCTGGAACCCGGCTGCGGAGAGAATCGTCGGGTTCAGTGCGGCTAACCTTTCCCCTGAGGAATGGAGCGCACACTACAACGCATATTTACCCGACACCATCACACCTTTCCCGTCTGAGCAAAATCCCTTGTTCCGTGCTATGAGGGGAGAGGTAAGCTCCGCCGAGATATTTTTCCGCAAGCCCGAACTTCACGGCGGGGTCTGGATCGAATCCAACGGGTCCCCCTTGAGAGACAGAAACGGCTTGGTGCGAGGTGGAGTGATCGCCTTCCGTGACATAACCCAGAAGAAAGCGGCTGAACTGGAGATCCGTAACCTCAATGAACACCTCGAACAGAGAATAGCCGAACGTACCGTGCAACTGGAGGCCGCCAACAATGAGCTGGAGGCTTTTACTTACTCGGTTTCCCATGATTTGCGAGCACCCCTCCGCCACATCGGTGGTTTTTCCGAACTATTGTCCGAGGAATTTGGCTCTGCCATGGAACCTAAGGCACGGGAGTATCTGCAGCTAATCGAGAATGGCACCCAACAGATGAACCTGATGGTGGGCGCCTTGCTCGACCTAGCAAAGTTGGGTCAACGCTCCTTGCAGCGAAGCCTAACCGAATTGAACCCCATAGTCGATGGAGTGATTCTCATTCTTCGACCGGAGTGCGAAGGACGCGATGTTGAGTGGCGCATCGCGCGCCTGCCCGCAATCGAGTGCGATCCAATTCTGATGGGCCAAGTCTTTCAAAACTTACTGAGCAACGCTCTCAAGTATTCCGGTCGCCGGACCAAAGCCGTAATCGAAATAGATAGCATTCAACAGGAGGGCAGACCCCCAGTCATCTTTGTGCGCGATAACGGTGTCGGCTTCAGCATGCAGGCTGCCAGCAAGCTATTTGGCGTATTCCAGCGCATGCACACGGATACCGAGTTTGAAGGAGTTGGCATAGGTCTGGCCACGGTGCATCGGATCATTCAAAAACATGGAGGAAGTATTTGGGCCAAGGCCGAACCCGAGCACGGAGCTAGCTTCTATTTCACCGTGGGCGTACAAGAGCCAACACGGACTACCGAAAAAATAAGCGGAAATGGAACGCTAGAATACGAGCACGAAAGACGAGACTGAGAATCCGTATGACAACGCCCGTTGCGAGCTTTATGAAAACGCTGAAACGAGAGGAGATCTACGCCAATGAAGAACAGGCGCTCCAAGGCCCGCGAACTAACACGCCACGCCGCCGATTCCGCGCAACGCGCCAGTAAAAAAGAAGCGGCCGCGGAATCCACAAGAGCACAAAGAGACCGTTCATCCATGCCAGATCACTTGGAGCGACGCGACTCGGGAAGACTCCGGCCAGATTCGAGCCGGAAATAATGAGCAGTAGAGGTGGAATAGATTTTGCAAACCGTACGCAAAATTACAGTGATTCCTTGCTGAGGTCCCCTCCACCTGGGTGAGTACCTGGTAAGTCGCCCTTTGAGTTATTTCAAAAATGCGAAGGAATCGATGGGTCGTTGCAAGGCGGAGGAAACCTTGGCGGCGTCTCGCTTCGTGAATTGCTTAATTGCGCCGGGATCGAAGGCTGGGGGCTCGTGCTCGCCCACTGGATGCCGAACTCGTAGCACGTACTTGCGCGAAATACGCGGTAGATTTCTCCGGTCTGGCCGCCGCTGGTCCAGGAGTCGCTGGTCGTGAAACGCTTCCACCGGCCTTCTTGTGCTTGCTTCTGTGCGCAATGGACTAGCACGGAGGGATGCTTAAACTGAAAGACACCATCCGGGCTGGTGAAAGTCTGCAGCGTGGCGCCGGGATAAGTCGGAGCCGCCAGTAGAGATAAACAAACTGCGAGTAGTGCTCTCATCTGGGCCTCCGATGCTGCGTCGGTTGCAATCGTAGCAAATAATTCTCAACTCCTGATAAGTCGGGTGGATTCAACGGGTCGACGCAACGCTAACTCGAATCCCACCCCGGAGGCTTTCAGCGGCTAGGGATCGTTCGCGAGGGTTGAACCGAAACGTCCCTGGCTAGGGTCGGGTCGAGCACAGCCGGACAGATCAGTTCTCTGGTGGGAAGCATCGCCGGACCAATAGCTTAGGGGTGTTACATCGATTGGTTGAGCTCGCAGCGCTCACCGGATAAGTCTCGTCCTCGTACTGCAAATGCACAGATAGCAGCTTGGAAACCTGGCTGCAAATCCCGCTTGTCCTTATGTGAGGCTGGTATAGAATTGGATTCCCTTCCAAAAAACCGGCGCGCGGCTACAGGCTGCCCTCTTTCAGCCTTCAGGGTCGTGTCCCCAATAGAATTTTCGTTCCCAATCTAAAGTCAAATGAAAGCCAAGTCTTCGTTGGATCGGAAGATACAACTCGCGTTCGGGTCTGCCATTTTGACCTTGCTCGTCGTGGGTGTGGTTTCTTATCACGCCATGGTGGTATCCAGCGAAAGCGACCGCTGGGTGCGGCACACCCACGAGGTTCTTGAGAGTCTGAAGGATTTACTTAGTTCCATGCAGGGCCTCGAATCGAGCGCCCGGGGATTTTTGTTGACCGATGAGGAATCCTATTTCGAGTCTTTCCGGGCCGGCAAGTCGCGCTGCGAGCTGGAACAAGCAATCGTTGCCAGCTTGACCGTGGATAACCCTACCCAACAGCGCCAGATTCCGAACCTTGAAAGATTGGCCGCTCAGAAGATCCAACTGGACGAGAAAGTCATAGACCTGCGACGGACAAAGGGTTTAGAAGCGGCAGTTGACGCGGGTCAAAACGGCGGCGGCCAGCGGATCATGGAGGACTATCGGGAAGTGATTCATGAGATGGGGGATGAAGAGCGGCGATTGTTGGTGCTGCGCGACGCGGACGCAAAGCGGCGCCTGAGACAAACCAAGATTTCTCTGATCACCGGAATCCTGCTCGGCCTGTTGGTCGCCGCTGTCGCCGGTTTGAGCGCTCAACGCGACGATAGCCAACGCCTGCTTGCGGCGGAATCGCTTCGAGACGGCGAAGAAAAATATAAGGCGCTTCAACTGACACAAATGGAGGAAAGGCGCCAGCTGGTGGAGGCAGCACTCCGAGAATGCCAGGAAAAATATCGAATGCTCCTCGATGGAATCCAAGGCTACGCAATCTTTATGATGGATCCTCAAGGCCAAATCCTCAGTTGGAATGCGGGCGCCGAACGAATCAAAGGTTACCGCGCCGAAGAAATCATCGGCCACAATTTTTCCTGCTTCTTTCCTCCGGAAGATATCGAGCGGGGTAGGCCAGAGGAGGTGCTCCGGCTGACTGCCGCAAGCGGCCAGCACGAAGAACAGTGCATGCGTGTGCGGAAAGACGGCTCACGATTCTTGGCGGGTGTCACCATAACAGCGTTGCGGGACGCGGCCGGAGATCTTCAGGGGTTTTCCGAGTTCAGCCACGATCTCAGCGAGAGCGAGGAGTCGAGGGCGAAGTACAGGGGGTTACTGGAGGCGGCTCCGGACGCGATGGTGGTCGTGAACCAAGGCGGCGAGATTGTCCTGCTGAATATCCAGGCGGAGAAATACTTCGGGTACCGCCGCGATGAACTAGTAGGGCAAAAGGTGAAGAACATTATTCCGGAAGGATTCGCGGAACGGCTGATGGCGGATGGAACGCGAACTGCAGCCGAAGCACTGGCACAGCAGATCGGTGCGGGTACTGAGCTGTACGGTCGGCGAAAGGACGGAACTGATTTTCCAATCGAGATGATGCTGAGCCCGTTGGAAAGTTCGGAGGGAATCTTGGTGACGGTAGCTATCCGGGACATCACGGAGCGCAAGAAATCCGAAGAGCATCTGGTGAAGACGGTGGGAGAGCTAAAGCGTTCCAACGACGAACTGCAGCAATTTGCCTATGTTGCATCGCACGACCTCCAGGAACCGTTGCGCATGGTGGCGAGTTATACCGAGCTTCTGGCTGAGAACTACAAAGGGCGTCTGGATGCCGACGCCGACGAGTTCATCGCTTATGCAGTTGACGGGGCTAACCGCATGCGGGTCTTAATCGAGGACCTGCTGGCTTATTCGCGCGCGGGGACGAATGGAAAGGCGCTCCACAAAGTCTCTAGTGATAACGCATTGAAGGAAGCGCTAACAAATTTACGAGCAACGATTCAGGAAAGCGGCGCGGTTGTGACTCATGACTTGCTTCCGGTCATCACCACGGACGGTACACAATTGACGCAGATATTTCAGAACCTTGTCGGGAACGCAGTCAAATACCACGGTGTCGCGGCCCCTCTGGTACACGTCTCTGCCGCGAAAAACGGCGGCAATGAATGGATTTTTTCAGTGCGAGACAACGGCATGGGAATTGATCCTCAATATTTCGATAGGATCTTTGTTCTTTTCCAGCGGCTGCACGGGCAAACCGAGTTTAAGGGAACCGGAATAGGATTGGCAATTTGCAAAAAGATGCTGGGCCGGCTGGGCGGGAGAATCTGGGTCGAGTCGCAACCCGGGAAGGGCTCGACCTTCCACTTTGCACTGCCGGAAAAGGATGGGAAATGATGGAGTCGATTGGCACGGATGCCAAACCGATCGAGGTTCTTTTGGTTGAGGATAGTCCTGGCGATGTCCGGCTCACGCGGGAGGCGTTTAAAAAGGCCAAAGTGCTTATCAATTTGCACGTTGCGTCAGATGGGACACAAGCAATGGCCTTTCTTAAGCGCGAGGAAGGGCACGCCAACGCTCCTCGCCCGGATCTAGTCTTGCTCGATCTGAACCTGCCTAAAAAAGACGGCCGGGAGGTTTTGGGGGAAATCAAGGAGAGTCCGTCGCTGAAGAGCATACCCGTCGTTATCTTGACTACTTCAGCGTCCGAGGCCGATATCCTGAAGAGTTATCAGCTCCACGCGAACTGTTACATCACCAAGCCCGTGGACCTCAAGGGGTTTCTCAATGTCGTGAAGAGCATCGACAATTTCTGGCTGTCGGTGGTCAAGTTGCCGCGCGAAGCACGCCGATGAAAGAAAATGCACTTCAGGTTCTTCTCGTTGAAGATAACGCAGGAGACGCCCGTTTGCTGCGTGAGATGTTCAGTAAGGAGAAACCGGACAGTTTCGAATTGACACATCTTTTGCGGATGAGTGAAGCGGCCGTTCATCTTGCGAAAGGTGGGGTAGACATCGTGTTGTTAGACATGGGATTGCCGGATGGGCATGGTCTCGATACCGTGCGGCGGGCGCGCGCGGCCGCTCCTAAGGTCCCGATGATCGTGCTCACGGGCTTGGACGACGAGGCGCTTGCCGCAGAAGCTATGAAGGAAGGTGCGCAAGACTACCTGATCAAGGGCCAAATCGAAAATCGCGCGCTTCCGCGGGCTCTTCGCCATGCCATTGAGCGCCACCGCATGCAAACAGAAACTGACTTGATCCTGACCCATCAGATGCAGTTTAAGGATGAATTCCTCTCACACGTATCGCACGAGCTTCGTTCTCCGATGACCGCGATCTATCAGTTTGTGACCATTCTCCTGGACAAGCTGGCAGGCGAAATAAATCCGGAGCAACACGAGTACCTGGAAATCGTTCTGAGAAATGTAAAGCAGCTTCAATCGATGATCAATGACCTGGTGGAGGTCACGCGCGTGCAGGAGGGCAAGCTCACCGTTGATCTTCAGTGTACGTCGGTTTCCGATGCCATCTCCTACACGGTCGGGACGCTCCAGGGGGCTGCCAAAGGCAAGGGAGTTGCACTCTCGCTAGAGTCGTCGCCGGCCTTGCCCTTGACCTATGCCGACCCCACGCGCATTCGACAAATCCTTATCATCCTGGTCGACAACGCCATTAAGTTCACACCCGAAAACGGCTCCGTGAAAGTGCAGGCTCGTATGCTTAACGAAGATCCGCGCTTCATGGTTGTAGAGATTTCAGACTCTGGATGCGGTATCAGTCCGGACATGACTGAGCGGATTTTTGAACGGCTCTACCAGGTACCCGAGAACGGTCAGGCTGGCCGGAAGGGCCTCGGGCTGGGGCTATACATTTGCAAAGAGCTGGTTACGCGACAGGCTGGCCGCATCTGGGTGACGAGTTCGCCGCAAGGATCGATCTTTTCGTTTACCTTGCCCGTTTTTTCCCTTGCCCACGCAATCTCCCCCTTGCTCAAGAACAGAGAGTGGCCGTCTGATTCGGTGGCCTTGGTGACCGTTGAGGTCAGCTCGCCGGATGGTTTGCTCTCCAAGGAAACACGAGAAGAATGGTCACGTGAGGTCCGCAATCTACTGGAACGCTGCGTGATTCCCGATTTGGACGTATTGCTGCCGAAGATGGGTCCCGGGGGCCGCGGGGAACTTTTCCAGATCGTGGCGTTCGCGCACGAAAAAGGCGTAGCCGTCCTTACCAAACGGATTCGAGAACAATTCCAACGTCTGAACCATCTTAAGGAATCGGGCTTAACTTGTTCAACTTCTTACAAACTGCTGGAGCCCGCGCAGCCCAAGGCCGATGTGCCAATAGAGGATCTGGCAAACGAAATGGCGGCAAGAATCGAAAATCTTATCAAATCGGAAAGGTCAGGGAGGACTGTCAGTCATGGCTAATAAGAAAATTCTCATCGTGGAAGACGATCCGGACGTACGCCAAGGCTTAAGTCTGCGCCTCAGAGCCAATGGCTACGATATCTTCTTTGCGGGTGATGTGGTAGCTAGCCTAATTGAGGCTCGCAAGCACCAACCGGACCTGATTATCCTCGATCTGGGACTGCCCGCTGGCGATGGTTTCCTAGTGATAGAGCGGCTCAAAGCGGTAGAGGCTCTTGCCGCGATTCCTATAATCGTGGTTTCCGCTCGCGCTGGTGTCGCAAACCAGGAGCGGGCTCTCGCGGCGGGGGTGAAAGCTTTTCTTCAAAAACCGGTAGACAATGGCGAACTTTTGGCGGTCATCCAGAACGCCCTCGGAGCACCTGCACAGCCGAAGGAACCTGCACAGTTGTCACAGCCCAATCGCCGCAGAGTCTTGTTATAAAGCGTACTGGGGCCAGGAATTTCGTGATTAAGACACATAGACTGACACTGAGAAGCATTATCGACTTCCGGCGAGCCGAGAACAATTCATCGCCGAAGAGGCAAGGCAGATGTGGAAGAAATTGATCAAGAGCGTTCTCCTGGTCGAAGACAATCCCGGAGACGCCCGTTTGTTCCTCGAGATGTTCAAGGGGGAGGGCTTGCACAACACGGAATTCAAGCACGCGAAATCCGTGAGTGAGGCCGAGAAGTATCTTAGCCAGCATGCGGTCGACATTATCTTACTCGACCTGGGATTGCCCGATGCACAAGGACTGGACGCGGTACGGCACGTTCGCGCGGCGGCGCCCCGCGTCCCCTTGGTGGTGCTGACGGTATCGGACGACGAGTCGCTGGCTGCACAAGCTTTGCAAGTAGGCGCGCAAGACTATCTGATCAAGGGCCAAATCAACGCACGCGGGCTTCTGCGAGCCCTGCGCCACGCAGTCGAGCGCAAGATCATGGAAGAAGCGCTTTTCTTGGAAAAGGAACGCGCCCTGGTCACGCTCAATTCCATCGGCGACGCCGTTATTTGTACCGATATTTCGGGAAATATCACCTACCTCAATCTTGTTGCAGAAAGAATTACGAATTGGTCGCACGAAGAAGCGGAAGGCCGGCCCATGGCCGAAGTTTTCCGAATCATCGACGCTACGGGCCGCGAAACCGTTGCGACCCCCACGGAGCTCGCAGTTAGAAAAAACCGTACGGTGCATCTGCCGTTGAACTGTCTTCTGGTCCAGCGAGACGGACTTGAAATTCCGATCGAAGGTTGCGTCTCCCCAATCCACAACCGCGAGGGGGAGGCCACCGGAGCGGTAATCGTTTTCCGCGACGTGAGCGTGGCCCAGGCAATGGCATTGCAGATGGCCCACTCGGCCCAACATGACTTCCTGACCGGTTTGCCCAATCGAATGCTGCTGAACGACCGGGTGAGCCAGGCGATCGCTTTGGCTCCGCGGCATTTGAAAAAAGTCGCGGTACTGTTTTTGGATCTGGATGGCTTCAAACACATCAACGATTCTTTGGGCCATCCCATCGGCGACAAACTGCTGCAATCGATCGCAAAACGCCTGGTGGATTGTGGACGCAGCTCGGACACGGTAAGCCGGCAGGGAGGCGATGAATTCGTCGTGCTGCTTTCAGAAGTGGACCAGCCGGACGATGCTGTGATTACGGCGCAAAGAATGCTGCAGGCGGTAGCGGAAGTTCATTCGATCGGCCACCACGACCTTCACGTCACTGCCAGCATCGGCCTAAGCATCTATCCCGACGACGGACTGGATGCTGAAACGCTTATCAAGAACGCGGACACGGCTATGTATCAGGCGAAGGAAAATGGCCATCAGAGTTATAAGTTTTTCAAGCCGGCCATGAATGTTCGAGCGGTGGAGCGGCAATCTATCGAGGAGAGTCTGCGGCGCGCGTTGGAACGGCAGGAATTTGCGCTGCACTACCAGCCGATAATCAATCTAAAGACGGGCGAGATTTCCGGGGCCGAGGCACTGATACGTTGGAACCATCCGACTCGAGGGCTGGTTTCTCCAGCCCAATTTATACCCGTTGCGGAAGACTGCGGCCTGATTCTGCCAATTGGCAACTGGGTTCTGCGTGAGGCGTGTAGACAAGCACAAGCGTGGGCAGTTGCAGGCCTGCCTCTGGGTACCATCGCGGTGAACATCTCCGCAATCGAGTTTCGGGACGAGCATTTTCTGGAAGGCGTGTTTGGAATCCTAAAAGATACGGGTCTGGATCCGAGATCTCTTGAGCTGGAACTGACCGAAAGTGTTCTGATGAAGCGCGCGGAGTCCACGGAATCCATCCTTAAGGCACTAAGAGCGAGAGGGGTTCAGGTGGCGGTGGATGACTTTGGCACGGGATACTCCAGTTTGAGCTATCTGAGGAGATTTCCGATCGACGCGCTCAAGATCGACCAGTCGTTTGTCCGTCAGATCACCACCGCTCCGGACGAGACGACCATCGTGACGGCCGTAATCAGCATGGGTCGCAGCCTTAAGCTGCGCGTCGTTGCCGAGGGCGTGGAGACGGAAGAGGAGCTGGCGTTTCTTCAGGCTCACCAGTGTGACGAGGCGCAAGGATACTATTTCAGCCGACCGGTCCGTCCCGAACAGTTCGCCAAGCTGCTCGAAACCGGTATTCCTAGCGGCGCTGTTCACAGCATCTAGCCGATTCAAGGAAGATGATGATACTTCTTAAAAAAACAGTGCATGGTCAAGACCGTCGTAATCTTATAGGTAGGCGGAGTTGTGCCCGTTGGAACGTCCCATCTGATAGAGGACACATTGGTCATCGCTACAGCACGACGGCTGCAATTGGCTTGGAGCAACATCGAAGGTCTCTTGAGCCGGGATTGGGATCTCTATGTCTTGACCTGGTCAGACGATCAGAATTTGCTTTTCATCGGAATGGGTGAAATCGCCGGGGGACGAAACCTAAAGTAAGAGGCTTCGTCTTTTTTTAATCTATTCGACACCCAGCAACATATTCGGATTGACGTTACCTAAGACTCATATAGAATTGAATTCCCTTCAAAAAAACAGCATGCGTCCACCGGCTGCCCTCTTTCAGCCCTCCGGAGCGTGTTTGCAAATAGACCTCCCTTTCCAAAGTGACGTGAGCTGTGAAGACAGAGTCTTTGCTGAACCGCAAGGCACACATTGAAGTGTTTGCGAATAGCGAAGCAGTCCCCTTAAGAGCGGCGATCCGCAGCAACGTCCTCCTCCCTGGGTTCGTAACGTCAACGTCAAGAGATTCCGGGAGGGGGCTGGCTGTAGGCCGCCTGGGGAAATCAATATGAAGCCCGGCAGAACTCGTCGCGCGGGAATCCAAATTAAAGCGCCGACGGGAATCATCGGTTTCGACGAGATCACGGGCGGCGGGTTGCCACGCGGTCGGACGACATTGCTGGCGGGGGGCCCGGGGTCAGGTAAGACAATTTTCGCGCTGCAATTCTTAGTGCATGGCGCGCGGTATTGCAAGGAGCCAGGCATCTTCGTAGCTTTTGAGGAAACCCCGAAGCGCCTCGCAGCCAATTTCGAGACCTTCGGCTGGAAGCTCGCGGCTTTGCAAAAACAAAAGCTGTTTTTCCTGGACGCCCGTCCGACGCCCGACCTGATTCAGTCCGGAACCTTCGATCTCAGCGGAATGTTGGTTGCCCTGGGAGCGAAGATCAAGGAAATGGGGGCCCGGCGCATCGTCTTTGATGCTATGGATATTGTATTGACGTTGCTGCCCGACCAAGCAGCGAAAAGACGCGAGATCTACCGTCTACATGAGTGGTTATTAGCGCGCGACCTGACGGGAATCATCACGGCGAAGGTCGGGGGGGACCAAGAGAGTTCCCTCGACCAGCAGCCCTTCGGCTTTATGCAATTCATGGTGGACTGCGCCGTGATTCTCAACCATAGCGTGGAACAGGGCGTGTCGCAGCGCAGTCTGCGCGTGCAGAAGTATCGGGGCTCCAGCTTCGATGAGCATGAATCACCGTTCCTTATTGGCAAGAACGGATTTGAGGTTGCGGGCGCGCGCACACTGGGCCATGCGCATACCCAGGTGGTCCATGAGCGCGTTTCCTCCGGCGTAGAACGGCTCGATACCATGCTGGGCGGCGGCTACTACCGCGGCGCCAGTGTACTGATCACCGGCTTTCCTGGCACGGCCAAGACTACCTTGAGCGGCTCCTTCGTAGAGGCGGCCTGTCTGCGCGGCGAGCGCACAATGTTCGTCAGTTTTGATTCGGATTTTTCCGAAGTGATCCGCAATCTGGCATCGGTAGGAATCATGCTGGATCGTTTCGTCAAAAACGGGCTGTTGCGCATAGTCTCAGTCCGTACCATCACGGGCAATGCCGAGACGTACTTATTGCGTATCAAGATCTTCGCTAAGGAGCATGGAGCCCGCTGTGTAGCGATCGATCCGGTATCCACCATGTCCAGTTCCGCCAGTGAGATGATCGCGCACAGCGTGGTCGAACGCTTGATCGACTGGTCGAAAACCGAAGGCATTACCATGCTCTGCACGAGCCTCGTCGATGAGATGGCCAGCCGGACAGTAGGTATGTCGTCGCTTCAGATCTCGACACTTGCGGACACGTGGATCCACCTCAATTACTTGGCGCAAGCCGGAGAGCGCAATCGTGGGCTCTCCATCATCAAGTCCCGCGGCACGGCGCATTCAAACCAGGTTCGCGAGTTAATCCTTAGCGATGCCGGCGTGACCTTGGCAGACATTTACACCGCGGGCGGTGAGGTATTAATGGGCACGCTGCGCTGGGAAAAGGAAAGCGCCGAGCGTGCCGCGAATGAGGTCGCCGAAGTCGCGGGGAAGCTCAAGCACGTCAGACTTAATGCCGAGGAGGCCGAGCTCGAGGTAAAAGTGAAGTCGCTGCAAACGGAGCTTGTAGCAAAGAAGACGGAGAAGGAGTTGTTGACCCGCACCTCGGAAAGCCGCGAGCGGGAGTTGTCTCGGGGCCGCACTCGAGTGCGCGAGTTGCGCGGAGGCGACGCAGCAGTTCCACGCCGGAAAAAAACTAGATGAGTAAACGAAGCATCTTCAAGTTTCGCCTTTACGTCACAGGGGACACGCAGAATTCGGCTCAGGCGCTTGCAAATCTTACGGCAATATGTCGGGAGTACCTGCCGAACAGGCATCACGTCGAACTCGTGAATCTACTTCAGGAACCACAGCGCGCATTGGCCGATGGCGTCCTGATGACACCGACCTTGGTAATCCTCTCGCCATCTCCGGTTCGAACCATCGTGGGCACGCTCAACCAGACCGATCTCGTATTGCACGCTTTGGGGTTGGAAACCGCAGCCGCATGAAGCCCCGAATCCCGCCAGCTCCAAGCGGCGCGCCTGACGAAATGTCCGCCTTAATGGAGATACTGCTCAAGACTGGTCGGCGGTTGGAAGAGCTGACAGCTGGACAGGTGGATACCGTAGTTGACCGCGACGGCCGGACACTCTTATTGCAGGACACTCAAGAACAATTAAGACAGGCCGAGAACGCCAGACAAGCCGCCATCCTCAATGCCTTGCCCGCGCATATTGCGCTGCTCGACTCCACCGGGATCATCATCTCAGTGAATGAAGCGTGGCACCATTTCGCAAGCGCGAATGCCATCCGAGGCTCGGGAGACGAAGTCGGAGTAAGTTATCTTGAGACTTGCGAGCGTGCCCGGGGGGAAGGCTCGGCCGAGGCCCACCTCGTCGCTGCAGGCATTCGTTCGGTGCTGAGTGGAGAGAAGAAGACTTTCTCGCTCGAATACTCCTGCCACTCGCCCACAGAGCAGCGCTGGTTCCAGCTTGCAGTGACGCCGTTGCACGAGGGTCGCCCGGCCGGAGCTGTCGTCATGCATGTAAATGTCACGGAGCGCTACCGCGCTGTGCTTGGGCTGCAAGCGAGTTTGCAGGAATTTCGCACCTTAGCAGAAGCCGTGCCCCAAATCGTATGGATCACTGACGCGGATGGCCAATGCATTTATTTCAACCAACGATGGATGGATTATACCGGGCTCACTATAGAGGAGAGCCTGGGTGAACGATGGATTAAACCATTTCATCCGGATGATCAAAAACGCGCCGTGGACGCTTGGGAAACCGCGACGCGGACAGGGGCCAAGTACATGGTTGAATGCCGCTTACGCCGGTCGGATGGCGTCTATCGCTGGTGGTTGATACGCGGTGTGCGACAGCAAGACGCCGAGGGCACAATTCTAAAATGGTTCGGAACTTGTACCGATATTCATGACCTGAAAATGATCGAAGAAGCACTATTTTTGGAAAAGGAGAGCGCCCAGGTCAGACTCAATTCGATTGGGGAATCCGTATTTTGCACGGATATTTCAGGAAACGTCAGTTTCCTCAATTCAGCCGCAGAGAAAATGACCCGCTGGTCCTGTGCGGAAGCTGTAGGGCGTCCTCTAGCCCAGGTTCTCCGAATCAAGTCTGCGAATCGTGAACTCACTCCTAATCCGGCGGAGCTGGCCGTCAGCCAAAACTGTATCGTGCACCTGGCCTCGGACTGTATCTTCGGCCGTCGTGACGGTTTTGAAATTCCGATTGAAGGCTCAATTGCCCCCATTCATAATCGCGAAGGCCTGGCTACCGGAGCAGTGGTCGTTATTCGCGACGTAAGCGCAAGCCGGGCCATGGCGTTGCAAATGACCCATTTGGCCGAGCATGATCCCCTGACCGGTTTGCCGAATCGGTTGCTCTTGAACGACCGGGTGAAACAGGCAATCGCTTTAGCTCCGCGTCACAAAAAACAAGTTGCCTTGCTATTTTTGGATTTGGATGGCTTCAAACACATCAATGATTCGCTGGGCCATTCGATCGGTGACAAACTTCTTCAGTCCACCGGAGAACGCCTGGTGAAATGCGTGCGCTCCGCAGACACCGTGAGTCGGCAGGGAGGCGATGAATTCGTCGTACTGCTATCTGAAGTGGAACATCCGGAAGACGCAGCCATCACCGCCAGAAGGATCATACAGGCTGTCGCTGAGCCTCAGTCTATCGACCAGCATGATCTTCACGTCACCACAAGCATCGGCTTGAGCCTGTATCCCGACGATGGACTCAACGCCGAGACACTCGTCAAAAATGCGGATACCGCTATGTATCAGGCGAAGGAAAATGGTCGTCAAAGTTATCAGTTTTTCAAGACGGACATGAACGTTAAGGCCGTGGAGCGGCAATCGATCGAAGAGAGTCTGCGGCGCGCTTTGGATCGACAGGAATTCAGCCTGCAGTATCAGCCCAAGATCGATCTGCGTACCAAACGGATTACCGGTGCGGAGGCATTGATACGTTGGACGCATCCCACTCGAGGTTCGGTTTCTCCGGCCCAATTCATTCCTGTCGCGGAAGACTCCGGCCTAATTGTGCCAATCGGCAACTGGGTTCTTCATGAAGCTTGCAGGCAGACGCGGGCCTGGGAAAAAACTGGCTTGCCCGCCGTTCCAATAGCGGTGAACGTCTCTGCGCTGGAGTTTCGGCAAGAAACGTTTCTGGAGGGTATTTTCGGTGCGCTCCGCGAGACTGGTCTGGATCCAAAATCGCTCGAACTGGAACTGACCGAGAGTGTTTTGATGAAGCGCGCCGAGTTTGCCGCGTCTGTTCTGAAGGAACTAAGAGCAAGAGGTATACGGGTTGCAGTCGATGATTTTGGCACTGGTTACTCCAGCCTAAGCTATCTAAGGAAGTTTCCGATAGATGCCCTGAAAATCGACCAATCTTTTGTCCGTCAGATCACAATGGCTCCCCAGGATACGACCATTGTAAGTGCAATCATCAGCATGGGAAGAAGCTTGAATCTTCGAGTCGTCGCCGAGGGCGTGGAAACGCTCGGAGAATTAGAATTCCTTGAGGCCCATCAATGTGATGAGGCACAGGGTTACTATTTCAGCCGCCCTATACCTCCTGAGCAGTTCGCCAAATTGCTCGAAACCGGAATACGAGAAACAATCGTTGCCTAGAGCACGGCTCGGGTTGTGTCTCCGCTTTTCACTTGCCTGATTAACGCGGTG
>Ga0302225_10001213_pt1 | contig 16783 bp, 18 predicted proteins | sample II_Palsa_E3_2_FD_193515 | JGI IMG/M metagenome (GOLD analysis project Ga0302225, IMG submission 193515) | Peat permafrost microbial communities from Stordalen Mire near Abisko, Sweden - II_Palsa_E3_2 | ecosystem: Environmental > Terrestrial > Soil > Palsa > Peat permafrost | place: Sweden...
TGCGAGCAAATCTGTCACCGACTGCTCGTCGCTTTCAATTGCATGTCATTGGTCCACCGGAAAGCAGAAGTTGGCGATTGGGGGAAGCGGCTCTAGCAGTGTAGACCGGATGCGCGGGGCTGCCCGGCTACTTGATCGGTATCGGCTTGATCGCTGGCGCCGGCCGAGGGTGCGACGTGCTCGCTGGCGTGGGCGTGGGTCGGATGGCGGCAGTCACCGCCGCGCGCGGCTGGGTTACGGCACTCGCCGTAACCCGGCGCGGCACTGATGCCGCCAGTGTCTGGGACACCACCGGCTTTGGTGCGAGCGCGGTCTGATGGATGCTGGGCGCGGGATTTGGGCCCGGTTGCAGATTCATGCGCTGCGGAAGCGAGGGCAGACGTGACTGGGCCGCGAGTCGCTCCTGAGCGGTCGCCACGCTGCTCATGCCGCCCGGTCCGCCGTTGTAGCTCACGTGACCGTAGCCTTCGTGGTTGACCACGGGCTCGTCATAGACATGGCGAAAAGCGTTGCCATTCACGTTGTTCGCGGCGAGGTTGTACGCAAAGGCATTGCCGATCCAACGGCCCCCCACGTAGCCGATGCCCCCATACCCGAAACCGTAATTGATGCCGCCGTAGTAGCCCACTCGTGGGCCCCAGTAGCCACGATGAAATACAAACACGGTGCCAGCGTAGGCCCAATAGCCGGGCGTCCAGAACACGCCCACGCGCGGCGGGGGAACCCAAACTCCGGGCACCCAATAGTACGCCACGCCGTCCCACGCCCAGTAACCCGGGGTCCACAGGTCGCCCTCCTCCGGGCAGGGCGGTTGATCGGTCGCAGGCAGGGGCGGCGGTGCCGTGGAGACACTCATGCCCGCAACCACACTGGCGTCATTAGCCGGCTGCGCGTCCACCGGCGAATTCGACATATCCGCCTGATCGCTGTAGTTCAAGTGACCCGTGGCATCCACGGACTTGTAGATTTCCTGAGCCCATGGCGCCGCAGGCCACATCAATAGCGACATTGCTAAAGAAAGCGCTTGGCGCCAGCGAGAAACGATGGCTGCCGGGCCTGAAGGGGCGGTGTCCATCCCCATACTCTAGCGCCGAGCGGGCCGACCGACCTGCGACGCCGTTCGCAGTGCAAGCGCGCCTGGGCAAAAGACCCTCCTGGGTGGCGTGGCCAAACGATGGCTATCGATATCACGCTCAATCCGCAGCCCTCACCCAAGGTAGAGTACGAGCTTGCCGATCAGGACGTGACGATTAGCGATGGAAATAACCGACCTTTCTGCAATCTGGGGGGATTCATGTTTGATCGTATTCATCGCCCGGCGCCTCGTAGATTGGAGCTCGCGGGCCTTTTATTAGGACTCTTCTATTGCTGCTCGACAAGTTTCGCTGCGGACAAAGTGCTCGTGCCGCAGATTGAAGGCAAGTGGTGGCAGGTTGCTGGCAGTCCTGACCTTGGCAAGTACACCACCGAAGCACAGCAGCCTGTGGATTTCGCCGTCTGGCAGGCTGCCGATGGAACCTGGCAGCTCTGGTCATGTATTAGAGCGACCTCCTATCCGGGAGCGACTCGACTTTTTTATCGATGGGAGGGTGGTCGGCTGACCGATAGCAATTGGAAACCGATGGGCATCGCCATGACGTCAGACACCAAGCTGGGTGAGATGGAAGGGTATCTACAGGCGCCCTACGTGATGAGGTATCACGGCGAGTTCCTCATGTTTTACGGGGACGGGAATCAAATTGCGCTCGCCAAAAGTAAAGATGGAAAAGTATTCGTACGTCGCCTGATGCCGGACGGCGAGGTTGGGATGTTCACCGACGGTGTCGGTACTCGAGATCCCGATGTAATACGCATAAAAGGCGCATTTTATCTTTTCTACTCAGCGAACCCCGGAACCGCTCTCGCGGGCAGCGATCTGCACATGCCCGTCGACCGAAAAAGCCTGGAGGCGAGTCCAAACGCAGACTACCTCAGGACTTCGAGGGATCTAGTTCATTGGAGCGCGCCAAAAAGGGTTGCTTTTGGAGGAGTGGCAGGTACTGGGCCGTGGTCGGCGGAGTGCCCATTCGTCTATTTTCATAAAGCATCCGGATATTACTATTTATTCCGAACGCAGCACTATGGCGAGAATGCGCAGACAAACGTCTATCGATCGAGAGATCCCACCGACTTTGGAATTAATGACGACAGATACCTTGTGGAGACCCTGCCTATTGCTGCGCTGGAAATTATTGCATCTGGGGGACAGGTATACGTGGCGGCATTGCTACCCAGCTTGAAGGGTATACAGATCGCAAAGCTCACGTGGGCTCCTAAAACATAACGAACCGGGCGTATCGACCGTGCAGCGATTCCTCGCCGCCCAGGACGACCTTAGCGAAGAATGGACCTGGCGCCGTTCACCAGCGCATCGACGCGCTCGGCCAAGTCTCTAAGCCGCTGCAGTTCCAAGCCATTGACCAGAATTATGTTACTCGCATCGCAAGTATCGGCTATCAGGTCGAAAAGGCGCTGAAGCTCGGTTATTTGGTTGGCGGTGAGCCCGCTACGTGTCCGCACCCGCACTACCTTAGGACGAACGACGACGCGGCTCTCGTCGAGCTTACTGATCGCTCTTATTCCCCCCGCGCTCATTGGCCCGAATCGTACGCGCCCTTTGCGAGGCGACGGGTGATCTACTTCACAAACGGCGCGGATCCAATGTCGTCCGTGGAGCCTTGGCGCTCTTACTCCGCCTTGTGCTCGGTGATCTCGCGGATGCGCGAGATGATTGTGTCCACCTCGGAATCTCCTTCAAGGATGCTCGCCACTTCTGCACTCGACAACTGCTCAAGGGGCAGCGCTTCGACGGCCTCGGCGATCGCATCAGGCAGTGCAGCGTAAAGTCTTTGCAGTTCCGCGCTCTCTGCGGCCGTCATCTTGAGTTCTTCCGGCATCGGGCCCTCCGTTGGTCAATCGTGCTCCATCATAACCTCCTCGATAGGATATCTGTCAAATCAGTGGCTTGCCCGATATTCTAAATGTCCTCACTGATTAGCCTAACGCTGAACGGAGATTGACAGGCCACGTCATCAATCTTCTCTTTGGCGTCCTAATCTCGTAAGTGGGTCTTTAGAATGTCCGCCCGGAAGCGGCCCTTCCACGGTACCGCTTCCGAGATAAGGCGAAATTCTTGTCCCGCCCGAAAGCTCCCGAGCCCTAAATTTACAGTGTTGGTCAGGAGAAATTAGATGAGTATAAAAGTGCTGTATACCGCGCATGCCACTGCTGTCGGTGGACGAAACGGGCGCACACGCTCGGATGATGGACTGGTGGACGTGCAGCTGTCTGTACCCAAGGCGATGGGCGGCCCGGGCAAACCGGGTGCCACGACGCCTGAGGATCTGTTTGCGGCGGGCTATGCCGCCTGCTTCGGTAGCGCCTGCGAATACATGGGCGCACAGCTGAAACTCAAACCCAGCTCGGTCACGATCCAGGCTGCGGTCGGCATCGGTACGAAGACGGACGGGGGCTTTGGGCTAAAGGTGGATCTGATCGCAACCATTGGCGGGCTCGCGCAGGCAGATGCCGAAAAGGTAGTGGCCGCCGGACACACGGTTTGCCCGTATTCAAACGCTGTTAAAGGTAATGTGGACGTAATGATCGCGGTCAAAACAGCCTGAGCGCCAGTACTGGACGTGACGAATAATTTACTGGCATGCGTTCGTCCCAAGTTGTGTCGCCGTTAAGTTGAAAAGAGCCCGGTTCAGGCTGGAACTGCGATAGCCTTGAGCGGGCGATCAAGCACGCGGTTTCATGGAGGGGAAAATGAAAGACGTCCGGGCGGTCTCGGTTGTCGGTGGTTCGCCGTGCTGCGAAGCGACCCGATCCCTTAAGGGTAAGCGTCTATTGGTGACGCAAGGCGTTGCGCTACCGCTAGCGGCCTGCACGATGCCGGCAAAGTGCAAATGCCGATACCAGAAATATTCCGATCGACGGGCAGTCGACGATCGAAGGATGTTCGGCTCAACACAGCGGGGCTTTCTCTATGGCATCAGCGAGCGCCGGAAAGCAGAAGAAAGACGCCCTGCTAATCGCTGATTCCCGCGAGCCTCTCACTGGACTCGGGAGCCCGGCACGTGCAGTGACATCACGACGACGCGGCCGTTTATGGCACCGAACCAGTGCGGAGTGTTTTCCGGTACGACAAAAAAGTCGCCTTTTGCCACCGGCGTGGCAGTGCCCCCTTCGATTGAATCGCCGCTGAGGTTCTCGGCGTTCGTTTGGACGACGTTCGTCAATTTACCCCCGGTAACCAATGTTCCACTGCCTTCGATCACGTAAAAAAATTCATCTTCATGTGCGTGAACGGCGGCAGGACCAACCGCCGTGCGGTATTCGAGATTAAGGTGATACGGGGCAAGCTGCAGTAGGGGCTCGATCACGTTGAATTGCCCTGGCTTGCGATCATGTTTTGCCTTGGCAATCAAGGATGCGACATTTCCGGACGAAGCAAAGAGCTTGGTGACTAGTGGCGCAGTCGGCGGCGTCGCGGCTGATTGTGCAAAAGCGCTCGTGGCCGCAACGAGGGTGGCTACTGCGAAAGTAACTGGTATGCATTGGGCAACGCGCATGGTATCTCCTGAGTTGATGGCGTGTCCTACCGCGAATACTACGGGCTGGACGGGAGCGCTATCATCACCCAGTACTTCGGCCAGACCAACAACCTGGAGATGTCTTGATGCGTATCACCGTAAAAGTGCTCTTCACCGCGATTACCCTGTCAGGTATATCATCGCTGGCTCAGCCCCAGACCCCACAGCCTGTGGCTCAAATCTCTCCTGCGCCGCCAACACCCTTGCATTCGCGACCACCGGTGCCCTACCAGTTTCTGTCAAAGGCACAGATCGCCCAACTCATGTACCGGCCCGGCACGACCAGCTCCTATGTCGTCACCGATCACGAAAATTATGACGTCGAGTATGTGAAGCGCGCTCTTATCACCGATCACATCGAGAACCACGTGCACTGGCTCGATTATGTGACGGTGCTGGAGGGAGAGGGGACGCTCGCCTATGGCGGCAAGCCGGTCGATCCGGATTACACCAATCCCTCCGAGCCGCGCGGCACGAAAATGACCGGCGCTACGATCGTGTCGCTGCATCCCGGCGACTATGTGGTGGTGCCGTCGGGGGTCTGGCATATATTCTCCGGCACGCCAGGACATACTCTGACCTACGTGATCTTCAAACAGCGTGAATAGGGCTGTTGCTGCGGGGTTTGTCATGCTGTGAAAGCTGGCAGGCTTTCGGCCGACAGTATCGCCATAGTTAGCCGTTGCTGTCCCGCTTTGCCGGCGCCGATGTAAGGGCGATGCGGAGTGCCATGTTCTGTGAGCGTTGCTTCCGATGAAAACAGCTGCGCCCGTTGCGTTGCTCGCGACGCTCTTCGTTGGCGTACTGCTGCAGGCGTGCGGAGTGCTTCCGCGCATCGATGCCGTACCACCCGATGAAACGGAGCGAGCGGTTATTCCGGGCATCCCCGATTCACGTTTCTGGCTGGATCGTGACCTCAGTGCCCCCTTCATTCAGTCAGTCATTCAAGACCTCAAACGCGAGCAAGAGGCACTCGCCAGATCCGGTATGCTGTCGAATCCGTTGCCGCCGGTCTATTTACTGGGCATCTCCGGAGGCGGTGACGACGGCGCGTTCGCTGCGGGCGTGAAGGGATACTTGTGGCACAAGGTACTGCCGAGCGAACCGTCAGCGGATGGTGATTGACTGACCTGCAGTCAGCGACAGCGGCGCGTCTAGCTCACGGGCGCCAATCCCAGCTGACGCTCGAGTATCCTGTCGTACCCGTAAATGTCAGCGAAGAACAAGACCGGCCCCGCCTCAGTCGCAAGCGCAGTTGCGTAGAGAATCAAAACGTTGATCGGGCGCGCGAGATCGACGCGCACCGAGGTGGTGCCGTTCATAGCCGCTTGGATCTTCTCGCCTGTCCAGTTGCCCGGTGCATCCTTCAGCACCAAGGTGGCGAGCGCCAATGGGTCGCTTACCCGAATGCAGCCGTGACTGAACGCGCGCGCAGGCTCCTTGAAAAGGCTGTGGGCAGGCGTTGAGTGCAGATAAACATTGTAGCTGTTGGGAAAGATAAACTTGACTAGTCCGAGAGCATTGTCTTCGCCCGGCTGCTGACGCAGGCGCAGCTTGCCTGCCGCGAGCGCGGCGAGGTTCTCCGGCGTGGGCGGCACGGCGGGGGATGAATCGTCGGGACCGCTGGCGAGTTCCAGGTGCTGCACATTGAGATAATCGGGATTGGCACGGATCTTCGGCAGCATTTCGTGTTGAATGATGCTGTAGGGCACGTCCCAATAGGGCCGCAAAATGACGTAGCGCATGTCGCCTTCAAAGACCGGAGTCTGGGCTTGCGGGTAGGTGCGTCCGACGATCACGTCCATCTGCAAAATGTCTGCGGCGCGATCCTCGGTAGTGCTGAAAGCAAACAACCTGAACTGCGGAATATTGACGATGATGGGGGGAGTCTTAAACGGCGTGAGCCAGCGCCAGCGCTCGAGTGTCAGCGTGATCTGACGGATACGTTGCGCGGGGGGAGTCCTCAGCGCTGTGAGGGTCGCTTTGCCCAGAAGCCCATCGCTGGCAAGCCCGTGACGCACTTGGTAGTTGCGCACACCGACACTTAGGCTCGCATCGAAGCTCAGATCTGTGGGTGCCGGCGTGGCGCCGGGCGGAAGATCACCCATCATACTGAGCATCCTGCGCAGCGTCGGCGCCCCGACGTAAGTGTCACCGATTTTGAGCTTGGTCGGCGGGGGCGGGAGCTCCGCGAAGTCAGCCTGCTGCGCAAGTCTCAGATACCGCGCCAGTGCCTGCTTCAGCAGTCCGTAGTGGTAGAACGCAGGCTCAGCGGACGCTAGTGCATGACCGACGTCGGGGGCGCCTGCCAGGTTCTTGATAGCCGCGGCGAGATCGAAGGGCGGACGATCTTCCCGTAGCTTGAAACCGGCTGCCTCGGGACTCACGCGACCATAATGCAGATCTGAAATGAAACGCAGAGCTGCCGCCGAAAGTTTCACGTCAAATAGCGCCCAGCGCTCATCCCCCGCTGCACCGGATGATGGCGAACCACTCAAGAGCTGTCCGATCTCGCTCCCCTGATAGTCCTTCGGCTCGAGACCATAGGTTTGCGCGTTCTGCAACTCAAGAAGCAGCGCTTGCGCCTGCGGCGTGGCGCTGCCTTGGCGACTCCAGAAAGGGGTGTCTCCAGAGTCCGAATACAGGCTCCGCAGTGCTTCGGTCCCACCGTGAGCCAGAGCCGACTGGTCCAGGATTGCACTGGCGCCGGCGACAGCACTTGCAATCTGTGAACGTACACCGTCTGCGCTTGCAGCATGGAGGTCGAGATGAGCGAAGGCAGACAGGAGTGCTAGAACGATGATCAAAGACCGTTTCATGAGTGCCTCGCGATTACAGAGCCTTCCGTCGTGTGACAATTACAAAGTCGCGACGTGTTCAGGCGCCTGTGCCGTTTTTGCGGCTGAGCAACCGCTTCGGGAACTGAATGACGTAGACGCCACAGAGAATGATGATCATCGCCACGATATCCAAAGCGCGAAATGGCTCTTTCGCAAGAGCGCATCCAATCACCAGGGCGACCAGCGGCGGTAGGTAGGTTACAGTCGATGCCCGCACGGCGCCCATCTGCCGAATAATGTAATAGTAGAGGACATAGGCGATGCCGGTGCCCGTGAGTCCCAGTCCGAACACGAGGCCAAGCAGTGCAATTCGATCAGAGCCAATGTTCTGCATTCCCGCATAGGGCGTAATAAAGGCGAGCACGCAAAGGGCAGTACCAATCTGATAGGTCGATAGCGCCAAAGGCGGAATATCCAATGTCGACATGAAGCGCTTGGCATAGACGAATGAGCAGCCCAGGCTCAATGACCCAGCAATCACGTATGCCACGCCGCCGAGATTGACCTGGTTGACTCCAATGCTCCAGGGACGAGCGATGAGTAGCACGCCGAGGAATCCGAGAGCTACGCCGATTGCCTTTCTGCCCGTGACGTGTTCCTGTTTAAGAAAGAGCGCAGTCATCAGAAATGCGAAGAGCGGAATGGTCCCGCTGAGCATCCCTGCGACACTGGAGGGAAGCAGCGCTGTTCCTTTGACAAAAGCGTAGTAGTACAGAACGGTCGCAAGCAACGACATAACCAGGAAATGCCGCCAATGACGCAAATCGCGTTTGTGAACCGCGCCTCGCATCACCGAAAACACCAAGATTGGGACGAAGCCGAATAGCACGCGCAGGAATACCACCTGCATAGGAGTAATGATTCCGACCGCCCATTTCATGAAGATGAAATTGCTGCCCCAGGTGACACCGAGCGCCGCAAAAGCGGCATAGGCAAAGCGGTTCATAACGAGCACCCTGGCTGGCGCGAAGGCCTCCATTGAAGAGTAATCGGGACTTGCGGGCGCTCGGGGCATACCATTAGGACGAACTTCACCGTTGGGGTCTCTGTCTATATGATAAATGAATCCAATCGGCGCATTCGCAGGGCTTGGCGAGCCTAAATCGGTGAAGAGTGATGCTTGAATCAGGTCGCATCTTGCAAATGGGAATGGTCGGTGGCGGCGCCGGTTCGTTCATCGGACCGGTGCACCGGATGGCGGCCGAGCTTGACGGCGCGATCCGTTTGGTTGCGGGAGCCTTCAGCAGCGACGCGCGCCGTTCGCGCGAAGCTGGCAAGCACTATGGAATATCGGCTGAGCGTGCCTACGCGAATTACAACGAGATGTTCGCCAGTGAGCGACGCCGTGACGACCCAATCGATTTCGTCGCGATCGTCACACCCAATCATTTGCACTTGCCGGTCGCGCGCGCGGCATTGGAGAACGGCTTCCACGTGCTCAGCGATAAGCCCGCCACGGCCACGCTGGCTGAGGCGCAAACGCTGCGCGATATTGTTCAGCGCTCAGGCCGACTCTACGGGCTTACATACACGTATACAGGCTATGGCTTGGTTCGCGAGGCACGTGAAATCTGCGGCCGGGGCGAGCTCGGCACCGTTCGTAAAGTGGTCGCGGAGTATGCACAAGGGTGGTTGAGTGAGCGTATCGAGGCCACTGGGCAAAAGCAGGCGAGCTGGCGAGCCGATCCCGCGCAATCCGGCATCGGCGGTTGCGTGACGGACATTGGTGTGCACGCGTTTAATTTGCTGGAATTCGTCACCGGCCAGCGCGTAGCGGCGGTGGCAGCGCAGCTCAGTAGCATCGTGCCCGGCCGAGTGCTCGATGATGACTGCAATGTGCTGCTGCGCCTGGAGAGTGGTGCACCAGGGGTGTTGTGCGCCTCGCAGATTGCCGCCGGGCAGCGCAACGGCCTACGGCTCAGAGTCTACGGCGAGAAGGCAGGCTTAGACTGGTGCCAGGAGGATCCCAACCGGCTTATTATCTCGTCACTGGACGGCAGCACTAAGGTACTTCCTGGCGCATCCAATTCAGCGGCCTTAAGCGACGGATCGAGATCGGTGTTTCGCTTACCGCTCGGGCACCCGGAAGGCTACATAGAGGCCTTTGCCAACATCTACCGCGACTTTGGCGGTGCGGTGCTGACGGGCGATGAGGCGGCCCTGAGCAAAACTGCTGTGCCCACGATAGAGGAGGGAGTCCGGGGTATGGCATTCGTTGATGCCGCGGTGCGAAGCAGTCTTGCAGGCAGCATTTGGACACTCGTATGAAAACACTAAAGGGACCCGCCATTTTCCTGGCCCAGTTCGCGGGCGATGCCGTCCCGTTCAATAGCCTGCCGTCGATTGCTGACTGGGCCGCGACATTGGGATACGAGGCTGTCCAGATTCCAAGCTGGGATCGCCGTCTGTTCGATCTGCAGAGGGCGGCGAACAGCAAGACGTACTGCGATGAGATAAACGCTGCTCTAAAGCAGCGTGGGCTCCAGATCACGGAGCTCTCGACGCATCTTCAAGGTCAACTGGTCGCTACTCATCCCGCGTACGATCAGATGTTCGATGGCTTTGCGCCGAGCGAGGTGCGGGGTAATGCGCGCGCGCGCCAGGAATGGGCGGTCAATCAGATGCTATTGGCTGTGAAGGCAAGCCACAATCTGGGGCTGACGCGTCATGTAACGTTCTCTGGCGCCCTTATGTGGCACCTCATGTACCCGTGGCCGCAGCGGCCGGCCGGGATCGTCGCCGAAGCCTTTCGCGAGCTCGGCCGACGCTGGCGGCCGATCCTGGATGCGTTTGATGGTGTTGGCGTTGACGTCTGCTTCGAGATCCACCCCGGCGAGGATCTTCACGACGGCGTGACCTTTGAGCGCTTCCTCGCGGTGGTGGGCGATCATGCGCGGGCCAATATCTTGTATGACCCCAGTCACTTTGTGCTGCAGCAGCTCGACTACGTCGAGTTCATCGACATCTATCACTCAAGGATCCGGGCCTTTCACGTCAAGGACGCTGAATTCCGGCCCAATGGGCGCAGTGGCGTTTATGGAGGCTATCAGGACTGGATTGATCGGCCCGGCCGATTCCGCTCGTTGGGCGATGGTCAGGTGGATTTCGGACGTATCTTCAGCAAGCTGGCTCAATACGATTTTCCGGGCTGGGCCGTGCTCGAGTGGGAATGCTGCCTGAAGCATCCCGAGCAGGGTGCGCGCGAGGGCGCGCCCTTTATCCGCAACCACATCATTCGTGTGACCGAACGTGCGTTCGACGATTTCGCGTCCGCAAAAACTGATGAGGCGGTCAATCGACAGATATTAGGTCTTTAGTCCGCGGTCACGAAGGCATTCATCAGGGCAGCTCCCGGACCCAGATATTGCGGAAACTGATCGGCGCCGACTTATCACCGTGGGCCTGCAGCTTGATCGGAGCCTGGTCGTACGGATGATATGCGGGCTTACCGATGTACACGGTCTCGCCGGTAAGCTGCGTGTGGTTCTGCACCAGCACGCCATCGTGCAGCACCGTTACATAGGCCGGGGTCTTCAACGCCCCATCGGCACCAAACGTCGGCGCGGTCCACACCACATCATAGGTTTGCCACTGCCCCGGTGGGCGCGCAGCATTCACCAGCGGAGCCGCCTGTTTGTAGACGCTCGCTGCCTGGCCGTTCACGTAGGTCGAATTGTTCCAGGAGTCCATGATCTGGAGCTCGTAGCCGGCATCCCCGGGCCCCGTGCCAGCGAGAAACAGCCCACTGTTGCCTCGTGCTTGACCGCTCCCCGTGATGCCCTCCGGGATGCGCCATTCCAGATGCAGTTGGTAGTTGCGAAACTGCCGGCGCGTCTCGATGTTGCCCACAGTCTTGTTCACGGTCAGCACGCCATCACGGACGATCCAGCCCGCGGGCTGGTGATCCTTGGTGTTGACCCACTGCTCCAGATCGTGTCCATCGAACAGTACGATCGCGTCGGAAGGTACTGCCCCATCGGTCAATACCTGGGCAGGCACCGGAGCCCATTGCTCGGTGGATTCAATGTAGCGCTGCAGGCGTAGGCGATTGTCCTCCGACGGCTCGCAGGGCGCCCCTGGGTTGCAAAGGCCGGCGGTCTGAAGCGCGCGGATCAACGAGTCATTTGGCGCTTCAGCCGCCTGCAATGCGCAGCAGCCGCCAGACAGTATTCCAAGGGCCATCAGTCGTGAGGGCCACCGCTCACCAGGAAGCTTCGGCACGATACGTCCCGGGACACCTTCGCTGAAAACTCCCCGTTTCATTCTGGTCAAGAATGTCCGAGTCAGCCAAGTGCCTTTACTTCGATTCTGCGAAACCATATCTCTGCGTACTCCAATTCAATGGCGATTTTTCCGCGTGTCAACGGGATAAACGTCCCTGGATGGTGTGGATCAGGTTGCTCCAGTTTGGAGAGCGCATTGACGGCTCGTCCATTGACAATGTGAGCAGCGCGATCACCCTGCCAGACAACCTCGACCACGTTCCAGGTATCAAGATTTTCGAAGTTCCCGTCTTTGATCTTGCGGGTGATATCAGATGGTCCCGGCGGCGCACTTGTCTCCGGCGACGGGCTTGGAGGGACATCCCATCCGTGAGTAGTCAAATTCTGGCCGAAAAGACCGTTAGGGTGCTGGTCCTGTATGCCTCGCGTACCAATCAGGAAGGCATCTCCTACATCGCCTTCTTCAATCTGGCATTCGACGCAGGTAGGCCAGACTTTGTCGGGCCCGACCACTCCATAGAGCAGGCCGTTGTCGCGCTTTGAAAAGGCTCGCGGCACGAAGCGCTTTAGGCCCCACTTGTACTCGACTCGAATGTGGACGTTTTCAAAATCCTGAGTCGTGGCCAAGTAGCCTGCCTCGGCCTCTGACTGTCCTGCTTGATTTCCCATTATATGCAGCATGTTCTCTTCTATGGTCACCATTCCTCTTTGTTCCGCCGCACCTTTGCCCGATTTGCCAAGCACGGAGTACCAGCCGTTGAGATCGCGGCCGTTCAGGAGAGATATCCATCCGTCTGCGCCGGCGGGCGCTAATGGCGCGATTGCCGCGTAGCCAAAATTTCGCAAAGGTAAAAGGGCGGATCCGATAGCTACCGAGGAGCTGGAGCTTAGGAAGTTTCGACGATTCATGAGACCCCCACATCTGCAAGCATGCGCAGCGCTAGCTCGAAACACAACAATTCGCGCCCAACATTTCGACACCAGGCGCGGATTGCGAGGGTAGCGCTGGTAGTCATTCGCGTTTGAGTAATGCGGCCCCCGTCGCCATTGAAATCAATTAGTTACTGAACCTTACAAGCGCCGCGCATCGCCTTTGAGGGCTCAAGTAAGCACCCTGAGTGCGCCGCGACGTATTATCCGCGGTGGGCGAGGAATTTGAGTGCTCAAGTAAAGCGGGCACAACTAAACAAAACTACTGGGGGATGGCATGACTTTGCGCAAGGTTCTGCTTGGAGCCTCTTTGATCCTGGCGACGGTGATTCCCGCTGTCGCAAAGACGCAATCGTTCACCGGTGCCACCGCCAATATGGCACCGGGCGATGAGCCAGGGCAATGGACCCGGCAGGCGCGCGATTATGCCAACACCCGCTATAGCCCTCTCACGCAGATCAGCCACCGGAATGTTGCGCACCTTCGCATCGCCTGGTCGTTTTCCGATGGACAGATGTACGGCCACGAGGGGGCGCCTCTGGTGGTGGGCGACACCATGTATCTGGTCACGCCTTTTCCCAACATCGCCTACGCGCTGGATCTGACTAAGCCCGGCGCGCCAATCAAATGGGTGTACCAGCCCAATCCTGATCCGCGCGCCATTGGTGAGGCGTGCTGCGACAAGGTGCTGCGCGGCTGGGCCTTCGCCGATGGCAAGTTGATCTACAACTTGCTGGACGATCATACCGTCGCGGTGGACGCGCAGACGGGCAAGGAAGTTTGGCGCGTCAAGTTGGACGAAGTCGCCAATGGCCCGACCATGACCCAGGCGGCTTTCGTGGTCGGTAACAAAGTCTATGTCGGCAATAGCGGCGGCGAGATGGGTAGCACTGGATGGCTGGCAGCGCTGGACGTCAAGGACGGTCACATCATTTGGAAAGCCCAGTCCAATGGACCGGACCAGGGCGCTCTCATCGGACCTGATTTCAAGCCCTTCTATTCCTGGATGGTGGGCAAGGATTTGGGCGAAACCAGCTGGCCTGCAGATATGTGGAAGCAGGGCGCGTCCTCCCCCTGGGGCTGGGTCTCTTACGATCCCGATCTCAACACCATCTATTACGGCACTTCGAATCCCGGCCCCCGCGTGCCCTCACAGCGTCCCGGTCTGAATCTGTGGAGTTCGGCTGTGTTTGCTCGCGACGCCGACACGGGCATGGCGAAATGGGCCTACCAGTTCACTCCGCACGACGAATGGGACTATGACGGCATCAACGAAAACGTATTGATCGAGATTCCGTGGAAGGGCGAGCGCCGAAAAGTTCTGGTTCATTTCGACCGTAACGGTTTTGCCTACACCATCGACCGAGTGAGGGGGGAGGTGCTTGTCGCCGAACCCTTCGGTTACGAAAACTGGGCATCGAAGATCGATCTTGCCACCGGCATGCCTGTAGTCAATTCCGAAAAGCATCCGATAGTGGAGCAGAAGGTGGAGGACATATGCCCGCCAGATGTCGGGGTAAAAAACTGGCAGCCCTCCGCCTTCAGCCCGCGTACTGGATTGCTCTATGCCACGATCTACAACAGCTGCATGGACCTTACAGATCACGAAGTGAAATACATTCCTGGCGCGCCCTATGACGGCATGGAAATGGAGCGCCACGTTGGGCCGGGGGGCAATTGGGGCGAGTTCATCGCGTGGGACCCGGTGCAGGGCCGCAAGGTCTGGGGTATCAAGGAGGATCTCTATGGAATGAGTGGAGTATTAGCGACCGCCTCCGACCTTGTTTTCTATGGCACGCTCGATGGGTGGTTCCGCGCCGTGGACGCGCGCAGCGGCAAGGTATTGTGGTCACAGAAAGTAGGCTCAGGCATCATGAGCCAGCCCATCGCCTTCCTGGGTCCCGACAAACGCGAATATATCGCGGTCTATACCGGTGTTGGCGGTGGCTCAGCGGTCATTCGCCATGTCAATGGCTACCCGCCTGGCGGGAACACACTTTATGTGTTCTCGGTGGATGGCGCAGGCATCGGCGTGGGCGAAACGCAACTGCAAACCCAAGCGGGCGCGGCGGCGCCAATCTCCACTGCGCCAGCCGCGGCACACAATTAGGGCAAGATGAGAGCAGTTGCAGCGTTCACGGCGATAATGGCGCTGGCATCATTCGCTTTCGGTCAGGTCACGCCGGACAGCAACAATCCCCTCCAAGGCAGTGCCGAGGCAGCGGCGGCCGGCAAGGTGCTATTCGGCAAAATGAACTGCGCCGGCTGTCATGGCTATGACCTGACCGGCGGCATGGGCCCCGATCTCACAGACGAGAGTTGGCTCTATGGCGGCAGGCCTGGTGAGATCTTCCACACTATTTCCGAAGGTACGCCGCGCGGCATGCCGAGTTGGAAAGGCCAACTGACGCCCGATCAAATCTGGCAACTCGTCACCTTTATCCTAAGCAAACGTGCAAATCAGTAAACATATCTTGAACCGGCGTTCATTCACTGCTCAACTGGGTGCCGCGGTGGCAATTCCGACCGTTTCCTTGGGACAGCCTCGCACATTGCCCTTCTACGCCAGCGTTGGTGCCAACCTCATTCTCTATGACCTGGACACGACTGCATTAACCCTCAGCGCGCGCAGTTCGGTGAAGTTACCCTCGAATGTACAATATGCGTGGCCAGATCCTGCCCGACGCTTTCTCTATGTTGTCGCCAGCAATACCAAGCCCGGTGGCCTTGATCCCGACGCGGGGGGCCACTGCGCGCAGGTCTATCAGGTCGGTGCCTACGGCGCTCTCACACCGCACGGGCCGGTGGTGGCACTGCGGTATCGCCCCATACATGCCACGGTAGATCAAAGCGGCCGCTTCCTGCTAGTCGCCTACAATGTTCCCAGCACTGTAACCGTCCACCGTATCAATCCGGATGCGAGCATTGGTGTTGAGGTCATACAGCAGCAGAAACTGGATACCGGATTCTATGCCCACCAGATCCGGGTAACGCCGTCCGGAAAAACGGTCGTGCTGGTCACGCGCGGCAATGATCCCAGTCCTGGTCGCCCAGAGGATCCAGGTGCCATTAAAGTGTTCCGTTTCCAGGACGGCCAGCTTTTCAACCTCCAATCCCTGGCCCCACACAAGGACGGCTATGGCTTCGGGCCTCGGCATCTGGACTTTGGCGAGCGCTTTACCTTTGTGTCACTGGAACGGGAGAACTCGATCTGCATCTATGCGCTGACGACAGACGGAACGCTGTCCGCCGAGCCGCTGTTCCTCAAGAGTGCCCTGCTGGATCCGGACGCCAAAGCCAAACATATCGGCCAGGCATCCGGACCGATTCATGTCCATCCTAATGGTCGCTTCGTTTATCAGACCAATCGCGGCTCGGGAACGCAGGACTACAATGGCGAGAAGGTCTGGAACGGTGGAGAGAACAACATTGTGGTGTGGGGGATCAATCCCGTCACGGGCGAACCCGACCGCATCCAGAATATTGACAGCCACGGCTTCGAGATCCGCACCTTCACGATTGATCCCAGCGGCAGCGTACTGATCGCCGCCAGTCAGCTGGCGCTGCTGGTACGTGATGGCGATCGCATCTCAGATGTCAGCGCGGGCCTGTCTGTCTATCGCATTGGGGTAGATGGCAAACTGACCTTCGTTCGTAAACACGATGTGGATACGACGGCAGGTACACAGTTCTGGTGCGGCCTGCTGACGATGGTCTGAGCCCCTAACAAGGCCTTTGCTCAACCCGCTACTTTAGTCGCGAGTCGCTTCCACGATGAGCTCGTTGCTGTGGACGCGCCCGAGCTGTTGTCCCAGCGCCAGGTACCACGACCGCCCCGCTTGGCTTCATACAGCGCCATATCTGCCGCCTTGTGAAGCTCGTCGGGCGTGGTGGCGCGCTCGCGGGGAACCCTGGCAACGCCGATACTCGCACCGATGGCGACGATACGGTCGCCCAATACTATGGGATCGCTCAGCCTCTTGATAATTCGGGCGCACGCCGAATCTACAGCGGCCGTGTCGCGTGGTTGCGCAAGGATCACGCAAAACTCGTCACCGCCCAGCCGCGCCGCCACATCGGTCTCGCGGATCAGCGTGCGCAGACGCGCCGCGACCTCCACAAGTACCGCGTCGCCGGCACCATGCCCGACAGTGTC
>Ga0302225_10001219_pt1 | contig 16759 bp, 15 predicted proteins | sample II_Palsa_E3_2_FD_193515 | JGI IMG/M metagenome (GOLD analysis project Ga0302225, IMG submission 193515) | Peat permafrost microbial communities from Stordalen Mire near Abisko, Sweden - II_Palsa_E3_2 | ecosystem: Environmental > Terrestrial > Soil > Palsa > Peat permafrost | place: Sweden...
GATTGTGGGGCTAACGCGCTACGCAAATAAGGGCCACCTGGCGCGGGCGGTGCTGGAGGCAACGGCTTTCCAGACACTCGAACTGGTGGAGGCGATGGAGGCCGATGCGGGGCTTTCGCTGGCGCAACTGCGGACCGATGGAGGGATGGTGGTCAATGATCTGCTGATGCAGTTTCAGGCAGACATTCTGGATCGCGAGGTGATCCGGCCAGCGATGCGGGAGACCACGGCGCAGGGAGCAGCGTATGCGGCGGGGCTGGCATCGGGTTTTTTCAAAGGCACGGAGCAGCTTGCCGAAAGCTGGGAGATGGACCAGGTGTGGAAACCGCAGATGGATGCAGGGAGACGCGTACGGCTGTGTAAGCAGTGGAAGAAGGCCGTGCTTCGCAGCATGGATTGGGAGGAAGAGTGAGTCGCAGGGATGCACCTGCGGAGGGGCTGAAAGGGTGTGGCTTGGCGCTGCTGAGAAGCTCGAGAGTGAGGCCCGGGCGGAGGGTTGGGATGGCTGCTGTGGGGCAGGAGATGAGGATTGATCATGGTAGACTCGGAGGAGAATGAGTGACCCTAAGTATGGCGTGGGCAGCGGAGTTTGGAGCCCTGGCCCTGCCCGTTGCCGATCCGAAATTTCCCTCCGAACGGTGAGGCAGCTTGGGTTCTTCCTCCTGATGCCTTTGCTGGTGACTGCTGCGAGCGCGCAACAGCAGCAGTCGACTCCATCAGGCTATCCAGACAGCTCACAGACGTCGAACAATCCGGATTGCGCTGATCCGTTACTGGCGAGTTCTGCGGAGTGCATGGGTCAAGACCAAAGCAACGGACAGCAGCAGCTGAATGTAAATCCGCAGACAGGGGCGGGCGTACCAAGGACGTTCGGGGCGCCGACGCAGGATCAGAACAACAATTTCACCGATACGGGGCAGCCGGGCTCGCGGCAGGGTCAACAGAACGGCGTGAATTCTTCGCAGCAGCAGATGTTGCTTCCGCCTGAGCCGCTGACAGAGTTCCAGAAGTTTATCGCTTCGACGACGAGCCAGGTCTTGCCGATCTACGGAGCGAATTTGTTTCGGCGGGTGCCGTCCACATTTGCTCCGCTGAATATGGCGCCGGTTCCCTCCGATTATGTGACTGGCCCGGGGGACGAGCTGCGCATACGCGTGTGGGGACAGGTGAACTTTCAGGCCAACCTGCAGGTGGATCGGGCGGGAGAGATTTATCTACCGCAGGTTGGGCCAGTGCACGTGGCGGGGCTGCCGTTTTCAGAACTCGATGGTCATCTGCGCCAGGCGATCGGGCGGGTATATCGCAACTTCGATTTGACGGTAGATATCGGGCAGATTCGTGCGATCCAGGTGTACGTCGCGGGGCAGGCGCGGCGCCCGGGCGTGTACACGGTGAGTTCGCTGAGCACGCTGGTGGATGCGGTGTTTGCCAGTGGCGGTCCCTCGATCCAGGGGTCGATGCGGCACATTGAGCTACGGCGTGGAAGCGACGTGGTTACGGATTTCGACCTGTACAGGTTGCTGGTCCATGGTGATAAGTCGAAGGATGTGAAGCTGCTGCCGGGTGACGTGATCTTCATCCCGGCAGTGGGAGCCGAGGTTGCGATTACGGGCAGTGTGCGGACGCCGGCCATCTATGAGCTGCGGGAGGGTGAGTCGCTGGACGGGCTCATCGCGGATGCGGGAGGCGTGTCGGCCGTGGCGGCGGAGGCGCGAGTCTCGATCGAGCGCATCTCTGAGCATCACGACCGATTTGCGATGGAAGTCGCTTACGATGCGAACGGCTTGAAGACGACTTTGGCGGATGGCGATCTGGTGCACGTGTATTCCATCGTTGCGCGGTATCAGAAGACGGTGACGCTGCGCGGCAATATCGCGAACCCGGGGCGGTTTGCGTGGCATCCTGGCATGCGGGTGAGCGAGCTGGTTCCAGATAAGGATTCCCTCATCACACGAAATTACTGGTGGAAGCGAGCGCAGCTCGGCTTGCCGGCTCCGGAGTTTGAGCCAATTCCCTCCTTCTCAAATATGCGCCAGCCGATTGATGGCAACCCGGTCACGCTGAGACTGCAGTCGCAGGGGGGAGCAAACGGGGCCAATAGCTTGGGCTTCGGGCAGCAGGGCCAAAATGGCTCGCAGCAGAACTCTTTCGGGAACGCAAATGGCAACGGGTCTAACAGCGGCGCCGGTATAAATAACAGCCAGAATGGGTCAGCGCAGGACCAGACAGGGCAGTTCGCGGATGGCTCACAGCAGGGTCAGTTTGGCTTGCAGCAAAACCAGCAACTGAATGCACAGCAGCGGGGCAGCAACTCCTCACTGGCGGAGCAGCAGGCGAACGCTTCGAATGGGCCGCCGCCGGCGCAGCGCACCGAGGTGCAAAAAATCGCACCGGAAATTGACTGGGATTACGCAGTGATCCAGCGCCAGGATACTGAGACGCTGAAGACGACGCTGATATCGTTTGACCTGGGCAAGCTAGTGCTGCAGCACGACAGCTCGCAGGATATGGAGTTGCAGGCAGGCGATGTGGTCTCGATCTTCTCGGAGGCTGACATCCGGGTTCCGATTGCGCAGCAGACGAAGCTGGTGACGCTGAGTGGGGAGTTTGTGCATTCAGGTGTGTACTCGGTGCAAGCGGGAGAGACGTTCCACCACCTGGTGGAGCGAGCTGGAGGACTGACTCCGAATGCGTATCTGTATGGCTCGCAGTACACGCGCGAATCGACGCGGGCGATGCAACAGGCGCGCATTGATGAATACGTGCAGAACCTGAGCATGGAGATGCAGCGCAGTACGATGGCGGTCGCGGCGTCAGCGACGGGATCCGGGCAGGATGCGGCGACAGCCGCAGCGGCGCAGGCCAACGAGCAGAGCCTGGTAGCCAACCTGCGTCGGATTCGCGCAACCGGGCGGATCGTGCTGACATTTGTTCCGACGAGCAGCGGGATCGGTTCCCTTCCGGACATCGCGATGGAGGATGGCGACCACTTTAGCGTTCCGTCGCTGCCGGCCACGGTGAACGTGGTGGGTGCGGTGTACGATCAGAACTCCTTTTTGTACACCTCGGGCCGGCGGGTTGGCGAGTACCTTGGGCTGGCAGGAGGACCGAACCGGGACGCGGATTACAAGCACTCGTTCCTGATTCGCGCGGACGGCGAAGTGGTCAGCAGCGACCTAGGAAAAGGACTCTGGGCTGAAAAGTTCAAGAACCTGCCCGTGTATCCGGGCGATACGATTGTAGTGCCGGAAAAGCTGTACAAACCCGGAGCGTTGCGTACCGTACTTGCGTATTCACAGCTGTTCTCACAATTTGCGCTCGGCGCTGCGTCAATCGCCGTGATTCAATAGCAGGAATGTAATGACGAGCGAGACTCCAATTTCCACAGTATCTGAACCCGTCAATGCTCTCTCTGCCGTAAGTCGGGCAGATCGAGGCGCTGCGGAAGACAAGGAAATCTCGCTGCTTGATCTGCTGATTGCCATCGCCGAACGTAAGCGGACTGTGCTGCGGATTACAGCGTTCTTTACTGTTCTTGCGATCATCGTCTCGCTGCTTCTTCCTGTCCACTATACGGCGACTGTCACGTTGCTGCCGCCACAGGAGAACTCCTCCATGGCTGCGGCGATGGCATCTCAACTTGGCAATTTAGGAGGGATGGCTGCTTTGACGGGCGGAGGGCTCGGCCTCAAGAATCCGAACGACCGCTTCGTGGCGATGCTGCAGAGTCAAACGGTGGAAGATGCGATCGTGCAGCACTTCGGCTTGATGCAGGAGTATCACAAACGCTACTTGTCTGATGCGCGCAAGGATTTGGAAAATCACGCGACCGTAGATGGCAGCGGGAAGGACGGGCTGATTCATATCTCGGTGGAAGATCACGACGCGCACAGAGCCGCGGACCTCGCCAATGGCTACGTGGATCAATTTCGCGATTTATCTCAACATCTCGCGATTACAGAAGCCTCACAGCGCAGACTGTTCTTTCAACAAGAACTCGAGCGGGCAAAGAATAATTTGGCCACTGCCGAGGAGGCGCTGGAACAGACGGAGCAGAAGACAGGCGTGATCCAGCCAGATAGCCAGGAACGAGCCTTGATCGAATCCGCCGCATCTCTGCGCGCACAGATTACGGCGCGCGAAGTGCAAATCCAAGGAATGCAAACGTACGCTACCGGAGAGAACTCCCAGCTGATTCAAGCCCAACAGGAGTTAGCTGGGCTGCGGGCACAGTTAGCGAAACTGGGCGGCTCCGAAGACACGGCAGGCAATGAGTTCATCATCCCAAAGGGCCTGGTTCCAAAGGCGGGGATGGAGTATGTTCGCCGACTCCGCGACGTAAAGTACTACGAGACAATCTTCGATATCCTTGCACGGCAGTTTGAGATGGCGAAGCTTGATGAGGCGAAGGAGGGCGCAGTGATTCAGGTGGTTGACCCGCCAATTCCGCCGGATAGAAGATCTTTTCCTAAGCGCACACTCATCGTAATCGGAGGAGCGATCGCAGGATTTATTCTGGGCATTCTGACGGCAATATTTCAGGCTTCGTGGCAACGCATCAAGGAAGATTCCGAATCCTCCACAAAGATCGAACAATTGCGCCGGTACTTATTCTCTTGAAGATAAGGCGAGGGAGCCGAGCGATCGTGTGCAGCCCCACTCGCCTTCTCCGTTCGGTCGGTCGACCATAGGACTGGCTAATTCGCGGCCGCGTCATCGGACGACAAGGTGAGGATGCGTGCATGAACCTGGTTGCTGAAGAAGCGCAGAGACAGGAGACTGGATCGATGGACGATGTTGGCGATATTGTATTGCCACTCAAGAAGAAGCACGGGTAAAGACCTTCTAACGAGTGTTACCGATCTACCGCAACAACCAAAGGCATAGCTTCTATATGAAAGTTCTTATCACCGGCGGAGCCGGCTTCATCGGCACGCATCTCACGCGACACCTGCTTGAGCTTAGGCATGAAGTCACGGTACTGGACAATTTCACCCCCCAAATCCATGCCGGAGAGACACATCTATCACCGGATCTTCGGTCACATGTAAAGCTAATCGTTGGGGACGTCGCCGACCCCGCAGTGTTAGAACGAGCGCTCGATGGTACCGAATGTTTGGTACACCTGGCTGCCGAGACGGGCACTGGACAGTCGATGTACGAAGTGTCCCGGTACGAGCATACAAACCTGGCGGGAACAGCTTTGATATACGAATCCTTAGCCAAAGGCAAAGCAAGGAACGTCCAGCGGGTGGTGCTTGCGTCCTCGAGAGCGATTTACGGGGAGGGTGCCTACCGCTGCAAAGAGCATGGCATCGTTTATCCGCCGGCACGAAGCTCTGAGGACAAAAGATCGGGTCTCTTTGACTTGGTCTGTCCGACTTGCAGGGCTGCTTGCGAAGTGGCTCCCACACCAGAGTCTGCACCGCTCAGGCCGACATCGTTTTATGGGCTTACGAAGCAAGTACAGGAGCAAATGGTCCTTCTGTTTGGCAACGTGTTGGGAATACCATCGTTTGCGCTTCGCTACCAGAATGTATATGGTCCTGGCCAGTCGCTGCATAACCCCTACACTGGTATTCTCGCAATTTTCTCGAATCTCGCACGGGCCGGAAAACCGATACAAATATTTGAAGATGGCCGCGAGAGCCGTGACTTTGTGTACGTGGAAGACGTTGTGCGCGCCACGGCGGCCTGTCTTTCTCCCGACGCAATAGGATGCGAGGCGATCAATGTTGGCTCGAATGAGAAAGCCACTGTCGTGGAAGTTGCGAGCGAGATCAACGCATTCTTCGGAAATGCTTCCGAAATCAAGATCACGGGTGCATTTCGTGAAGGCGACATCCGCCACGGAATGGCTGACTTATCGAAGGCGCAACAGCTACTCGGCTATCATCCGACGTGGAGCTTTCCAGACGGCTTGCGTAGATTCTTAGATTGGGCGACAACGAATGAGCTTTCCGACGATCACTACGAACAGTCGTTGTCGGAAATGAAGCAGCGCGGGCTAATGCGCGATTGAGAAGGGATAAGGCTTGATGGCCAATAGTGGGCGCTCAATGTACCGGGAGATTTGCGGTTTTTTTGGCAGTCCACTGCCGGAAAAGCTGAATACGATCGAGCTGGCCTACTATCGCCTGAAGGCGGTTCTGTATTATCGTCACGTGTTCGCTAGCTTCGGCAAAGGCTCCGTACTCTACAAACCGATGATGCTAACTAATCCGAGGTTCATGCATATCGGGAAAAATGTGGTGATTCGACATGGTGCTCGTATGGAGGCCATCGTCACGGATGCGGAGAATCTTCCCGAATTACGCATTGGAGACAATGTCAATATCGAACAAAACGTTCATATTGTTTGTCACTCGAATATCGTGATTGGAAATGACGTTTCGATCACGGGAAACTGCGCGATCGTGGACGTGACCCACCCTTTCAAGGACGTGCATGACCCTATGAAAATCGGCGACCGGATCCTGAAGGAACGGTCGTTTCTTCAGATAGGCGATCGATCGTTTCTTGGGTTCAATGCGATCGTATTGCCTAACGTTCGTATAGGTCGCTATTGCGTTGTGGGAGCCCACGCGCTCGTGAGTCGAGACATACCCGACTACTCCGTGGCGGCCGGAAATCCGGCAAGGATTCTGCGCCGATATGACGAAGCTAGGGAAGATTGGACTTCCGCCGCTACGTCAACGGAGCGCAATCTAGCGAATTCGGACTCTCTGCAACGAGAGTAAGACGACGTTTAGCGGATGCCCGGGATCGGCCGAGCCGTAATTTCGATGCAATCGCCCTTTTGCAAGACATCCAAGACGCGGGCAATCCAATAGCCGAGTAGCATCAATAATCGATTGCGAGCAATCCAGCCATCCTCGCCTAGTCTCCCATTGTTACGATTGAGATAGAGTTGGAGGCTCCCAAATATTCCTGAGAAATTCGAGTTGTACGCTACCTTTTCAACAGCGAACCCCTCTTCCCTCAAGAGGCGGCTCAACGTATTCGGGTTATAGCCAAAAGGATGAACGGGGGCGCCCAAATACCACCAATAGTTGCCCCATACCTGCGCCGGCCATCCCGCCACATTGGGCACTCCGATCAGTAAACGGCCGGAGGGTTTTACAATGCGCCGTATCTCGTGTAGGACCTCTCGCGGGTTATGCAGGTGCTCAAAAGAATGATTACTGCGGATATAGTCAAAGCTAGCAGGCGGGTATCGAGCGGCGTCAATCGTGCCTCCGAAGATGTCAATTCCCGCGAGTCGTCCGGTTTCTGCAGCACGCGCATCGAGTTCTACTCCGTGAACTTTCCAGCCCAGATTACGCATCTCGGCCAAAAATGCTCCCGAGCCGCAACCGAGGTCTAGCATCGTTCCAGGCTCATTGAATTTCGGCTCGCCCGTGCGGTGCGAGTTGTAGAGCAGTATGCGGCGAAGCGATCTCTTGAGTCCGAGGCGCCATAAAGATTTCGGCGGCCCTAACGGCTGATAGGCGTAATAGTTCGTTGGATAGGCATGGCTCAAATAGGCCATAGTGGGTGATGGGTTGAGAAAATTCAAACCACAGTTGCAGCATTCGACAATCGGAAATCGCCCAAGGTTACCGTAATGCCGGTCGGTCGCCAAGACCACTGTTTGGAAGGTTGCATGCCCGCACAAAGGACAGGATTCCAATTGATTCCATAGGGTTGAGTCAGTAAAGCTAGGCTCCGCCTGCATACTTGTTACCAGTGTGGTCATGATCTGGGACGACTCTCAATTCAACGGCAATTCCATGATTATACCGTGGGAGATTTTGCTCCCATGTTATCCAATGCCACTTTCGGCGCGGTGGCCGTAGATCTTACCTCCTGGAGGGTGCGGCGAACTCCATCCCAGATCCACCACCCGGCGAAGATAAACGAAAGAAACAGCGGAAGGTATCGCTCCGTGTAAGACAGATGGACACGGCGTTCGAGCCAAGCGCGGCCGAGCAAAATAATGAATACCGGAAGGTAAGGACGTAATGGAATTCCGACTCCTTGCCAGAGGAACGATCTAGCATCGATCGACAAATATCTAATTTTCGGTAGAACAGCAAACACAACGACAACAACAGCAATCACTGCTGAAACGAGAGTGGCGCACGCAACTCCTATAGGTCCGATGACGATTATGGCGAGCAGGCTTAATGCCAGATTCGACAGACCCTCAATGAGCGCCGGCGCCAGTCCATAACGCTGCAAGCCCATGCCGACTAACACTACCCCATAGCCATTCCCCACGAGTCGGACGGCCTGTGCAATAAGCAGTATCTTCAGCACCGGTAAGGTCAAGGCCAAATAAGCAGAGCCGACCCAAGCTCTTATCAATGAGTCTCCGAACAGAAATGCCAGAACGATTACTCCCATGCTGAAGTAGGAGTTGAGACGTGTCGTGACAATCACCAAGCGGGAAATACGATCGAACTCTTGTCGCGCCTGCAGAACGGCAACGGGGGCCAGCATCGCCGAAAACGCAGCAGCGTTCAGCCCGGTAAAAAACATGATGAGGGTCGCGGCGATCGAGTAGGCGCCGACTGCTTTGAAGTCGAACATGCCGACGATCGTCACGTCCAAACCGCTGACCAAGAGCATGCCGAAGGACCAGACACTGAGGGTAGAACAATAGCGGATGAGTTCCGCCGTAGTCGCGCGGTCGAGGAAGGCGAACTTGAACCGGAGCGCCGGCAGCAACTTCTTCACGATCACGCACTGCACCAACCCAGCCACGAGGTTGAACCCGCCGATACAGAATGCCAACCATGCCAGCGAATGTGTCCAACGTACAACCAGGAGGACTGCGACCGCACCGAGGAGGCGGCTGGTCGCAATCGCGATGGCCGGAAATTCATTGCGCTGCATGCCGACCAGCACGCCTGTGTAGACTGACAGCGGAAGATTCATGGCGGCCACGACGCCAAGAATCAGTACCCCGGAGCCGATCTCGCCCGCCAGGCCGGCTGGAACGGAACGGAACAAATGCGGGAGCTGCCAAGCGATGATCCCCAATCCGCACAGAGCGATCATTCCAGCTACAGCAAGAATTGCGAATGCATTGCTAAACAGGCGGTCGCGCTGTTGGTGATCTCCCTTCTCCAGCGCTCCGGCAAGATAGCGCGCGACTGCAGTCTGTACGCCAAAGTCGAGGTAATTGGCGTACGCAGCCAACTGCAGCATCAGTGCCCAGCCAGCAAAGCGGTCGGGGCCGAGTGAATGCGTGAGAAAGTGCGGAAGCACCAGGGCGACGACCGCCGAAGCTCCGCCGCGTATGAGGTTCGCAATTGCGTTCTTTGCTATGGTGAAACGGAGAGATCTCATCAGAATGTTGAATGATTGGGAGTTGGCGCTTGTTGCTTCCTCCAGATGCAGCAACTTGCCTGGCGTAAGGACTTCAACTCAGAATACCTTATTTGAGTAGTCGACCTATGTGGGGTAGCGCGCGCTACTGTACGCATACAGCGCGTCTGGCCAGTATCGAGTTCTCGGCTTACCTGAGCACTCATCTGCTGACGGACGGAAGCATGCAGATGGGATACCGCAGATATATCATTCTTAGTGAAGAGGCGTTTGCCTTTTGAGGTTACCCATTGGTGCTAAGACCCCGAATTGGCGTTGTGACGGTTACGTACAACAGTGGTGCGGTTCTTCTTCCGTTTCTCCGTTGCGTGTTTGAGCAGACGCACAGAGACTTCATTCTGTTCGTAGTCGACAATGCTTCCAGCGACGACACCTTGCGCCTCATCCATGAAAGCGGTGATGAGCGGCTAAGGCTCATTAGCAATTCCGACAATCGAGGCGTAGCCGCGGCAAACAATCAAGGGATACGCGCCGCGATTGGGGCAGGATGCGCGTCGGTCTTGCTGATCAATAATGACACCGAGTTTGAGCCGCCCTTATTTTCACTCCTTATAGAGGGCATGTCCAAGTATGACGCCGAAATGACTTGCCCCAAGATGATGTATTTCAATGAGCCGAATCGCATTTGGGCAGCCGGAGGAAAATTTCAGCCCTGGCTAGGATACAGAGCCACTCATTTTGGTACGAGCGAGATCGATGTTGGACAGCACGACCGGACACGAACTATTAATTACGTTCCCACCTGCTGCGTTCTGATCAAAAAAGATGTATTCGAGAAGATTGGCTTGATGGATGAACGCTACTTCGTGTATCTGGATGACGTGGACTTTATGTACCGCGCCATGAAAAACGGGGTCAGCCTCATTTATATGTCGGAAGCTACGTTGTTACATAAAGTTGGAAGGCTCACTGGCGGTGAGGATTCGCCATTTACTCACCGTTACTGTACGAGGAACCGGGTCTTTTTTTTGCTGATTCACGTTGGACCAATATATTCTTTTCCGCTACTTGTGTTTTATCAACTGACCTTCATAGCCGGTCTTCTATTCAGAAGGTTTAGCCTCACTTCATTTCGCACAAAAGAGCGAGCTGTGTTGGAAGGAATCGGTATGTGGCGAGCTACGTTAATTGTCAAAGGGTGAGAGAACGTTGCGCAATTAGGAGATTATTGTCAGCCTTGTTGACTGGATTAGGCAAGCTAACGAAAACAAACTCAAAGTCTGGGTATCTCATCGAGTAGACGTTTTCGAGTTGGTTGTACCAAGCACCTCTACAACTCGTCAGAATGTCTTCGACAACGTAAAACCCACCGGGACGGACGTGTTGGATTGACGCTTCAAGGAATGAAAGATTTGCCTCGAAGGTGTGCAATCCATCTTCAATAATTATATCCATTCCATTCTGCAGTTCGGGTTGTGCCCAAAGTTCACCGATAGCAGCTGGGTCTAGCTGATCACAGTAGTACGTCGTAATTCGATCTGCCTCGAACAGGACTTCCCGATCGATGTCTGCTCCATAAATGATTGCGTTCGAGAAAATTTCTCGCCATCCCCGTAAGGATGCCCCGGGCGTTCCCGCAATTCCCATAGTCGATATGAGCTCTGGATTATTGGTCCCTAAACCCAGTTCGAAAATGCGATAGGGCTGATTGAACTTCCCACGAAGAAGGGCCGAGTAAACCGTAGTGTAGTTATGCGCACGACGTCCTTTATCACTCCCATGCCGGGTCATCACTTGGCACATCTTCGTAGGTTCGATGACATTGACATTTTGGATCTGCCGGACAAGTGCCGACTCGTCACCAAGCCTCCCGAATCCACGGACAACAGGGTGGCGACGGATAAATCGTGCAACAACGAAACGTGGGAAGCAGACGAGCGGGTACCAAGCTTTCGAGCGAAGAAATTGAAATAGCTTCGGCGACATGGACCGCTGCAAAACGACGGAGAGAGAAGTGCGCTCATCTGCCATAGCCAACAGCATACTCCCGAGCAAGCACAACCTCACAACAGGCAATAGAAGAGGCGTCGTCGACCTTCAGCTGACTTGCCCGGAGCAGCCCCACCAACTCTCACTGCGCTTCGGTAACGCTAACCACTTCCCTCATAGAGAGCTGTCCACTCCCCAGGCTCGTCGGCGTCGCACACAATCGCTATCGTTCCCGTTTCATATGCTGCACATAGGTTTCGTAGAAAGGTGAAACCTTCAGTCCTTTATATCGGGCTAATTTCGAATAGACCACGTTGCCAACAACCCGCTTTGCGCTATTGCGAAGATAGCCCTTGACGCTGTTCTCCCTCCGAAACCAGGAGCCAAGAGCATGATGAACTGAAAAGCCCATGGCCTTGCTGTAGGTGGGGCACTCGAAATACTCTTTGGGAAAGATCGCAACGTTTCCTGGTAAGACCTGAAACTCGTTACCCAGACGAAACTCTGGAAATTCCTTCAGAAAAAACCGCGTAAAGATGTCGTTGCTCGGAGATACAACATCCTTCAAATCCAGGTAATGCGCAAGTAACTTACCAACCAGAGGAGAATTTTTCTCGGCACCCAACACCGACGTTCCAAGATTGCAGTCGAACATAAAGGGCATAAACATCTGATATTGCAGGACTGAATCTGGGAACTTCTTTTTGACTTCCACGTCGCTATCCAGATAAATCCCGCCCATTCTATGTAAGACCGTAAGACGAACAATGTCAGAGGCAAAGCCGTAGCGCTTCGTTGCCATCATGTGTTCGAAATAGGGACTTGGGCCTGGATCGAAGTTCTGTTCGTTCCATTCATGGATTTCATAATCATCCAGTTTTGCCCAGCTGGCGATGCAATCACGTACCAACTTAGGTTGATTTTCTCGCCGACCAAACCAGCAGTAATGAATAATTTTGGGTATGGCCACGCTTCTTCCCCTCAGACAGTTATTATACGGGGGCAGTAGCGGCTGAGGGGTGGAGGGTAAAGCGACGGCCTGACGTCATAAACATTGCTTGTCGCAACCGGACAGCTATGAGCGCCTGGCGAAACTCAAGTTTTCATTTCGTACGTCAGCCATCTTCCTAGCCACGACTCTTTGAGCGCTTTCTCAGTACGTCTTCGTATAACTCCATGACTCTTTCGTTGATTGTGTCCGCACCGAAATACGTCTGCGCGCGCTTGCGTGCGGCCATTCCCATTTGTATCCGCAGCTCGTCGTTCTCAAGGAGAGTTTGGATCGCTCCGGCCAAGGCAACCGGATCCGCAGGCAGTACGGTCAATCCAGTCTCTCCGTGAACAGAAACTTCTGGTACAGCCGATGGAATGTCAGTGTTTACAACCGGAAGGCCTGCCGCCATAGCCTCAAGCTGAACCATCCCGAAGGCTTCTGCGCGAGTTACGGACGGCATGACAAGCATTTGGGTGGCGGCGAGATAGGGACCAAGCTCAGTGACATGTCCCACGAGATGAACTTTGTCCTGCAGGTTAAGTTGATTCACCAGGCTCGAAAGAGACGAAGCTTGCGGGCCCGATCCAATGATGACCAGCGTAGCGCCCACATGCTCCATTGCGCGTATTAGATAGGCGAACCCTTTGTACTCCACAAGGCGTCCCACTGCCAGCACCAGGCGAGGCCCGAAGGTATTTCTTATCCTCTGTACCTCTTCGTGAGGGGGCGCGGATTCAAATGCATGCTGACCGATGCCGAGAGGAATCACGCGACACTTTTCCCTGTATGGACGTAGCTCTTCAGAGCTTTCAAGATAGCGCTGGGAGGTCGCAATGATGGCATCTGCTCTCTGCATCATTGTTCCAACAAACGGAGCTGCCGCGCGGTATAAATGCCTGCGCCCGAGAATGTCACTATGATGGGTGACAACCAGCGGGCCACGATATCCTGTTACAGCAATGGCAAATGCAGACGCCGGGTTCGGGGAGTGAACATGCACAAGGTCGACAACTGACCGAGATAGATCGAATAGCAGAGTCGGCGTGATCGGCATGGAAGCAACGGTACCGAACGTCGGCATGCGTGTGATTTTTGCTCCTCCGACATAATCTACTTGCCTGGTCGCGTAGTCATTTGCTACCAGGACCTCGAGGTCGTAGCGGTCGCTCGTGCCATCGACCAACTCTTGAAGGTGAGTCTCCATGCCGCCCATGTGGGGCGGAAAGTACTTTCCAAGATGCAAAATCCGAGGTTTCATTGCTGGCACGATACAGCGCGACCTTTGTTATAGCCTATTAGCATAGTGTATTCGAATGAGAAGGGGGTCGCTGTTGAAGGGAATCGTAATCAACGGCCGCTTCCTGTCGCAGCCAATGACCGGCGTTCAACGATATGCATTTGAATTACTTCGAGAACTCGATCAGATTCTCACCGATGCGCCTCACGAGTTCGGCCAAGTAGAGGTGCTTGTACCTCGGAATATCCGCTCGTGTCCGGACTATTCATCTCTGTCGATCAAGAACGTCGGACGATTCACAGGACAGACCTGGGAGCAGCTTGAATTACCGCTACATTGCAAAGGAAAACTTCTGTTTACGCCTTGCGGAGGCGCTCCGGTTCTGCACGACTGTAACGTCGTCACGGTGCCGGACGCCGCTGTACTCGCCACGCCCAAAGCCTACTCTCTAGCCTATCGCACGTGGTACAGGATGCTGCTCTCAGCGTTCGGCGCCAGGGCGAAGAGGATCGTCACGGTTTCAGATTTCTCGAAATATGAACTGAATCGGTTGTGCGGTATTCCTTTATCGAACATTGTGGTTACGCCGCTAGGCTCGAACCATATTCTTGCGGTGCAACCTGACCAGACAGTTCTGGAGAAGCATGGACTTAAGAACATTCCATATGTCCTGGCGGTCAGCTCCCACAACCCAAACAAGAATTTCCAGGGAGTTATCAAAGCTACTTCCCTACTCCGAAACTCTCAAATACGGCTTGCTATTGCAGGAGATGTGAACCCGGAGGTATTTGGGAAGACGATGGCGATACCAGCTACGGTCATCCAACTTGGCCGCGTGACCGACGCGGAGCTTCGTGCCCTCTACGAAGGTGCTGGGTGTTTTGTCTTCCCATCTTTCTATGAAGGGTTCGGGCTTCCACCACTCGAAGCGATGGCATGCAACTGTCCAGTTGTCGCTTCGAATATAGAAGCATTGCGCGAAACATGTGGCAGTGCGGCGCTCTATTGCGAGCCGGGAGATCCGCAGAGTATCGCAGATAGTATCGATCTTGTATTTGAAAGCGATGAAGCCCGGAGCGACTGGAAAGCACGTGGCTGCATTCGCGCACATGAGTTTAGCTGGGCCCGGACAGCAGCGGAGACATGGAGTCTGCTTCAGGAAGTTGCCGCGGCGACATAAGGCTCTGCTGCCGTTCGGAGGCCCTGCTTTGCGCCGCGAGAGCAAGCATGGTCCACAGAGGTGGAAACGAAAGATCAGGCTCTCCAAATCCCATAGCTAAGATCAGGGTTAGACCAGCGATTCCTATCCAGCGATGCTCCTTTGGAAGTCCACGAAGCGTGGCCGCACAGGCTGCGATAAAGAGCACGAGCCCTACGATGCCAACTTGACTCAGAAGCGAGACCAGGAGGCTGGACGGACGGTTGCTGCCGAGACCTGTGCCTAAGCCATACGTCCGATATGCGATTTGAAGCGAAAAGGCATCAGCGCCGAATCGAACCAGTGCGGAGTTTGATGCAGACTTCTCCACGGTTTGCGCGAGGAGTATAGACCTTATGCTCGGAATGAACATAAGGAAGGTTAAGCCTAGCAGCAGCGCAAAAAAAACAGATTGGCGCTTCAGCGTTGTGATCTTGATAAACCATGGAAGTCGGAGAACGGGATGCGTCAGAACCAGAATGCCGGTGGCAATACATACCGCAAGTAGCGAGGATGACGAGGCGACCAGGAGACAAGCCGCAGCTGGCAACAAACAGCGTGCGATGCCGCTTTTCCCTTCGAAGTACTTCCAAAGAAATGCAGCGAGGATAGCGGCCAGCACCGCGCCAGCCGTCGACGGCTCGGTGAAAGACCCTGCCGGCCTTACCTGGTCTGCGTTCACCTGCGCTAATGCGTAGCCAGGATTGTTAACCAGAAGCTTTTCAGGAAACGGAAGACCGAACCGCAAAAACAGGACTTGGAGGAGCACAACAGAAAACACGATATACGCAAACCATTTAAACGCCTTGTGGGCAGATGGCACATGAAGACCTTCTTTGGCCGCTGCGATCACAACCAGCACATTAAGGATCAAATATACGGATTGGATGACATTTGTGAACTGAAAATGAAGGTTCGTCGGGGTTATGAAATTTTCGTCGATGGTCTGTTCGGGACCGAATACGGGGAGGCCGTGAAACAGGAAGGGGAGTACAGCAGCCGTGCTGACCGCGACAATCGCAAACAGGAGCCAGAGCCGAACAAACGAATACTGCCGCACGAGATTACCCCAGCTGCGAACCTTGCAGCAAAGGAACCGAATTACGAATAGGGGGGCAATCACATAATAGGGTTGAATTCCGAGCGATCCCGACGACACCACAGAAGACCCCTGGAAGGCGGTCGAAACAACCAGAAGTGGAAAGAGGAGATAGGGATAGAAAACAAAGAAATACAGAGCAGTCGGTATGAAAACTATACCTTCTAGGGTTGGCATAGACTGCTCCGCTCGGTTCGGATCGTGATGCTCGGCTCAGATGGGGACTTCAGATTCAGCTCCAGCCTGATGTTACCTGAATTAGTTAGAGTTTGACCCCAGCGGTAGATGAGCCGCAGTTCTAGGTGGGAAGAGCTACTCAGGGGAGGCGAACCACCTCGGTCACAGGAGCGCTGCTACACTAAACAACGAACTATTCAAGCGATCGAGCAGACCCCTAGCGAGGGGCAGGCGGATTTGAATGCTACGTACAGGCATATTCGTTACAGGCGGCGCCGGCTTCATTGGTTCCAACTTTGTGTTGCATTGGGTTGGGTCGGGTAAGGGACGCGCCGTAAACGTGGATGCGTTGACGTATGCCAGCAACCTGCGCAATCTGGATTCGCTTCAGGGCAATCCGGACCATGTATTCGTGCATGGGAACATCTGTGATGCCGATTTGATGGCCAAAACGCTTGCTGAGCATCGACCTCGCGCGATCGTTCACTTCGCCGCTGAGAGTCATGTCGATCGGTCCATTATGGGGCCGGACGCGTTTCTCAAGACAAATATCGATGGCACGTTTACCTTGCTGCAGGCGGCACGCGCCTACGTGTCGACTCTTAGCGACGAGGAGCGAGAGGTGTTTCGGTTCGTCCATGTCTCCACTGACGAGGTGTACGGGACGCTCGGGCCCACTGATCCGGCGTTCTCGGAGACGACGCCGTATGCGCCGAACAGCCCGTATGCTGCTTCGAAGGCGGCTTCCGA
>Ga0302225_10001227_pt1 | contig 16692 bp, 10 predicted proteins | sample II_Palsa_E3_2_FD_193515 | JGI IMG/M metagenome (GOLD analysis project Ga0302225, IMG submission 193515) | Peat permafrost microbial communities from Stordalen Mire near Abisko, Sweden - II_Palsa_E3_2 | ecosystem: Environmental > Terrestrial > Soil > Palsa > Peat permafrost | place: Sweden...
AACAACCGAAAGCCAGGATAAATATAAAGGCGAGCATGCTGAAATTATTGCACCTAAAAAAGCGGTTAAGATATATTCGGGGCAATTGGCTGATCTGCAGCTTTGGCCTAAATTTATGTTTAATATCGCCTTTTTTACTTCTCAAAATATAAAACCGGCGCAACCATTGGCGGTAACCGAGAAGATAAAAGCGAAAGATATGTCATCGCCCAAAAAGAAACTGCCTTTACTTGATGCACAGGGCTGGTTAATACAACTTGATGAGCCGGAATTGGTTATTGATGCCCAAAAGCTTAAAGAAAGTTTTTTTAAACCAGCCGAGGAGAAAAAAGAAATAGGTAAACCAACCGGAGAGGTTGATTTGCATATTGAAAAGCTGCGCGATGACTACCAGTTTTTACAAAGCTCCGAAATACTAAACATCCAGCTTAATTATTTTAATAAAGCGCTTGATGCCGCTATTGTACACCAGTTGCCCGATATTACTTTTATCCACGGCGCAGGTAATGGTACTTTAAGGCACGAGTTGCATCGTTTGCTAAGCAAAAACAACCGCATACAAACTTTTATGGATGCCCGTAAAGAAAAGTTTGGTTACGGCGCTACTAAAGTTATACTGAAATAATTATCTAAAACCCATAGCATTTATTGTTGTTTGGTAGCTACATAGTATCCAATATTATTATCATATTTGGCACTATATACTATCAATATAAACACAATACATAGTACTTATGCAGGAATTAGATCCCGCCATTCTTCAAAAGGCGAACTCATGGCTACAGGGCAGTTATGATGATGATGTTAAAAAACAGGTTCAGAAATTATTGGATGATAAAGCCTATACCGAACTTACGGATGCTTTTTACCGCGACCTTGAATTTGGTACCGGCGGTTTACGCGGCACCATGGGCCCGGGTACAAATCGCATAAATAAATACACCCTCGGCGCAGCTACACAAGGCCTGGCTAATCACCTGAAAAAAAGTTATCCCGGCGAAAAAATAAAGGTTGCTATAGCGCATGACAGCCGCAACAATGCCAATTTATTCTCGAACATTACTGCCGAAGTTTTTTCGGCTAATGATATACATGTTTACTTTTTTGAGGCCCTGCGCCCAACGCCAGAATTATCCTTCGCGATACGCACTTTAGGCTGTAAAAGCGGGGTGATGCTTACCGCATCGCACAACCCGAAAGAATATAATGGCTACAAAGCATACGGTGCCGATGGCGGTCAGTTCGTATCGCCGGAAGATAAAGCGGTAATGGACGAAGTTGCCGCGATCAAGAGCATCGACGAGATAAAATTTGATCGTGTTGATGCCAATATTGAGATGATAGGCGAGGAAATTGACGAATTGTATTTGGATAAGATAACCGAATTGTCGGTTTCGCCGGATGCGATCAAACGTCAGAAAGACCTGAAGATTGTTTACTCGCCCATACACGGTACCGGAATTACCTTAGTGCCAAAAGCGTTAAAGCGTTTTGGTTTTGAGAACGTGATTTTAGTTGATGAGCAAATCACACCTGACGGTAACTTCCCAACAGTTGTTTATCCAAACCCCGAAGAAAAAGAAGCGTTAACCCTGGCGCTTAAAAAAGCACAGGAAGTTGATGCCGATTTGGTTTTGGCGACAGATCCAGATGCCGACCGTGTAGGTATCGCCGTGAAAAATACTGAGAATGAGTTTGTATTACTTAACGGTAACCAAACCGGTGCCATGTTAATTAATTACCTGCTTACCGCATGGCAAGAGAAAGGCAAGCTTACCGGTAATGAATACATTGTTAAAACCATTGTTACCACCAATTTGATTGAAGCTATTGCTAACGCGAAGCAGGTTAAATTTTATAACACGCTAACTGGCTTTAAATATATTGGTGAATTAATGACCCAATTTGAAGGTAAGCAAACCTTTATAGGCGGCGGCGAAGAAAGCTATGGCTACCTGATAGGGGAGTTGGTGCGTGATAAAGATGCCATCGTATCTAGCGCGTTTATTGCCGAAATGACCGCTTATTACAAAGATAAAGGCAGCAGCTTGTTCGAGGCATTGATCAATACTTATATCGAGTATGGTTTTTATAAAGAAAAACTGATCTCTATCACCAAAAAAGGTAAAACAGGCGCTGAAGAAATTAAAGGGATGATGGAAAAATTCCGTACCAACCCACCGGCTACTTTGGGTGGATCAAAAGTAATCACATTAAAGGATTACGAAAAAGGTACCGAAACTGATCTAACTTCAAATACAACTACCCAATTGGAGTTCCCTGAATCAGATGTGCTGCAATTTATTACCGAAGATGGCAGCATTATATCAGCCCGCCCGTCGGGTACTGAGCCTAAGATAAAGTTTTATTGCAGTGTAAATGGTAAACTGGCTAGTGCCGAAGCTTATCATGCAACGGATAAACAATTAGATGATAAGATAACTGCGATTATGCAGGATCTGGGTATTTAGGGAAATCAATATAATGAAGAAGCCGGGCCAATTTGGTCCGGCTTCTTTTGTTTAAGACTGCTCCTGGTTAACGTAATTCAGCATCCAGGTGATGCCAAATTTATCGGTAACCATGCCAAAAAAAGGCCCCCAAAATTGGTGGCCTAACGGTATTTTAACTTCACCGCCTTCGGCTAATGCGTTATAAAATCGGGTTGTTTCTGCTTCGCTATCGGTATCAATGTTTATCATAAAGTTGCCGCCGGGCGCTACTGGCGGTCTGCCTGCTGGTAAATCCATGCCCGAAATAATACTGCTGCCAAGTGACATGGTCATATGTAGTATTTTGTTCGCATGTTCCGGGGGAGCAGCGTGCTCGCCTGGCATATCGCTCATCCGCGCGATAGCAATAAATTCGCCGCCAAATATAGATCGGTAAAAATTAAAAGCCTCTTCCGCCTGGCCATTATATAAAAGAGTGATATTAGCTTTCATGGTGTTTTAATAGATTTATAACAAATATAAAATAAAAAAAAGCCATCCCTGCAATGGCAGGTATGGCTTTATAAAGTTTAGATTTCTATTTTTTATTGATATACCCTTACATAATCAACCTGCATGGTTGAGCTGGTAAAGTTAGGGTCAACGGTTCCTCCAAAATCTCCGCCCATGGCTACGTTAAAGATAAAAAAGAAATTTGCGTTAAAGGGTAATGTTGGACTGTTTTGAACGGTTTGATAAACCACGCCATCAACTGAAATTTGAACTTGGAGCGGCGACCACTGTAAACCATAAACGTGGAAACTAGTATTTGGGCTGGTTGTTTTTGTGGTTGCACCATTACCGTTAGCACCTGAGTGGCCCGGATAATGCAACGTGCCATAAATAACACCTGGGTTATTACCAATTTCTTCCATTATATCCATTTCACCGCAAGCGGGCCAAGGGTTGGTTGCATAGTCGGAACCAAGCATCCATAATGCAGGCCAGGTACCACCGCCGGTAGGCAGCATGGCGCGCATTAAAACGGTGCCATATTTAAAGGCAAATTTACCATCGGTAACAATACGTGCCGATGAATAAGCATAGCCGCCGCTATTTTCTTTAATGGCGGTAATGTTAAGATAACCACCCTGTACATAGGCATTTTCGGCATTACTGGTATAATTTTCCAGCTCACTATTTCCCCAGCCATTATTATTGCCTAAGTCATAACTCCAATTGGCCGGGTTGGGTGGCCCATCGGTATTAAATTCATCACTCCAAAGCAAAGTTAGTTTTTTAGCAATTGTTACACTGGCATTTCCGGTTGCAGTTGAGCCTGAATTACTAGTTGCAGTAACGTTAATAGTGTAAGTGCCAGATGCTGGATATTTGTGCGTTAAGGAAACGGAGCCCGTATTTATTGTTTGAACGGAGTCATCGCCAAAATCAACAATATAACCTGATGCATTATTTGCTTTAGCTGTAACGTTTACATTGCCGCTGCTATCGGTAGTAGCTACTGCATTTACGGTAAGATTGGTTAAGGAGGTGTTAGCAGGAGCGGCAGTTTTACTCTTACTGCACGAAATTAGACAAAAGGATAGTGCTATACCTGTAAGGAGATATTTTATCATAATTAATTGGTTTGCTTGTTATTATAACTGGTTAAACAAATATAGTTTCTTTTTGCAATTACAGAGATATTAATTAGAAATTGCTTCGAAATAAAAATTAAAAATTTCTTAATAGGAAAAATTTATATTCGGCAAATTGCATTTTTAATATTATAATGCTTTAAATCAGTTGATTATAGTGTTTTTTGAAAAAAAATAATAATATTATACTCCTTTTTGGAATGTAAATATATCTTTGTAATTAATTATTCTTTCTTAATAGTTATGCAAATTGAAAACAGGAAGTATGAGCATGTGCTTCAATTTATTGGAGGATTTATTATAGTTGTTGTATTAACACAATGTTTATTTAATACTTTACTGCAATTATGGATCTATCTGTCCCATTGAGTGTGTAAATAAAACTAAGTACAATACAATATCATTTACTAACCAACCTTAATGATGTTAAACAACTGCCAGTGATTTTACCTGGCGGGTATATCTGTTTGCAGCTCCATTCTCTTTTTTTAAAATCGCAGCAATTCTTTTCGCAAAAGTTTTTATAATTAAATATTGAGTGGTTCTATCGTATTTTCAGGATATTTACATCCTGAAAATATGCTTAAAAATTAAAATTTTCTTGGTGTGAAATATATTTTGTAACTATTTTGCGAGATGTATTTTTTTAGATACCTAAGCATGGTAAAAGGCCGAATTTTAAGTAGGTTTACGCTATACCCCGCAAAGTTTACTATAAAGTGTATTGATGAAGCGAAAATTTGTGCGTTTGCTCAGGTATGTGGTTTTTAATAAAAATGCGTTTGAAAATCTAAAAAATCAGGTAAAACTTTTAGCTCTAATTAAATATTTCACAGGTGCAAAGCTGGTACATTTCCGAACCAACCTTTACCATCTTACCGACTATTTGTCCGGCTCATTCACAACAGATGAAAAGTTAAAAGTATTACTGCATCATTATACTTATCTCAAAAAAAACTTCTCTCCGGTTCAGTTAAAACAAATTTTTAATGAGGGGATAGTGTGTTTTGAAGAGGATAATAATATTGGTCGTTACAGCATAGTATTAGGCTCAAGCCTAACATTGGAGTTTGAGGGCTCGCTATCTTTATTTTTAAAGTTTAATGATGTTAAAATAGCCACACTGTCTTTTACCATTGTGCCGGGAAACATATTTAATCTTCGTGATGAAAGTGTAGCGTACATTACCTGCACCCAGCGTATAGGGCAGCATAAAGCGCATATTTTGGCAGCTATAAAGCATTTTCGTGATATTGTACCTTCCGTAGTATTGATGAAATCTTTTGAAGGTATATTAAATACACTTGATATTGCATCATGCGTTGGCATCTCTCACATAAATCAGATTACAGCGCTTAAGAATACAGGCGAAGAAGAAAAATACCAATCTTTTTATAATAAATTATGGAATAATTACGGCGGCATAGATATTGGCGGTAACTATTTGATCCCATTGCCATTAGCACAAAAACCCTTGCTGCTCATTAAGCAAACGCACCGTAACCGAACAGTAAAAAAACGCGCTAAATTACGCGAGATATATACTGCAACTGTTAATAAGATGAATGCTTTTAAAAATCAAGCATAATAGCAAGCTGCTATTTCTAATCAAAGGGTGTTAGTACAAATGATTATATTTAGGCTCTGTTAGCATGAATATTTTAAACCGTTTATATTAATTATGCTTAATTGCCAATAGTAATCACCCCTATGGAATCAAAAACCCCGAATCCTGTTCATCCCAAAAAGAAAAAAGGCTTTTTAAAGTTTTTAACATTGCTTGGCCCCGGCCTTACAACCGGTGCTGCAGACGATGATCCATCGGGCATAGCAACCTACTCACAAACAGGTGCCCAGTTTGGCTACGGGCAATTGTGGACTGCACTTTACATGCTCCCTTTTATGACCGCCGTGCAGGAAGCTTGCGCGCGCATCGGCCTGGTATCTGGTAAAGGAATCTCTGCTGTAATACGCGAAAATTACAGTAAAACTGTTTTATATAGTGCAGTTGCCTTGGTTGTAATTGCCAATACTATAAATATTGGTGCCGATATTGGCGCAATGGCATCTGCAGCGCAATTACTGGTGCCGGTTCCTTTTGTAGTGATTACCCTGTTTTTTACCATGCTGATTTTAGTGCTGGAGATATTTACCAACTATAAGGTTTACTCCCAAATATTAAAATGGCTGGCAATAGCTTTGTTATCATACCCCATAACCGTATTTATTGTACATCAGGATTGGGGTACAGTGCTAAAAGCCTCGGTTATACCGCACTTTGAATTTAATTTCCAGTTCTTTTTTATCATCACCGGCGTGTTGGGCACTACAATTACGCCATATATGTTCTTTTGGGAAGCATCGCAAGAGGTTGAGGAAAATAAAACCCTGAAGCTTGATAACCAGGGCAGGCACAAGATAACCCCAAAGCATATTAAGGATATGCGCATAGATAATAATGTGGGTATGCTGATATCCGAATTTACTACCTGGTGTATTATTTTGGTGGGCGCATCGGTGTTACATGCCAGCGGTGTTAAGGATATTAAAACAGCAGCCGATGCCGCGCGAGCCATCGAACCTTTGGTGCATTCGTTTCCACATGCTGGTTATTTGGCTAAACTGATATTTTCTATCGGCATTATTGGTTTGGGTTTATTGGCTGTGCCTGTTTTGTCAGGATCTGCCGCTTACGCGGTTTGCGAAGCCTTTAGCTGGCGGGCCAGCCTCAATTTTAAACTCAAAAAAGCACGCAGCTTTTACGCGGTGATCATTATATCTACTGTGATAGGTTTACTGATAAATTTTGTTGGGATAGACCCGCTTAAGGCGCTTGTATTTGCGGCTGTATTAAACGGTGTTGCAGCAGTGCCTTTATTATTCCTGATAGCACGCATTGCACGTAATGAAAATGTAATGGGCGAGTTTAAAAGCGGGCAATTATCCAATATCCTGCTATGGTCAACTTTTGTGGGAATGGGTGCCGCGGCTATTGGTATGTTTTGCACTTTATAACCACCAGATAGCATTTTGCGTGTTCGTACACTTGTTGTAATTAAATAAAATTAATTGCGGGGTTTTATTGTTAAATTTTATACGTTTGCGCTGATAATCATTTTATTCAGACCTTGGTGAGGATAATTCCTTATCAAAATATCAAGTATAACCTATGAGAAAAGCCAGCTTTTTAGTGTGTGCGTTATTGTTTACATTTCAACTCATCGCCCAAACAAAAAATAACACTTTTTGGCAAGAAGATTTTAACGCGACAGCGGGCAAATTGCCAGATGGCTGGAAGAATGTTGACAAGAGTAAAACCAGCAGCGTAGAGTGGATCGTAACCAATCAACCTTATCCGGGTTCGTTTCAATATCAGCAGCAGGCACCGCCAATCGCATCTAAAAGCCGTGGTTATTACCTGCAATTTCAGCCGGGTTATATGGTTGATGAAGACCAGCCAACCTGGGTAAAGAAAAAGCAATATCCTGATGCCTGGGTACAAACAAATGAGATAAATTGCTCAGCTCATAAATCAGTTATCCTAAAATTTCAACAAACATTTCGTTACAACAATTTTAACCACGAAGCCGGTGCAGGCTTAACGGTTGGTGTAAGCACCGACGGCCAGAACTGGACAGATTTTGATGTTAAAAATAATATAACACCAGCTACCGATATGTTTACCCCAATAAACCAGGAAGTAAACATTAGTAAAGTTGCAGCCAATCAACCAAAAGTTTACATCCGCTTTTATTGGAAAGGCTATTATAGCTGGTACTGGATGATAGATGATATTTCATTATCCGAGGGGTTAAAAACAGATGTAGCTATCACCCGTCTTACATCTAACAGCGAAAATGGTAACACCTTCAGCCATCATGATGTGCTATCGGTACAGCTAAAAAACAACGGAATTGAAGCTATTAAGCAAGATTTTAATGTAACCTGCCTTATCGATAACAAACAGGAACTTTCGACAACAGTGTATGCAAGCAAAAAGCCGATCAATCCCGGCGAAGAAATTAATGTGGATTTTCCACCCGCTGATCTGTTAATAAGGCCATCGCATGATTTAACTTTTACTGCTAAACTTAGTGGAGATGAAAATACTGACAATGATAAGCTATCTATCAAAATATATGCGAAGGAAGCATACGTAGGTAAGATTACTGCCTTTAAGGCTGATAAAAATGAGTTTGATATTTCCGCAGGCATATCAAAAGTTAAGGTGATTTTTTACAGCGATGATATCTTTAGGATCTGGCTGGCACCGGTTGGCGATTTTACCAATCCTGCCGCTAATGATATTGTTGAACAGTATACCGTTTACAATCCGCAGGTAACAGCTACAGACAAAGGCGCATATTACCAGATTAAAAGTAAACAATGTGTGTTGCGGGTTTACAAAAGCCCAATGCGTTTTGCTTTATACGATGTAACCAACACGCACCAGGTTTGGGCCGAAAGCAAGCCGATAAGCTTTGGTGCCAAAACAACCCAAAGTATGGAGCGCCAGCCTAACGAATATTTTTATGGTTGCGGCATGCAGAATGGTTATTTCTCGCATCGCGGTAATGATATTTTGATTGAAAAAGGTAACGGCTGGGATAACGGCGGCCGTGCAAATCCGGCTCCGTTTTATATGTCGACTGCCGGGTACGGCGTTTTTAGGAATACGTTTGATGTTGGGATATATTCCTTTAAACAGAATTTGAAATTCACCCATAACGAGAACCGTTTTGATGCCTTTTACTTTTATGGTCCATCACTAAAAAAGATTTTAAATGGTTATACCAAAGTAACCGGTCGCCCGTTTTTGATGCCACGTTGGGCATTGAGCATGGGCGATGCCAACTGCTATAACCGAGGAACAAAGGGTTATGATACCAAAAACTATACAGGCAGCGGCATCAATGGTACCACGCCGGATGTGATTAAGCTGGTTGCCGATAAATATGTAGATAACAATATGCCGCGCGGTTGGATACTGCCAAATGATGGCTATGGCTGCGGGTATGTTAAGCTGGATTCGACCGTAATGGAATTGCACAAGCGCGGTTTTTATACTGGATTGTGGACAGAAAACGGCATCGATAAAATTGCCAAAGAAGTTGGAACCTATGGTACAAGGTTATGCAAGCTGGATGTAGCATGGGTTGGCCCGGGTTATAAGTTTGCATTGGATGCCTGCAAATCTGCCTATAATGGGATTGAAGATAACAGTAACGGGCGTGGTTTTGTATGGAGTGTGATGGGCTGGGCTGGTACGCAAAAATATTCCACCGTATGGAGCGGAGATCAAACCGGCAACTGGGAATATATCCGTTTCCATATCCCAACGGTTATCGGTTCGGGTTTATCAGCACAAAACGCGGCTACCGGCGATGTGGATGGTATTTTCGGCGGCAGCGACTCAACCTATGTGCGCGATTTGCAATGGAAATGTTTTACCCCGGTATTTATGGTGATGAGCGGCTGGGCCAAAAAAGATAAGCAGCCCTATATTTATGGCGAACCTTATACATCCATCAACCGAAAATACCTGGAGCTTAAAATGCGGTTAACGCCATACATGTACACCTATTGCGAACAAGCACACGAAACGGGTGTACCGGCATCGCGGGCTATGGTGCTGGAGTATCCAAACGACCCGGTAACATGGGGCAAACAAACGCAATATCAGTTTATGAACGGTGAATCATTCCTGGTGGCACCGGTTTACAAAAGCGAAGCCAAAAGGGATAGCATCTACCTGCCAAAAGGTACCTGGTACGATTACTGGAATGGCAAAGCCTACACCGGTGGCGAGTGGCTGAATAATTATCCTGCACCGCTTGATAAACTGCCGGTATTTGTGAAAGCAGGAGCCATTATCCCAATGTATCCGGCTATGAATTATGATGCCGAAAAGCGTGCCGACAGCTTAACACTTGAGATCTATCCATACAAAAATTCATCATTCAATTTATATGAGGATGATGGCATAACCCGCGATTATCGTAAAGGTGCATTTGCCAAAACGCTGATTGAAGTGCAGGCTGATAAAGGCATACAGGTAAATATCCATGCCGCGGTAGGGGAGTATAAAGGCAAATACACCAAACGTGTTTACCTGCTGGAGATTCACCAACACACAGCGCCAAAGGCGGTAGTAGTTGATGGTAGCAACTTGAAAATGTATGCTTCGTTAGTTGATTTTAACGAAGCTAAAACAGGCTGCTATTTTGACTTGAACGATAAAGCCGGAACGGTGCATATCAAAACAACTTATTTAAAAACAGATAAAGATCAGTTGGTTAGGGTTGAAGATTAAAAGACTTTCAAAGAACGAATTTGCCAGTGGCTGCTAGATAGATATACCTTTTTTGCCATTTTGAGCAGAATAGCAAATTTATAATTACCCTTCTGTCTTAATTATTTTAACACCTTTAGGTGCTTTTACATCAATCCTGATTTTGCCATTTGGCAGTTTGGTGTCTTTTATAGTTACAATACCCAGCGGGGTTGGATAAGAGCCTTCGGCATAAGTAAGGTTACCCAAATGCGGTGCGATCTTTAATACAGCACAGCCCGGCGCCATTACATTTACGCCAAGCACATATTGAGTTAACCACGGTGTAGGGCCCGAAGCCCAGCCATGGCACAAACTATGCCTGAAACCTTTATAGCAAAAAGCGCCATAATCACCATGAATGTCTTTTTTGCCTGGTGGTACCAGTTCATCAATCCGGCCTGCGTTGGGTATCCAGTCTATATTAAAATCTTCCCAAAATGTGGTAGCGCCCAGGGCAAGCATTGGTCCCCAGTAATTTTTGATGGCATCGATTGAACCCTGGTAATCGCCAGCCTTTGCCTTGGCTTGCAGCATGTAATAGCCAAAGAAGGTAGAGTAATTATGCACGCCGCCGACTGAAAGTATCTGGTTTGCCTTATCCGCAGGCATTAACCCTGATAATGAAAGTAATGCAGCCGCCTGTTTGGATGCGCCTGGATCAGGTACATTCTTTTTTAACCGGGCAACGGCAGCTTTACATTTTTGGGCAGTGATTGGATCATTAAGCACGGTGCAAAGTTCGGTACCTGCATTTAGGGTCATTACCATCATGGCTTGCAAACCGGCGTGTATCGCTTTAGGATCAGTGCTTGATGGCCAGTCCAGGAATCTTGCACCATCGTTCAAGTCTTCGCTGTTGTTGGGCGTTATCTTTTTAATGTACTGGTTTAACAGTGCCGTTAAATACGTTTTTTGCTGTTTGAGGTAGTTAAGATCGCCATTGTGCATGTACCAATCATGCTGGATCAAAATCCACCACATGGAATAGGAAACCATGCCATTCATATACTCCGGCAACGGCGTTATGTTTTTCGCGAGGTCGAGGCTTTTGGGTACTACATCATTATTGCCGAACACGGCTGCTATGGTTGAGGTTTCGGGGTGCATATCACCCACCCAAACCAGCCTGTCGCGCTTGATGCCGTCCCACAAATAATCCTGCATGTTTAGCTGTACGGTGTAAGCGCCGGTCATCCAAATTTTGTTCAGCAGGGTATCGCTGCATTTAAACGAGCCGAGGTAGGGGATATCGCGATAAACAAATATAGCCCTTGCTTCTTTTAGCTTTAGTTGCGCATTGTCGTCAACCAAGTCTATCCGCACAAACCTGAAACCGGTATTGCCAACCTCCAGCTTACCCAGCCAGGGTAACGAGATGATGAAATCGCGCATGGCATGGTCGTTAGTAGCATCGTGTATGGTATCAATATCGCTCATGGCCTCACTTGCCGATTCGCCAAAACGGATGCGGACTTTTACCGGCTTGCCACCGCGCGACTGATCGGTTACCAACTGTAAACCGCCGTGCAGTTCTCTGCCGAAATCGAGCAGGATACTGGCTTTACCTTTGTCGTCATTATGCATCACACACAAGTCTTTGCCTGAGAGATCCGCCTGCCCGTCGCCGGGTTTTAGCAATCGTTCAGGGTTGATGATATGTGTATCCGCATTGGGCGATTCCCATACGATCCGCGTAGGGGGAAGATACCGCCTAACCGTTTCCTCGGTTTGAACATCATGCAGGTGCGTGCCTGCAAAAACCGGCGGTAATTGCGCATAGGCAGTTTTAAATATCAGCAAAAAAATCAACGCGGAATAAATAGTTGCCTTATGCATAATAATACGATTTAGCCAGCTAATTTAGGTTTTTCTGCCCGGCATTCTGAATTAAAAAAATAGCACTGTTTTAACGTCGTCCAAACAAGCCTAAACGTACCGGTACAGCACCGAAACATACCCGAACACACCGAAACAAACCCGAACATACCGGTACAAGCCTAAATATGCAATGCGCTGATAATAAGGAGAATATAAAAAAATAACTTGTTTCAGGTGTGAAACAGGAATATTCACTTATCGGCTGAAAATTAAGGACTTATAAAAGCCGTGTTTCAGGGTGTGAAACACAGGTTAAAACTTTTGATCTTGTTTTTTTTGAAACAGCTTCATCACAAAATAAACCATGACTACAGCGGCTAAGAAAATTATGATGGCTATCATCTCCTCACTTTTAAGGCTCACCAAAAGCCAAACTATTGCCGCGATTGCGATGGCAGGTACCAGGTAGCCGCCGGGCGTTTTAAAAGATTTTTTGGCAGAGGGCTGTGGCTTGGTTCTTAATTTCAGCATCGCCAAAACAACACTTAGGTAAATGAGCAGCAGGCACCCGCTCGATAAAACCGCCAGTTGCCTAAAGCCACCCGAAACGGCAAAAATAAACAGCAAGGCCGCATAGATGATAATAGCAGTGTATGGGGTAGCAAATTTGGGGTGTACTTTAGCCAATGTTTTTGGGAAAATGCCATCCTTAGCCCCGGCAAAAAGCAGGCGCGGCGTAGCCATTACATCGCCGCTGGTATTGCCCAGGCAGGATACTACCGCCGCTACCAGCAAAAGTGTTGCACCTATCGGGCCGACAATGCACTGAGCGATTGCCGCCAGCGGCGCGGTTTTAAAATGGGCCATCTGATTGCCTAATACGCCTTGCGCTATCGTTTGGATCAGTCCGTAAAATATAAATATGACTAACGCGGCGGATATAATACCGAGCGGGATAGTGCGTTTTGGGTTTTTGATTTCGCCGCTTACACCGAGCGATGTTTCGAACCCCATAAAGGCATAAAAGAGTACCAATGTGGTTTCGCCAGAGGTTTTTAGCGATGGGAAATGCTGCCAGTGCAAATTGCCCGTTTTAATATAAGCAAAGCCGAAAATGATAATGCCGAGGAGCGGTAAAAGCTTGATGACGGTGATGTATTTCAGAAAGCTTTCGCCTTGTTTTGCCCCACGGATGTTGATGAACACGATTACCGCAAGCAGCACAAAATACAGGCTGTCCTGCATCAACGGCCTGGCAAATACCGGGAAGATAATGGCTAACGACGATGCCATCACATTCATTACCGCTGCGCTGCTGAGCACGCCATAACCAAAAAAGAACAGCCAGTTTAAAACAAAGCCGGCAAATGGCCCAAAAGCGGTTTCAACATAAACATACGACCCGCCCGAAGTATTTACCTTGCTGCCGATCTCGGCGTAGCACAGCATAATGGTGATGAGCATAATACCGCAAAAAACATAAGCCAGTATGCCAACCGCGCCCATTTGTATAGCCACAATAGCAGGCAGCACGTAAATACCCCCGCCAAGGGTGTTGTTAACAATGCTGGCGGCAAAGCCCGGTACGCCTATAACCCGCTTGAGCCCTTCGCTGGTAGTTGAATCTTCCAAATTAGGTTGCTTGTGTTGAAGGACTTAAGATAGGGAATTAAAGTGGATTATGGATTTTTAGGATAATTTAGATGGTGTAGTTGTAGACTATAGGAACAAAACATTGGGATTTTTTTTGTTTATCTTTATGAATTGACGTACACGGACTATGAGCCAAATGAGAAAGCCTTTACTAACTGGTTTAAATCGCAGCTATTTTAAAGTAAATGCCTCGAATAACGAAGAGGAAATGATTTTGAAAATCGCAGAATTAACCGGTTTTCCAATTGAACGTATCAAAGTTGATATAGCTAAGGAAAAGGATAGAAGTCACAGCGAATATCTCAGTGTTCAGGGTATTATAAAGCCTTTCAAGGAGTTTCTTGAAAGTGAGCCAAAAACTAAAAGTGATAAATATGAAGAACTTCAAGATTTAGGGAGATTTATTCTTGCTACAAAATTAGATATTAAAATTGTAGTACCTAAGACATCTGTACCCTATCCCGATTTTACTTTAGTACTTGAAGAAAAAGCTACAATTGGATTGGAACACACCCGGCTCATTAATGAAAAAATGAGGAGAACAACAAAAACCACACAAAAACTTCTTCAAGATAGTACTAAGTATATTCAGCAAATAAATGCAGTGCTTTCAGGAATAGTAAACATTGCCATAAACTTTGATGCCCCAATTATAAATGGTAAATCTCTTAATAAGAGAGGATTTACTGAAGATGAACGGAAAAGACTACCCTCGATATTAGGTAATTACATTTATGCAATTTTAAATAATCAGGTGGTTGAAAAACCTGAATTTATTAAAAGTATAAATGTCGCTGCAAATCCAGGATTTCCCCTTAACGTTGAGTTAAGTGAGCAGTATTTCGCTATGGGAGGCTTTAGAGAGTTAGTTGAAGACCGTATTTCTGCTAAAGAAAAGCGTTTTTTAAGTTATAAATCTGAAAGCCGTTTAGAAAGGATTTGGTTGTTGCTAACAGTTGATGGCTTTAGCAGCCATTCTGGGTTTGATCTTGTTAATGAAATTTTTATTTATAAGAAAATGTCTGAATTTGAATTAATAATAGTATTTGAAGTTTTTTCTGGGAAGTGTTTTCTTATTTACGATAAATTAAGAAATAAGGATATTTAACGACAAATTCCATAGCTTACCCCCCCCGGGTCATTCTACTCAAGAATAGAAGTGCTTCTATATACACCACATGAAACCCTTGAAAACCCCGAAAAAGACTTGGCTGGATGCCAAGTCAATCGTTACTTAACCTCCCTGTGAAATAAAAATTAGCAGGGAGAAGGGGACTTGCCTCTTATGATCTTGGTTGCCTTTGAGCTGACAGCAAAATCTTCATACTTTTCGGTTCGACCCTTTCAAAAAGATCATTACGCCATTCTACAAACTTAGAATTTTCAAATTGATTTATTTCACTACCATTTAAAAATCTCTTGTCATCTTTTATGATGCCAAAATTTATTGCGTTCCCAATTCTATATAAACCTACTATTTGCGGAACTCCTCCACACTGTGGATCATTAATGTTTTCAAGTGTTTGAGTAAAGCAATGATAAACAGTTCTACTTGTTCCATAGTTGTTAAACTGAGGTTGATCATATTTGCTGTCAAATTCTTTTTGAAATTCATAACGACCACTACCCGCGATAGCGATAACTGTGGATTTATTTGGTAATGTTAGTTTAGTGCTTGTTAAACCTGTTTGAATGTTCCAGTTAATACGATAACAATGAAAATTTTGGTTAGCATCTCTAGTTGCATATAAGATAGCAAAACTACCAGCCGTTTGATTTTGGGGATATTTACTAATCGTGCCCTTAATCTTATTTTCGATACACGTAAACTTCTCATTGGGCTTAATCGCAGCGGGAAAGAATAATTGTAAATCAGCCTGTTTTATAATTTGTGTAATTGTATTAGATGCAAATAAGACATCTCCACAAAAACAAAAAATATCGGGCGAGTTTTCCATCCCATATGCTTTGGTGAATTCGTCATAAGTATCGCCATTTGGCCATGAAATACGACTATCAGTAGCAAAATAAATTGATGCTATTTTAGGTCCTGTTTTTTTTTGATCTACCCCGACCCAGGCTGCTAACAATGTCATTTGGTAAATTTATAATATTAAGTCAATTTCAGTCATGTCTATTTTTCACTGTCCCTCTTAATTCAAACCCCCAATCTGCCTATACCCGCTTGGCGATTTCCCGGTTTTCATTTTAAATAGTTTGGTAAAGTGGGATGGGTGCTCAAAGCCAAGCCCATAAGCTATCTCGCTAATGGAATCATTGGTGCTCCACAGTAATGATTTCGCTTTGTCGATCATTTCGAGGTGGATGTATTCCTGCGTGGTTTTGCCGGTGAATTTGTTCAGCAAGTCGGACAGGTAATTGGGGGAGAGGTTCAGCCGCGAAGCAAAATATTTAACGTTGGGCAGGCCGACTTCTATCAAAGTGTCTTGTGCAAAATAGTCCTTTAGCAGCTTTTCGAACTGCTGTACCACATCTGAGTTAATCTTGGCCCGGGTGAAAAACTGGCGATCGTAAAAGCGGGTGCAATAGTTTAGCAGCAGCTCAATATTACTTACAATGAGGCCTTGCGAATGCTTGTCGATATTACGCGAGCATTCCTTTTCGATATTGGTCACACAATCTTTGATAATCAGCTGTTCATCTTCCGAAATATGCAGCGCCTCGTCAACCTCGTAATTAAAAAACGAGTATTGGTGAATTTTTCTGCCGAGGTCGGTGCCATGCAATAAGTCGGGATGGATGAATAATGCCCAGCCTTCTTCCACAACAACATCTG
>Ga0302225_10001242_pt1 | contig 16539 bp, 13 predicted proteins | sample II_Palsa_E3_2_FD_193515 | JGI IMG/M metagenome (GOLD analysis project Ga0302225, IMG submission 193515) | Peat permafrost microbial communities from Stordalen Mire near Abisko, Sweden - II_Palsa_E3_2 | ecosystem: Environmental > Terrestrial > Soil > Palsa > Peat permafrost | place: Sweden...
TTGGCCGCCGTATAGACAATCTCTGCTTCCGCCGGTTGCGCCAACGCCATGACACTTACACCCGTCGCGCCCGCGGCCAGCGCGTACGCATTCACGTGGCTGAGAAACGACTCGGAAAGTGGCTGCGTGCTGCGAGGGCCCGTGGAAGAACGGTTCATAGAATCTCCTTGGGTTTGGCCGGGGATTAGTTAGCAGAATTCTCATTCGGAAACAAGTGGCCTGTCAACATGAAATTTGCAACCATCTTCATCCGTCATTCTTCATCCGGCATTCTTTCGGAGATTCAGAGCAGCTACCGAAGCAGAATCTCCGACTATTCACGACGCCACAGCGCCAGCCCCTGGGAACCAAGTGCGAGCATTCCTAGCGACGCTGGTTCCATCGGCGCCGTTTCCGCCGAAGCGTCAGTTTCCTCGGTTATCTGGCCAGCTTTGATCGGCTGATTAGCTACCGTTTCATAAGCATAGCCAGTCACAGTGGCCGTCAAACTCCTGACCTTGTCGAGTGTCACCGTAAGCCGGATCCATCCATAGTGCAGTTCCCCGTCGATGAGAAACTCCACGCCCAGAAACCGATTCTGCTGATTCGCCCACAGTCCGGAAACCCTGCGGTAATAGATAAAGTCGTAATCGAACCCGAACGTGTATAGCATTCGCTCGGCCCGAATCGCATTAAATTTCTGCCTTGGCCCGATGCTGCCTCCGTTAAGAAGCGCGAAAGCGAAACTGCGGGCTCCGCCCATCACCCCGCCACCAGCCCGAGGATTTACCTCCAGACTCGCGCCGAACGAATGGTACGCGAAAGTGTAAAAGTAGAATCCAAAATCGGGAGTTCCATCATGATTCATGTCCAGGCGGAAATGGCCATTCAGGGGAACGGTTCCATTCGCCGGCGTGTACACAATCTCCGCCTCAACTGGTTGGGCCAACGCCAGCAGACTCACGCCCGCCGCGCTCGCGGCCAGCGCGTAGGCACTCACATGTCTTAACAGCGATTCTGATATTTCCTGAGCTGCGCGCGATCCAGTGGACGAATGTCTCATAGAATCCCCTTGGCCTTCCCGATCGTCGACCGATCTTGAATCCTCATCCTCCGATGAATGCATGTCAATACGAAAGAATTTGCAACCTCGGATCAGGATTAGTCGGAGCCGCTTGGCGTCCCGCACTCACCCGGTATAAAGTAGCTTTCTCAGGCGTAACCCCAGGCTTCCTGTCATCTGCTGGAACTTTCATGAAAACTGCCCTCCTCGCGCTGCTTTTGATCGTGTTGGCGCAGCCCCACGCTCACCCGCAAACGCCTGACGACTCTCAGAACAAAAGCTCAATTCATGGCACCGTCGTCGACTCCAGAACCGGACAACCCCTGAAAGGCGCCGAAGTCTCGCTCCGCACTTTCTCGCCGGGGGATCGCGGCGAGCCCAGCTCTGCCGTCTCCGACCCCGAAGGCCATTTCGCCTTCGAGGGCTTAGCTCCCGGAAGATATCGGCTCACCGCGTCTCGAAATGGTTACTTGAGCCGCGATCCGCGCTTTGGCGGCGGCCTGCGCGGCATGGTCACGTTGTCTGCGGGACAACATCTCGACGACGCCACCCTTCGCCTCATCCCGTCCGCCGTAATCGCGGGCCGCGTCACCACCGAGGGCGATGAACCTGCGCCCAATATCTCCGTGCAGGCCATGAAGTATACCTACCAGGGCAACAAGCGCCAGTTATCCGACGTGGGCACGGCCACCACCAACGATCGCGGCGAGTACCGCATCTGGGGACTCGCTCCCGGCAAGTATTACGTCCGCGCCACGCACCCTCGGGGCGCAACCGCGCTCCAGAACAGCCAGGTCTACGTTCCCATTTTTTATCCCGGAGTCAGCGATCCGTCCCGCACCCAAACCATCGATCTTCATCCCGGCGAGGAACTCCCCGGCATCGACTTGAATTTTGTCGCTTTGCATTCCGTCCGCGTGCGCGGGCGCGTTGTCAATGCGAGTTCGGCAATCGCCAAAGGCGCTCAGGTCACGCTTGTGGCAGGATCGGGAAGCATGGTCTTTTCCATCGGCGATGCCTCCGCCGATGCCAAGGGAGCGTTCGAGGTCCGCGGCGTTCCGCCGGGATCCTACACGCTGATCGCCGAACAATTCGGCAACACCGATTCCGAGAAGGTGATTCGCGGACGCACCACCGTCGAAGTCGGCGACGTAAACCTCAACGACGTTGAGGTCGTCGTAAGTCCGGGCTCGAGCGTGAGCGGTCATGTTCGCGTCGAAGGCAAGTCGACTCTCGACCTCACCAAGCTCACCGCATCTCTGGACGCGCAAGACGACCTGTCATCCCTGGGTTTTGCGCCGGACGTGAACAGCGCTCCCCTGCGCGCGGATGGCACCTTTACCTTTCGCGACGTGCCTGAAGGCAGTTACCAAATCAATATTGTTCCGTTGCCGGGCGGTTACTACTTGAAGTCCAGCGGCGAAGGCGACACAGTCGATGCCGGCGTGAGAGTCGCGCGAAATCACGCCGCTGCCGTGGAACTCAATCTGAGCGCTGGCGCCGGGCGCATCGCCGGAACCGTGTCGAAGGACGAACAACCTTCCGCCGCGGCAACCGTGGTGCTCGTTCCGGACGCGCCGCGCCGCGGCCAATCGCGCTACTACCGCCAGGCGCTCACCGATTCGTCCGGCAGGTTCACGATCAACGGCGTTACTCCCGGAGACTACAAATTATTCGCTTGGGAAGAAATCGATCGTGGCATGTATCTCGATCCGGATTTCCTTCAATCCTACGAGGATTCCGGCAAGTCCGTGCGCGTGGAAGAGGGCGCGAGCCAGAACATTCAGCTCGACCTGATTCCAGCCAGCAATTAGCTTCCTTGAATTTAAAAGCTCTCCTCTTCGTCCTGCTTCCGCCAAGCCTCTAACCCCTGTGCGCCCACTGCCAACGTGCCCAGGCTCGCGGCTTTGACCGGCTGGGTCGTGGACGCCACTGGCCCCGCTTCGCTGTCACTATCGTCCGTGCTCTTTGTCGCGCCAGCAACAATTGCCTTGTTCGGGATAGTTTCGTAACCGAAGCCGGTCAACACAGTGCTGCTGTAATTCGTGATGACTCGCGCCCAGCCGTAATGAACTTCACCCGAGATCAGAAACTTCAGACCGAGGTAGGGAGGATGATTGCCAGCCCATGCGCAAATGCTGAAATTGCCTCTGGTAATCGATCCTACTCTCTCTACCATAAGGAGATTGCGCGATTGAAATGGGCGAGCGTCGCCAATCCGCGCGCCACCGGGCGCAGCCGCCGCGCACGAAGTCCTGAGCGAGGTTTTCCACTCTCCCCAGATTGCGTTTCCAGCCTGCGCGGGCACGACCGTCAGCCATTCGCCGTAGCCCCCCTCGGGAGGAAAGCGAACGGCGTCGGAACGATAGAGACTCAGCCCGAAATCCGGGATTCCGTCATGATTTATATCGAACTGGATCACACCAACATTTGAGTTGATTGGTATGTTCACCGGCGTGGCAATGATGTGGGCTTCCGCCGGCTGCGACAAGGCCAACACCCCCACTCCCGCTACGCTCGCTGCGGCTGCGTAAGAGAGCAGATTCTTATCCAACCTTGCGGCTAGCCGAATTTGTTCCCGGCGCCGCGGCTTATTCCCTTTGTTTGGTTCCGGCTGGGTCAATCTGCCTCCCCTGTCAATGTGAAAGGTTATCCGATCCCCACGTCCTGACGGTCGCTCAAGACACTTGTTCTTCTTTCGCGCTTTCGCCAGGCAACCAGCCCTGACGATCCTATCGCCAACATGCCGAGGCTCGCCGGTTGCGCAGAGGGTGAAGCAAAAGCCGCCGCGCTGGCCCGGATGTTGCTCTCATCCGCATCGCTTGTCGCGCCGGCGGGGATCGGCTTGTTCGGGATGGTTTCGTAAGCGAAGCCCGTCAATACCGTGGCGCGCACGGCCACCATCACCTGCGCCCAACCGTAATGAACCTGCCCGTCGATCATGAACTTCAATCCGAGATAAGGCGGATGCGCGCCGTGCCAGGGACAATGGCTGCTTCTCCCTCGGGTGTAGCTGCCCGCGGCCTCGAGCATAATCTGGGGCCCGGCGCGAAAGCGGCGAGCGCCGCCGATTGGCTCTCCGGCGTGCACCGCGGCGGCGCACTCGTTTCTATCGCTAAACACATCCCACACTTCGTTTTCGGCTTGGGCCGGCACAACCCTCACCAAAGAACTGAAGTTTCCCATCGGAGGGTTGCGGGCGAACTGGTAGAAATTAACGCTGAGTCCAAAGTCGGGAATTCCGTCATGGTTGATGTCAAACTGAACGATCCCGCCATTCACGGGAATCGGTATATTTACGGGCGTGGCCACGATGCGGGCTTCGGCGGGTTCGGCCAGGGCCAGCATGCCCACTCCCGCCGCGCTGGCCGCCAGTGTGTACGCCAGCAGATTCTTGTCCAGCCTTGCGCCGATCCGCGCCCGCTGCCGTTTCTGAATTTTATTTTGTGCGTTTGAAGTTTGCCGAGGCATAGCTCTCCCTATGGTTGGAACATTCTTTCGCGAGCTACATCTACTCGGGGGAGGATCAGCGTTCGATCATATCCTAACTGCGAAAAAAAAAGGAAGCGATATTGACCCCGGCGCGCGAGGAAACGAACGCGCACCACAGTCAGCACTCGTCGGCTGGCAGCATCCTGTTCCCGTCCTAGTTTCGATTTTCGTAACATTCCCCCGAAACTCGAAACAAATGGCGCAAGGTGGAGTATTATGCCGTGACTCTGGGGCCGGTTGACACGCCCCAGCCGTCGAACGGTTTGACACCTCAAAAATGGACAGGATAAGAAAATGAGAAAAAATACTCCCCCACTCTCAGGACTGGCTGCGCTTATCTCCGCGGCCGTGTTCTTTATTTTCACCATCCCAGGACAGGCCCAGCCGCAGCAACTATTGACGCGGCATGTGCGCGACGCGGTTGCCAATGGGCAGGCGCAGTTCGTCGGGCAACTCCCGGCAACCCAGACCCTGCGCTTCGATATTGTTCTGCCGCTGCGCGATCGCGCAGGGTTGCAAAATTTCGTGCAGGAAGTCCAGGATCCTACCAGCCCCTCCTACCACCAGTTCCTTACGCCGCAAGAGGTTACCGCGAGGTTCGGTCCCAGCCAGGAAGATTGGGATGCCCTGGTTGCCTTCGCGAAAGCGAGTGGCTTCGAAATAATCAACGGAACCCGGGAAGAACGGGACCTGAGGCTCACCGGCTCGGTGGCGAACATCGAGAAGGCCTTCCATGTGACCCTCGGGACCTACCAAGACCTCACGGAAGACCGCACATTCTTTGCCGTGGACCGCGAGCCCACCGTCGACCTTCCCTTCCAGCTTTGGCACATCACCGGTTTGGACAACGATTCCAGGCCACATCCCTTGTATGTGAAGAAGAGCGACTACGCAAAGGCCCATGGGATCGATCCGGACAAAGTCGTGTCGAATGCCACCACGGGCTCCGGCCCTTCGGCTTCTTTTTTGGGCAGCGACATGCGCGCGGCCTACTACGGCGGAACGGCGCTCACCGGGACCGGCCAGACGATCGGCCTGTTTGAATTTCTGGGCACCGATTTGGCCGACTTGACCACGTACTACAAAAACGTGGGGCAAACCGAACCTTACACTCCCACCCTCATCTCAACGGGCGGGTATAGCACGAGCTGCACTGAGAGCAGCGGATGCGATGACACTGAGCAGACCCTGGACATGACGCAAGCGATGGGCATGGCCCCAGGCACCACGATGCTCTATATGTACGTTTGCGGCAGCGCCTCGAGTATCAGCGATACTGCCTGCATCAGCGCGATGGTTTCGACCACGGACGCTCCCTTGTCCAAGCAGATCAGTTGCTCGTGGGGCTGGACACCTGCGGACCCCAGCACGCTGGACCCCTACTTTGAGCAGATGGCGTCGCAAGGCCAGAACTTCTTCGCCGCGTCTGGCGACAGTTCGGCCTGGTCGGCATCGAATGAAGCCTGGCCAGCGGACGATGCCAACATCGTCTCGGTCGGCGGCACGGACCTGACAACCTCCAGCGCGGCCGGGCCGTGGAAATCAGAAACCGCCTGGGCGGATAGCGGCGGCGGCATCTCCCCGGATTCCATCCCGATCCCCTCCTGGCAGAAGCTCTCGGGCGTTATTACCTCTACCAACAAGGGATCCACGACTCTACGGAATGGCCCAGACGTGTCGGCCAACGCGAATTTTACCTTTTACGTCTGCGCCGACCAAACCACCTGTACGGCTAACGACTACGGCGGAACCAGCTTTGCGGCGCCCATGTGGGCCGGCTACCTGGCTCTGGCCAATCAACAGGCAGCGGCCAACGGCGACACGATCGGCTTCATTGATCCGATCCTCTACCCGGCGGCTCTGACCTCAAGCTACGGCACCTATTTCCACGACATCACCAGCGGCAGTTGCGGCACCTATTCGGGAATAACCGGCTACGATCTGTGCACCGGCTGGGGCAGTCCGAATACGACCGGGATCATCAACCTGCTGGCTGGATCTGCGACGCCGAGCTTCACACTTTCGGATTCGCCGAGCAGTTTGACGATTACCCAAGGCGGCAGCGGCACCAGCACCATCACGGTGCACGATGTGAACGGATTCACCGGCAGCGTAACCCTGGCCGCGTCCGGCTTACCCAGCGGCGTAACCGCAACGTTCGGCACGAACCCCACAACCGGGACCAGCGTGCTCACTCTGACGGCTAGCGCCACGGCGACTACTGGAACGTCCACGGTGACCATCACCGGAACCTCCGGCAGTCTGACCGCGACCACTACGCTTGCTCTCACGGTCAATTCATCGGCGACGCCAAACTTCAGCGTCAGCGCCTCGCCTACGTCTGTGACCGTTACTCAGGGCGGCAGCGGAACCAGCACAATTACCGTCACCAGCACAGGCGGCTTCAATTCCGCAACTACGCTGAGCGCGTCCGGCCTGCCTTCGGGCGTGACGGCCACGTTCTCTACCAATCCGGTGACTCCGCCGGCGAACGGCAGTGCGAGCTCAACCCTCACGCTGACCGCCTCCTCCAGCGCAACGGTCGGCACGGCTACGGTGACGATCACCGGAACCTCGGGATCGACCAGTCATAGCGCCACCATAACCCTAACGGTGAATGCCTCTTCGGGTACGCCGAACTTCACCCTGTCGCTGTCGCCTTCTTCTTTCACGATCGATGACAACGGCAGCGTATCCACCACTCTCACCGTTACGAGCGTGAATGGATTCCATTCTGCAGTGACGTTGAGCGTGAACGAATTCCCCACTGACGTTTCGGCGACGGCCTCGGCCAACCCCGTAACGCCTCCAGCAAATGGCAGCGTGAAAGTAACCATAACGTGGAGCGCTACCAGGAACGCGCCGACTGGAACCACAACCATAGAACTGATCGGAACTTCCGGATCACTCACCAACGAGACGCCCGTCACCATAACAGTGGCACGTTGACGACGTCCGTTTAGGCAACGATCCGATCCTTTAACCAACACTCGAGCCGCCCCTAACGGGTCGGCTCGATTATCTTGTGAGGAATTGTGTGCCGGGCGACGAGAGTGCATGACTACGGTTTGAGTCGAGCACGGTTAGTTTCTATTTCAGGGTGACGCCGCGGCGCTACAACGTCAAATCTGGTTCGAGGAACACGTTGAGCTCTTCTTCGGCGGGAGCAAGGCCTTCGGGAAGAGTGCCGCGGTTGTATTCCGCCATGCGGTTCTTCCACTTGAGGAAGTCGGTAATGCTCTGCGGTTCGACGCGAACTTCAACGCGGCGCAGGCTGGCGAGCAGCAGATTCATCTCGTAGCGGAAGCCGGTGGCGCTGCGGAGATTCTTCGCGGAAGCGTAAGCAGTTTCGATTTTTCCGCGGCGGAGTTCGAGCAATCCCCAGTTTGCGGGCAGTTCTTCGCGTCGCACGAGTCCGGCGCAGACGAGGTAAAAGCGTTCGCAGCCGACTCCCTGCTCGGCCTTCAGGCGGAAAGGCTTGGCGCGGTCGGCGAGGAAATCAGAGCGCGTAACCTTGCACTCGACCAGCACGGAATGGCAGGCGCGCTTCCAGCCGATGGCGTCGGGCATCTCACCGCTCGCACAGGCTTGCTCGGAAAGTACGACTCCGCAGCGGTAGCGGCGCAGCCAGTGGACGGCTTTCTCGACTAGTTGAGCGTGTGTCATGGGTTTGGCTTCCGGGCTTTGCCAGAGGCGTAACAACATTTGTATTCGGAGAAGCGCTGGAGCGGAAGTGCTGGGAAAGCTTACCAGCGCAACCGGCTGTGGAAATCCGCCTCAAAAAATACTTTGACCTGCGTCTCTGCCAGTGCCCGGAAGCCCTGTTCTTGGGTCGGAGAGCTGGAATAGTGACCCGTTAGCCCCCTCCCCCCCTTTTTGCATAATCTTTAGAATCATCGGGTTGGCGGGAAATTCTCCGCAACATCGGGAATCTAAAGAGCTTAGATACTAAGATCTTTGAAACCAATGACTTAGGGGCGCGACGATTTGCGGTCTCGCGACCGTCACGACCTCGACCATGATCGCGCAAGTGATGGGCTGTGCACAAGGTTGGATGTCACAACCGGCTTGTGGAAATCCTAGAGAGCCGCTTCGCGTTTGCCTTCCAAGCCGTTCCTACGTTGAATGGCGCGGTCTTTATCGGCATTGGTTTTAGGATCACTGGCCGACGTAATACGGTTTCCAGCAAATGGCGTTCGGCGGCGATGGTTTGCGCGGACGCTCCCATGGGTGTGTAACCATCGGCCGCGATAATCAGAGCTTCGTTCCCTTTGGTCTTGACCTGAACATTTTCAATTCGGATGCGGCGGATGTGGCCGTCATGGGCGGCGTCCAGGGCATTGGCTAGGCGCAGGATCGCGGCTAGCTGGATCGTCGCTTTCTGCTCGTCGGGGAGGAGATCGCGCAGGAGCTTGTGCCTTCTGGTGGGCAGGGCTCCACGGTGGAAGCGGGTGACGATGGCGGCGCGCCGGAGGTCCGCGGGGTTCCAGCCGAGAGGAACGCCGTGTGCGTGGATCATGTCGAAGGAAGTTTTGTGATGTCCTTTCTCGCCTTTGGTCTTGCCAACATCGTGGAGGAGAGCGGCGGCGAGCAGGCTGGAGCGGGCAGAAGCGGAGTCGACGGAAGGCTGCCATCCCCAGGCAAGAAGGCCGTCGTAAAGTTGAAGAGCCAGGCTGGCGACGCGCTCGGAATGGGGGAAATCGGGATCGAGGCTATTCGCCCAGAGCTTCATGCGGCGAGTGGCGAGGACTGCAATCTGTTTGCCTTGCGGCAGGGCGGCGCGCCAGAGCTGCCAAAGAGAATCGGGGCCGACCATTTTGGTGCGGTAACAAGCGATACGCTGGGTGCGCTCGGAGAGAATGCGCTCACGCCAGCGGCGACGCGAAACAGCATCAGGAAAAACGTTGCACGAGACCGCCGTCGACCAGAGCACGTCGAGGTCATGAACTTCGCCGAGCAGGTCCTGTATTTCTTTGAGGCCGTTGCTCCAGGCTTTGTGCTCGACGGGAAGAAAATTTTCGACGATGTAGCGGAAGCGTTTGATGCCGATGCGAAGAGAGTGGAATGCGACCTGGGAGCGGTTGCGCAGAGCGCGGTTGTGGAGTTCGCGGGCTTCGGTCCAACGCTCCAGGGCCAGGTGTTTGAAGAGCGGGCTGCCGGGGCGGATGCGGGCGGCGCGAGCGGGGAGAGACTTGCTCCACTGGCGCCACTGTTTGCGGTCGAACTCTTCGAGAGCGGCGTTGGCTTCCAGTTTTTGTTCTTGTTCGCGCGCAGTGAGGATTTTCTGAAGGACCTGTGCAGCTGGGACGGCGGGACTAGACTGCGCGTTGGATGCGCCTGAGACGGACTCGGCGCTTGCTTGAGATGCCGGCAAAGCGGGCGAGGGCGCCCGCTCTACACCGGTTCGCTCCAACGTGTCGACCCACTCCATCATGACCTGGACATCCCGAAGGGCGCCGAGGCGCTGAAAGAGGCGCCGTCCGGCCCTTTTCATGGACTTCCAGCTGGGATCGGGATCGAGCACCATCAATCCGTCGGCCAGGGAACGGCAACGGCGCAAAGAGACGCGCAGATCATGAACGGGGTCGGGACCGAAATCGGCGGAAACGCGCTCGCACTCTTCCAACGCCCTCTGCATCCAGTAGCGCAGGCCGGTGGTTTTGCTGGCGCGGGTTGAGCGATGGATTGGGGAAGGCACAGGTTCCGCCGGGCCGAAATATTGGCATCACCATTTTCGCCGCTGTTGGCTGCGAACGCCAGTGGCAGGATACATGCGCGGCGGAAGACGGGTTCCACCGCGCGAAACGACCGCCAGTACAACGGTGCGAGTTGATCTGTTGCCGATTCTTCCGTTACCTCCGTAATGTGCAGGCCCTTACCTGTTGGATTTAACCTCATATCACCCAGAGCCAGAGCTGCGGGTTGAGGGGTGTTTTATCAGCAACGAAACTACATTTCACGCCAACCGGGCGGCGTCGGCACGCGCCTTCGTGCACAGCCTGAACATCCTGATCAAATACGCGCGGATGTACGGTTACGATCACAAGCGCACGGAAGCGCAATTCGAAATCACCTGGAATGAATTGCAGCAGGGTCTGCCGATCGCGGGAGATGGCGGCTTTCTGCTGGGGGTTTCGGACAACAAGTTGTTGCTGGACGGGGTACCGCTCGAAACCGGGCAGACGGAGCGCAGCTTTGGGCAGCTCCTGAGCACAGCCGGCCTGGCCAGCCTGCACTTCTCCAAGGACGTTACCATCGACGATTTTACGCGCCTGGTACGCGCCTTTACGGTGGCCGGCTCCAAAGCTCAGGACGTGGCCAAGAACATCAAAGAAGCTCTGAGTGGGGGAAGCAAACACAGCACCATCAAGATTAACGAAGTGAAGTTTGTGGCGGCCGATCCGCTCACCGGCGACATCAGCGTGGCGGCACAGATTGCGGCACAAACCCTGGGACCGGAATTCAAGCAATGGCTGAACGATCCGCAGAAGTTGCTGCAGTTGATCGCGGCGGCTGAGGGCGCGAGCGCGGCAAGCGGCGGCTCAGGACAAGGCGGTGGACCTGGAGTTCCTTTCGGAAGCGTTCCGAACGTTCCCGGGCACTGGGTCGCGGGGCCAGGAAGCGGGACTGGAACTGGCGCCGGCGCTGGGACGGCGACTGCGCCAGTGTGGGAGGGTGGAGTGGTACCGCTGCAGGAAGCCGAGGTGATTCAGGCGATCCGGCTGCTGACACGATTTGGACAGGTGCAGGGCGATCCGAATGTTCGTCCGGAAGACTTGCAGAAAGAAGTGGGCGCAACCGATCCAAACACACGGCTGAACCTGCAGCAATTGCTGGGAAGCCTGGCGGCCCAGGCGACCACGACCCAAGAGGATACGCCTCTGCTGATGAAGGCCGCCGAGCACATGGCGATCCGCTTCGCACTGGAGCGTTACCAGAAGGGCGAAGTCAAAGTGAATGCCGTGCACCAGATGATGGAGCACATGAGCCGGCAGATGGACTCGCTGCGCGGGATTTTGAAGTTGCAAGAAGAAAAGATGAACAAGGCCGGGATGCTGGTGGAGTCGCATGCCGACATCCTGGACCGGATGTTCTGGGCGGAAGTGCCGGAGTCGGGAAAGAAGACGGTGCTGCTTTCGAATGAAGCTCCGTGCGTGCCGCCGCGCAACCTGCGCCAGTTCGTGGAAGTGTTGTTGGACCGTGACGACAAGCAGACGTCGGCCGAAATTCTGAATAACTATTCCGGGTGCCTGAGCACCAAGGAACCAGAGCCGCGCCGCAAGACGGCGATTGGACTGAGCCAACTGGCGGACCTGTATGCCCGGCTGGGTGGCGAGGCGATGGGCGGGGCCATCCACAGAGTGACTGAACAGCTATGCGAGGAAAAGGATCCCGAACTGCAAAGCTTGCTGAGCGCAGCATTCGTGCGCCTGAGCCAGGAGGCCAGCGAGGCCAAGAACTACCAGGCGGTCAATGAAGTCTGCGCCGGGATGGAAAAGCTGCAGCAGGAGCGTCCGGTGATGGTGAACGACTTGCGGCCGCGCGTGGGGGTAGAGAACCGAATTCCAGAGTTCATTGAGGAAGCGCTGCGCAACGACTCCGTGGCCGCGGATCTGTTGGTAGTCTTGCGGCGGACGTGCCAATCGGGAGCCGAGCATCTGGCCGACCGGTTCTTCCGCTGCATGCGGCGAGACGAATGCGACCGCATGATCGAACTGGTCCGGGAGATGGGCCCTCCGGCGCTGGCGCAACTGCGGGAGATTCTGCGCACCGGGCAGCCGCGACAATCGTCGGCGGTGGTGGGATTGTTGAGCCGCCTGGACGTGGGCACGCTGTTAGAACTGTTGCCGGTGCGTCTGCCCGAGTGGAACCGCTTCTATCATGACATCGTAGTTCGCCAGATCGCGTATGGAGCCGCTTCGGATCGCGGACGCACGCTGCTGGAAATGGCTGAAGTTCTGGATTCGGTGGTATTGCCAGAGGCCATCGACGAAATCGGGATGAGTGGCGACCTCACGGCCTCGCCGCCGCTGACGGCGATGTCCAAACCGGGCGAATCAGCTTCGCGTTCGCCGTTTGTGCAACTGAAGGCTGTGGAGTCGCTGGGGCGGCTGCGGGACCCGGAAGCGGTGCCGCTGTTGCGCGAGATTATTGAGACGAAGAAAAGATTCGGATGGGTGCATCACCGCGAACTGAGAATTGCGGCGGCGCAGTCCCTGTCAAAAACCGATCCGCGCTACAGCGGCCAGATTCTATCCGACAGCGGCATTGAGCCGGCGGAGTTGGCCATCGCGCCTTTGGATATGGCTCCGGCGTGTCCATGGGTCCGGCAGCGCCGCTACGAACGGATGGTGCTATCGCGTACGATCGGCGCGACGATCGGGAGTTCGTGGGGAAAGTCGAAAATCCTGATCCGCGAGTTGAGCCTGGGCGGAGGCATGGGAACGAAGGAAGACAATCTGCGCATCGGCAGCGAAGCGGATTTGGAAATCTCTCTGGGCCTGCGGACGAAGATCCGGGCGCATGTGCTGCTGCGGCGGGCGCGGGTGAATGAAGTGGGATTCGAGATCGTCAATACCGATCTGGAAAGCCGCTACCGCCTGCGCCGGTTGCTGGTGGAGGCGCTGAACCACGTTCCGCAAAAGAAAGATCAGGAGTGGAGCGGGGAACGGAAAATCTAGCTGGGCTGGTGCTGATCTGCGCTCCGCGGACAGCCGAGGGCGGCTGTCCCCACATAATCTGCCACATAATTTCAAAAGGCCTCGTGCGCCTAACGTACGAGGCCTTTATCTCTTCGCGTTCGCCGTCTACTTCACGACTTTGACGAAGATGATAAGGAACGTGAAAAGGACCAGCGACTCGATGAAGGCCAGTCCCACGAACAGGGCGATTTGAATTCCGGGACGGGCCGCGGGATTACGGGCCAATCCTTCGCAGGCCGCGGAAGCGACACGGCCTTGGCCCAGAGCGGCCAACGCAGCCGCGAAAGCCATGGCGAAGCCGGAAGTGATCGCAACCCAGTTGGTGCCGCCGGAGGCAGCCGCTTCGCCACCTTGGGCGAAGGCAGGCATGGCGAAGAGCGACAACGCCGCCATGGTTAGAATCAGGAACGCAACTTTACGCATATTCGACTCTCCTTAAGAAATATCGCCAGGAGGTGGTTGACGTCATCCTCGAGCAGACGCCCTCACGCTGACGAAAGCGTTACATAAAGCCGGAAGAAATCAATGTTCGTGAGCCGTGGCCTCGCCCAGATAGACACAAGCCAAAATCACGAAAATATAAGTCTGGATCAGAGAAACTCCGATATGAAGCCCTTCAAAAATGATGGGCACGCCGATGGGTACCAGGGAAAAAAATACGAGTGTGACCATTTCGCCGGCGAACATGTTGGCGAATAAACGAACTGTGAGCGACAACAGGCGCGCGGTGTGGCTGAAGATTTCGATGGGCAACATCAACGGCGCCAGCCACCACACCGGACCCATGAAATGCTTGAAGTATCCCAGCCCATTCGCGCGCAGCCCCTGGAAGTGATAGTAGAACCAGGTCAGCAGCGCGCAGCCCAGGGGAACAACGGGGACGGCGGTTGGAGACTCAAAACTGGGGATAATGCCAATCAGATTGCTGGTGAGGATGAAGAGTCCCAAGGCCACGAGATACGGCTGGTAGGGACGGTAGTGGTGGCCGATGATCTCCTCGCCCATGTTGCCGATGAAGCCCTCGATACCCTCCATCGTGTGCTGCAGAGCGCCGGGCTGATCGACAGAAAGCCGGAGTCGTACCGCGATGAAGAATAGGGTCAGCAACAGCATCACGATAACTTCCATGGCGAAGCTGTTGGAGATGGGCGCGGCGGGGTGGTGGGGATGGATTCCCAGAACGAGCATCAAAGAGGTGACGGGGCCACCGAAAAGGTGGTTGAGCAGCGCGGTGAACCAGAGTTGCTCCATAACTTACGATTCCAAACTTGTGATTCAACAAAATCCTGATTGCAAACTTCTAAGAATTAGGGTAATGGTGCAGTTTGGCGAGGAAGCGAGCCAAACGCGCGATTATTGCGTCGCAAAGAACGCGACGCTTCGCGCGGCTCGCCCAGATCCTTCACTGCGCAAAGAACGCTTGTTCAGGATGACAATCAAACTGCACCACTACCAGAATTAGTACCCCCGGCGTAGAGCGGTATAGGCTTCAAAGACCGCTTCCATCAGCATCGCCGCCACTGGCGTACACAGTCCAAACAGAAAGCCCCGAAAGGCTTGTGAGGAACTTGTGAATATAACATAGGCGACGATTCCCGCCAAAAGATAGCGGAGGAAAAAACCGTTCACGAGGGAGAATCCGTGGGCGGGCTGTTTGGCGTCGACGATGCGGCTGGCGAGGGACTGCACGGCCTTGTTCAAGGATCGGAAGCTCAGGTAGGCGATGAAGGCTCCGGCGGCAAAGCCGAGGGCGGTGATCAAGCCGAAGCGCCAAGCGGTTAATAGCGTGAAGACCGCGCCGAGAACGAGCACGAAACGCAGCATTCTGGGGATGGCGGCGGAGAAGAAGCGGTCGGCGGGGGTTGCCGGCTCGCAGCCTGCGGACGGTGGTGGTGGAATGGAATGCATCAAGTTGAAGATTAGCCCCAGCGAACGTTGACTCAGGGGTTGAAGTCCTCGCTCATAATAGGATCTTTATCGCAGCGCTGAAGCTCTGCGCCACCCAAAATCATACCGTGCCGGCGGAAGAGTTCTGGCGCCGGAGCGTTACGAGTCCGTCTTGTCGCGGGACAGGGCCGAGGCCATGCGGATCATTTGCGCGAATCCGACGACGGCGCCGAAGATTACTCCTGCGAGGTAGAGCCAATGAGTGTGCAGCCAGTAATCGAGGAGTCTGCCGAGTGCGTAGCCCAGGAAGACGGCGGCAGGAATGATGAAACCGATCTCGGAGTAACGAGCTGCGGAGACCAGGGCGTTCGGTTTCGGCGGACGATTTGGATCTTCGGACACGACAAGGGTGATTCTACTCTAAGAGCCCGAGGAGGATTCCGGGCAGCGCCTGAAGGCGAAACCGACAAGGCGGGCAGTTGGCAGGCCTGAAGGCCTGCCCTGATACGAGTCTCAATTGTGCGAGTACCGAGGTCAACCCTGAGCGAGGCCGAAGAGGCGGCTGTCCTTACATGAGCATCTCGGGTATTTGCGTTAGCGGATCAGCTTCGCTACCGCGGGATTCTGCGCTATACCCAGCGACCAGTTCACTACCTGAATGAACCGGTCAGGCATGACTCCGATGTAGAGGGTGGCGAATGCGGTGACGGCGAGCGCGGCACGCATGGTCCAACTCACCGACAGCAAGCCTCGTTCTTCGGGCTGGCCCATGAACATCGCGTTGGCCATCCTTAAATAATAGTAAAGGCCGAAGACAGAATAGAGCACGCCCAGCGAGGCGAGCGCGTAGTGTCCGGTTTCGATGAGGCTGAGGAAGATGAAGTACTTTCCCCAGAAGCCGGCGAGGGGCGGAATCCCGGCGAGCGAGAGCAGGAAGATCAGCATGAGGACGGCTTCGACGGGAGCGCGCGAGTAGAGGCCGTTGAGGTCGTCGAGTTCGTCGCCGATCACGTTGCGGTGGCGCAGCGAGGTGATCACGCCGAAGGCTCCAAGATTCATGAAGGTGTAGACCAGCAGGTAAATCAGGATGCCTTTGATGCCGTCGGGGCTGAGTTCGGTGAGGGTTCCGGCGATCAGGCCGAGCAGCATGTAGCCGACATGCGCGATGGATGAGTACGCGAGCAGACGCTTCGTATTGGTCTGGGTGAGGGCGGCGAAGTTCGCGCCCGTCATGGTGGCGATAGAAACGAAGACCAGCACCGGAACCCAGGTAGAACGCATGGGGAGCAGTCCCCAGAGCATGATGCGAAGCAGCATCGCCCATCCGGCGGCTTTCACGGCGACGGACATGAATCCGGTGATGCAGGTGGGCGCGCCTTCGTAGGCGTCGGGCGCCCACTGGTGGAAGGGGATGGC
>Ga0302225_10001291_pt1 | contig 16186 bp, 10 predicted proteins | sample II_Palsa_E3_2_FD_193515 | JGI IMG/M metagenome (GOLD analysis project Ga0302225, IMG submission 193515) | Peat permafrost microbial communities from Stordalen Mire near Abisko, Sweden - II_Palsa_E3_2 | ecosystem: Environmental > Terrestrial > Soil > Palsa > Peat permafrost | place: Sweden...
CAGCTGCCCTGTCGTCGATGTTGTTGATGCTGGAACTGGAGGTCAAGATCGAGAGTCTGCCAGGCAACCGCTACCAGCGTTTGCCCGGCTGAGCGCGACACATGGATCGGCGCTGCTCGATGCTCGTTGGTTGTTATCGGGCTTGACAGCTGCTTGCGCGGCATGGTTTCAACTATATATATGTCCGGCGCCGCAAGCGCCGGTGGTTCGCTTTCGGAAATCCAGCTTCATGGCAAAAAACCTGCTCATCGTCGAATCGCCGGCCAAGGCCAAGACGATCAACAAATACCTCGGCAAGGACTTCCAGGTCCTGGCCTCCTACGGTCACGTGCGTGACCTGAAGCCGAAGGAGGGCGCGGTCGACACCGAGCACGGTTTCACGATGGCCTACGAGGTGATCGAGCGTAACGAGAAGCACGTCGACGCGATCGCCAAGGCAGCCAAGGCCGCGGACGACATCTATCTGGCGACCGACTTGGATCGCGAAGGCGAGGCGATCTCCTGGCACATCAGCGAGATCCTGAAAGAGCGCGGTCTCACCGAGGGCAAACGGATGCACCGCGTGGTGTTCTCCGAGATCACCCCGAAGGCGATCAAGGCCGCAGTGGCCAACCCCCGTCAGCTGTCGCACGACCTGGTCGATGCGCAGCAGGCACGTCGCGCGCTGGATTATCTGGTTGGCTTCAACCTGTCGCCGGTGTTGTGGCGCAAAGTGCAGCGCGGCTTGTCCGCCGGCCGCGTGCAGTCACCGGCGTTGCGCATGATCGTCGAGCGCGAAGAAGAGATCGAGGCGTTCAATGCGCGCGAATACTGGAGCATCGAGGCGCAGCTGAAGCACGCGGACGGTGATTTTACCGCCCGCTTGAGCAAGCTCAACGGCAAGAAGTTCGAGCAGTTCGACCTCACCAATGAAGCTGACGCGTCGGCTGCACGCGATGCGTTGAAGCAGGCTGCGCACGGCCGTCTCACGGTCAGCGACGTCGGCTCCAAGGAACGCAAACGCCGTCCAGCGCCGCCGTTCACCACCTCGACGTTGCAGCAGGAGGCCGCGCGCAAGCTTGGCTTCACCACCAGCCGCACCATGAAGGTGGCGCAGGGTCTGTACGAAGGCGTGGCACTCGGCGACGAGGGCAATGTCGGCCTTATTACCTATATGCGTACCGACTCGACCATGCTCGGTGACGACGCACTGGCCGAGCTGCGCGAGCTGATCGCGCGTGATTTCGGCACCAAGGCATTGCCGGATGCCCCGCAGGTCTACAAGACCAAGTCGAAGAACGCGCAGGAAGCGCATGAGGCGATCCGTCCCACCTCGGCGATGCATACGCCGAAGTCGGTTGCCGCGTTCCTCAATGACGATCAGCGCAAGCTGTACGAGCTGATCTGGAAGCGCACCGTTGCCTGCCAGATGATCCATGCAACGCTGAACACCGTCTCGGTGGAATTTGCGCTGCGCGATGTTGCCGGCGGCGATGCATCGTTCCGCGCCAGTGGCACCACGGTAATCGATCCGGGCTTCCTTGCCGTATACGAGGAAGGTCGCGACCAGAAGACCGCCGAGGACGACGACGAAGGCCGTCGCCTGCCGCGACTCACTGTGGGCGAGCAGGTGCCGCTGCATGACATTGCGGCGGACCAGCATTTCACCGAGCCACCGCCGCGCTACTCCGAGGCGAGCCTGGTCAAGGCGCTGGAAGAACACGGTATCGGCCGGCCCTCGACCTACGCCAGCATCATCCAGGTGCTGCAGAACCGCGAATACGTCTATCTCGACAGCCGTCGCTTCAAACCGAGTGACGTCGGCCGCGCGGTCAGCAAGTTCCTTACCGCGCATTTCACCCGCTACGTCGACTACGACTTCACCGCGAAAATGGAAGACGAGCTCGATGCGGTCAGTCGCGGCGAGGAAGCCTGGGTGCCGTTGATGGAGCGCTTCTGGCTGCCGTTCAAGCAGCAGGTGGATGAGAAAACCGAGTCGGTCGACCGCAACGAGGCGACCGGTGCGCGCGAGCTGGGTACCGATCCGAAGAGCGGTAAGCCGGTGTCGGTGCGATTGGGCCGTTACGGGCCATTCGTGCAGATAGGCACCAAGGAAGACGAAGACAAGCCCACTTTCGCCAGTCTGCGCACCGGCCAGAGCATGCACACGATCAGCATGGTCGATGCGCTCGAGCTGTTCAAACTGCCGCGCAAGCTCGGGCAGGCGGAAAACGGTGACGAGGTCAGTGTCGGCGTGGGCCGCTTCGGTCCGTTCGTGAAGCACGGCAGCACCTATGCCTCGCTCAAGGCCGAGGACGACCCCTATACGATCGAGCTGCCGCGCGCGCTGCAGATCGTGCAGGAAAAACTGGAGATGCTGGCAAACCGGCTGATCCTCGATTTCGGCAACGGCGTGCAGGTGTTGAACGGTCGCTACGGTGCCTACATCACCGATGGCGAGAAGAACGCGCGTATCCCCAAGGAGCAGGAGCCGAAGGAGCTGACCGAGGCGCAGTGCATCGAACTGCTTGCCGCCGCGCCGGTGCGCAAGGGGGGGCGGTTCGGCAAGAAGACCGCGTCCAAGAAGACCGCAACCAAGAAGGCCGCTGCGAAAAAGGCGCCCGCAGAGAAAGCTGCCGCTGTAAAGAAAACGGCCGTAAAGAAGGCTACCAAGAAGACGGCCAGCAAGAAGACCGCGGCCAAGAAAGCCACGGCCAAGAAGGTCGCGGCAAAGAAGGCCGTGGCAAAGAAGGCCGTGGCAAAGAACGCCGAGGTCTGAGTGCTGCGGCGCTTCACCCTTGCCGAACTCGATGGTGCGGCCGCGTTGCTGCATGCGGGTGGGGTACTGGCTTACCCGACCGAAGCGGTGTTCGGTCTCGGCTGTGATCCGCATGATCGCGTTGCGTTCGAGCGGTTGTTTGCATTGAAGCAGCGGCCGCCGACTCAAGGCGTGCTGCTGATTGCTGCCGACTTCGCCCAGGTTGAGCGATACATCGAGCTTGCTGCGGTACCCGCCGGTGTCATGCGCCAGGTGCGGGCAGACTGGCCTGGGCCGCATACCTGGATTTTCCCGCGATCGGCCGCGGTGCCGCCTTGGGTTGCCGGGGCACACGCCGGCATCGCACTGAGGATCACCGCGCACGAACCTGCGGCTGCACTGTGCCGGGCGTTTGGTGGCGCCCTGGTCTCGACCAGCGCCAACCCGCACGGCCAACCGCCAGCACGCTCGGCACAGCTGGCGGCGGCTTACTTCGGCGACGCACTGGACGGCTTGCTGGACGCCTCCGTGGGCGCACAGGCCAGCCCCACGGTGATTCGCGACGCCCTCTCAGGCGCTATCATCCGGGCGTAAGCGTCCAGGGGAGCGCACCGGGTCAGAGTGGTTGTTCGACAACCTGAACCGCTGTGGGACGGCAGCCATGCCATTCACGCCGTCGTTCATCAACGACTGCGATGCTATCCCCGGAATGACAGTTGAAGCATCCGGGAGATTGCCGCGTGGCCATTGTTTACGAAACCTACCAGCGTGAGGCAGTGCCGCAGCTTCTCCTGCGTGAGGCACCGCCGCAGCTTCCTCTGCTGAGTGCAGCCGACCCGGCCCGTGTGCTGGTCTGGCGCGGAGGCGAGGCAGTGAGCGCAGCGCAGTTTCTCGCCCATGTGCGCATGGTGGCGGCCGTGTTGCCCACTGCCGCCGCGGCGGTGAATTTGTGTGAGGATCGCTACGCGTTTCTGGTCGCGTTCTGCGCCATCGCGCTGCGTGGCCAGATCAATCTGCTGCCCTCTTCACGCGCGCCGCAGGCGGTGGACGAGGTGATGGCGGCTCATCCGGGTTCCTATGCACTGGGCGAACAGGCGCTGGATCCAGCGCCCCTGGGCTATCGGCAGTTGCCGTCGCTGAATGTCAACTCTCCACTGGATGTGGATGCGGTATGGCCGTCGATTCCTGCCGATCAGGTAGTAGCGATCGGCTACACCTCCGGATCCACCGGTACACCCAGCGCCAATCTGAAAACCTGGCACAACTTCCATGCCAGCAACGCCGGCAATCTGGCGATGCTGCATGCCGCCGTCGGGCCGCGCTTTGAAGTGATCGCCACGGTGCCGCCACAACACATGTACGGGCTGGAGATGTCGGTGCTGCTGCCGCTGCTCGGCGGTGTGGGCGTACACGTCGGGCGGCCGTTTTTCCCGGCCGATGTTGCTGCCGCGCTGGCCGAGGTGCCGGCGCCACGCGTGTTGGTAACCACCCCGGTGCATCTGCGCGCGCTGGTCGAATCGGGCATTGTGCTGCCGCCGATCGCGGCGATGCTTTCAGCGACCGCGCCGCTACCGGTCGAGCTGGCGCACGCCGCCGAGCGATGCTTCGGCGCACCGGTGCTGGAAGTGTTTGGTTCCACCGAGACCTGCGTGATCGCCAGCCGCCGCCCAACGCTGGATGAGGACTGGTCGCTGTACGAAGGCGTCACCCTGCATCCACAACCGGATGGCACGTCGGTCCAGGCGTCGCAGCTGATCGCGCCGGTCTCGCTGCCGGACATCGTCAGCCTGTCCGACGGTGGTCGCCATTTCCGCCTGTGCGGACGACAGGCGGACATGCTGGAGATCGCCGGCAAGCGCGCCTCGCTGGGTGACCTCAGCCGTCGCCTGCTGGCCATACCCGGAGTGCAGGATGGCGTGGTGTTCCAGCTCGACGGTGCCGACGCGCTCGGTGTGCATCGGATCGCCGCGCTGGCGGTAGCGCCCGGACTGGACGAGCACACCATCCTGGATGCGCTGCGCCGCGCGATCGATCCGTTGTTCCTGCCGCGTCCGCTGCGCCTGGTTAATGCATTGCCGCGCAACGAGACCGGCAAGCTGCCACGGGCAGCCTTGCTGGCGCTGCTACATCTGCATCAGTGAAATAACTCGCCCTTGCGTTCGCTCCTCTCCCCTTTGGGGAGAGGATTGAGGTGAGGGGCGGGTGCTCGCCGCATCAATTAAATTCCCGGCTTCTCGCGTTCGCCTCCTCTCCCCTTTGGGGAGAGGATTGAGGTGAGGGGTGGGTGCTCGCGGGGAATTTGATCAAAGCCCGCCCCCGATGCAACTTCACCGCAAGATTGTCGCCCTCACCCCAGCCCTCTCCCCAACGGGGAGAGGGAGCAAGGCCCGGCATGCCCGGACCAACAGCGCCTTGCTCTGCGTGGCGCTGTGGAAACCCCATCCAGCCTTTACAATGGCGCGCTGCGCCGACCCCGGCGCGATCCTTGAGTAGTTTGGAGCGAGCATGAAAGTCCTGGTCATCGGCAACGGGGGGCGCGAACACGCGCTGGCGTGGAAGCTCAAGCAATCCTCACAAGTCAGTGAAGTGATCGTTGCGCCCGGCAATGCCGGTACCGCGCTTGAGCGCGGCGTGCGCAACGTGGACGTTGCGGCGAATGACATCGATGGTCTGCTCAAGCTGGCGAAGGACGAGAAGATCGGATTGACCGTGGTGGGCCCCGAGGTGCCGCTGGTGGCGGGTGTGGTCGATCGTTTCCGCGCGGCTGGCTTGCGCATCTTCGGTCCGCGCGCAATCGCCGCGCAGCTCGAAGGGTCCAAGGCTTTCGCGAAGGATTTTCTGCAACGCCACAACATTCCCACGGCGTATTACGCGGTATTCACCGAACTGAATCCGGCGTTGGCCTATGTGCGCCAGCACGGCGCGCCGATCGTGATCAAGGCCGATGGTCTGGCGGCTGGCAAAGGCGTGGTGGTGGCGCTGACCCTGGCCGACGCCGAGCTGGCACTGCACGACATGCTTGGCGCGCACAGTTTCGGCGATGCCTCGGCGCGGGTGGTGATCGAGGAGTTTCTGGAAGGCGAGGAGGCCAGCTACATCGTCATGAGCGACGGCAGTCATGCGCTGCCGATGGCTAGCAGCCAGGATCACAAGCGTCGCGACGAAGGCGATCTGGGCCCCAACACCGGTGGCATGGGCGCGTATTCGCCGGCGCCGGTAGTCACGCCGGAGATCGAGCAGCGCATCCTCAAGGAAGTCATCGAGCCGACCCTGCGCGGTATGGCCGCCGAGGGCGCGCCATTCATGGGCTTCCTGTACGCCGGGCTGATGATCGACAAAAGCGGTGCGCCTAAGGTGATCGAGTTCAACGTGCGCTTCGGCGATCCAGAAACCCAGCCGATCATGCTGCGACTGAAGTCCGACCTGGTCGAACTGATCGACGCCGCGCTGGACGGCCGGCTCGAACACACTCAGGCGCGCTGGGATGCGCGTCCGGCCATTGGCGTGGTAATGGCGGCTGGCGGCTATCCCGGTCGGGTGCGCAGCGGTGACGTGATCGGCGGTCTCGACGCAGCGCTCGATCCTCATGTGAAGATTTTCCACGCGGGTACCCGGCTCGACGCCGAAGGGCGAGCGGTTACTGCCGGAGGCCGCGTGCTTACCGTCTGTGCGTTGGGCAACGACATCGCTGCCGCACGTGAGCATGCCTACGCCGCGGTCAGCAAGATTCGCTATGAAGGCGCGTTCTGCCGCCGCGATATAGCCCATCGCGCACTGCGGCGGAGCTGAGGCATCTCGAGTCGCTGATCGCCGCAGGGCCTTCGTGGTTGCGCGCTTTGCGCATGCCCGACGTCAACGCCTGACACGCGGCGGTGGGCCTGGCTGGCGTCGATATCGTCGTGACGAGAGTGCTCTGCGCTGGATTGCGTACGCCTGCGCATGGATGGTGGCAGTTGGCTTGACTTTTCGGAGGCGACATTTTTCGGCTATGCTTCTAGCTTCCCCCCCGCGAAAAGACGTTGCGCATAGGCGCCTAACCACTTTCGTGTTGTTTTCACGTCGATGAGGTTTTCCCATGCGCAAGATGGTTTTGTCGCTGATGTCGGTTGCAACGGTGGCTCTGGCCGGTTGCAACAGTCCTTCCCCTTCACAGCCGACAGAGGCTGGCGCGTCTGCGCCGGCGTCCGCAGCTACGGCTGCTGCCCCCGCCACCCTGGCCAATGAGGTGAGCGGTACGATTTCATTGCGCGACCCGGCGCCGCAGCTGTCGCCGAGCGCCACCTTGGTGGTCAACTTGGTCGACGTATCCGCCACTGCCTCCGGCAGCGCGCCGCTGGCCAGCAAGACGGCCCCGGCCGGTTCGTTTCCGCAGTCGTTCGAGCTGAAATTCGATCCGGCTCAGGAAAAGCCGGCTGATCTGTACGTCGTGCAGGTCACCCTGACCGATGGGGATCGCCACTATGTGATGCCGATTCAGGCACCGGTGCTGACCCAGGGCCACAAAAACGTGGTGTCGATCCAGCTGCTGGCCGAGCAGACTCCGGGTGAAAAAGTCCTGGCGGCTTTCAACGATGTGCAGAAGCAGATCGGTGGCATGAAGGTCAGCAACGGCACCAAGCTCGACGCGAACATTTCGCGCGGCTGGCAGGTGTTCCGTCAGGCCGGTGAAGTGAAGTTCATCCGCGAACTGGTCGACTACGGTGACAAGGGCTTCACTAGCACCGACTACGCGTACAAGAACGGCAACCCGTGGGCTGTCGTGCAGCAGACCAAGCCCAACCACGACGCAAAGCCAACCTCGGTCGATAGCGCTGGCTGGGACGACAGTGGCACGCTGGTGCTCAAGCAGCATCTGGTCGGCAGCAACATGCAGGTGCTGGATGACAGCACTGCAGCGAACCTGCACAAGCAGGCAGTGTCCATCCTGAACCTGGCGACCGGTGGCAAGAACAAGTAAGCCGTCCAAACGATGCCGGATAACAAAAAGGCCTCTGTGTACCAAGTCAGGATTTTCGCTACATCGATAAACACCCAATGCTTACGAAGCATGCGGATGGATGCAAGCTAGAATCATGGTGTTGTCACAGGACGCCCGACACTAAGTCAAAACCCGCCTTTACGGCGGGTTTTTTTTCGTCATGGTCGGCTGCGGCGACCCCTTTGATATCGGAATTACTTACCGGGTAAAGCGTTGGTTTCCTGCTACAGACCAGAAATCGATCTGCGGCACAAAGAGGCCAGCTCGGGTTCTTCGGCTTACGGGCGGCGGAACGCGCCGACGATGATGCCATCGGAGTCGAGCACAAAGGCCACCTCCTCCGTACCATTTTCGTGGCGAACCAGATATTTGTCCCATCCCTGGGGAGTGACCCCGATGAACTCCTGCGATGTCACAGGGCCAAGCTTGCCGAGGAAGGTCTCAGATGCCGGCTTCTGCTCGCGGATGGCGCTGGCCAGCTGCGGACTTAACCGCGGTGCGTCAGGATTCTGAGCCAGCACGATCTGCAAAACCTGCTTGCTGTCAGGATAGGGCTGCTGGGCGCTTACCCGCGCGTCGAGTGCGTTCTGAACACCCTGTGCCGTAGCCGCGTCGATGCGTGGAGCGGTGATGTGACGGCCATTCTGGTAGAACTCCATGGCCGTGGCTTGGCCTTGCGCATTCATCACGAAATTCAGATGCACCTTGACGAGCTTTGCAAAAAACTCGGTGTTACTGCTCGGATAGTAAGGAACGAACTGCTGCCCGCTGAGCTGCCCGGAAAGTTGCGCCCCGTCCAGCCTCACCGTCATCACCGAGTAGGGGCCGAACTTGTATGAGCCCACATAGTTCGAGAGCACGGCGGGGCTTACGCTCACCTCATGCTCCGTCGATACATCAGCGGAATCGGGCGGCGTCACCTGCGCGGCAAATGCCGCCATGCCCACCGACGCGCCGATCATGGCCAGCGCCGACAGACGCGCCCACTTCCCTGGTTTCAGCAACATGATTTTGATCCTCTGCTCAAGAAATGATCCGGACTCCGACATGGCAGCCACGGCACCGATATAACTGGATTGGTTCTGGCCCACTTGAATCAGCGTTTCGCAGTACCCGGCTACGTCTCGGCTGCTGCGTAGGACGCGCGCATCGCAATCAACCTCGATGGCAAGGCGAAGCCGGTGGCATTGCCACCATAACGGCAGGTTCCAGGGCATGACGACCAACAGGCACAGCGCGATGGTGAGCATCTGCGGGTCGCGTGCATCGAGATGGGATTGCTCGTGCGCGAGCACGAACCGCTGCCGCGCGGCCGGCTCCTGCAGTAGCCAAGTCGGTATGACGATGCGCGGGCGCAACAAACCGATGACGGCGGGTCCCACATCCGGCGCAATCAGCACCGACGCGCCACTGAAACTTCCCTGCACCCAAAGACGCTTGCGCCAATAGAGCAGGCAACCACTGAGTACCAGTCCCGCCAACACGAACAGCGAGATCGCCAGCCAGATCCTATGAAACAAGACGTCGAGCTGACGAGAGTGTGCATTCGTATTCGGCATGCCAAGATCAAACACCGCCATCGGCACCTGCACCGATGTCATGTCACGCAACACGATCGATTTTCCAGTATCCGCGGACTTGATCAGGTCCGGAACCTGGATGGTGACGTTGGGGATAATCAGGGGCAGCAGCAAGGAGGCGATGATGGTCGTCATCCAGATCCATCGTCTCGATGTCCCGCGTTGTTTTGCCGCGTATTCGGCCACCTGCGCCGCCGCGCTCAGCAATACCCCGACAATCACCACATAGCTGATCATCGCCAGCATCACGGCTTCTCCTTGTCGGACCGATCGGCCAGCAATTGGCGCATGCGCTTGATCTGATCGGGACTCAATTTCTGATCGGACACCAGGTGCGAAAACAGCAGTTCAGTAGAGCCCTTGAACAGTTTGGTGGTCAGGTGCTGCAGGGCATTCTTGCGAGCAACCTGCTGCTTCACGCTGGCAAAATAGCGATGGCCCCGGCCTTCTTCGTCATGGCCCACGTAGCCTTTCGCTTCCAGCGTGCGCAGCACGGTAAGCACGGTGGTGTACGCAAGCGCGTCGCTCAATTGCTCGCGCACCTGGGCGACGACAGAGGGGCCCTGATCCCACAGCACCTGCATGACGTCAGCTTCGCGATCAGTAAGGGAGATCTTCATCGCACACCGTCTATCTACTATGGATGTAGTAGATACTAGCGTGATCCGCGGCGCTGTCAACTATAGCTTTAGTTGATGAGAGGCAGGTCTCGAAATGCGCAGGGGCAGTGACCGTCGAACCTAGCTCGCCCCCCTCTGGCCTGACGTTCGCTAGCCGAAGGGCTACACCCACTCTTTGTTCTCGGATCCCAGGGGCTGGCCCGGCATGGCCTTGATTTTAAAATGGCGTAACCGACAAATCTGGATCAAAAAAAACCCCCGTGAAGGGGGTTTTAGAAGACCTGGAACAGCCTTGGTGTTGGATTGACGAAAATACCAAGAGCTTGCGCCGACGGACTTTTTATTGCGTGTTGTTAAATCAGAAGCGGACTTTTAAGCCGACGTTGATGCTGTCGTACTGCTGGCTGTTGTCGTTGAAGCGGCCGCTGTAGCCGAGCCAGCTGGTCACGTTCGGACTGAGTTGGGCGGACAGGCCCACATCGGCAGTGCCCCAGCTCTTGTCGGGGGTGAAGCCGGTCAGGTCGAAGCTGCCGTTCATGCTGTTCAGGCCGGCGGTGACTGAGTCAGGGTCAGCTTTGCTGTCGTGATTCCAGGCCAGTTCGGCATACGGCGAAATGACGGTGTTCTGGAACTGCCAGTTGCCCTGCACGCGCCAGCCCGCGGTGGCGATCAACGCGTTGCGCTCCGAGTGACCGAACCACATCGCGGTGCTGTCGCTGCCGCTTTCGTTATAGCCGTCGACCTTGATGGTCTGCCATTCGAAGTTCGCGAACGGCCCGGTGCGCAGGTTGTCGAAGTTGAACCACCAGCCACCGGTCAAGCCGCCGCCCAGGTGCGAGCCATCGGTCTTGCCGCCCTCGCTGCGCGTCGCCGTGCCCAGATCGATGACGCGTTCGATATTCGTATAGCCGGATTGGCCGAAGTTCGCGTAACCACCGACGTAGCCGCCGCCCGCCTGATAGGTGACGTAGCCCAGTCCGCTGATGTCCTGCAACCTGTAGCCGCCACCGCCGGCAAAGTCGGCGTTGTTCTGGCCAATGCCGAGCGCGACGCCGGCTGACACGTTGTCAGTGGCATGGGCATCGACGCCCAGCGTCAAGTTGAAATTATTAGCGTCGGTCTGCGGCGAACCATTGCTGGAGTCGAAACGCTGATCGCCATAGGTGAGGTTAACGAACGCGCGGGTGTCGGCACCGGTGCTGTCCGCCAGCATCTGGTCGCGAACGCTCTTGGTCTGCGCGGTGGCGTCAGCCAATCCCGTTTCGCCGAGCAGCGAAATCTGTGCCGGCGCCTTGATCACCGACAGCACGTACTGGGTGAGCAGCATGTCAGCGCCGGTGGTCGGATGCACGCCGTCGGCAAACACGTAGGTCAGGTTTGTGCCAGGTGCATAGGTATACGGCAGCCCCGAACCCTGCGGTCCGCACATCACTGAACTGGAGCCGACGCCGCAAGCGGGCGTGGTGGCATTGGTGAAACCGTAGGCGCCCGGATTGCCGATGACTTCGGACAGCAGGCTGTAGGCGTTGATCGGGATGATGCCTTTGCCCAGTTGGCCCAGGCCGCTGTTGAGCGCGCCGTTGAAGATCAGGCTGAGGCCGGTCAGCGACGCTGCAGCGGCAGCACCCTGCTCGGTGCCATCCGGAGTCAGGCCGATATTGGGCAGGTTGAACACCAGGATGTTCTTCACGCCCGCGCCCTGCAGCTGACCGATCAGCTTGACTTCCTGTTGCGCGGCAGCGGCTACGTTGGCTTGTGCCTGGGCCGAAGTCTCCAGTCCGCCGACGCCTGCTCCTGCGGCTACTGCGGCATTGACCTGCGCGGTAACTTGCGGGGTGATTTGTGCGATGAATGCGGGAACCGCGGCGGCTGGCAGGCCCTGGCTTTCCGCAAGGGTGACCTGGGCAGCAATCGTCTGCGCGATCAGCTGCTGCGCGACAGCGGCGGCCCCGGCAGAGGTAGCTGCATAGAAAATGTCATTCGCGCCACCCCACATCGAATACAGCGCATGGCTGTTGATCGTCGGGTTGCCGCTCAGGTACGTGTTGACCTGGGTGGTTATCGTGGGCACCGCAGACGGCGTGCCAGGGGAGTTGGTGTTTATACCGGCACCACCCCAGGCGTAATCGCTGCCACCCAGCAGCGACGGGCTGAGCGTACTGCCGAGACCCAGACCATTGGCGATGTCTTCAATCGCCACCAGGCCAGGGTTCGTGGTGAAGCGCAGCGGCGGCTGCACGCTGGGGTTGGTGGCCAGCGAAATGTTGCCGTCGTCGCTGAGGCTGTCGCCAAACACGACGACCTGACTGAAATCGGCGGCAACAGCAGCACTGCTGAACAGCAACGTGGCAGCGATGGCGCTGGCGAGGTGGCGGGTGCGAAGCATGGGTGGGACTCCCCTAGACCGGAATGGTCTTGTTATTTGGGTGTTACGTTAATGCACCCCATACGGAAGCGCATGCTGCATCGCAACGCAGTGCGATGCAGCCGCTTCGTCAACGTTTGCTGGCACGAGCCAATGCGTCGGCAAATGCGCTGTTTGCCGGTGCGGGCGCGGGCTTCGGCACGCCGCCGCCCGGGCGCCCGCCGTTGCGACCGTCGCGCGGGCCAGCGGACTTGGCGTCGGCCGGCCGGCCGGCGCGGGGCTGTCCCGGCTCATCGTCCAGCCGCATGCTGAGGCCGATGCGCTGGCGCGGCAGATCGATCTCCATCACCTTGACCTTGACGATGTCGCCGGCCTTCACCGCGTCACGCGGGTCCTTCACGAAGGTATGCGACAGCGAGGAGACGTGCACCAGTCCATCCTGATGCACGCCGATGTCGACGAACGCGCCGAACGCAGCGACATTGGTGACACGACCTTCGAGGATCATGCCGGGCTTGAGGTCCTTCACGTCTTCCACGCCTTCGGCGAAGCTCGGCGCGACGAACTCCGGGCGTGGATCACGGCCGGGCTTCTCCAGCTCTTTCAGGATGTCCCGCACGGTCGGCACACCGAAGCGCTCGTCGGTGAATTGCTCGGGCTTGAGTGCGCGCAGGAAGCTCGCGTCGCCGATGATGTTGCGTACTTCGCGGCCGCACTGGGCGATGATCCGCTCGACCACCGGGTAGGCTTCCGGATGCACGGAGCTCGCGTCCAGCGGGTTGTCGCCGCTGGCTACGCGCAGAAAGCCGGCGCATTGCTCAAATGCCTTGTCGCCGAGACGCGGGACCTTGAGCAGCGCCTTGCGGTTCGCAAACGGGCCGTTCGCGTCGCGATGCTTCACTACGTTCTCGGCCACCGATGCGGACAGGCCGGCGACGCGCGAGAGCAGGGCGGCTGAAGCGGTGTTCACATCCACGCCGACGGCGTTGACACAGTCCTCCACGCGCGCATCCAGCGCCCGTGCCAGCTTCACCTGATTCACATCGTGCTGGTACTGACCCACGCCGATCGCCTTCGGCTCGATCTTCACCAGTTCGGCCAGTGGATCCTGCAAGCGCCGCGCGATGGAGACCGCGCCACGCAAGCTCACGTCGACATCGGGGAATTCCTTCGCCGCTATTTCCGACGCGGAGTACACCGAGGCGCCAGCTTCGCTGACCACGACCTTGGCGAGCTTCGTCTCGCCCACGCCTTTGTCAGACAGGAGCTTGATCAGTTCGCCAGACAGCTTGTCGGTCTCGCGGGAGGCGGTGCCATTGCCGATCGCGATCAGGTCGACGTGGTGCTGGGTGCACAGCTTCGCCAGTTGCACCAGCGATTCGCGCCATTGCTTGCGTGGCTCGTGCGGATAGATGACATCGGTGGCGAGCAGTTTGCCGGTCGCGTCGACCACCGCAACCTTGACGCCGGTACGTATGCCCGGGTCCAGGCCCATGACGGTACGCGCGCCCGCCGGGGCGGCCAGCATCAGGTCCTTCAGATTGTCGCCGAACACGCGGATCGCCTCGTCCTCGGCGCCTTCGCGAACGCGGCCGAACAAGTCGAGTGTGAGATGCAGATGCAGTTTCACGCGCCAGGTCAGTCGCACCGTTTCGCGCAGCCACGCATCGGCGGCGCGGCCGCGGTTGTGGATGTTCGCATGTGCGGCGACACGCCCTTCGCCTTCCACATGTCCCTGCTCGCTATCGGAAGCGGGGCTGAGTTCCAGTTCGAGGATGCCTTCGTTGCGCGCGCGCATCAGTGCAAGCAGACGGTGTGAGGGGATCTTGCTGATCGGCTCGATGTGATCGAAGTAGTCGCGGAATTTTGCGCCTTCGTTTTCCTTGCCCTCAACCAGTTTCGCGCGGATCTGACCCTGCGCCCACAGCCAGTCGCGCAGTTCACCGACCAGATGGGCATCTTCGGCGATCGACTCCATCAGGATCGCGCGGGCACCGTCGAGTGCGGCGCGAACGTCGGCGATGCCTTTTCCAGCATCGACAAACGATTCGGCGAACGCTTCCGGCGATTGCGTCGGGTCCTCGCGCAGGCCGAGCGCGAGCGGCTCCAGGCCAGCCTCGCGGGCAATCTGTGCCTTGGTGCGGCGCTTGGGCTTGTACGGCAGGTACAGATCCTCCAGCCGCGCCTTGGTGTCGGCATTGAGCAGTTCGTTCTTCAGCGCATCGCTGAGCTTGCCCTGTTCCTCGACGCTGGCGAGGATCGCCGCGCGGCGTTCCTCCAGTTCGCGCAGATAACGCAGGCGCTCTTCCAGCAGCCGCAGCTGCGTATCGTCGAGGCCGCCGGTGACTTCCTTGCGGTAGCGTGCGATGAACGGCACGGTGGCGCCGCCGTCGAGTAAATCAACCGCCGCCCGCACCTGGTCGGTCTTCGCGGCGATGTCCTGGGCAATGCGTTGTTCGATACTGAGCATGAGTTGCGGTCGATTCCTTGCAACGACGCGAAGCGCCGGGTGAATGTCATCAAGCTAGTGATGATAGCAAGCGGCCTTGCCGCAGGAGCTGATCTGCGTCCACGCTCCGAGCAAATGCCAAGGAAAGCTTCCGGGCCGTGGCAATCGAGATAAAAAAAATGGCGCCAGAGCATGGCTCTGGCGCCGTTTTGGGAAACTCGCTCGTTCAAGCATTGAACGAACTGTTGCTGCCGCGGGCTTACTGCGGTGGATCCCCTTCCCCGCGTTAGACGGGGCAGCTCTGCGTATAGCCGCCAGCCCCACCGAGTTGCGTATAGCCGCCGGGACAAGTACCGTTTTGACTATACGGCGCTCCGTTCTGGGCGTGTCCTGGGTCGTAGCCACCGGCTACAAGCTTGACTTCTTCGCTGTTTAACAAGAGGGCAACTAGCAGTTCAGCGTTCCTTTTGATTTCCATTGTCGAACTCCTTCTTCCGATGATAATTTCCGCCTACTTGGCGGCTCTTTGCCGTCATTCCTGTAGATCTGCGTAGTCAAAAAAATGAGGCTTCTACACGAAGGGATAGTGTTTCTTCACGCCGCGCTACCTTGACTGAGTGGTATGGCCAGAATTGGTTCGCCAGCGACAAAAGAATGCATGGGTGAGGCAACGTTGGGTATGGGGTAACCTCAGATCTGTCCTGAGCGGGCACCGCTTGTGTCCGTAGGTGAATGCTTTAGCGAAAGACTAGTAAGCAGTCGGCAACGACATCTCGTAGTGCCGCGTTATTTGATCTAAGCGATGGGCTGCCAGCCACAAGACGGCAACGTTCCGTGCGATCGGGCATGGAGGGTGGATATGTCAGCACGTCGGTCAGTCACGCCGGCGGTTCGTGGTCGATGGCCTTGGCTGCGGCGAGCAGGATATTCATCGCCTCGGCGCGCTTGCCGGTAGTTTTGCGGCAGGCGACCAGCCACTTCTCGCCTCCCAGCGCGATCGGTCGAATGGCGTTCTCGATAGGGCAGTTGTTAATCGGATAAGCGCCATTTTCAATGTAGCGTGCGAGCGCTGGCCATGGGCCTCAAGCGTACCTGACGCGCGCGTTGCAAGCTCTGTTTACGGGCTCAATCGTGGTAGTCCACCCCGGCGCACAGCCGGGCAAACCGCTGGGGTTGAGCGATCATGTGGCCACGCCGACGGACGACCAAATGAAACGGCCGTCCTGCAATCAGTGCGCTGTCAGCCATATGCGCTGCGCGTGGCAACGCAACATCTTGATGCGCGTCCCCGCGCGGTTGCCGAACGCCCAGGTCACGCCATGCGTTACCTAGGGATGCTCTGATCTATTGAGGCTGAAACGGCCGTCCATATGCCGTGCAGAAACTTCGGCATGGCTGCGCCAAAATGACGATTTGACCAGCTGTTTCTTATGGCCGCGGCCGCTGATCTGCTTCTG
>Ga0302225_10001294_pt1 | contig 16164 bp, 17 predicted proteins | sample II_Palsa_E3_2_FD_193515 | JGI IMG/M metagenome (GOLD analysis project Ga0302225, IMG submission 193515) | Peat permafrost microbial communities from Stordalen Mire near Abisko, Sweden - II_Palsa_E3_2 | ecosystem: Environmental > Terrestrial > Soil > Palsa > Peat permafrost | place: Sweden...
CGTATTTGTTTTGACCACTGGGTGCTTACAAGACGCCGAAAGTGGCGAGTTGCGCTCTCGGTCGAACGCGTGTTCAGTCTTGGCCGCTGTGGTACGTCATTGACGTACTATACACCACTGGTGTACACTAGGACGTGGTCTTCGTAGAGACGCCGATATTTACTGCAGATGTGCAAGCGCTTCTCAGCGATGAGGATTATGGTGCCTTGCAGCGGCATCTGGTCAGTCATCCCGATGCGGGCGACGTTATCGCTGGCACCGGCGGTTTGCGAAAGGTTAGATGGACGACGGTTGGACGCGGCAAGCGTGGTGGTACGCGCGTGATCTACTACCACGTGGTCGCACAGGCTCAGATTCGAATGATTCTAATCTACCGCAAGGGAATCAAAGATAACTTGACGCCAAGTGAAAAGACCGTGTTGCGCAAGATTAATGCGGAGTGGTAACGATGGACAAGAAGCTGTTTAAGCGATTGGTAGAAAGCATGGGTCAGATGGATGAAATCGTACGCGGCGTGCGTGCTCCGTCGCGAGAGTTCTATGTCGATGCCACAACGGTCAAAGAGATTCGAGCCATGACCGGCCTCAGTCAACCACAGTTCGCGAAACTCCTGCACGTTGACGTTGGTACCTTGCGCAATTGGGAACAGGGCCGACGAGAACCCACGGGGCCGGCAAAGGCTCTGCTGCGAGCGATCAAGACTGACCCAAAGTCCGTGCTGAAGGCGCTAGCGGCGTGAGCAACTCTTGCCGATGCCCGTCGATGTGGGCGAAGCCATCGCGGCCTATCTGCAGAAAGGCCGGCCCGCGAGCCAAGATCGGCATCTGTTTGAGCGCTCGATAGCGCCGATCCGCGGTTTAATGCCAGGCTCGTATGCCATCGGTACGATCGCGCGCTCCGCGCTGCAGCGCGGTGGCTCGACGGGGTTGAGCCCCATTGTCGGAGCCGCTCTTTATTCAGGCCCCTATATTCACCCAGTGATAGGGGTGGTTCCCTCCGTTGTCGTGGAAACAACTCAATCAGCGACATCGTCTCGCAACGGCAGATTCATCCTGCGCAGGAACGCCTTAAAGCGGGGTTCGTTTTCGATGCTCTTGAGCAACGGTTCCCCAACGATTTCGCACAATTTAGAGTCCCTCTGCTGGTAGGCTCGCTCGAGCCATTGGAGTGCGGGATCCGTATCCCCGCGGTATGCATAGTTCAATGCTACGAAGTACGCATCAGTATCAGCAAAATTCGTTACAAGCGTCTTCAGCGCCTCGTCCGCCTCACTCTTGCGGCCGATCGCCCACAAGAGGATCGGAAGGAATCGCATTCGACTATGCTCGTCACGTTCCTGCTGCACGATCGCAAACGCCGCCTCCACTTTTCCCTCTGCCAGCAGAGTCTTTCCGAGGTAGGCACGAGTCCACAAAAACTCCGGTGCCAACGCGAGCAATTTCCGGAACGTAGCCTCGGCGTCCACGAACCGTCCGGCGCCATACTGGATTGTGCCCAAGATGAAGATCGCGATAGTGAACATCGGATCACGAGCAAGCGCCAAGCGCACTTGACGCTGAGCATCGTCCCAGTGCCCGAGCGCACGAGCGAGCTGAGCGGAGAACATCAGCGCTGTCGGATTCGTTGGATCTAACGCGAGAGCCTGACGCGTCTCTGCCTCAGAGGCCGCCCAGTCAAAGTCATAAACGCGATGGACGTACTGGAGCATTGCGTGCGCCTCGGCAAGATCCGGACTCAGTTGCAGTGCGTGCTGTGCCAGCTGCCGTGCTCTCTCGTAGCCCTCTTTCCCTAATAGCGCTCCGTTATTTGTTAACAACACCGTGTCGCGCGATAACTCAGCCCACGCAAGCCCAAAGTCTGGATCCAGTTTAATCGCCTGATCAAAATAGTCGCGCGCCTGCATTAGCGACGAGCGCGTGTTCTGCCATTCGGCGCTGAGTCCGCGTAAGTACAGCTGGTACGCCTCGAGGTTCTGTGTACCTCCGCGCCGGCGAGTCAACGGGCCACCCATCAGAGTGATTTGCAGGGCCTGTACGACCGCGTTGGCAATGTCGTCCTGCACTTTGAATACATCGTGCAGATCGCGGTCGTAGGTCTCCGACCATAGGTGATACCCGTTGTCGGCTCGAACGAGCTTAGCCGTCACTCGAAGGTGGTTGCCTGATCTGCGAATGCTGCCTTCGAGCACGTGTGCGACCCCGAGCTCGCGCGCGATGTCGGGAACCTTCGTTGACTTCCCTCTGAAATAGAAGGACGAGGTCCGCGCCGGGACGCGTAGGTCGGAAACCTGGGCGAGCAGATTGATGATCTCTTCCGCCATCCCATCGGCAAAGTACTCCTGGTCTTTCTTTTCGCTCATGTCGGCGAACGGCAGGACTGCCACCGAGCGCGGCGGTGGAGCGAGCGCGGCCGGTTGCCCGGAATCGACGACTGCGGAGGTAGCCAGCCGCTGCACCGCCTCGACGAGCTTCGGCAATGCGCTATCGACGCCTGAGGCACTCGCATCGAGCCAGTGCGATGCGCTAAGAAAGTACTCAAGGGCGGGCGGCAGAGATACAGAGCCGATCCGGAACGAAATAATCGAATGTCTCTTGGCGCTCGAGCGTTCAACTTCACGGAGAACGTGCTGCGAAGTCGCCGCATTTTCTGTCAGCACCAACACCAACGTCCGAGCGACGTTGAGAGCCCGAACGATGGCGTCTGCATAGAACTCGCCGGGCGTCACGTCTCGGGGCGCGATCCAGCATTTGAGTCCGTGGCACTCCAGGGCCGCAACGATGGCATCCGCGACGGCGACATCCTGCGAGGCGTAGCTGATGAAGACGTGGATGGATGCGTTGGGGACCTGCGCTGGCGCCGGCGGGTCAGTCGGCAGCTGGCCCCCTTCCGATTCGGACGCTTCTTCAGACATTCCTTGCCCCTTAGATCTTGCTTCTTGTCGAAAGGATGCGCTGGGGGCATCTGGCCCGCAACTTGCGGCCTGTCGGCCTCCTTCTTTGGGACTCGACGCTATTTGTCCAAAGTGGCGTGTCGGGATTGGGCGCTTAACGGCAACAGACATTTCAGCATGCTCTACTTCCGGTTTTGGCCGACAGCAGTCCTTTTTCGATAGTCTGCGGAAGCGGCACAGGCTTTTCTGGCGACAAGATCAGTAGGAATTTCGATGGCCGGAGAACAGCACTGCCGATGCGTACCTGATTCCGGCCTGCGCCTGCGCGATTGCAATTCGCTTCTGGTCCGCCGGGGCTTTGCGATCCAAAAGCGCTAGTGCCCGAGCCAAAACGCATCCGATATTAAGTATGCCGATCTCGATCAATCAACCCCTTACATGCGCTTAACTCTGAGAAATATCGGACAGCGCCATGCGATTTTCTCTTGTCCTATCAATTACTTGCGCGCAAACGCGATGCAGCCTACGAACCAGGGGGTCGGGAGTTCGAATCTCTCCGGGCGCGCCAATTAATTCATGGTCCATTCCGGTCAGATCGCTGACTGTGAAGTCCCAAGACTAAGCAACCGTCTTGAGAGTCAACACTGGTGCAAAGCGGGATTGAAGGGGACTTGGTCACGAGCGATGGCATTAAGGATCGTAAGGAGTTTTCTCATGCAAGCGGTCAGTGCCAGCTTTGGAGCCTTGCCTTGCTCGATCAGATGCGCATAGAAGCGACGGATAGCCGGATTGTGTCGGGAGGCCACGAGTGCGGCCATGTACAGTGCGCGGCGCACTGTGGCACGACCGCCCCAAGTAGTTTGTCGGCCACGGAACTGCCCGGAGTCGCGATTCAAAGGCACGACGCCGACCGGGGCGCCGATTTCTCGACGCGTCAGATGGCCCAGTTCGGGCAACTCTGCGATGAGGGTGGCCAAGGCGTTCGGTCCAATGCCCTTGACTCCCCTGAGCAGAGTATTAAGTTCAGCGTGGTCGCGCTCGATCAGATGTGCCAGTTCCGCATCGGCCTTGTTCAGACGACCCTTGAGGAAGTCGATGGAAGCTTCAATGTCTGCTCGAGTGCTATGGTGCGAGGTGCTCAGACGTTGTCGCTCGGCGATGAGCATGCTGCAGAGTTGGCGCCGTCGCAGCAGCTGCACCTGCAACGCTTTGAGAGCCTCATCTGCGAGGGGTTTAATGAACCTCTGCAAGTCATCGCGTTGAAACAGGGTCTGAGCGAAGCGAGCAAGAACCCGAGCATCGATCGAGTCGGTCTTAGCCAAGATGCCCATCGCCTTGGCGAAGTCGCGAGCTTGCCGAGGATTGACTACGGCGACCGGCATCCCGGCCGCTTGCAGCGCGCCGGCGATAGCAGCTTCATAGCCACCGGTAGCCTCCAGGACGATCAAGCTAACGGCCAAATCGCGCACGTGCGCGAGCAGCCGGTCGTGGCCTTCGATGTCATTGGCAAACTGCAGGGTCGATCCATCCGTGCCGATACTCACCTCAAGGCTCGCCTTAGCAACGTCAATGCCTACTGCTACAGGATTGGTGGAGTTCTTCACGGCCCCTCCTTGTAAATACGGACTTTCAAGTCCCAACAACCGTTCGGGCTCAAGAAGAACGGGAACAGTGACCCTGCGCCTCAGCTTAGTCGCGGGCTTGCCGGCCCCGGGTGACAACAGGCTGCAGGATCACTCCACCCGATCGTAGCTACCATTGATACCAAACTTACCAATACCAATTTTTCTACGACTACGAATTAAGATACAAGGTGACATTCTGGCTCACTTCTCAACCCAGGAGTAGAGAGCCATGACCAAGAATGAACAGAACCGAGTCTTAGCTTGGCGGCTGAAGCTGCTGCATGAAGCCAGCGTGATGCCGAGGAACGTGGCTCAGGCCTGCCGCCATTTCGGTTTGTCTCGCCAAGCCTTTTATAAATGGAAGGCTCGATTCAAGGCACACGGCGAAGCCGGATTATGCGACCGGCCCCGCGTACCGCTGCATTCCCCGCGAGCGACGCCGCGCGAGGTGATTTCCAAAATTCTTTACCTTCGGCAGCGCTACCACTTTGGGCCAGGCCGGATCGCCGCTTACCTGCGGCGCTTCCACCAGCTGACGATCGCGACCTCCTCCGTGCACCGCATCCTGATCCGTCACCGGATGAACCGCCTGCCGGCTAACCAAAAGCGTAAGCCCCATCGGCGAGCCTGGAAACGATATGAGAAGCCCCAGCCCGGGCATCGGCTGCAGCTGGATGTGAAGTTCCTCGAGCGCATCGCCGGCACTGGCAAACGCCTCTATCAGTTCACTGCCATCGACGACTGCACACCCATTCGAGTGCTCAAGATCTACGATGCCTGTAATCAGACTTCAGCCATCCGCTTCGTGGATGAGGTCCTTCGACGGCTGCCTTTCCGCGTACTCGTGGTGCAGACCGACAATGGCGGAGAGTTCCAGTCGCGCTTTCACTGGCATCTTGAGGGGCAGGACATCCGCCATGTCTACATACGACCCAGAACACCGCACCTGAACGGCAAGGTCGAGCGCTCTCATCGCGTCGACCAGCAGGAGTTTTATCAGCTCCTAGACAAAGACGGCACTGCCGATGATATCCACCTGTTCAATGACAAGCTTCGTGAGTGGGAGAACTATTACAATTACCATCGACCGCATGGAGCCCTCGACGGGCAGACGCCTTACGAGCGGCTTCTGGCAAAAACCAATGCCAGTGTGTCACCGCCGTCTTGAGACCTTACAAATAGTTCCGACTTCCTCCAGGCCGCCTGATTGTTGCATGCTGACGGTTGGCGCGCACATGCAGGTTGAACGAGGCGAAGGCGTCGTTGTCGGCGGCCTGTGTTCACCGGCAAATCAGTTCACTCAGTACTGGATCGAGAAGTCGAACGGGGAGCGATTCTGGGCCGAGCTCAAGGATTTGAAGCCTGCCGACTGATTTGTTGCCTTCTATAGGGGAGCTCACGAAAAGTAAATTTGTGCACGTTAAGGGAAGTTGGATGTAGGCGGCCACCGTTGCCGGGCAACTCCCTTCAGCAATAGCCACACGGCGAGGGCTATCATCGTCACGAATATTGGTGCGAGCAGCAAGTCAGAGTCGTATTGCGGCAGCGCAACGGCAGTCACATTCTTGACGATGAAGCTTGCGCCGGCGAGCAGCAGGAGGGCGCCGAGCCAGCGGGGGAAATACGATGAGCGATAGAAAAGATACCCGCGCAGAGCCGTCGCAATGCCATAGAACACCATGAAGACTGTTCCACCGTAGCGGTACAGCGTCAGCGCCGAATAGATGAATAGCGTGCTCTGATCGATTGTCAGGTGCTTCTGGACCGCTGTGTCGAGAATTGGAACCGACGCCATGAAGTAGAACAGCTCAGATGTAGCGAAAGTGGCGGTGGCGATGATCCCGAAGAAGGCTGCCAGTAGCGATAGTGTGGAACTCACCGGTCGGAGTAGAACGTAGAAGATCAAAGCAAGCGTGATGTCGCAGACTGCCTCGATGAGGTAAACCAGGAAACTGAGTCGGAAAAGCTCAGGTGAGGCGGCAACATTAGCGGCGGTAGCGTTCGGATCGGAGGCGACCAGCAATTTGCCCGGAACGTAAACCTCTGCAAAGCCACCGGCAAAGATTGAAATCACTACGAGCACGCCAGCGACAGCAGCAAGCCGTCGCGCTTGTTCCGCATTCATCGGGTCGGTCCCCCCAAGTGTTGTGAAGCGCTGCCGTCCATTGGTGTACCAATATAAATCATCCTCCCTGAAGCCCGACTCTAGTATCCCTCATAAGCGCCATTGGGCCGCTGTCTTCGAAATGTTCGGGACCTGCTTTGGGTCCGAGGTGGCTGAGCCTACCGCGGCCGCGAACGGCAGCTAAGTGGCTGCGACCTGAATCCTCGTCCGCGTCGAAAAGCGCAAGCTGAGGGCATCAGAAGACATTGCTGATGCTCTCGAAGGCATAAGGCAAGAGCTGAACGGTCTGCCGGATGCTTTTGCCGCGAGCTTTCAGCGCGTTGTACCGAAATAACTACGAAGCTCGCATAGCTCGACCCGACGCGCCAGTTCACGCCGCTCCGGGCTGTTATCGGCATCAGCCATTCCGCAAAGCCTTTCAACCTGCTCGAGGGGCTAAGCCGACGCCGTACGCGCTTTATAGTTTCGAGTTCACCGCGAGCCACCGTGCGGTGAAGCGTAGATCGGCTCAGACCGACATGAATCGCAAGCTCTGCGAGCGAATAGCCAATGCGGAAAAGGTGATGATTTGAGTCTGCATGAGACGCAGGATGAATCAATGGCGAGCGCTAAACCGACGTGCGGCACGAATTAGTCATAACGCATAGCGCCGCGCAAAAGATGGAACCGCCTGGATGTGCCTAAAGACTTCTTCGCATTTCTCCTGCTAATGTATGCGCCGCGTCCTTGTGGCTTGCTCCTCGGACACAGCAACGCACTAGAAGATTTTTGGCATGGATGCTCTAACGCGGAGAGCATCGCGATGGCCACGAAAAAGAAACGGCGCCCCATCGGACCCTACGTGAAGGCGCATCAACGCGCTTACGCCTGGGCGGACAAAGCCGTGGCCTACCGACAGCGGGGCCAATTCGCACAGGCGAAGGCGGCCGCGCAGAGGGCAAGATACTGGTTGTCCAAGGCGAAGCAACTCGGAGCTCGGGCAGCTCGTGGCGCCAAGGGCGGTTGACGATTCTCTCGTTACGCCGGCGCGCGGAGCGGATCGCGCTCAAATGGCGGATCATGGTGCGCAGGCGGTAGAAGCTCGTTGCTGTTTTTTTAACACGAGAAGGGCGGCAGATACGGCTGACAGTACCCAAATTTCCGAAGTAGACGGATCCAATTCTCCTACTGATCAGGCTCTTGAGAGTACCCTCCCCGTCGCCGGCGCCGCCCTAACGTTGCGACACTCTCTACGGTGCGCCGTGAAATGGGTCGGGTCTATCGTGACGTAAGGATGAAGAAGGCTGAGTCGCAGCACGGCATGTGGGCTCGTGTGCGTTCGGTCTGCAATTGCCAAACTTATCGGCGAATCGGAGATTCAAAAGCGAGTGGACGCGGCTTTAACTTCTTCGCAGTTTTTGCTACTGCAATGGGCTTGGCGAAGCCTTAGTTGACTCGCAGCCGATCAGTTTCTTTCTTGACTACGGCATAGCACTCGCACGAGAGGTGTTCGAGCCGATCTCGGTCCAACACCGTAATGGACCCACGGCTGTACGCGATCACGCCAAGCTTCTGCAACTTGCCGGCGGCATCGGTGACGCCCTCGCGGCGTACGCCCAGCATGTTCGCGATGAGCTCCTGCGTCATGGCTAATTTGTTGTCCGGCAACCGGTCAAGAGACAGGAGCAACCAGCGGCACAGCTGCTGGTGCACGGTGTGATGCCGGTTGCAGACCGCGGTCTGCGCCATCTGCGTGATCAAGGCTTGCGTATAGCGCAGCAGGCTATGCATCGTCTCGCCCTGACGTTCGAATTCCTGCGTGAGCCGCGTGCCCTTCAGCCGATACGCCGAACCGCTGCTTTGTACGATCGCGCGGCTGGTCGTTGTTTCACCACCCATGAACAGCGACACGCCAACCATACCGTCATTTCCGACGACACAGATTTCAGCCGTGGAACCGTTCTCCAGCACGTACAGAAATGAAACTATGCAGTCGGTCGGAAAATAGACGAAACGCAGGGCGTCGCCGGGTTCGTAGAGGATCTTTCCGAGCGGCATCTTGACTAGCCGCAACTTCGGATAGATTCGGGCGCGCGCCGCGTGTGACAGCGCCGCCAGCAACTGATTGCGTTGTGGGTCGTGAGGGCTGAGCATGAGCGATCTCGTCGCGGGTCATCCAGAAAGGCATGACGGGACTATAGCTGGAAGAAAATGTTCGGTCGCGGAGTGAATCATTTCTTTGGCGAGGCCGAAGTGAACCCGCCGCGCACGCCTGATGGTTTCGATCCCAGTGATGATTACCGACACAGCGGCGGTAGATATCCAAATTGCAAGATAGAGTCCAATCTCGCGCCCAGGGCTCTTTAGCCAACATGACTGCGCAGCCGCGGATACAAGCGCAAGAGCGCCCGTGGCCGCCAATGTAGCCGGTCCATAGCCGCGAAATTTCGCGGCGCGAACGATTTGGCCCCGGATGGAATCAATTTCGGCCAGTGCCTAGTATAGGTTTGCCATGTTGGACACCTGCAAGCTTTGCATCCTAAAGTAACCAAGTGGAAAGGCGTTAGCAAGCCATTTGAATCGCCCAACAGGCGATGCCTAAACCGCGGCAAAGCACATATGCGACTCATTCGTAATTGTGGGCCAGTGATGTGATCTGGGGTGATGAGTACGGGCCGGGCGCAGATGTCAGGCTCGACGACCTCGAATCCCGCAAGCTCCGTAACTGGCGCTGTAAGTTGAACTGATCAGCGCGCGCTAATACGCGGACCGGTGCGTCGGCACTTCGCAGTCGGCGAGCGAGCAGCGCTAAACTAGCTGCTTGGCCGAGAAATGCGCGTAGCGCGCTGATCATCACCGCCCGGTCGAGCACGCCAGCGCTCGAGTGTACGCAGGGAGATGCCGGCGAGATTGAGCGAGCCCAAAACGCATTCCGTCCACTGCTTTTCATCTCGATACGCGTAGGAAACGGGCTTGCAATCGCGATGGCAGGCGCAGACGAGTGCTATAAGCGGAATCAGCGCCGTTAAGAACTCGAGACGCGCTTCGCAGAACCACTAAGTCAGGAGTTATCGTTGCCGAGGCGTCCCGATTTGCGAAAGCATCCTCCATTCGAACGATCTCCCGCACGCCGTCGCGCCGCCCGAGAAGGACTGTTGGCAATCGAATCACACGAAACGCCGGTGCGGATGCGACACGCACGACGGCCGAAACCGTCTGAGATCTCACGGCGGCGTCGCCCACAGCCGGTACGATCGCTCGTAGTCGGGGACATCGAACTTGTTGCAGCGTTCCAGAAGGAAAGAGTTTCCCCGAGGCCCGAGAGCGAATTGAAAGCCGCAATGAAGGACGCGCTTATGGCACGTCCTTCACCGAGCATGTTCCTGGTTAGTTCTTTGGGGTCTCGCCCGTTGAAGTCTCACCAGTTCCGATTTTATTGTCTTCCGTCGGTGAGTCAGTCGGAGCTTTTGTTGTTGCACTCGACTGGGCCTTCTGGACACTCATTTCATCACTACAAGCCTTCTTGACGTCAGTCTTAGACATGCCATCATTGTTCGCTGCGTGCTTCGCTACGCAGTCCTTCATCATTTGGTGGTTTGTGGATGAGTCACTTTGCACGGCGTCGCCGGCGAACGCCTGCGCGCCCACGAAGACAAACCCTGCGCATACGATCGAATTAAATAAACGTTTCATCGCTTCACTCCATCAGTTGGGGGGATTTTGCTACACAACCGCTGGAGGCAGTGATTGATGGCAACACTACGATTTTAGCCGCGCGCGCAGGGTTCGCCATCAGCGCATCATGGCTCGCAACGTAAGCGTTGTCCTACATTCAGCGAATATTGTGCCCTTCGCAGAGAGGAGCCGCGCTAGGGCAGTCCCATGAAGCATTGTGGACTTCCCAGGATTCAGTGGACACGTCGGCGTCTTCGGCCGGCTCTTTCGAATTCCTCAGGACTTACGCCGCCTATATGACTATGGCGACGCGTTGGATTGCAGAAAGAATCAATGTAATTAGATATTTCAACCTTCGCAAGCTCGCGTGTTCTGTAGATCTTCTTCTTGATGCATTCCTTCTTGAGGCTGCTGAAAAATGATTCCGCCACCGCATTGTCCCAGCAGTTTCCACGACGGCTCATGCTCGGTTCAAGATGATTGGTCTTGCAGAACCTTCGCCAGTCGTCGCTACCATATTGCGAGCCTTGGTCGGAATGAATAACAGTTCTGCGTGGTCGACGCCGGCGTACAGCCATCAACACTGCGTCGAGTACGAGCTCGCGGGCTATTGTCGGTCGCGTCGACCATCCGACGATCTTTCTGGAATACATGACCACGGCGAGATAGAGCCATCCTTCCCAGGTTCGAATGTACGTAATATCCGTAACCCAAGCTCTATTTGGACTTGCGACGTCGAACTTGCGCTGAAGGACGTTTGGAATCAGCTCGGAGGGCTTGGATGCGCCGCTGTGCCGGATTCGATAGCCTCGAACCGCCCAGATTTTATTTACGCGCATCAGCCGCATCACGCGGTGCTTGCTGCAGGTCTCTCCAGCCTCTCGAAGGTCGAGGAATACCCTTGGGGCTCCGTAGATACCGTGGCTTGCCGCATACGAGGCGCGGATCAACCGGAGGAGCCTAATGTCCTCCAGGGCCCGCCGACAGACCGGTCACTTTCGCGCTCGGACGCGGAGCAACGTGTTGCGAAAACATTCATCAGAACAAGCCGCGGGCATAGCCTGCAATTGACGGTCGTGATCGGCGACCTGTTATGCGGATCTGTCTCTGGGCACGGTGAAATCTCACATACGTCGCGCGCTCGCGACTTTGCGTAAGGAACTGGAGACCACTGAAACCCCTTCGCCGGGAATGAAAGATAACGGTTTCCAGGAATCTCCGAATTCTGTGCTGAGCCTGCGCGTGCGACAGCACAATGCTGACCCAATGCCCAGCTAAGAGAGTAATTCGAGCACCAGCATCTCCGATGCATCTTTTGTCTTTATAGTCTGGCAAACGCGAACGCGCTCCGGCTATTCGGTGCTCCATGAGCATGCATCATACTCGGCTCCAACTTGTCGTCGTTCGCTGACTTTGACTTCCCCCGTTCGACGCAATCCGTAATGGAGGCCCCCGTACGCACTCCTTCAATGGACTTCCCAGGCTTTTGTGGACGCGAGAATCTAACGGCGTTACCGGCATGGAGGTCCGCCAATGCGCACGAAAGCCAGCACGGGGAAGATCCATCAGACCTACGAATTTAATAAAGCCCACGCCAATCGATCACGGGCGGCGGCAGCGCGATGCGGTCGGCGAATATAGTAATCAGGCACACGGTCGCCGAGCGGAAGGTTCTCGCTACGCACCGAGTTGGGAATTAGAGAGAAGCTACAGTGCTGTTTTTATCCCGTCTGGACTCGGCAAAAGCTGGCAACTGATTCTCGATGTCCGCACACAAAAATCATTAGAATTGGTCTCCATCTTCTTCCTTTTCACGCCACGGCCGTCGTTTCGTCAGGTAGCCCGGATCCGGCCAGATCCTTTCGGATCTCCGATTCCGCCTTCTCCCAGTTTTGAACTGCTGCACCGTCCTTGCGGCCTCCGTCCTCGTAGAGTTTATAGGCTCGCTCCGCGATGCGCGGAGTCAGATCAGCCGTTGGCTTGGCGTTGGCCTCAAGCTTAGGCTCGCTTTGTGCCCGCGCGGAATTGATGCGCCTGTGGCTTTCGGCTTCGACGTGGCCCGAGTGTCCGATTTCGCGGCCGCTTGGGGTTCAGGCTGCGAGCCTGCTCCGTGCGCTGTCGAACATCGGGTTCGAAAGCCAAGGTCGTGGCGCGAAGAAAGCGCAGACGACATTGTCGGAAACGACAAAAGCAGATCATCCGGCGGCTGCGGCATCGTTTTGCGGCGCAGCATCCGAGCGACCAGAATCGCCATTGCTGCAACGCCCGTTTGCTCCGCAATCTTGCGGTACGACAGTCTCTGCATATCCCGGAGCACCAAGACCTCGCGATAGTGCGAAGGCAACGCGACGGCTTTATCGAACCAGAGAAAAGACGAAGGCCCTCAGTCGCCGTGAGGGCGACTGGGGGCCTACCAGCCGTGAATCACTGCAGCGGTGAGGCGCTCCTGATTTAGCGCAACGCCGCAGGTTTGTAATGGTGGTTGGTTACTTCGGATGCATGTTGCCGCGGGAAAAGTCCTTGGACGCGTCGGCAACGGACATCATTCCCTTGCCTCCGGTATCCATTTTGTTCCACTTGGCTTCGCTGTATTTCATGAACTCATCTTTGGAGATCATGCCGTCGTGGTCGGTATCCATCGCCTTGGCGTTGAAGTTCATATTGCCTGTGGCAAAGTCCTTGCCCGCGTCCGCAACCGATACCGTGTCCTTGCCGCCCGACATGCGATCCCACATCGTTGCACTGTACGCCATGAATTCGTCCTTGGAAATCATGCCATCGTGATTGGCATCCATCTCCGCGATGTCGAAACGCATCATATTGCCGCGAGCGAATTCAGACGGGTCAGCTGCGAAGGCGATGCCAACGCCGAGAAGCGCCGTGAGTGTGAAAATTGACTGTACCTTGTTCATGAGTGTCCCCAATTGAAAGAAATACTAAAACCAGCGCCACTGCGTTTGTGCGGGCGATCTAAGAGACCCGTCAAGGCCACACAATATTGCTTCGCCGCGCAGAGCATTGCGTTCAAGATCCATGATAGCCATTAAGGTCTCCCCATTCAAAAAGCCCGTCCGGCGGGGTGTTCACTATGCCCAAATGGCGCCTTCAGGCCGAGGGCATTGGCGCGGTAGCGAAGCAGCGAGGCGAGTTGTAGCCAAGCGTTTTTGGCCGTACATACTCGGCACCGCGAAATCCGAGCCGCACGACGAAATCTTCGTTCCAGTTGACATTTTGGGAACATGGTCCTTCGAGAGTTGGGGGAGCTATGAAGAAGAGGCGTTCCACGATGCGCCAGACAGCATGTCATAAGTGACTCGCGGCACCGGTCTCCCTAGGATGTAGCAATTGGAGCTAACTTTGGGTTACCCAGGCCGCCAGCATCCCCAACGATTCTGGGCGGGTTCAGCACGACGCTGGAATCGTCTTGAGGCAGGACTCGGCACTCGGAGCCGTTGAGTCGATGCATAAAGACGCGTGGCGAGCCTGGCCAGTGCTGCCGAGTACGCCCCGTCACGGTAACCGACGACGCCTGGTCTGCGCTGACAACCCACATGGAGATGAGCATGTACATGAAAACCTTCCTCGCAATTGTCACCATGGCTCTGATGATGGTGACAGCACCCGCCCGTGCGGACGAACGGCCGTTCAGCACCGCCACACTCGACCAACTCCTTGCCGACGGGCAGCCCGTTGCGGTCGACTTCCATGCCGACTGGTGCCCGACCTGTCGCGCGCAAGCGCCCATAGTCAGGCAACTCCTGTCTACGCCGGAATTCAAGAACCTCACCGTACTAATCGCCAACTACGATACCGAGCTGGCATTGCGCAAGTCCCTAAACGTCGCCAAGCAAAGTACCCTCGTCGTGTTCCGCCACGGCAAGGAAGTAGCTCGCTCAACGGGAGATACGAGTCGCGAGGGGCTCGCCGCCCTGTTGCGACAGGCGGTAACCTGACGCAGAGCCGGCGTTCCGTCATGAGCTTCGGGATCGGGACCTTCGGGATCGCCCTGGTAGCCGGGCTGCTGACGACGCTATCGCCGTGTGTCCTGCCGCTGATCCCACTCCTCATGGGTTCGGCCGTCAGCGCACACCGACTGGGGCCGTGGGCTCTCGCCGTCGGCGTCGCCTTGTCGTTTACCGTGGCGGGTGTGCTTTTGGCAAGCGTCGGAGCGTCGCTCGGTCTGGACGGTGAGACGTTTCGCGGGGTGGCGGCGCTTCTGATGACCGCCTTTGGGCTAATCCTGCTTTCGGGACGTCTGCAGGCGTTGTTCGTCCGGGCCACTTCAGGTATGAGCAATTCCGGACACGCGCTCCTGGCCCGATTCACGCTCGACGGGCTCGGCGGCCAGTTTGTACTCGGACTACTGCTCGGCATTGTCTGGAGCCCCTGCGTCGGGCCGACGCTCGGCGCCGCCACGACGCTCGCGAGCCAAGGCCGGAATCTCGCACAAATCTCGCTGTTGATGGCCGTCTTCGGAGTGGGTGCAAGCCTCCCTTTGCTTCTGATCGGGTCTCTTTCGCGGGCAGCGCTGCTGAGGATACGGGGTTCACTCAAGACGACAGGTGAGCGTGGGAAGCAGGTGCTCGGTCTCGCGTTGCTCTTGCTCGGGGCGCTTATTCTCTTCCACGCCGACCATCGGCTCGAGGCATGGCTGCTCGATCATTCGCCCGCTTGGCTTACCGCGCTCACGACGCAGTATTGAGGGCACTGTCCGGGACCGGGCCAGCGGTCCCCAGCAATCCAACCCGGCATTCAAACCTCGCAGAGTGCGGCAAATTGCTGACACTGCCGATGAACTGCTGCGCGAAGGCTACCCGTCGATCGATCTTCGGAATCTGTTGCGAGTCTGCTGAATCAATCGCGACATCAAACTGTATCCAGAAAGGAATTCTGGCACCAAAGGTTGCCGGCGTCATTCTAGAGCGTAATAAAAGAAAGTGGTGATCCGCAAGCGGAGACAAGCCAAATAATGCTCTTCAGTTGGCTCTTCTCGCTCACACAGGATTACACCCGCGGATCCACACGATCCGGTTTGACGTCGATGATGTGTACGATACCGAACTCGGACTGGTCCTCATCCGGATATAGCCAGAAGCCCGGGGAACGAGGTGGTGGTCGATAACCGAAGCGAAAACCCATTACCTCTGTGTAGAATCGCCGCGACGCCTCTAGGTCGGTGGTGCGGATCGCATAGTGGGTAAGCTTGGTGTTTGTCATTCGCTCTCGCTTCAGGCGGTTTTTGAATTTCGCGCCGCGCGGCCTTCCGCGACCGTCATACCAAGGGTGCTTGGTGAAGGCGTCGATTGGCACGCGCGTATTTCGATCTATTTTACCCGAGGCAGACGTTGATCACCCGCGAGATCGAGATTCTAGTACTCCTCATGATCGCAATTGCTGCGGTTGGAGTGGTGGCGAAACGCTCGAATATTCCGCCAGCAATTCCCCCCGAAAATAATTCCTTGGCACCATCGTGTACTGTTTATGCAAAGGTCGGAGATTGCAGTCATTATCTCCGACATGCTACCTAAGAGCGATTCTGAATCGTTTTCACCGCGACAGCGCGCAGATGAACAGGCCAGTGATGGCGACTAATCGGACGAAAAGCCGGCACGGATTCCGATATCACCTATTCCCAAGTGGCGGAAGCATAGTCTTTCTGGCGCTCTGGCTGAATTGCGTACTGGCTGACACAGTTCCCGGAGTGGCTCAGCACACCCAGTGGAATAAGGCCAATATTCATGGCCACAGTATCTATTATGCGGTGCGCGGCGGTGGCCCGGAGCTGGTCTTCTTGCATGGCGGAGGCGACTCGGGTGAGCGCTCGTTCGTGCATCAATTAGACGTATTTTCGGAACATCATCATATCGTGG
>Ga0302225_10001296_pt1 | contig 16138 bp, 14 predicted proteins | sample II_Palsa_E3_2_FD_193515 | JGI IMG/M metagenome (GOLD analysis project Ga0302225, IMG submission 193515) | Peat permafrost microbial communities from Stordalen Mire near Abisko, Sweden - II_Palsa_E3_2 | ecosystem: Environmental > Terrestrial > Soil > Palsa > Peat permafrost | place: Sweden...
AAATACAGGATGTAAAAACCGATACATTAAAACAACAAGATATTGTATTGGTGAGGTCCGGCGAAAAAGTCGCAGCCGACGGGATAATACTGGACGGGGAAAGCTATCTGAATGAAAGTATGCTCACAGGTGAATCAAAACCGGTAAAAAAAGTAAAGGGAGATAAAGTGATAGCAGGATCAATCAACGGCAATGGCTCTTTTAAAGTCACGGTGTCTCATGAAGCTAAAGATTCTTATCTTTCACAAGTAGTAAAGCTGGTTGATGATGCGCAGAAATCAAAATCACAAACGCAGCTATTGGCTGACACCGCTGCAAAATGGTTAACCGTTATCGCCCTGGCAACTGGCATTTCAACTTTCCTGTATTGGTTTCTAACAGGACACCCCTTGTCGTTTGCGATGGAAAGAATGGTTACGGTGATCGTCATCTGTTGTCCGCATGCCCTTGGGCTGGCTGTACCATTGGTTGTGGCTAAGTCAACCTCGCTGGCTGCAAAACATGGGTTGTTGATCAAAAACAGGAATGCCTTTGAAGATTCGAGAAAGATCACCACCATTGTGTTTGATAAAACAGGAACGCTGACCGTAGGAAAATTTGAGGTGTCAAAAATAGTTTCGATCAACAAAGATTTAAAAGAAAGCGACCTTATTCGGCTGGCTGCTGCCCTGGAACAAAAATCAGAGCATCCCATTGCCACGGGAATTCTGCAAAAAGCAAAGGATTTAGAAATAGCCATTCCTTCCGCAGAAAATTTTAAAGCCATTACCGGCCGGGGAGTTGAGGCCGTCGTAGGGGGTAAAAAAATATTAGTCGTCAGTCCCGGCTATTTAACAGAAAACCAGATGGCTATGCCGGAGGGTTTTACATCGGATGATACAGAGACGGTTGTATTTATAATAATCGATAAAATATTAACAGGATATATTGCTTTGTCTGATAAGATAAGGGCTGAATCAGCAGGAGCCATTAAGGCTTTAAAGCAGGAAAACATAAAATCAATCTTGCTTACCGGCGATAACACAAAGGTTGCGGCAAGCGTAAGCAAAAAGCTAGGGATGGATAGTTTTATTGCAGAGGTATTACCTGACCAAAAGCTGAACGAAATAAAAGCGTTACAAAAAAAGGGTGAATTTGTAGCCATGACGGGCGACGGAGTAAACGACGCGCCTGCACTGGCCCAGGCCGATATTGGCATCGCCGTAGGTTCTGGCAGCGATATCGCTGCTGAAACGGCTGGAATTATTTTAGTAAACAGCAATCCTAATGACATCGTGAGTTTAATTCTTTTCGGAAAGGCAACTTATCGTAAAATGATCCAAAACCTGGTTTGGGCGACCGGCTATAACGTTATTGCTTTGCCTTTGGCTGCGGGTGTACTTTATAGGCAGGGCATCATGTTAAGCCCTGCGGCCGGTGCAGCATTAATGACCTTAAGCACCATAGTTGTTGCAATAAATGCAAGCCTGTTAAAAGTAAAAGCCATTAAATAATATTACTGGTGCAAAACATGTGAATCATGTAAGTAATTCAAAGAATTGCGTAATACTTCCCATCTCAAAAGCCAGCAGTTTTGCAGTGTTATAATTTAATTCACTTTAAAAATCGACGACATGTTTTATTACAGTTATTTCTGGGGTATGGACTTCATCTGGTGGTTTCTTTGGATCATGATCATGCTTTGGATATTCGCTACCCCATACGATATTCCGGGGCAGCGAAATAGAAAACCCGGTCCGCTTGATGCCCTGCAACGACGTTTTGCCGCCGGAGAAATCGGGCCCGAGGAATACCATGAAAGAAAGAAGATCATTGAGATGGAATATATACAGCGGACTTAATCAGCAATAATGAAAATAGAAAAAAGTTTAGGCATTTGGATGGATCATCAGGATGCCCATCTGATGGAATTTACAACCGATCCGATCGTAACAACTACTATCGAATCGAAATTTACGCACCAGGAAAAAGAAAAAACGCTGCACAGGGGTGAAAATCTGATGCACAACAAAGAGCAGCATGAGGAAACTGATTATTACAAAGCGCTTGGAAAGATCATCAGAAATTATAACGATGTGGTTCTTTTCGGACCGACCGACGCAAAAGTTGAATTGCTCAATGTTTTAAGGCAAGATCATCGCTTTGCTGATATACTCATTGAAATTAAGCCAGCTGATAAAATGACTGAAAATCAGCAGCATGCATTTGTGAAGGAATATTTTTCAAAGCGCTTATTTCTGATCTAAAATTCCAATGAAAACAAACCAGGATTTACAAAAAGATGTTGAAACAGCACTCCAATGGGAACCTTTGTTACACTCAGCTGAAATTGGTGCTAAAGCACAGGACGGCATTATTACATTGACCGGAACAGTTGACAGCTATGCAAAAAAAACGGCAGCGGAAGACGCCACCAAAAACGTAGCGGGTGTAAAAGTCATCGTCGAAGAGATCGAGGTATTTTTAAGTAGCGAAGTTCACAAAACAGACGGCGAAATAGCTCATGAAATATTAAACACATTAGCAGCAAGTTGGGTGCCCGCTGAAAAATTGAAGATAAAGGTGGATCATGGGGAAGTTACGCTGGAGGGAACACTTCACTGGAATTTTCAAAAACAAGCGGCAACAAAAACTATAAAAAATATTGCCGGTGTAACGAAAATCAAAAACCTGATCATTATCCGGGCTGAAACACATGACGAGGTTGAAAAAAAACACCTTGAGAACGCGCTAAAGCTTAACTGGTCAATGGACGGCCAGGATGTCGGAGTTAAAGTTTCGGGAAAGACAGTTACCTTAAACGGCATTGTTAATTCTTATTTTCAAAGAGAAGAGGCAGAAAGAATAGCCTGGCAGGCGCCCGGCGTAAACGAGGTAATTAATGAACTAGCTATTGAGCTCAAGGATTAACCATTTATGAGCATTTCAATTCAAATTTTATGGCTTTTCTTGTTAGCTATCCCGATAGCCTGTATCGCCTGGACGGTGACACATGAAGAAGTGTTCCGTGAACCACGGGAATATTGTATTAAACGCAGTAAAGAAGGACAAACGTTGTTGGAAAGAAAGTTTTTTTACCTTTTTACATGTGAGTATTGCTTTAGCCACTATGTAACTATTGCTTTTTTGTTGCTAACGGGCTATAAATTATTGATGGAAAACTGGGCGGGGTATCTGATATCGTGTTTCGCATTAGTATATGTGGCCAACAGTTATATGAGTCTGTTCGGCCTTATCCGGCAGGATATTGTAAAAGAAAAGACCGAAATAAAAATAATGGAGATAACTAACGAAAAACCCAAAACACCTCCCTTATAAAAATTCCGGGGACTTAAAATCTTGTACCGAATTCCGCTCATAATTCTACGTTTGAAGTGCTTGCAATAAAACGTAAACGTGTGAATCATGCAACTTATACTCAAAGTTGTATAACAGGTCAGGCCGGTTAAGCAATTACCTTCGTCACCTCGAGAAACGTCAATTATAACAGCCAAGGAGGAAAATATATGCAAAATAAAAGTTTTTTATCAGCCGTCGTCTTCATCATCATTTTTGGTAGCGGTTTGGCAGTCGCTTACGCGATGCATGGTATTGCCACATCCGCCGGAAGCATCATTATTTCAGCAAGTTCCTTTGTTCTCGCCGCATTCATATCGTCGTCAATCAACATTGCCAACCCCTGGGACAAGGCCGTGGTGTTGCGATTAGGTAAATTTCAGACGCTTAGAGGACCAGGGCTATTTTTCATCATCCCCATTCTGGATACAATACCCTATTGGATCGATACCAGGGTAATCACTACTTCTTTTAAGGCTGAAAAAACACTTACCAAAGATACCGTGCCGGTTGATGTAGATGCAGTATTGTTCTGGAAAGTACTCGACCCTCAAAAAGCCGCGCTTGAAGTTGCAGATTATATAAGCGCTATCAGTTGGGCCTCTCAAACCGCTTTGCGTGATGTTATTGGAAAGACTATGTTGTCTGATATGCTGGAGGGTAGGGATAAGATTAGCAACGTACTACAAAAAATTATTGATGAACGTACCGAACCCTGGGGCATCAATGTCAATTCGGTTGAAGTAAAAGATGTATTGATCCCTGCTTCTTTGGAAAACGCAATGTCGATGCAGGCGCAAGCTGAACGCGAACGACAGGCCCGCGTGATCCTAGGCGATTCAGAAAGACAGGTAGCCGAAAAATTTGGAGAAGCGGCAAAAACTTATGCGAATAACCCGGTGGCCTTGCATTTGAGGGCGATGAATATGCTATATGAAGGTTTAAAGCAAAATTCAACTATTGTCATCGTCCCAAGTTCGGCGGTAGAAACAATGGGCTTAGGAAGTATGGCAGGGTTAACCGCGTTAACTATGGGGATTGGCCAGGAAAAACAAAATAAGGATACCGAGGCTGAAAAAACAAAAGACTAATAATAAAACTAATATGGATCGTAATGTAAAAAGCCTATCCGGCTTTAGTTTAAAAACCTCAAACGGCGAAATTGGAGAAGTCAAGGAATTTTATTTTGATGATTTTACCTGGAAAATAAGATACTTTGTAATAAAGACAGGAGGCTGGTTATCGGGCCGAGAAGTCTTAATTGCGCCACAAGCCATAAAAAAGGTGGATTGGCTTGACAGGGTTTTTCGTGTTAATCTGACGAAAAAACAAATAAGTAGCAGCCCAGATATTGATACCCACAAACCTGTCTACCGTCAGCATGAAATAGAATTATATGATCATTATGCCTGGGAAGCTTATTGGTTTAGTGGATTTTATCCTGGAGGGTATTTAGGTGTCAGCGTTCCCTTTCCATCGATCAACCAGAAAGAGTTAGTTACGCCAGGATATGATGAGGACGGATCAAAGAATGATTTGCATTTGCGAAGCACTGAAAAAGTAACCGGCTACCATGTTCATGCAAAAGATGGCGACATTGGACACATCTATGACTTTGTGATCGACGACCATACCTGGCAACTTCTATACCTGGTAATTGATACACACAATTGGTTAGGTGGAAAAAAAGTTATCATTCCAATAACGCATATCCTGAAAGTAGAATGGGACAATGCTAAAGTATATATTGATCTGACTATTTCAGCTGTTAAAAAGAGCAAACTATTTGAAGAAACCATATTCAATCCATGGGAAACTGAAAACGAAACAAAAGTTGTTACGCCTGTAATCCCCATTGAAATCCATTGATAACCGGATCAGAGAAGAATGATAATTATGGATTAACAATTCCCAATTGCCTGTTTTCTTTAAATTTTTTGAAATGGGATGGTGTTAATCCGGTTATTTTTTTAAATTGATTAGAAAGATGTGCCACGCTGCTGTAGTGCAATTTATAGGATATCTCTGTTAACGAAAGCTCATCATATATTAATAATTCTTTTACCCGCTCAATTTTATGCATTATGATATAATGCTCAATATTGATACCAACTACTTCTGAAAATAAATTTGCCAGGTAAGTGTAGTCATGATTTAATTTTTCACTCAGGTAATCAGAGAAATTGACTTTGGTTGGCTCATCGGAATAATGAATTAATTCAACAATTACTTTTTTGATTTTTTCGATCAGGATACTCCTTTTATCATCCAAGAGCTCCAATCCGTATTTCTGTAACCCCGTCTTAAATTCGATCAGTTGAGTATTTGAAAGACTTTCCATTATTTCAGCTTCCCCTAACTCCACGGTTAAATAATGTAAAGATTGCTTTTTAAGTTGTTGTTTTACTACCATTTTGCAGCGTATGCATACCATGTTTTTAATATAAAGTTTCATGCTGTAAATGGGGTGTGGAACTTAAAATATATAAAGTGTTACAACGAGGAACTCGCTATTGGAAGTAGAATGCTATTGATGAGACTAATATTTGATTTAAACTGAATTTTTTGCTTTTAGGCGTTCATTAAATCTAATCCCGATATCACAAGCATTAAAATCAATAATAGTTTTAACTAAAACGTTAAACAACCCCACTGCACGTTAAATTCCAAATAAAATTACATAACACTGGCTTTAGCAGGTTTTTCAATCTTTCCTGCACGATTATCTTTTCCCGTCTCCGGGGTACCCATTAACCTACTGGCTAAATACACACCCCTTCACTTGCTTCATCGTGATGTGTGAAATATGTAACTTAATTAAAATGTTATGTAACAGTTTAGGCACTTAGAAAGCTCACCTTTAGGGCATGAAATAGAGTTGCTTGAAATTATTCGATTTAATTGAACGATTAACAAATCTGTTTATTCAATCCGACCAACCTATAAATGTTATTAAAACAAAGGACCATGGCAAAAAACACACCAGATAATGCTGAAATGGAAACTGGGAAAGCACATATTATTGTGGAAATTATTGAATATGTGCCTAATTCTGTGGTCATTAAAACGATCATCAAAAAATCAACCGGGAACATCAGTATCATGTCTTTCGACAGCGGTGAGGGCTTAACAGAAAAGACCAGTCCCTTCGATACTTTCGCCCAGATTATTGAAGGCAATGCTGAGATTGTTATTGACAATGTTTCCAACCACCTCGAGTCAGGCATGGGGATCATCATTCCGGCCCACTTATCGAACTATATCAAACCAAATGGGCGGTTCAAAATGATCCAAACTGTTATTAAAAGTGGATATGAGTAAAGCGTGATTAAGCTTAGGTAAGACAGTCATTTGAGCATTCATAGCATTTCGGCAAGTATAAAATTTGCTCCGCGTAAGAGTGGTTGACTATTAACTGCTTGCTTTATAGAGCAATAGAAAAATGGTTTAACCGGTACCGTTATACAGCCCAAATTTCCAGTTTAATCATATTAATATAAAAACACTTAAAAAAATAAATCATGCTAAGAGAATTAGACGATAACCAAATAGAAACCTTATTGAAAGATGAGTTGATCGGACGAATTGGATGCCATTCAGGTGATGTTATTTACATTGTTCCGGTAAATTATCTGTATGATGGCGTTAGTATATACTGCCATTCCGCTAAGGGAATGAAGATTGATATGATGAGAGAAAACCCATCGGTATGTTTCGAGGTAGATAACATCAAAGATATGACCAATTGGCAAAGTGTAATCGCTTGGGGAAAATTTGAAGAGATTACTGAAATGACGGAGCAACAACAAGTTTTGCAAAAGCTAACGAATAGAATTACGCCATACATTATGGATGATTCGGTAACCCGCGAGCACGGTTTTGTTGATGAGGAAGGCGACATTGGAACGACCGTTGAATTGATCATGTACAAAATAATAATTACCAAGAAAACTGGTCGATTCGAAAATAGATAGAGCAGTTGCGGGATACTGGAATCCATAGAAACGTAAATTGACAAGGGCACGGCAGCTATGGCGGCGCTTCTGAAATGTCGAAACGAACATTATGAGGATCTGAACCAAAATATGATCTATACCAATATCGAAGCCATCAAAAAATAAAATACGCTATCATGATACTGACTATAAATGGGGGCTCTTCGAGCATAAAATTTGCTTTATTTGAAATTGGCGGATCACCAGAAAAAGTGTGTTATGGCCAACTAACCCGCGTGGGGACAATCGGTACAAGGTTTACAGTTAACAGCGAAGTTACATCCTTGCCGGTTATAGCAACAACTTATAAGGGTGCAATCGATTTCCTGGTCAGCTGGCTCGAAGGGCATATCTCGTTTTCAGATGTTAAAGCGATTGGCCATCGGATAGTACACGGCATGCAGCATACCGAACCTGGTTTGATTACCCGTGAACTGTTAAGTGACCTGAAAAATATCAGCGCCTATGATCCTGATCATTTGCCCTATGAAATACAGCTGATAGAAGCATTCAAAAAAAATCATTCGGACATTAGTCAGTACGCTTGCTTCGATACGGCCTTTCATAAAGATATGCCTTCGGTGGCTAAACTACTGCCCATCCCACGCCGGTTTGATAAATTAGGCGTACACCGCTATGGGTTTCACGGCCTGTCGTACAATTATCTGATGGAGGAACTGGAACGGTCATCGGGTAAGCAAACCGCACACGGCCGTATCATTATTGCTCATTTAGGTAATGGTGCCAGCCTGGCCGCTATAAAACATGGCAAAAGTATTGATACCAGTATGGGTTTTACGCCTGATTCGGGTGTACCAATGAGCACGCGAACCGGCGACCTTGATCCGGGTGTTGCCTGGTTCATGATGAAATCAGAAAATCTTACGCCCAGACAATTTAACCACCTGATCAGCCGCGAATCCGGCTTATTGGGCATCTCTGAAACCAGCGGAGATATGCATGACTTGTTAAACCTTGAAGGAACCGACATACGTGCTGCGGAAGCAGTAAACTTGTTTTGTTACCAGGTAAAAAAATGGATAGGCGGCTTTGCGGCAGCTTTGAGCGGACTCGATACCATCATATTTACCGGCGGAATCGGAGAAAACTCCCCATCCATACGGGCAAGGATATGCGAAGGCATGGGATTTTTGGGCATTGAGCTGAATGATGAACGCAACCACCAGAATGCGCCGTTTATATCTGCTGCGGGCGGTGTGAGTATCCGCGTAATGCATACCGACGAGGAGATGATGATCGCTAAATTGGTTTATGATATGAGCGCTGTCACTGCAAAAGAACAACATAATATTAAAGATATACATCATGCTTGATACAAACGAAACAGTCCCAATTGAAATGGAAGTACTGCCGGCCGACTTATTGCAAAAAATTGACGCTTATTGGCGCGCCGCTAATTATTTATCAGTAGGGCAACTTTATTTACGTGATAACCCGCTGTTAAAGGAGCCGTTACAACTTAAGCATGTAAAAAATATGCTATTGGGCCATTGGGGAACAACGCCGGGCCAAAATTTTATTTATACCCATTTAAACAGGATAATAAAAGCACATAACCTGGATATGATCTATATCTCGGGACCCGGTCATGGCGGCCCTGCTGTAGTGGGTAGCACTTATTTAGAAGGTACTTATACCGAAGTTTACCCGAATATAACACAGGATGAGGATGGCCTTAAAAAGCTATTTACCCAGTTTTCCTACCCTGGCGGCATTTCCAGTCACGCTTCACCGCAAACTCCTGGTTCTATCCATGAAGGTGGGGAATTAGGTTACTCCTTAAGCCACGCTTTTGGCGCAGTATTTGACAACCCTGGGCTTATCGTCGCCTGCGTTGTTGGCGACGGCGAGGCTGAAACAGGCCCACTGGCTACTGCCTGGCATTCCAACAAATTTCTCAACCCAGTCACAGATGGTGTGGTACTACCGATACTACATCTAAACGGCTATAAAATATCCAACCCCACTGTATTGGCACGGATCACTCATGAGGAACTTGAACAGTTATTCCTCGGGTATGGCTGGATACCTTATTTTGTCGAAGGTGATGAACCGCTGGGGATGCATGAGGCCATGGCCAAAACATTGGATAAAGTAATTGAAGCAATCAAACAAATAAAGGCCGATAACAGCACCGATCGCCCCCGCTGGCCGATGATCATTTTAAAATCTCCTAAAGGCTGGACCGGTCCCAAAGAAGTTGACGGCTATAAAATTGAAGGTAATTTCAGGGCGCATCAAATTCCTTTGGCGGTTTCTGCATCAACACCTCCCGAACATTTACAAATGCTGGAGAACTGGATGAAAAGTTACCGGCCCGACGAACTGTTTGACGAAACCGGTAAACTAATTCCCGAACTTCAGCAACTGGCTCCCCAGGGAGAGCGCCGCATGGGTGCCAATCCGCACGCAAACGGCGGTCAACTATTACGCGATCTGCGTCTGCCTGATTTCCGGAATTATGCGGTTACAGTTGCAGCACCCGGAGCGAACGGCGAAGGCGATACTTACGTATCCGGGCGGTTTCTCAGGGATGTAATTAAAGAGAATAGCAAAAAGCGTAATTTCAGAATTTTCGGCCCTGATGAAACTGTATCAAACCGGCTGGATATCATCTTTGAGGCTACTGACCGCCAATGGATAGCGCCCATTGCGGAACACGACGAGTTCCTGGCTACTGAGGGTAGCGTTATGGAAATGCTGAGTGAACACCAATGCGAGGGCTGGCTGGAGGGCTACCTGCTTACAGGCAGGCATGGCCTGTTTAACTGCTATGAAGCTTTCATTCACATCATTGATTCTATGTTTAATCAGCACGCAAAATGGCTGAAGGCCAGCGCTGAATTAGAGTGGCGCCGAAAGATCGCTTCTTTAAATATTTTACTAACCTCAACCGTTTGGCGGCAGGATCACAACGGCTTCACGCACCAGGATCCGGGCTTTATCGATCATGTGGTGAATAAAAAGGCGACCATTGTGCGTGTTTATTTACCGCCTGATGCCAATTGCCTGTTGTCGGTGATGGACCATTGCCTGCGCAGTTATAATTATGTAAATGTGATCGTTGCCGGAAAACACCCTGCGCCGCAATGGCTGAACATGGACGAAGCTATTGAGCTCTGTACGCGCGGTATTGGTATCTTGAACTTTGCCAGCAACGACCAGGAAACAGAACCGGATGTTATTATGGCTTGCAGCGGCGATGTGCCTACGCTTGAAATTCTTGCTGCGGTTTCAATTATACGCGAGCATTTGCCGGAGATCAACATCAGGGTAGTTAATGTGGTTGATTTATTCAAATTAGAAAAAAGCACGGAACATACGCACGGATTAACGGATGCTGATTATAATGCCTTATTCACCACTAATAAACCCGTTGTATTCGCCTTTCATGGCTACCCCTGGTTGGTGCACCGTTTAACTTATAACCGGGCGAATAATGTTAATATGCATGTAAGAGGTTATAAAGAAGAAGGAACGATCACCACTTCTTTCGATATGACCGTACTGAACGAAATGGACAGGTTCCACTTAGTTATAGATGTTATCGACCGCCTGCCGCAAACGGGAACAAAAGGGGTTTACCTGAAACAACTACTACAGGATAAACTGATTGAACACAAACACTATATCAGTGTTCATGGAAAGGATATGCCCGAAATATTGGACTGGAAATGGCAGAATTAAAAACAAATCCTGCCACAGGTTTAAGTCAAAGTGCGGTACCAAATCTACTCAAGCAATATGGCTATAACGAGATCACGGAAAATAAAACGCATCCGCTGCTTAACTTTTTATCCAAATTTTGGGGGCTTACCGCCTGGATGCTGGAATTTATTGTAGCACTGTCATTATTTCTGCATAATTTCTCCGATGCTTATGTTGTTGGAGGATTATTAATCTTTAACGCGCTGATCAGTTTTGCGCTCGAGCAAAGTGCCGCAAACGCCGTTGCTGATTTACGTAAAAAGTTACAGGTAAATGTAAATCTGCTGCGCGACAGCAGTTGGAAAACGGCTTTAGCCCGCGAACTGGTTCCCGGCGATATTATCCGGGTTAGGTTAGGTGATTTTGTTCCGGCTGATTTCATGATCACTACAGGCCAGTTGAGTGTCGATCAGTCGGCCTTAACCGGTGAATCTGGCGAAGTTGACATGGTTGCAGGTAAAACGGTGTATTCAGGCTCTATCGTAACCAAAGGTGAAGCTACAGGGATGGTTACGTTAACAGCATTGAATACTTATTTTGGAAAAACGGCGCAGCTGGTTAAATCTGCCGCGCCGCAATCACATATCGATGAAGTTTTGGCGAAGGTGGTGAAATGGCTTTTATTCATAGTCGCCGCCTTACTTATTGTTGCCTTTGTCGTTTCTATTATCCGGGGCATGAACCCGCTGCAACTATTGCCTTTGATGTTGGTACTATTACTTGGCGCGATCCCGGTTGCTCTAACCGCGATGTTCACCATTAGCATGGCGCTTGGATCAAAGGAATTGTCTGGCCAGGGGGTATTAGTTACCCGCCTGAACGCGCCGAATGATGCGGCCAGCATGGATATTCTGTGTGTAGATAAAACAGGCACGCTTACCATTAATAAACTAACCGTCGCCAACTTAATACCTGCACAAGGATTTACACAGGATCAGGTATTGTTATTCGGTGCCTTAGCCTCACAGGAAGCTGACCATGATGCGATCGACTTGGCCATGATCAATGCGGCTCAGAATAAAAAGTTGGTTAATCACACTTTGGTACAAAAAAGCTTTGTTCCTTTCGACCCTAAAACGCGAAAAACTGAAGCCGTTATCGTCAATGGTGATGAGCAGTTTGGTGTGATCAAAGGTGCCGCAGAAACCTTATATCAAGATTGTAGCTTGAATGCCATGGAAATTGCCAATTGGAACAAGCAAATTGACGAATTAGCGAAATCCGGTTATAGGGCGATCGCGGTTGCACAGACAAAAGATAATAAAACGCAATTTGCGGGCTTAGTCGCCTTGCACGACCCACCGCGTGCTGATTCTATGCAGATCATTAAAGACCTTAAGGCGCTCGGCGTAACGGTTAAAATGCTCACCGGTGATGCACTTCCCATTGCCGAGGAAATGTCAAAAACACTGGCCATTGGCGACCGCATATTAAATGCAGAGGAGTTTAAAACTGCATTAAGTGATGGCTCTGGAAAGGCTATGGCATTGTTGGATCAAAACAGTGGTTTTGCAGGTGTTTACCCGGAGGATAAATTCAATATTGTTAAAGCTTTTCAGTCAGGCGGGCATATTGTTGGAATGACCGGTGATGGGGTAAATGATTCGCCCGCTTTAAAGCAGGCCGAAGTAGGGATAGCAGTGAGCAACGCCACCGACGTGGCTAAGAGTGCTGCAAGCATAGTGCTTACAAAAGAAGGGTTATCCAGCATTCCAGCCCCGATTATTACAGGGCGCAAAATGTTTGAGCGGATCAATATTTGGATATTGAATAAGATCACGCGGTCGATCTTCAAAACTTGTTTTGTGGTAATCGCCTATCTGGTTTTTGGAAAATACGTTATTTCTGCTTCTGCGATTTTGATCATCATTTTTATGACTGATTTTGTAAAGGTATCCTTAGCCACAGACAATGTTATTATTTCTCAAAAACCGGCTTCCTGGAATATAAATAGTTTAGCTAAAGTCGGCCTGGTATTGGGCTTGCTGATGACCATTGAAGCTTTTCCGCTTCTCTATTACGGGTTGCATAGCCTAAACCTAAACGCGGATAACAAAGCATTAAGCACTTATAGCTTTGAGATAATTCTTTATTTCGGTTTATTTTCCCTTTTCGTGGTAAGGGAGAAAAGGCATTTTTGGAGTTCATGGCCAAGCAAAACTTTGCTCTATTTAATCATAGGTGATATGATTTTAGGTGTATTTTTAGCAAGCTTTGGTTTATTGACTTTCAAATCAATTCCGTTAAAGGATACGCTTATTGTAATCAGCTATGTTGCTTTTATTTCGTTTACTTTTAATGATTGGATCAAATATGTATTACTAAAAAAATGGAAGATGGATATGCCATAATTGGTAATAAGGCAAAACTCGCTTCGCTGATACATTTGTCTTTTTTATGCGTTCCGGCGAGGTTTTTTAATGGATGCAAAGCAGTTGCTTAAAGGTGAATACGCATGATGACTGGAGCATCAAAGCCAAGTATCACAACTGTGACATTCAATAATAATGTAAATGTGGGAAAACACTTTGGTATTCAGTTGATTTGACTGACCAGTAACTTTTAGATGAATTAAATACAAAAGGATCTTTACATATCCCCATTATTCTTCATATGCTAAAATGTTTCACAGGCATACCTTTCCAAAAATTTCAAAGCCGAGGCCTTCTCGTAAAGGATAATTTTTTGCAATACTGGCTGTACCTGATCTCGCCGGTATCACGTAATTTTTGGAGGGTGCTCTTGCTTTCGATGTAAAGCAATTTCATAACTTCTTCACCGGAAATCCACACATTATCCTGAACTTTTTTTTCCTCTGATCGTTTGATGACCGTTTCAACAAGTTCATAAAACGCATTTTCTTCAATGCAAATAACATTCATTTTGAAAAAACGATGGACAAAAGATCAAAGTATATCCGGCAGCCATTCCTTATTCACCTGTGCCGCGAAGATAGCCACCGCCGGGATAAAAAGTAAAGGCTATACAAGCGGGCGGGAGTTGTTAGCTTTCAGCAGCACCGCCCGGCCTTGACTTTTTACCCGGCTCACGCTGTTGGTTGCTTAACAGTTGAATAAGGGATGGTGGGCTCAGCAGGCCTCACAACTATCGCTTTAACACCACGCCCATTTTCCAGGATTTAAAGAAGCTTACAGAATTTCAAGAAGAAATACGGATATTAATGACTACCCATGTTAGGAAAATATAAAAAAATTTGTCTGTTTTTAATCTATTGACCAATCAATTAGGTTAAGTCGAAAATAATGAACACCGACAGTATAGAACAGATAAAATATAGAAATTTAACCAGTCTCTCTTAAAATATAAAATCCCCAAAGCGCTCGCCGCCGGGGATTTAAACCTAAACCTTCACAAACGCAGGCGAGATGCCTGCTAGTAATTTATAAGGCAGTTAATTAAAATAATTATCCATGAAGACAATTATCTGCGAATTGATCATTTGTGATATAGTTTGAATTAAAATTCTCAAATGTTTTCAGATTATACTAAACTATTGCCACCTTCGACGAGCGCTTTTTAACACCCAACTTAGTTTGTAATAGCTGCATATCTGAACTGATTTTATGATCCATCACTTTAGCATAGATCTGCGTAGTTTTAATACTTGTATGCCCCATCATTTTAGCGACACTTTCGATTGGAACGCCGTTATTTAACGTAACAGTTGTGGCAAATGTATGCCTGGCAATATGAAAAGTCAGGAGTTTTTCAACTTTGGCGATGTCTGCTATTTCTTTCAGATAGGCATTCATCTTCTGATTTGTCATCACAGGCAGCAAGGTATCTTCCGCAATACATTGCGGATGCTTATCATAAGAGTGCATAATTGCCAAAGCGACAGGCAATAATGGTATCCGAGACAAATTATCCGTTTTCTGTCGATGGGTATATATCCATAAGTTTCCATCAATTCCTTTAACAATTTCCGAACGTTTTAGCTTGTGCACATCTACATAGGCAAGTCCTGTATAACAACAAAACACAAAAATATCCCTGACTACGTTCAAACGCTCAACACCGAATTTCTTTTTATATATCCGTTGCAATTCCTCTTTCGTTAGAACTTCCCGGTGAACAGCCTTTTGTTTTGGCTTATAATTCAAATAAGGGTCAACCGTTAACCAGCCATTGCCTAAACAGATGCGCACGACCTTACCTAAGTTTTTTATATACTTAATGGCTGAATTATTAGCACAACTACGAACGCTGCGGAGGTAGTATTCAAAGTCGTTCAGAAAAGCGAAATTGATTTTTTTAACCGGTATGTCAGATACGTTATACTGCCACTGTATGAAATCCTTTGTATGCATCAGGCAGGTTTCGTAACGTTGTAAAGTGCTTTTTTCAAACTCCTGGCCCACAAGGCTTCTCATCCTTGCATTATGATCTTCAAATACCGCCACTAAAGTGCGGGCTTTTTCTAATTTACCGATAAAACGGTTTTTAAGGGTTTCGGCGGTAACATCATCGTCGTTAATGGTCATAATGTTGTGTAGTTCCTGTGCTTTAGCCTGTAAGGTATCCAGGTACATATTTAAAACACGGACATCTTCTTTTGTACCGTTCGCGCGGCCTGCTTGCACATTCCAGCGGGCGGGCTCGCAGGTTTTCCCGGTGGATACTTCGGCCCGTTGCCCCTCAACAGTAAATCTTAAATAAATAATTACGGGGCCGTTTTTGTAGGTTGCTCTTTTTTTCAAATAGAAAAGCAAATTAACTTGTGTTCTCATTACAAATGATTTTAAGTGAAACAAAATTGTCGATTTCATCACTTGCAGTCAAGATGTTCAATGGTTGCACTGGCTGTATATCAATTAAATACAGCGTTTTTGGTGAGCATTCGGGTTTCTCAAATATGCTCACCATAACGCTCACCTTTTTAATGGTAAAAATTAGATATTTTGGCATATTTCAGAAAACAAAAAGGCCTGTAAACATTTAATTTACAGGCCTTTAGTTGATTTTAACTTTGTTGTTAGCGGAATGGACGGGACTCGAACCCGCGACCCCATGCGTGACAGGCATGTATTCTAACCAGCTGAACTACCACTCCGTTT